>Ga0233439_10000119_pt1 | contig 132017 bp, 128 predicted proteins | sample SI_123_September_6_FD_182713 | JGI IMG/M metagenome (GOLD analysis project Ga0233439, IMG submission 182713) | Seawater microbial communities from Saanich Inlet, British Columbia, Canada - SI_123_September2016_100_MG | ecosystem: Environmental > Aquatic > Marine > Inlet | place: Canada...
CCCCTTAAATCATAGTAAGAGTTTGTAGAACTACTAAAAGTACTCACTTCAGTTTCAGAAGCATCTTGAATTATTATATAACCAAGAACTGGAATAACTTCATTTGAACAACTGATAGTTGTGTTAATTACCCAATTTCCAGAAGTATAATCCCCACCACAATATGTCTCAGCAACAGGTTCCAAGTTTGTCCCATTAGTGGTATAGTTACTGAAGTGAGTTACATTAACCAACATTATACCAGTCACGTTACTATAACTACAATTGATAGTAGAGTTACAAGTTTGACAATTGCTAGGATTACCATTTTCTCCATCACAAAACTGTGCAGTTGCATTTGTCCAATTTAAACTATTAAATTTTAATTGCGCAGAAGTGTTTAAGTTAGCAAGAGAAACATTGTCAGCCAACCCAACAGTGTTGTTCTCAACAAAAATATTAGTTCCGATAGCCAAGTCTATAGGTCCAACAGTAGTTAAGTTGCTTATAGTCCATTTGACCTCTCCGAAAGAATTATTGTAAACGAATATGTTGTTAGACGTGCTCCGATCAACGATATTCAGTGTATTATTTGAAAAATTATTGTTCAAAAAAGTATTGTTATAAAGTGGTTCTAGTAAATCAACCGCTGACACCAAACAAGTTTCAAAAGTATTATTCTCAATTAAACTATGATTAAATTTAGTAGTTGAACCTAAAAAACTAGTCCCAATACCTACACTGGCAAGAGAACTAAAACGGTTGCCAATAATTCGTAAATAAGAGACATCAGGAATTATTCCAACGGCTGATGAACTAATATTATTATCAGTAATGTTAATATTAGTTCCCGCTTTGACATATATTCCAATACCCCCCCCAATAGGTGCACAACCATCTTCTACACAATTAATATCAGAGATAACATTATTCTCCACCTTCAAACCATCAAGGAGATTAAAAGTCGGGTCACCGATTACAATTCCAAAAGGAAGAATAGTACTATTACCATAAATACTAGAAATATTATTACCAGAAATTACAAACCCAAAAAGAGGACTACCCGGAGATTCAAGATAAGTAATACCATAAGGGCTATCTATCATGCCACAGGTAATGTTAGTAATTATATTATTAGAGATATTTGCATAAGAACTGTTAGCAAAAAATATTCCCCCGGCAGGTTCACTAATGTTAATGTGGCCAATAGTATTATTCCAAATCGTAGAATTATCACTTTTTTCAAAATTAATTCCAGTGCCAAAATTTCTAATTACACAGTTTTTAATAGTAACGTTAGAATACACGGAACCAGGAGGTGGAGAATTCTTAATACCACTAAAAGCAGCACCACCATTACCAATAATACTAAAACCAGCACAATCAATAGTAATATTTGATGCACCAACATTTAATCCGTCAATTGTACACACTAAATCACTGCCCGCCATAGTTATAGAACCAGTTATATCATCACCACAATTACAAGGCCAAGATGAACAAGGAGCTTGTGGAGTTATATCTTCTTGAGTTCCCATTGAAGGACTTTCTTCGGAAACAACTTCTTCTTCTAATCCAATAGCAGCACCCGTTAAGAAATCTCCAGAACTAGAAGATAATGTATTAACTCCAAGTTTAAAAGAATCAAAAGGTTCAGAATAGTCAAAGCTAGTTAAAAATCCAAATCCAATTACAATAATTGCCAAAGCAACAAGTAAAAATTTAATATGCCCTCTTTTATACACCCTAATAACCTCTTTTTTATAATATAGAACAATGTTCTTTTATTTATAAATATTCCGATTACCTAACATTATGAAAAGTAACCTTAAAAGACAAACAAAAGAGCAAATCAGGTACAAAGTAATTACATTCAACCACAAAACATATTTAAACCCATAAATATTCTTCCAACTATCAAAATGAAAAAGAGGGAACCAATTTACATTATTGGACATTTAAATCCAGATACAGATTCAGTTTGTTCAGCGATAGTTTATGCCCAATTTTTAAAAGAAAGACACAAACATAATGTAATCCCCGCAAGAGCAGGAGAATTAAATTCAGAAACTAAATTTGTTCTTAAGAGATGGAAAGAAAAAAGTCCAGTGAAATTGAGTAACGCTTCTGGAAAAAATATTATTATTGTAGACCATAATGAAATTGATCAGTCTGTAAGAAATATTCGAGAAGCAAACATTCTAGAAATTATTGACCACCATCGAATTGGTGATGTTGAAACAATTCATCCAATTCCTTTTGAAAATGAACCAAGGGGAGCCACTTGTGCAATTATTGCAGACAGATTTAGTTGGTTTAGAGTTCCGATGTCAAGAAAAATGGCAGGATTGGCTTTAAGTGCAATTCTTTCTGACACATTATTACTAAAAAGTCCAAGTACAACTGCAAAAGATAAAGTTTTGGCAAAAAAACTAGCAAAGATAGCTAAAGTTAATTTACAAAAGTATGGAAAAGAAATGTTAGAAGCCGGTTGCGATGCAGTTAAACATAAAGCTAACAGAATTATTCTTACTGATTTCAAAACCTACAGAAAAGAAAGAAAAAAAGTTGGCATTGGACAAGCTCCAATTATTGGTTTTGATAAGATTATGAAAAGGAAAGAAGAACTTCTTAAAGAACTATGTAGATTACAAAAAAGGAATTATGAAGCGCTGTTTTTAATGGTTACAGATATCATTGCCACTAATACATACTTATTCTTTGCGGGAGATGAATCTAAAATAAAACCGTTGTTCAAAAAGAAGGTTGAACATATTGAAGGATTAAAAGGAGGAATCATTTATCTTCCAAAAGTTGTTTCTAGAAAAAAGCAAATCCAACCAAAAGTGTTAGGATTGTTGAAATAAAGTAGTTTATATTCTCAACGAAGTTACTTTACTAATACCATGCTCATTCATACTAACACCAAACAGAGTATCTGCTTCTGAAATAAGTGAATCATTGTGTGAAATAACTACATATTGTGCCTTGCCAGAATACTCTTTAATCAATTTAGCTAGTTTCTCAGAATTGTGTTTATCAAGTGCAGCATCAATCTCATCCAAGATATAAAATGTAGCTGGTTGATATTCTTGGATTGCAAAGATGAAGGATAAAGCAGTAAGAGTTTTTTCTCCACCAGACAAAGATTTAATATCCATGTAACGATTTCCGGTTAGCTTAACTCTAATACTTAAGCCTTCTTCAAAAGGATTCTTCTCATTCTCAAGATGTAAGAAAGCAGTGCCTTTCTTGAATAAGTTAGAGAAAATTGTTTTAAAGTTATTATTAGCCTGTTCAAATGTTTTCATAAAATGATCTTTCTTTTTAGTTTCAATCTCGTTCATTAAAGCATGAACATCAATTTTTTCGGTTTCTAAACTTTCTCGCTTTTCAACAAGCAGATTATATTCTGTCTCAATCTCTTCATATATTTCTAAAGCTTTCATATTAACTGCAGACATCTGTGACAACATAACTTCAAATTTATTAATTTCATGCTGAAGTTCTTTTTGTTCCCTACCCTTAATAATTTCTGCATTTTTATATCTCTCAAACTCTTCTGTTAGGGCAGCAAGCCGAGCTTTAATCTCTGCATTCTTTAAAGAAGATAAGTTAGTTTCCCTTTCCGAAGTTCTAACTTGTTCACGTCGAGATTCAATTTCATTTTCAGTGTTATTAAACAATTTACTTTCTTGATCTCTCTTATTAAATAATTCACGATATTTAGAATAAAACTCTTTACTTTCTGCTTCTTTCTTAACTAAGTCTTTATCAGAAACAGCAATTTTACTAGACAAACCATTAATTTCTAAATTAAATTCTTTTTCTTCTTTTTCATGTTGTTTAAGAATTTCTTGAATCTTTTCCCTTTCAGGAAGAATCATCTGGTCAACTTGTAAAGAACTATTTTTCAAATCAGATTCCAAACCACGAAGGTCCTCTTTAGTCTTTTGCTTAGACTCTTCATAAGCACTCAACTGAGCAAGTAATCTTGGATTTCTAAGTTCAGAAACTTTTGAACGTAAAGTTTGTTTATCCCCTTTTAATGTTGCCAAACCTTTATTTAACACAGAAACGTTACGTTGAACTTCCAAAAGTTTTTTCTCAATTGCAACTGATTTTTCTTTTAACTCTTTTTTCAAGTTTGATGTTGCAGCAAGATCATTATCTTCAAGATGTAAAGTTTTCTCTAACTTAATAATTTCAGCTTCTAACTCTGCCCTTAAGTTTCTCAAACTGAATATTTCTTTTTCATTAGCATCTCGCTTATCAAAAATTGATGAAATAACCCCTTGCAGTTGAGCAATTTCTCCTTCAACTTTTTCTAAAGCTTCAATAGAATCTTTTTCCTTAAACCCCAGAGATGATCTTTTATTCATGAAACCGCCACGCATAACTCCACTAGCTTCAGCCATGTTTCCATCAAGCGTAGCCATCTTAATTGTTCCAATGCCAACTCTTCTAGCAGTATCAATATCTTCAACAACTAAAGTATTGCCAAAAACATAAGCAAATGCTTTTTTAAATTGTGGTTTGTAAGAGATTAAGTTTAATGCAAAATCATGAACCCCATTTTTGGATAATAATTTCTTGTTATCAGAAGAAATGTCTTGATAACGAATTTTATTTAAAGGAATAAATGATGCTGATCCAAGTCTATTACTTCTAAGATACTTAATACATTCAGAAGCAGTTTTATCATCTTCAACAACAATATTTTGTAATCTTCCACCTGCAGTCGACTCTAAAGGCAAAGAATATTTCTTTTTTACTTGTCCCAATTCTGAAATGGTCCCATAAACAGCTCCAGAAAATTTAGTTTTATTACTCATAATTCCTTCAACAGCCATATTTCCAGACAGAGTTGCTTGCATAGAACGAGTTTTAGCATTTAGTTTAGATTGCTGATCTTGTAAATCAGTTAATTTCCCACGAGCATTAGCAAGTTGAGAAGCATAACTACTATCTTCTTCAATACATTTGTTTACTCTTAAAGTAGCATTCTTAAACTCAGATTTTTTTTTGTGTAAATCTTTAACTTGATCTTTATTACCAGCTTCAACTTCCCTTACCTTCTTAATTCGCTCATCAATTGTTTCAAGTTGATATTCAATCTTATCTTTTTCTCTCAGTAATTCTTGTTGTTCTTGTCGAATTTTTTGAACTTCTTCTTGTTTTTCTTCAATAAGTTTATCTTTATTCTCAATATCTTCATCTAATTCTTGAGAAGACTCAATATTGTGTTTTTTCTTAAAAGCTTCAATATTCTTATTAAGAGTTTCAATTTCTTTATTCCTTTGAGAAATCTGTTGTTGTAATTCTTTACCCTTACCACTATAAGAAGTTGCTTTTTCACTTAATTCTTTTAACTCTTCTTTAAACTGATCTTTTCTAAGTTTGATTTTATTAATTTCGTCTTTCAAATTTGACACACGAGTTTTATCTTGAGCCAGAGAAACTTTTAATTCTTCAACTTCACGATGCAATTTTAATTGCTCTTTCTCACCTTTCTGTTCAATCTCTTTGTTAATGGCTTCAATCTTTTTTCTACTATCTTCTACTTTTATCTTTAACCCATCAATCTTCTTTTGTGCAGAATCAATTTGACTTTGATGTTTAGCTGTTTCTTTATCATACTTAGCTTTAATTTCTTCTTTCTCTTTAATTTGTAAATGTAAATTTGTTGCTTTATAAGAATCTATTTTATCTTTAGTTTCTTTAAACTTTAAAGCTTGATCCCTATCTTTCTTAAGCTCTTTAAGATAAGTTTTTCTTTCTTTAAGAATAATATTAGCATTATTTAGTCTGTCTTCAACTTTGTTTAATTCTAAATTTGCTTTATGTTTCTTCTCTTCGTAAGCCGAAACATCGCTAATTTCTTCAATAACTTTTCTTCTCTCAACAGGAGACATATCAACAAAACGAGTAATATCTCCTTGCAAAATGATATTATAACCGTCAGGATTAATTCTTGCCCCCCCTAATGTGTCTAAAACTTCACTTCTAGTTCTTTTCTTTCCATTAATTCTGTAGATACTATTTCCTTTCTTAGTAACCGTTCTATTAACAATAACTTCTTTGTCGTCATGTGGAAATACTTTGTTTTTGTTACAGAAAGCAATTTCAACATAAGCAGAAGTGGATGGCTGTTTTTTCTTACCGCCGTTAAAGATTAGGTTAGATGCTTTTTCCGCCCTCATAGACTTTGCAGATAATCTTCCTAAAACGAAACATATTGCGTCCCCTACATTACTCTTACCAGAACCGTTAGGGCCTAATATACAATTAAACTTATTGTCAAAAGGGACATCTGTCTTGTGAGCAAAACTCTTGAACCCATGAATGTTAATTCTATTAATCTTAGTCATATTAAAACCAACTCTTTTCTAATAAACAATCTTTTATTTTAGATTTATAAAGGTTACTATTTTGTAGTATACTCTATTTGAAACATAACTGGCCAAATAAGTTAGATTAACAGGCAAATTTAAGATATTAAAAAAAGTGTGGGGCTGCGGGGATTTGAACCCCGAACACCTAGATCTTCAGTCTAGTGCTCTCCCAGATTGAGCTACAGCCCCACTAGAATCTAATTAATCTTGCACCTATTTATAAATGTTTTTGCAATCAAATACAGAAAAAGACTACCACCCTATACTAACGTATTCTTCATGATACTCATTGCAAATAGGTTGAATAATAACATTACAACTCCAGAGATGAAGCAATATAATAACGTTCCACTCATCATGTTCTTGCCTAAAGCAAATCGTTCTCCGAGCTTATCTGCGCCATTTTCAATGCCATTACTTAACACTGTAAGAATAAATATTATCTGGACAATATAAATTCCTACAACAATTTGAAAATGAAAAGTAGGTAACCCTACCCCAAATATGGATAACATGTCTGACCAACCACCAACAGCATCACCATTAGAAGCAAAAGAAGTAAGTTGAGCACTTAACCGAGTTAAGATTGTAGAGATCATAGAGGTGATTCCAATAACTATTCCCGCAATTGCAGGAGTAAGAAATTTAACCTGTGCAGCCATTGAAGAAGTAACATCGGCCATAAGATCCTTTAAACGTTCTTCAACCCGATGAATCTCTTTAATGTAACGAGACATTGATAACAAAGCCTGGGCAGCGATTCTCGGTCCTTTCTTAATACTTTCAATTAAAACTTTCATAGAACTCTCAATTACTTTAGATGGATAACTTCTTACCGCCCCAACATTAGGATCAAACAAAGCTTGTTCCATCCCCATTCCTAATTTAGTTATGTTTCTCTCAGCAATATTAAAAAAATCTCCAGAGGTTGTTCCTTTCATTGTTTCTGCAACTTTGGCAAAACCAATTTCTGCAGGAATTCCGTCACCTAAACGATTTCCTAACTGAAACATTGCAGAAGAGAATTCTTCTTCAAGCGATTTTGTTTGTTCTCTTATCTTGATAACATTTTTAGAACGCAAGGAATAAAATAATCCAATAGAAACTCCAAAAGCAATTGTGACGAGTAAAGAAAGTAATGAAGCACCAATGCCAAACGGCCCAATTTTACTTTCTGGCTCACAGTTAGGAACTTCTGGTGGACAGACATATTCTAACATTTTAAATTGTCCCTTTTCGTCTTGAATTTCAAAATTATGGTCTAAGGAATGTATAATAAGAGGACTGATTCCAATAAATCCTGCAACCATAAATATCATGATAGCAAAGTATAAAGGATTTACGCTAATATTCATTGCCTTACCTAAAGAAAGATTAACATTGGCAAAACGTTTTACTCCTGCTTTCTTACTTATATCAGCAGCACCATAACCTGCAGGACGTTTAGACAATATTGTTTTTCCCAAATAAAATACTGCGATTGGTAAAGTAACGTTATAAAGCATAGAAATGTAAATTGCTGTAGTAAATGGATTTGTATCTGGACCACCACCCATAAAGCTTACAACTAAAGGAAGGATAACTAATCCTAAGATTGGCAGGATAACTCCCAACATGTGTAACATTGTCATTGGTGATTTTAGATTATGAGCATAATGCAACATATTCTCATATGTGCCGTTAAGAATTACATCTAATGCCTTGTCCAATAAAGCTAACCTTCGGTCTTCTGAACCTTCAAATAAAGAAGATTCAACTAAATGAAACGCTTCAACAAATTCTGTGTTCCATTCTTTCCAAGTTATTAAATAAGAATCAGCAGAATCTCTAATTGTGCTATATTGTTGAGTTTCCACTCCCCAAAGAATTTTTCTAAAGTCTAATGATAATGGTGGCTCTAAATGATCAGAAGCGAATTCAATTGCTCGTTCTAAGTTGGATGTATGACGCATATAAGTTACTAAGTAGAAAATAGATTGAACCATCTGGTTGGAAGCTTTCATTCGCCAAGTGTTGGCCATAAACTTAGGAACATTTTGTAATGCAGGGATCATTAATAATCCCGCGACTATGAAAAAAATTACAAAAAACATCATTTGAAATACTGCAAATGAAACTAATGCTCCAATAAAAATTACAATTAGTGGAAGAATAATGGATAATGAAGTTACCCCAGTAGGAGTTACGTTAAGATGACAAGCAGAAATATCTTTCTTCATTTGAACTGCTTTCTTCTTATCAGCTTCTAACTTCAAAGTCTTTTCAGCAAAGTTACAAGCTTTCTCATATAATGAATAATGTGTAGGATAAAGTTCTTCTTTAAATTGAGAATATTCTTTAGAACTTACTTGAGACGGAACTTTAACTGCATCTTCACCAAACTCTTTTTGTACTTTTGCTTTGTACTTCCGCAGTAACTTTTCATACTCTTTTTCTTCCATCTAATGCCTCTTAGATACATATTAATATTTAGTTGTTTAAAAATATTACCTAAGAAAGGATGTATGAATTAATCTAAGCTTGCACGGCACGATTATAATTGCTTACTTATTGTTTTCAATTAGGCAATTATGTGCCTCATTTGGCAAAGCTAGCTTAATTCATAAGAAAAGATTAACTGCTTCGAGGGAATTGATATGCAACAACATCAGGATCATTAAAATCAACTTTCGTATTTATTAGAGCAGCATATTTTTGATCAGGACCAGTTAATGGAACAAGAAATCCTTCTTTAAAAGAAGTTAAACGATGAATTCCTTTATAAGAAATTGTTTGTGCTAATGGTTCATGGGATACAAAATCTTCTGAAGGAGTTCCGGGAGGACTGCTTACTGCCGGTCCTCTTGCACCAATACTCACTCTTAATGCAAGAAAAATGTTATCTTCAGGAATTCTTTGGCCATAACAGGAAATTACTCCAGAGTCATTTCTTGTTAAAACAGAAACCACTTGACCTTCTAAATCGTAAGATCCAAGTTGCCTGTTCAAATAATCAAAAACCTTGTCTCCAGCACCTTCCGGAGCTGGGCCTGTTCTTCTTTCAGTAGTTGCTATTTGTTTACGCAATCTCTTTATTAAGCCATCGTCTGCCATTATTTAGTATTAATTAGCAAATGTTTTTAAAAAGCTTACTGTAAAAAGGAGTATATGTTCAAATTCACGATTTTACACAAAGATAAGGACAGTAATGCTAGAACCGGAGTTATTGAAACTGCTCATGGGAAAATCAAAACTCCAGCATTTATTCCAGTGGCAACTAAAGCGACTGTGAAGTCCTTAACTCCAAAACAATTAGAAGACATCGGTTTTGATGCAATTCTTTCAAATACTTATCACTTGTACTTACAACCAGGAGCAGAAACTATTGAAAAACTTGGCGGATTGCAAAAAGTATCTGCTTGGCACAAGCCCATGTTTACTGATTCAGGAGGATTTCAAGTTTTTAGCCTAAACGGTAAACTTTGTAAGGTTGATGATGAAGGTGTTGACTTCAGATCTTGTATTGATGAAAGCAAACATCGCTTTAATCCAGAGAAGAGTATGCAAATTCAAAGAAAGTTAGGAGCAGATTTAATTTTTGCATTTGATCAATGTTTAGACATTAATGCAGATTATGATACTACAAAAGAATCTTTAGCTAGGACCCATAAATGGGAAGAAAGAAGTTTAGTTGAATTTAAAAAGCTGAATAGCGATAAAAAGCAAGCACTTTATGGTATTGTTCAAGGTGGCCGATTTAAAGATCTTCGAGAAGAAAGTGCAAAGTTCATTTCTTCATTAGACTTTGATGCGTTAAGTATTGGCAGTATTTTTGGAGATCCAAAAGAAGAAAGTTTAGAGTTAGTTAAAGCTGCTTTAAAATATATGCCTGAAGAAAAAACTAAACATCTTCTGGGCATAGGAGCAGTAGAAGATATTTTTAATTATGTAGAACTTGGCTTAGATACTTTTGATTGTGTTCTACCTACAAGATTAGCTAGACAAGGAATTGTATTCTTTAGACCAGAATCTGGTGGAACTGAAGGCAATAAGTTTCGCTATCAAATTGGCAAAGTAAAGTTTAAAGAAAGTCAATATCCACTTGATAAGAATTGCGAGTGTTACGTTTGTAAGAATTTTTCACAAGGTTATTTACATCACCTATACAAAGCAAAAGAAATATTATTTAACACATTAATTACTTACCACAACTTATATTTCTTCAAGAAAATGATGGACGAAATTAGAGAAAGTATTGAAGAAGATAAGTTTATTGAATTGAAAAGTAATTGGTTAAAGTGAAAGAAAAGAAAGAAAAGAAAAAAAGTTAAAGCCCGAATTTCATCTTAAAAACTTCTAAGATTCCGGGTTCTCCATCTGCAGGACATTTGACACTGCTAAACTTGCCATTTTTATCATGGACAAGCATACAAACCCCATTATTAGAAGCCAAATCGTAAGCATGTCCCATAGCAGCACCTTTTCGGTCAAACACGCCAGTAACTTCTTTTCCTCCTGCAGAAATTACTGCCCACTGATCTCCTCTTTTAACCACATGTTGATTAGAGACTTTTAGATCACAATCAAAATCGTTAAATTTTCCTTTTTCGTCATGAACAACCATACAAACATTATGTTTCCGAGCCAATCCTTTAGCATAACCCAAAGCTTCACTCTTGTTCTCAAAAATTTTAGAAGCCTTTTCTGTACCTGCAGTTTTTACTCCCCAATTACCATCTTCTTTAGGTACAACATGTTTGTTCATCCTTACATTTCTATTGTTTTGTTTCATTTCATTTGTTTCTTGCATTTATATCACCTGTTTGTTTATTTTTTTTGTTTTTGAAATTAAAAAAAGAAAAAATTGTTTTTTGCTCATGTGCACATCCCAATTTAACATTTTTTTACTTCCAAAAACTTTGTTTTGATTAACTATAGTTAATCCAATATATAAAGCTGTTTGTATCTGGTCAAATTGATTTAAAAAAATCACACTAGTGCAGATAAAGTGTATTTAAAATGCACAAACGATTCTTTCCAGAACATTTAATCTAAAAAAATAATTGGTTATAGAAAAATAAAATAAAATAAAAAGTTTAAAAAAAATTATTTGATCTCTTTCTTCTCAACTTCTTCTTTTAATTGAGCAACAAAATCTTCAACAGAAACACCAAACTTGTTTTCATTGTTTCTATCTCTAACAGCTATGGTTTTAGCTTCTACTTCCTTCTCACCAATTGTAAGAATATAGTTAACCTTACTCATTTGAGCATCCCTAATCTTTTTACCAAGAGACTCTGAACGAATATCTAATTCAACACGAATGCCATTTTTGATTAATTCAGATTCAATCTCTTTCGCAAAAGGAATTACATCTTCAATTACAGTAACTATTTGAACTTGCACCGGACTTAGCCACAAAGGCAACTTACCTTGATACTTTTCTAATAAGTAAGAAATAGTTCTCTCAGTTGCACCAGAAGATGAACGATGAATTACCATCGGCCGTTTTTCCTTGCCATCTTTATCCATATAAGTTAAGTCATATCTTTCTGGAAGTGCAAAATCAATTTGAAGAGTAATTAAAGTATCTTCTTTTCCATAAATATCTTTATACTGAATATCTAATTTAGGGCCGTAAAAAGCAGCTTCTCCCCCTTTCTCAATATATTCTACACCTAATTTATCAAGAATTTTCTTCATAGTTATTTGAGATTCTTCCCAAGCCTCAGGATTATCAATATATTTTCCCCCTTTGTTCTCAGGATCCCATTTAGAAAAGCGATACCAAATATCTTTGATCCCTAGTTTTTCCATAACAAACTTCAATAAATCAAGTACTTCCTCAAATTCTTGTTCCAATTTCTCTGGTTGACAAATAACATGAGCATCTGCTAAAGTAAATTGCCTTACTCTTGTCAATCCCCTTAGTTCTCCAGACTTTTCATTTCTAAACAAATCAGCAAATTCTGCATACTTAATCGGAAGATCCCTATAACTCCTAGATTTATGTTTATAGATTATAAACTGGAAAGGACAAGTCATTGGACGTAAAGCAAAAGTTTCCCCACCAACATTTAAAGAGAACATGTCATCCTTATAATGTTGCCAATGTCCAGAAACTTTATACAAATCACTCTTTGCCATTATTGGTGTGGAAGTATGTAAATATCCTCGTTTCAATTCTTCATCAGTTACAAATCGTTCAATTTCTCTTTTGATTGTTGTTCCTTTCGGAGTAAACAAAGGCAAACCACTGCCAACAATCTCGCTAACAAAATACAAGTCCAACTCTTTTCCCAATTCAACATTACTCTTTTGATCGTTTTTTCCTCGAGGCGCAGTCATTTGTACTCGAGACATTTTCTTTAATAGATTATCCATATCAACTTCTTCTACAAGATTATCAGACTCCTTTGCGGCTTTAGTAGAATCATTTGTTTCTTGGTCCGCACTGCCAACATTAAATTCTCTACTTAACTCTGACATAGGATGTCCTTTAGTTTGAATATTAAATGTTTTATACCAACCAAATGGTGCCCTATAAACATTAAGTTTGTTTTCTGCAGCTAATTTTTTTTCAGCATCCTTCATAATGTTCTCAGCGATTTTAGGAGATGAAAGGTTAGAACTCAAGTGTGCATAAGGATAAAGGACAATATTTTTGACACTAAGTTGTTGAACAACATTTTTAATTTCTTGTAAGTATCTTTCAACTACTGCTTCAGGATTGCCTTCATCTACTTTTTCAACAGCAGTAAAAATTACAAGACATTCTTCTATCCGTTGTCTTTCTTCATTAATACCTTCTTCTGCATTCTTGAATGCTTTCTTCTTAGCCTGAAATTCAATAAAATCCGCGTGAATTGTTAATATTTTCATTTTAATTACCTCATTGATATATTCTTATCTTATTTTATGTTTATTTAAATTGATTTTGGTTTTTTTTGATAACTAGCTATGCTCAGACAAATTCTAAATAACATTTTAAGAAATCAGCCAAGCCATAACTAGCTCAAGCTGTAGTAGTAGTGGTAGTTGCAACCAAGTAAACTAAGATCTTTTCTAAAAAGTTTAGTTGCTCCATAACCATATCAGTTCAAGAATTAAAAAATAGTATATAAAGCTAATGACCAAATTCCTGATTAATTTAAGAAATGTTTATAAATCAACACAACAAATTAACCTTAACTTTGAGAGGTACAGCGGTTAAGGCTTCTGTACACTGGAGAAAGGGATATAATTATTCTTTCTCTGAAAATATAAATTAAAAGTTGGAAATATAAAATGGCACGAATGCATAGTAGAGATAAAGGAAAAAGTAGAAGTGAAAAACCTGTTAAGAAAGTACCATCATGGGCGCCTTACAAAGGCAAGGAAGTTGAAAAGTTAATTATCAAGTACTCAAAGGCGGGAAAAACAACTTCTGAAATTGGTATGATTCTAAGAGACAGCTATGGAATTAATAGCGTTAAAGCATTAACTGAGAAAAAGATTACAACGGTTCTAGAAGAAAACCAGTTAACTAAAGAATTACCAGAAGATTTGTTGAACTTAATCAGAAAGTTGATTGATATTAACCAACATCTTGGCAAGAACAGACAGGATCAGACTGGACATAGAGGAAAATTGTTAACGATTTCAAAGATTAGAAGGTTAATCAAATATTATAAAAGAACGGAAAAGATTCCTCAAGAGTGGAAGTTTGACCAAGCAAGATTAAAAATGTATATGGAATAAATAAGAAACTTTCTTAGTTTCTTGTCATTTTCAGTAACTAAACTGAAAATAAATTCCGAAACATTTTTATCTTCTATTTCTTTTCTTTATTTAATTGAGGTAAATTAGATGGATAAAATCAAAATATCATTAATAATTGTTGCTGTTTTGGCAGTAACATTAATAGTTGGAGTTACAATTAGTACTGATGGCCTTACTGGTGGAACAATTATTAAAAACGTTAATTGTTACGATAGCGTTGATTGTAATGATCACCAGGAGAAGACATTAGATTTCTGTCAAAATCCAGGAGAAGAGAATTCTTTGTGTGTTAACAAGCCAATTGAATGAGATCTTAATTATATTTAATTAGAACAAGATTGGAAGATTATCAAAATAATAAAGAAAAAAGAAAAGAACCTATAGTTGGGTTCTGATGTTCTCAATGTTAGATGCGATGTCATGGCCTTTTTTAGTAAGTTCCAACAACTTTAAACGTCCTTCCTTTTTAAAACGAATTAACTCGGATTTCTGCATTTCTTGCAAAATCTTTACAACATGACTGTATGTACAATCAATTTGTTTTGCTAATACTGATGCGTAAATGTTAGCATTAGCATTTTTCAATTCCACCAACATCATTGCTGGTTTCTCGCGAAAGAAAACCTCAAAGATGGACTTTTCATTTCTGATCAATTTACCAACCCCCTGTAAATATTTCCATCTGCACCCCTAGAGATAGATAGGTTGAAACAGTTATATTTAAGCATTTACTCATTGCAAAGTCTATTTTAGAGAACATATATTTAAAGGTTGTGTACATTATTAAAGTAATTAAGGCAAACATTTTTAAAGGCTTTATTTCTGTTTAAAAATGATGATTTCTAGTAATGAAAATACATTATTCCCACATGAAGAGATTAGAGATGGCCAAAAAGAGTTGACGGATGATTTAAGGGCTGCTTTAAAGACGGGGAAAATGTTAATTGCTCATGCTCCCACTGGTTTAGGAAAAACTGCTTCTGCACTTTCAGTAGCATTAGAAAAAGCATTAGATGAAAAAAAGAAAGTTTTTTTTCTAACTAACAGACACACACAACACAAGATTGCTATTGACACTGTTAAATTGATTAATAAAAAAACAGGGAAAAATATTGCTTGTTCAGATATGATTGGTAAAAGATGGATGTGTAACCAAGACATCGCTAGTTTGTTTGGAACTGATTTTAACGAATATTGTAAAGGTGTTGTTGAAAATGGCGAATGTGAATTTTTTAATAATTTTAAAATTAAAAATGAATTAACACCAGAAGCAAAACTATTAGTTAAAGAAATTAGAAACAGAGGGTCTTTACACAATGAAGAATTAATTAAAATTTGTAAAGAAAAAAAAATATGCAGTTATGAAATTTCTTTAGCATTGGCTAAAGAATGTGAAGTAGTGGTTTGTGATTATTATTATTTGTTTAATCCGTTTGTTCAATCAACAATATTTAAAAAGTTAGATCTAGAGTTAGAAGATGTTATTTTAGTAATAGATGAAGGACACAATCTTCCAGGTAGAGTTACGGAAATGTTAAGTTCTTATTTAACCACAAACATGTTAAAAAATGGAATTTTAGAAGCAAAGAAATTTCATTATGAAGGTATGATCTCTTGGCTACAAAAATTAAATAAGATTATTAATGAACTCGCTGAGTTTGACAAAATTAACAAAGAAAGATTGGTTACAAAAGAAGAATTTGCGGACAAAGTTAAACAATTTCTAGACTATGATGAATTAATTATGGAGATAGAAAGTGCTGCCACAGAAATTAGAAAAAAGCAGCGTAAAAGTTATTTAGGAGGAATTGTTCAGTTTTTACAGCAATGGACTGGCGAAGACGAAGGTTTTTCTCGGATAATTTCGGAAAAATATTCTCGATATGGCCCAATTAACTCATTAAGTTATTCTTGTTTAAATCCTAGTTTAATTACCAAAACTATTTTTGATCAAATCAACTCAGGAATTATTATGAGTGGAACATTAAAACCCACTTCAATGTATAAAGATGTACTTGGAATTAAAGAGAGTATACAAAAAGAGTACCCTTCACCATTTCCACCAGAAAATAAATTAAGTATGGTAGTACCACAAACATCAACAAAGTACACTATGAGAAGTGAAGCAATGTTTCAAAAGATGGCCGGCATTTGTTCAGAAATATTAAGATTAATTCCAGGAAATGTAGCATTCTTTTTTCCATCATATGACTTAAGAGATAAAGTAGGAAATTTTATGGAGAGTAAAAAGAAGTTATTCTGGGAAAAAAGTGAAATGAGTAAAGAAGAGAAAGAAGTTTTCCTGAATAGCTTTAAAGAAGAGAATGAAATTGGAGGTGGATTATTAGGAGTAGCAGGAGCTAATTTTGCGGAAGGAGTAGATTTACCAGGAAATTTACTTAATGGAGTTATAGTAGTTGGACTACCGTTAGGAAAGCCTGATTTGAAAACTAAAGAAATTATTAAATATTATGATAACAAATTCAATTGTGGATGGGATTATGGATATATTTTCCCAGCAATGTCTAAATGTATCCAATCTGCAGGAAGATGTATTAGGTCAGGAACTGATAAAGGAGCAATTATTTACTTAGATGAAAGGTTTGCCTGGAAAAATTATTATTCTTGTTTACCTCGAGAAGGATTGATGGTATCTAATGATTTTGTGAAGAAGTTAAAAGAATTTTTCTAAAGTTCTCTCATCATAAAAGATGCAGAATATCCACTAAAATAAAATTTATCACAAACTGCCAGTTCTCTAAATCCTTTCTTTTTAAATAAATTACAAGATGGTCCATTAGTTCCATTAATACAAGAAGCATAAAGTTGAGGGATATTATCTTCTCTAGCATCAGTTAAAATAGCATCTAATAAAGAAGAACCAATATTTCTTCTCCAATGGTGTGAAGAAACGCCGATCATGCCTACAGTCTTACTTCTTTCAGCAAACGTAATTCCCGTGCTTGCATATTCTAATGCAGGGACATAAACTTCATCACGTGCATCATCACTAATATCACAATAAAAAGCAAAACCAACCTGTTGAACGGGTGAATAAGCAACGAACATTTTTGAGTGGGAAGTGATTAATAATTCTTTCAGATAATCAATAAAATGTCCCTTATCATCATAGCCACACATCTGTCTAAACATAATATAAGAAAAATTTAAAGCTAAATCTAACTCTGGAGATTCAACAATTGGAACTTGTTTTACTTCAAGATTCATAGTTTAAAAAAGTCAAGGGGCAGATTATAAATCTTACTGATTTTTTCTAATCTAAGCCCCGTTGCTCTCTGTTATGTTTAACATTCTGCCAATGATCTTGATAACTTCTCATCCGAGAACAAGAATAATTTTTACAATTAAACGGTCTGTCATCTCCTAATCTACACTCCAAACTTTCTTCATCCAAAAGAACACAAGCACCAGCAGAGTTAGGTTTACTTTTTAGATAATATCTTCCGACCCTAGACATAACATTATCTTCACCGACCCCATGGATCTCAACAGAAAAAACAGCCCTACCTGAAGCATAACAACAAGCACTAAGACAAGTTTTTGGCCTGTTATCCACATTGAGAGCATTACAAATAGTCATCTTTACAAATTGTTAAGTAAATTAACTATAAATAAGCTCATTTTTAGGCACTTTGACAATTAGATACTAATTGCTTAAAAAGGACAAAAACGTAACCAGTATACAAAAACGTAACATTTATATATCTGTAGTACTTTACTAACAACATTACATAACTTATACTGGCGGGCTCCTCGAGTTCTACCACCCTCACCCCCTCTACGGAGCCCCAGTTTTTTTTCATTTAGAAAGATGTTAAAGGCAACCTTATTGATGGAGAGTAAAAGTTGGCTAGTTTTATTAATTAATAAAGCAATATATTATTCTAAGAAAATTAGAAATTAAGAAAGATATTGTTTCTCTGCATCAGAATAAGTATAGCTGAGTTCTCCGAACTTACAACTTTGGCAAGTAGCATCTATGCTAATCCACCCATCATCATCTTTGTAGGAAGATTTTGCTTCAGGTATCTTTACTTGAACATAAACGTGTCCTGGAACAAAAACAAACCGAGTGTAAAATCCAACAGATTGTAATAATGAAGATAACATAATAGAAGCGTCGTCACAATCTCCTGCTTGGGCATTAAATGATTCTTGTGGTGTCTTAAAGTATTCAAATGCTAATGGATCATTAAGGTAATTAAAGTTCTGCTGCACAAAGTAAAACATTGCTTTAGCATTACAAACTTTATGTGTTTCTTTACATGATAACGTTACAATTTTATCTGCAATTTGTTTTATGTCTGAAGTTGTTTGAATATAAGAACGCATATCATTACCATTTACTTCTGGAATAATTAATTCTGGAACGTTCAAATTCTCTAAAGTAGGCAAATAATTTGGCTCTGGATTTTGTTTAATCCCATAAAAGGGAACTAACCAAAGAACAATTAATAATAATAAGAATATCCCAATGATAATTTTTGCCGGTCCTTTGTACCAAGGGTCATGACCTTCAAAATGTTCTTCTTCGTGAGATTCTTGAGATTCTTGCATTTTAAAAGAGAAAGATTTAGGGTTTATAAAAATATAGAAAAAAAGTGCCGGGGAAGGGATTTGAACCCTCGAACCCACTAAAGGACAGGATATCTTGCCTTCGTTAACCGCAAAGGTTTTTGAACGCTGGTCTTAAGTTTCGCAGAGCTTTGAAAGCTCGCCTGCGCATTTGACCAGACTTTGCTACCCCGGCAAACCTGGTCTTCACAGGTGTCCTAATATTTAGTGAGTTTAAATAACAAAACCTCCAACCCATTTATAAATTATTCTCTTTTTTTGAAATATAATATGAATTTGGATCTACTTCACCCTTTAAAATCTTAATTCTATCTTTAATGGTTGTATAAGGAGGACAAAAGTTAAACTTTTTCCAAACTTCAATTTTTGTGTTGTGTTTATGATTTAGAAAACCAATCTCTTCAATCCATCTACTTACATCGTTTTTAAGATCTAAAACAACAGAATACATAATATTCTCATGATCTCTTTGCCTTCGAGGAGTATAAAGCCTAGGAGAAAAACCCATTTCTTTAAGAGTTAAATAAACATAATCAATAAGATTATGAGAGATAGTTGCCAGTTTGATTGTAGGTTTATAGTGGAAGGTATTACAAAAAGTAGGATTTTTAGTTTTAAAATGGCTTCTACTAAAGTATATGCTTCCATCAGTATCAAATAAACCACGGACAAAATATTTCTTTTCTTCAATAGTCTCAAAATGAGGGATGGTGACAAAAAGTTTTTTGCCAGGTTTTAGTTGAAATGTTTTAATTAGATGTTGTACAAACTTTTTATCAAAAATATAAATCCCACAAACTCCAATAGAAGGATATTTCCTTAATTGTGCTTTCCGTTGAATTTCATTATTAAAAATCTGGTTAAAAGTTGGAACAATTACTTCTTGATAAAATTGTAATTCCTCAGTTAAATCTCCAGTGATGAAAAATTGGTTACGACCGCCCTTAGTACTAAGACACCCATCTCCAAAATACCAACCTAAAAATTCTGCAATTTTATTATTCATTCATATCACCTCTTTGTTTTCATATGATTAAACAAAGAGTTTATGAAAAATAATAGAATTAGTTGTTTATAACTTTTGTCCGAACTTGACCAGTGGGTTGTGGGTTATATTGGAAATTTCCAGAAAACAATTTTTGAATTATCTCTTGTATAAATTTCGGACCCACCATTTCTTAATTAATGGTAAACTTAATGTAGAAAATACAAATCCTCCTGTAGGCACTAAAGCATTTAACCAATAATAAGGAACATCAATGATCCAAAAGAATAAAACAACAACAAAATAAGTCATTAGAGTAATTATGGTTCTTCTAAAAAAACTAGTTTCCCACGCTTTATCTGCTTCAACTCTTCTATTTCTATCTTTAATTTTATTAACTTCTAAACCCAAACTCTTCTGAGAACTCATCTTTTCTGTTTCTTCATCTCTCTTAACCTTCTAGTAAGCTTATCCATATCTTTTTGTAACTGTTGATTTTCTCTCTCAGCCTTTCGGTTAATCGCATGATCATAGTGAGCATCAATTCTGTCTCTTTCAGCTTGCCTGTTCTGAGTCATCAAAATTAAAGGAGCTTGAATTGCTGCCAAACATGATAAAGTTAAATTCAATAAAATGTAAGGATAAGGATCAAATGGCTTTTTAATTAAGAAATAACTGTTAATTGCCATCCAAACTAATAGAAAAGAAAAGAATATTATTATAAAAGTCCAACTACCGCCAAATTTGGCTATTACGTCCGCTGCTTTTTGTCCAAGAGTTAACTTTTGATGGAACATAGGATGATGTTCCTTAGCAAGATGATTTTCCTCTTTTTTTCTTACCATTGATTAAAATGATTTTTTTCACCTTTATATACTTTACTTTAAATCAACATTAAACTAACAGAATAATTTATAAGTGATTTCAATATGATTTATAGTATGAATAATGCACTACTACTAATTTTAATAATTATGGGTAACTTATCTTTATACTGGTTATTCTTTGGAAAACAGAAACTTGAAAAAAAAATGCAAAAAGAGGAAGACGTAAATGCCCGACAGAGCAATAGTAATTGATCACTTAAAGTTCAGCTATGAAGGACTATTTAATATGGCGGAGCTACACAAACTAATTGGTGAATTCTTCTATAATCGTCATTGGGACTTTACAGAAAAATTAAATGAAGAACTAATAACCCCAGAAGGAAAGCAAATTCAAGTAGTATATGAACCATGGAAGAACGCAGGAAATTATTGGAAACTGAAAGTTAAAGTTAAGTTAGTTGCTGCAAACATTAAGGATGTAGAAGTTGAACATGATAAACAAACATTAAGATTAAATCAAGGGATGGTAAAAATAACTATAGATGGTTATATTTTCTTTGACAGAAAAGGATTTTGGATTGAAAAATCTCCATTTTATTGGTTCTTGGCTGTTCTTTTCAACAAATACTTCTTCAAGAGCCATTATGATAAATTTGTAAGGTGGATGGAACATGATATGGATGAATTATTATACAAAATAAAAAGTTTTACAAACACCTACAAATATGTATACCAAACATAAAAATGATAAGTGAAATTAACTATGAAAAGTTCCTGATTATTAACGGAAGAGAGCTAAATTATAAAGGGATTTTTAGCATTGACGATTTGTATAGTACAATTAATCGAGCAATTGAAGAACAAGGTTATACTAAAAGAGAGAAAAAAAGTGAAGAAACTGTTAGAGAAGAAGGAAGAAACGTTTATGTGGAACTTAGACCATGGAAAGAAGTTACGAGCTACTTAACTTTGATGATTAAGATTAAAATAATTGCTGACAACATTACAGAAAGAGTTGGTGTTGTTAATGGAGAAAAAAGAGTTTTTCAAAATTCTGATTTAACAATTGTCTTTGATGGATGGCTATTAACTGATTATAAAGACAGATGGGGAATGAAACCATTCTTTTACTTCATTAAAAATATGGCCAGTAAGTATTTATGGAAAGGAAAAATTGAAAACGAAATTTTCGGAGAATTAGCGGGAGATGTTGCCCATATATATGCCAGGATAAAAAAACAATTAAACTCTTATCGTGGTGGAGAAGGAGAAATTGTTAGAGAAGAAGATGTTATTAAAGAAGTTGAAAAAGAGTTAGAGAAAGACATCGCAGAAGCAAAGAAAGAAGTTAAGTTATAATAAATGGAGACATAATTCTAACTATGGTGTACAAATCATTATATGAATTCATTGAATTAACAAAAAAGTTTCAGGAATATAAAGGAAGCCTTAATCAGATATTAACTGAGATCATTAGAATTCTTAAAAAGAAGAATAAGACTAAACAAGATTATAGCAAGTTAGCATTTCAAGCACCAAGAATAATTCGTGCATTAGTTGATTATAAGAATAATCATCCTAAGGATAAAAGTCTTCTTAAGTTGTTTCGAGATGGAAATGATGTGGCATTAAAAATCTACAAACAATATGACAACCCCAAAATAAAAGATGAGATATTAAAGTTAAAAACAGAGATGATTAAATTAGGACACACTAAAGTACTTAAAACAGAAATACGACAATATCGCGATGCTATTAATTTGATAGTATCAAACCCAAAGTTCTCTCAGAAATCTGCTGAAAGATTAAATAAACTCGTTGGATCAGAAAAAGCCATAATGATCGTTATTGGACATGGCGCTATAAATGTAGGAATGGATGTTTTCTTAAGATATCAAAAACTAAATGTTAAAAAAAACCTATTATTTTATCCAATAAGATTCTCAAGAACAGAGTTTAAAAAATATGAAGACAAATTCCCCCAATTAACCCCAGACGAAATAAAGTATCTTAAAAAGCAAGGAATTGGAAAGAAAATAATTGTTTTTGATGAAAATTCTTATACTGGTAAAACAATTAAAAAAGTATTAGAATATTTGTCTGAAAATGTGTTTCAACATCACAAAATAAATATTCTTTATAATCTGAACACTAAAAATCTGAAAATTTAATTAAAGAGAGAATGAGAGAGATATTTACACAACTTCTCCACGTAAATCCCAAGTGGTTGTTTTTACAATCTTCACTTTAACAATTTGGCCAAGTTTAAAACTACCTTCAACAATTATTGGTTTGTAAGAAAAGTTTCTCCCAATAAACTGATTTTCTTCTTTTCCAACTTCATCAATAATGATACTACCTTCCCAGCCCAGCCAACGTTCATTCTGTAATCTGAAAATGTTATGACAGATATCTGTGATTACTTTTGAACGATGTTTAATAACTTCTGTTGGTAATTGTTTCATCCTTGCTGCCTTCGTGCCAGGCCTAGACCAAAACTTAGAAAGATTAATCACATCAAAAGAACTCTGCCGAATAGTTGTTACAGTTTGCCAATTATCTTCATCAGTTTCTCCAGGAAATCCAACAATAATGTCAGTAGCAAAAGTAGTTTGAGGAAATTTATCTTTAATTAACTTAACTAAATAATTAAATTCCTCAACAACATAATTTCTGTTCATATTCTCAAGAACTTTATTGCTTCCAGACTGTAGAGGGATATGTAGAAATTTAAAGATCTTTTCATTCGCAAAGATTTCAAAAAACTCATCTCTAAACTTCACTAAATGATCTGGATTCATCATCCCAACTCTAATTTTAAATTTACCTGGAACTTGAACCAACTCTTTTAATAATTTGGCCAAGTTAGTTTTAATATCAAAACCATAACATCCTGTATCCTGAGAAGTTAACCAGATTTCTTTAACATCATCTTTAATCGCTGATTGAACTTCTTTCTTAATCTCCTCAATGGAATAAGATTGTAAATTCCCACGTGCTTGTTTAGTTTTACAAAAAGTACATGCTCCTAGGCAACCTCTAGAAATTGGAATGATCTCAACCACAAGATTTTTTCTAACTCTCGGCAAGTTCAAAGGGGGCATTTCTCCAACCTCTAACATCTTAATAATATTATCATTTAAAGCTTCTTCAACTGCCTCAACAATATTATGAATCTGTTTTGTTCCCACCAGAGTATATTTCTTTAATTTCTTTGGTTCAGTTTGTGAAATACATCCTGCAACGATAATAATTTTGTAAGGATGATTTTCCTCAATTTCTTTTAATCTTCTATAAAAGTTATTTTCAGTAATAGTTTTAACTGTGCAAGTGTTTAATATAATGACATCTGCTTCTTCTAAATCCTTAGTTATTTCAAACTGAGCCTGTTTTAACAATCCAGCCATCTGTTCAGAGTCTGCAAAGTTGTGTGAACATCCTGCTGTTTCAATGTAGATTTTAGTCATAAAATTTCAGAGGTTTGAGGCTTTATAAATATTGTTGAAGAAATTAGAGAAAAGAAAAAAAAGAAAAAAAGATTATTTTAGTTTCTTCACAGTTCCATTAACAAACCTTACCAACATATCAAAATGACCTTCTTGAACCATTGATTCGTAAAGATCATTAGTAAAACTTCCTGGACCGCCAACTGAATTATAAATCTCATCGCAAGAAGTTCCAAATTCAGTTCCCGTTGCCAATGCCTTTAGTACTCCGGAATAAAACATCGTTGCATCTTTTGCATTCATACCAGAACCCACTAATGCTGAAATCTTGGCTTCAATTTCCTTTGCCATTAATCCCACATCACAAGCTACCCAAGTTCTTCCGGCAAGCTGGTTTTCATCAACTTCTCTAGCATCAGAACCAAAGATGTATTTGACTGTGTTTTCATCCTCTTCAACACAATTCTTACCGAGAGTGTATGCTGCAACTTCATCTTTAACAAAAATTCCAGTCATTACTCTTGCAATCCTAGAATAACCAAAAAGATTTTCTAAAACATCCAAAGATCTTCCCGCAGCTAGGGAAACCACCAACTTGTCTTTACTATATTCAAAAATTTCTTCTGCAACATCTCCAATCAATTTAGGTTTTACAGTTAAAACTACAACGTCAGAATGTTCTGCTGCAAGTTTATTATCTGTGGTTGTTTCTATCCCAGAATACTTCTGTGCAAGAATTTTTAATGCTTCTTCATCTCTTCTAGTTGCGATTATTTTTCTATGTCCACTAGAATATAAAGCATCAATAACTGCAGTTCCTAGACTACCAGCACCAATTATAGAAATAGTTTGTTCTCTAACAAGGAATTGAACCATCGGTACTACCGAAAGCTGTGCTTCCCCCATATAAATTTTCCGTTCTTTGTTCTAAGTTCATTTTTTATACCTCCATATAAATTTAATTTTTAAGAATTTTTGAAAGGCTCTTACTGAGCCGGCGCTGGAACTACAGAAATTAAGATACTAAGCTTTGTTCCAGTGTAAGTCATACATAATCAAATCATAAATTTAATATATAAAGTTAATGACACAATTTAAGAACAACTTTGTCAAAAAACTTATATATTAGAGGCTGTCTCACTTTAGGATGACTACAGATTCATTTCTGACTAAAGAGAAATTCGTATTGATAGGTTATTAAGATGATTCAAACAGTAGAAGTAGACAAATTTGGAGGCACTTCATTGTCAAGTGCAAAACTAGATCGTTCTGCATTAGAAAGAGTTCTTGCCAAAAAAGCTCAACTACCAGATGATGCAACTTTAGTTCTAGTGTGCTCAGGAACAGGCGTTGGCGAAGATACTGCAAGAGAGAAAAAAGCCACTGATTGGGGTTATGAATTAATTAATGGAAATCAAAGTGCACGAGATGTCATGGAAAGTATTTTCAGAAGGAATTTACAGGGGCATAGTTTTGATACTGTTAATGGATTAGATCAGGTTCTGGAAGATTTACAACAAACAGATTACTCTGGAGAACATGCTGCAAGAATTATTGGTTCCCCGGAAAGAATTAAAGGGAGAACTTTACACCATGCTTTACAACAACAAGGAATTCCTTCAGTGTTTCTTGATTACTATGAAAATGGAATGGTTGGAATGCAAACAGATAACAATATCGATGTTCCAATAGACCATCAAAGAACATTAAATACCATTACACAAATTGGCCGAGCAAGGGAATTAAAAGGAAAGATAGTAGTTTTGCCTGGCTTTGTTGGTACAAATCCTAAGGGAGAAATGGTTACTTTAGAAAGAGGCATGTCGGATGGCACCGCAACTTATTGGGGAGCCGCCCTATATGCAGACGAGGTTAGAATTTGGAGCGATAATAATGGAATCTCCCCAGTAGATCCGACAATAATTCCAGGCCTGGACCCAATCAGATTATTGACTTATCGCGAAGCAGAAGCTTTTGCAGGATTAGGGGCAAGAATAATTAATGATGTGGCTATTAGGCCATCAAGAGAACGAGGAACCAAGGTTAGAATTTTGAACAGCTTTGAACCAAATAATGGGGGCACCTTAATTACTGCAAACTTGATGTTAGAACATTATGGAGTTAAGGCAGTTGCTCATGTTCCGGGACATTATGTAATTAGTGTTGACAACATGTCAATGACTAAGAAAGGTGTTGCTAGAAAAGTATCCAACATTTTTTCAGACTGTGAAATTAATATTGAAAGTGAAGCGGACGGAGACTCTTGTAGATCATATGCAGTTTTTCCTAACGGCAATTTAGGGAAATTACAAACCGCTTTAGAAAAAGCTGGCCACCGAACGGAAACTATAAACCGAATATCACGAATTGCGTTAGTTGGCGAAGGCATGAACATGCTTAGAAGAACCAGAGACAAAACAGCAAGAAGAATTCTATTTGATGTATTAGATGATAGAGGGATAGATGATTTGATGGATAGTCGTGCAAGAGGATCAGTAATGCTTTCGGCATTCATCAGAGAAGAATATACTACCCAAGCAGTCATGTATTTAACAAGAGAATTGGGATTCCTAAAACCCTAATCGATCTAAAATTACTTTCTTATTAAATACTTCAAAGTCTTTATACTCTTGACCCATACCTAAGAATAAGATTGGTTTTTTAATTGTGTATGCAATACTTAATGGTGCACCACCTTTCTCATCAATGTCTGCTTTGGTAAGAATAGCACCATCCATTTCTACTAATTCATTAAATTTCTTAGCTTGTTCAATACAATCATTTCCAGTAATTGATTCACCAACAAAAATCTTTAAATCAGGAGTTGTTACTCTAATAATCTTTTCAAGTTCTGCCATTAAATTGGTATTGCTGTGTAATCTACCAGCAGTATCAATTAACACAACATCAATTTCATTTTTCTCAGCATGTTTAACAGCGTCATAGGCAACAGCCGCAGCATCACTTCCGTAATCATGCTTAATCATCTTTACTCCAATTTTGTTAGCATGCTCTTCTAACTGTTGAATTGCTGCTGCTCTAAAAGTATCGCAAGCTGCCAAAACTACAGACTTACCATTTTCCTTAAGATAATTAGCCAGTTTTGCAATAGAAGTTGTTTTCCCACAGCCATTAATTCCAAAGAACGCAACCACTAATGGTTTTTTATTTTCAGATCTCTTAAGAATATCAATTTGATCAAATGTTAGGATTTCATTCATAGTTCTTGCTAAAGTATCTTCAATTTTTTTAAGAACATCTCTAGGAAGAGGCTTATCAACTAACTCTTCTTTCAGATCTACTTTAATTTTCTCAATAACTTCAACTGAAACATTATTTTCAAGTAAGGCCAATTCTAATTCCCAGAACAAATCTTCAAACTTATCTGCAGTAATTGTTTTTGTAGTTAGAGTTTGTTTAACCTTACCAAAGAAACCTTTCTTCTCTGGTTCTTCTTCTACTTTAGGTTCATGTTGTTCTTTCAGCTTTGGTTCTTTTACTTTCTCTTTTGTTTCAGATTCCTCAACAGGCTCTGGTTTTTCTTCTTCTTTTGTTTCTTGTTCTTCAGTAACTTTTTCTTTTTTCTTAAATAGACCAAATAATCCTTTTTTCTTAGCGGGTTCTTCAGTCTTAACTTCTTCTAATAATTCTTCTGCACTTGGGCCTTTCTCGGCTTCTTTCTTCTCTTTCTTCTCTTTAAATGTTAAATGATCATCAGCAAATTTTTCTTTAGTCTCTTTAATTAAATCTTCAGTAGTTCTTTGTTTTTCTTTAATTTCTTCTAAATCTGGTTCAAACTTTTGTTTACCAATATCAAACTTTTCCGGAACTTCTGGAATTTCCCCTTCATCACTTTTAATCTGTTCGTCAAGATGTTCTAATTTTTCTTCAGTAGTATCCTTTTCAACTTCTTTCTTAGAAAGATGCTCCTTTTTTGGTTTTTCTTCCTTAGGAGTTTCTTTGATTATGATCTCTTCTTTTTCTTCAGTCTTGGGTTCTTTTTTAGTAGGCTTTTCTACTTTCTTTTCAACTTTAGGTTCTTTCTTCTTCTCTTTAAAAACTTCTTTCTTTGGCTCTTCTACAACTGCTTCCTTCTCTGCTTTAGCAATTACTTCTTCAACCTTTTCTGCAGGAATCTCTTCAGCTTCTTCTTCAGCCTTTTTAGAAAAAACGTTTAATGCGCCTTTCAGCTTATCTCTAAGTTTTCCGAACATTTATTGTAATTCCTCAACTTCTTGATAAATTTTCATTGCTTCTTTGCTAATGTGTTGCATAACTTCATCAGCTTCTTGCATTCTTTTGCTAGTTTCTTCTTTCTGTTCCTTCAAAAGAACAACCACTTCTGGAACAGTTCTTTCAACAGTAACATTAGAACCAACATTTACCACTAATTTCTGATTATCAATTAACTTAGCTTTAAAGAAAATACCATCTGCAATTGGAGCAAGTAATTCATTATCTTTCTCAGCAGTTTCTAACTCTTTAACTGCACTGATAGATATATCTAACTCTGCTAGTTGCTGGTTAAACATCTCTAAATGTTGAGACACTTGTTCCATTTGTTGTTGCAACATCTGAAATTGCATGTACTTTTCTTTCATTTGCTCTTCTTCTGCCATTTTTACAATTTTTTTAATAGTTCATCTAAGAACTGTTGATACTTAGCTTCAGATTTAAGAAAATCTAAGTCTGAATCATCTAATGCTTCTTTGTTTAAAAAAGGTGAATTTGAGATTATTAAATTACTTCCTTCCTTCTTAACAGCTTCCAATTCTTTCTTAACTAATAATTTTAAAGTTTCCAGCTCTTGTTTTGTAAGTTCCATTTTAAAGGTAAATTGGATTGAGCTTTTATAAGATTTTTGGATTTTATTAATATTCTAAACACTAGAAAAAGTTAAAAATAGAAAAATAGTCCCTAATATTATATGGTTTATCATGAACATCAAAGTATAGGATTAAAAAATAGAGAATTGCAACCAGAAGATAGAGTAGTTGTTGGAACAAGAAGATCAAATAGTGAAGAAGTGCAACGTTTTGCTGGTGCAATGGGATTAGCAAAAAAACATCCCCAAGCAATTATTGCGCATCAAGTGTGGGATGATGGAGAGTATCTCCCTGTGTTTCATACTCGTAGAGGAACCGATAGACAAGATTATGTACGTTTTAAGAAAAACTATACTAACGAAGATGGAGAAAGAATTTGGGGTCATGGTTTAAGAGGAAAGACGGTCTATATTGTTCACACTTTGGATAATGAAATTAAACCACAAGAACTTGATAAAAGAGTAGAATTTATTGCAGATACCGCCAAATATAATGGGGCAGAGAGAGTGGTCCTTGTTGCCTACACCTTAACCCATAGTGCCCAGGAAAGAGGTGTGCATCAATTAAGTCACCCCAGAATGTCAGACATTAAAGCCAGAGGCAAATATGATGGTCAGGGAATTATCTCACAAACACAATCTAAATTATATGCTGCTGTTGGTGTTGATACAATTATTACACCACATAATCATTGTCCTGATGACACTAGAAGATTAATTGAAGAAGTTAATGAGCATTTTATGCCAATGCACCTAGCTGCGAGAGAAAAAAATTCCACGTTAAGATATAGCCTGGACTTTGCCCATGTTGATTTAGCACCACTTATTGGAACATACCTTAAACAATTTGGTGCAAGCCATCTTGGATTTGATATGTCTGGAATGGGAAAGAAGGTTTTGTTACTTGATGTTGATTTAGGTAGTTCTGAGGGAGGTTTTGTTGAAAGAGTAAAGGAGTTTTCTGGATTAGAAAACGCCATTAGAGCAACAATGGACAAATCTAAGGAAGGAGGAAAAGTTAAAACTATCCAATTAGTGAATGCTCAAGGTCTTTCAAAAGAAACTGGGGTTGAAGGTTTATATATATTTGCTCCAGATGATGTAATTCGCTCAGGAGGAACAATGAGAGTTAATTTAGAAGCATTGAGAGGAATCTTTTCTAAAAAAGTAATTAGAGATCCAAGAATAAAAGGAACACCAGCAAAGGTTGCGATTTATGCTTCAAGAACAAACTTCACCCCTGGTTCTGTTGATGTCTTAGGAGCGCCTGCTATTGATGATATATTAATAGCAGATGGAGATCCAAGAGCGTTGGCAAATATGTCTGGGTTGAACACTAAAACTCAAGTATTGTGGATTAATTCCTACATGGCAGAAGCAGCTAAAGCTGTTGAAAGAGGAGAAGATCCAAATGATAATCTAACTCCTGATAAAATTTTGCAAGCAGGACTTCTAGATATTATGATACCAAGAAGTCATGAAAGATTGGGACATAAATCTAGAGGACAAGGAGATTGGATTTAATTTACCAAATCTTTTTAAAACACTAACTAAAATGAACTTCTATGCTTACTGAAGAACAGAAAGAAAAGCTGTACAAACAACAGTACAGATTAATTGGCAATCATTCTGCTGTAAAGATCTGCTATTGGACTAAGGAGAACCTTAGATATAAAGATAAAGTTTGTTATAAGCAACATTTCTATGATGTTCATTGTGGAAATTGTTTAGAAATGTCTCCTGCAATTGTATGTAATCAAAGATGTTTACATTGTTGGCGCGACACTTCAGTATTCTCAGATTCTTGGGAAGGCCCAGTAGATAATCCAAAAGAAATTATTAAAGGATGTATTGAGGCAAGGAGACAATTATTGATTGGGTTTAAAGGATTAGATTCCGTTGATAAAGAACAGTTTGAAGATTTTACAATTCCAGACCACGCAGCAATCTCCCTTACAGGAGAGCCAACATTATATCCTAAGCTACCACAAATGGTAGATTCATTCTTTGATGATTTTAATTTTAGGACCGTATTTCTAGTAACTAATGGAACTCAACCAGAAATGCTAAAAAGATTTGGAACAGAATCTAAACATTTCCCAACAAATCTTTATTTATCATTAGAGGCTTATGATCTGACATCACATAAGAAACTAAACAATCCAGTTACGAAAGATACTTGGGAGAAAATTCAAGAGAGTATGCGATTTTTATCAACAGTAAATAAAAAAACAAGAACTATACTTAGAATCAGTGCAATTAAAGGTTACAATATGGATAAAGCTAAAGAGTTTGTTAAATTTATAGAACTAATGCAACCTACACATATTGAAGTTAAGGGATATAGTTTCTTAGGTTATTCAAGAAAACGATTAAAAGAAGAAAACGTTCCAGAGTGGGAAGATGTTCAGAAATTCTCAAAAGAACTTGAAGAATTAACAAGTTATAAGATTACTGCTGAGCATAAACCAAGTATGGTTATTCAGTTAAGTTTAAAATAAACTCCTTCTTATTAAGAACAATGGCAAGAAACTTAGAAGGCAAACATGGATCTTACTTTGAAGCAGTTTTACAACTAAGAGATGTGTCTCAAGAAGTAATTGACTTTGCTGAAAGTGAAATTGACAGATTGAAGATGAATGTTCCTAAAGTCATTATAATAAAGAATGGAGTGGACTACTTATTAACTGACAATACCCTTACTAGAAGAATTGGAAGAAATTTACAAGCAAAGTTTGGTGGTAAAACAGAAGAAACATCTAGTCTATGGGGAGTTAAGAAAGACAGAGAAGTTTATCGAGTTACAGTACTATTTCGAGGAGTTCCATTCAAAAAGAATGATCTTGTTATTTATCAAGGAGAAGAGTATAAAGTTAGAATTCTGAGTAAAGATATTTTCTTACAGAATACAAAAACTGGGGAAAAAGTTCATGTTAAATACAAAGACATGAAAGAGATTAAAAAAGTAGATTAATTCTTACCCAACTTCTTATTCAACAAATTCAACTTCTTTTCCATAGAAATTTTACCTACCTGGACAAATTCCTCAACTTTACTAAAATCTGCCCACCCCAAATGTCCAAAATTAGGAGTTACCTTAATATCCACCTGTGAATGTTTTAATCTTTCTCTAGCTAGATTTGCAAAAAGAATCCCCATGGTTTCATCCATTACTTTAGCTATCGTTGGCAATTCTTTACCAGCCATTATTTTCAAAACTTTTGCAGGATAAAGAAGTTTGTCAAAGAACCATTTAATAAACCACTTAATGAATTTAGGCCATCGTGTAGGAATAATATAATTCTTAATGTTAACCAGTTCTTCTATGATGAACTTCTCTCTTAGTTCTGTAAAGAAAGTTGTTTCTTTTGCTATAGGTACATCAAGAACGTTTTTTTTATTAGAATACAAATCAACAGCAATAACAATATCTGCTCCCATATGTCTTACAACATTAAAAGGTGTGGGATCTATTACTGCACCATCAATGTATCGGTGTTTTCCAATCTTTAAAGGAGTAAATATTCCGGGAATTGATATAGAGGCCCTTACAGCTTTAGCAACATTACCTTCATAAATTATTGCCTTTTCATGTAGATCCAGATTATATGATACAACCCTTAAAGGAGTTGATAATTCTGAAAATTCTTTATTAGAAACTAATTTTCTAATTTTATTTTCAATCATCCTACCTTCAATCAATCCGGACTTGGGGACAGTAAAGTCAATAATCTTTTTCCAGTTGGTGGTTTTTGCAATTTCTTCGATTTCATCTGGAGAATGACCAGCAGCATACAAAGCCCCAATAACAGCACCAATAGAAGTTCCCGCAATATAGTCTGGATAAATCTTATGTTTGTGTAAAGTTTTTAATATTCCAATATGAGCTAACCCCCTAGCGGATCCTCCACCCAAAGCCAGCCCAACCTTCAACCTCTTTTTTCTCTTTGCCACAGTGGAATGTTAATTTAAGGATATAAAATACTTGTGGTTGGTATTGCACTTAAGGGCAAGGTTTAATAATGAGTGTAATCAGTTGATGAAATATGAAAAGTAAATTTATACTTTTATTGTTTTTATTATTAGTTCTAGCAGTTTCTGTTTCAGCTCAAGACAATCAAGAATATCATCTTAAGTTGTTGGCAGTACAGGAACAAGGAGATAAACATATTGGAAGCGATGCTGATTTGTATTTAGAATTAAAAGAAGGTTCTGGAAGAGTCTTCTTAGACACTTATCCATTAACAAAATTAGACACACAAATCTCTACACGGTTCGCTAAACAGCTAGCATGTAATCATTTTGATTTAAATTGTGAGAAGTATGATTTCATTTATACTATTAAATCCCAATCAAGCATTATTGGGGGACCAAGTGCAGGAGGAGCAATTGCAGCGTTAACCACTATTGCAGTAATGGATTTAGATTATGATCCAGATATTGCTATTACTGGAACAATTAATTCGGGAGGCATTATCGGTCCTGTTGGAGGAGTTAAGGAAAAGTTAGAAGCCGCTTCAAAGATTGGGTTAAATAAAGTATTAATTTCTATTGGAAATAGCAAGAACAAAGGAGCTAATGACACAGGATTAGATTTGATAGAATTTGCTGCAAAGAATCTAAGCTTAGAAGTTAAAGAGGTTATGGACATTGATGAAGTGATTTTTCACCTTACTGGAAAACAATTAAATCATAAAGAATTTTCAATTGAGCAAGATCCAGAATATCAAAGGATTATGCAATCTTTACAAGAATTACTTTGTGCGAGAACAGAAAAAATTGAACAAGAGATATTAAACAAAAAAATGGTACTTAATGAAAGTATTTTGAATATTTCTAATGAAAGAAAAGAAAAGTCTTCAATAGCAATTGAAAATAAAGATTATTATTCTGCAGCAAGTTTTTGTTTTAGCAATAACATCTTGTTAAGAGACAGATATTATTCAGAGAGTAAAACAAAGATTTCAGAGATAAAGAATTTGTTTATGATTTTAGAAAAGAAAAATATTGCTTTAGAGAATAAAATTAATGATGAGAAAATAACTACAATTTCCGATTTACAAACTTTGATTGTGGTTAAAGAAAGAATTAATGATGTTAAAGAACAAATAAAACAGTTTAATTCAAGCACAGAACTAGGAGAACAATATTATTTACTAGCATATGCGGAAGAAAGATTTTACTCAGCTTTATCTTGGATGCAATTCTTTTCTATGCAAGGAAAGCAGTTTGTAGTAAATGATCAACTTTTAAGAGAATCGTGTATAAGTAAGATTGCAGAAGCTGAAGAAAGACATCAATACGTAAGCTTGTTCATAAATCCAATAACCATCTCACATATTCAAGATAAAATTGATTTGAGTAGATTTTCTTTAGAGAATAAAGAATATGAACTCTGCTTAATTAAAGCAGCACAAGCCAAAGCAGAATCTAACGCAATCTTAAGCTCTTTTGGAGTTGATGAAGAGAATATACTTAGTTATGTGGAAAGTAAAAAGAAAGCCGTTGAAAGAACAATATTTGAAAACAGCGAAGAAGGAATATTTCCAATTTTGGGTTATTCATATTATAAATATGCAGATTCTTTAAAAGAACAAGAACAGTACACTGCATTAATATATCTTGAGTACGCCTTAGAACTAAGCGATTTAGGCATTTATTTTCCAGAGGATACTTTTAGAGAAATTCCTTTTGAAATTAAAGAAGAATGGATATTGTTTATAGAAGGCATTCTTGTTGGACTTTTAGCTGCCTTTGTAATAATTCTGATTAAACGTAGGAAATGATGAATTAATGAGTCTATTGACTATACCTTAGAATATAAACCCCTGCAAACCGCCGAAGCAGTTTACTGGGGAAAAAGAGGTGATAGATGTTTACTACTTTAGAAGAGGAACCCATTTATAAAGCTTTCGGTAGTTTTAGCATTTGAAAGTAGTGAAAGCATAAAGAAAACATTTAATAATATATCACCGTTATCCCAGTTATATCAAAGAGGTGTAAAACATGAAAAAAATTATTCCAATTGTATTAATCTTATTATTATTCAATTCTCTTGCTTTTGCTGAAAGCTTAGGATCAGAAATGGAAGCCCTTAATGCAGATTTAGAAGGACAAATAATTCCTGCTCCATTAGACAAATTATTTAGTGATGAAAGAATAAACGTTCATTTTTCTATGGAAGATGATACGGAAGTTGTGATGGGCTTAATCACAAGTAATGGTAAGTTCTCTAGTTTAACGCAAGGAGAATTAGAAGATTCTTCGCTTAATGTTTACGTTGCAAAAGATGTAATGGCAGAGATAGATAGTTCTAATAATCCCGGAGAAGTATTACAATCTGCACTAAAAGATGGCAGAATTAGATATGAAGCCGTTGGATTCTTTAATAAAATAAAATTTGCTGCAATTAATGCAATGATTACAGTTGGCGGATGGTTTTCAGGAGAAGAAGAAATGGTTGAAGAACCTGTTGTAGAAGAAAGCCCTGAAGAAATAGATTCTGAAGAAGTGATAACAGATGAAGAAGAAGAAGAACTTGAAGTTACAGAAACAGATGTAGAACCTGAAGAAGTCGATGATGAAGTTGAAGAAGAAGAAGAAGAAGTAAAAACACATATTGTAAAATTAACTAACGATGGTTTTGATCAAATTGGAACACTAACAATTAATGTAGGAGAAACTGTTGAATGGAGTAATGTTAGAACTGGTAGCCTTAAAAAAGCCATGATTATTGGAACACAAGGGTGTAGTAAAGCAAAAAGTACTTTCTTTGAATCAGGCGAATCATTTAGTTGGACTTTTGAAGAACCAGTAACTTGTACAATAGTAGACGGAGTTTACACAACAGAAACGATGAAATTAGAGGTGAAGTAAATGAAGAAAATAATTGCAATACTAGTTATTTTGTCCTTGTTTTTGTTAGGATGTTCAACAGAAGTGGTTGAAGAAGAACCAACTGTTGAAGAACAGATTGATGAAGTTCAAGCAGTTGTAGAGGAAGCAATAGAAGAAACTGAAACAGAACAAAAAGTAGACGAAAGTATAATTGAAGAACCAGTAGTAAAAGCTAATACAGAAGAATTATTAGATGCAACAACAATAGAAACCACAGCTGGAACAACACATTTAGTTAAAGTTAACTTAAAAGGATTTGATCCTGCAACAATTACTATTAAAGCAGGCGATACAATTCAATGGGAAAATGTTAGGTCTGGGAATTTAAATAAAGTAATGATTATTGGTTCTAGTCCGTGTACAGAAGTAAGAGGTGCAATTTTAATGCCAGGAGAAACTTATAGTTGGACTTTTGAGAACTCTGCCAAATGTGTGTTTACAGATGCAATCACAATTACACAACTAATGAAAGTAATAGTAGAGTAAGAAAAGGAACAAAGGTAATAAAATAATGAACATTGGATGTTTTGAGTTAGAACCATGGGAAGAATCTCATTTTAAGAAAGCTTTTCCTAGAGACAAACTGATGTTCTCACAAAAAATATTAAATCCTAGAAACGTTAACAAGTATAAAGAGATTAATGTCGTTGCTGTTTTTGTTCACTCAGAGTTAAACAAAGAGATGTTGGATAAGCTTCCGAAACTAAAATTAATTGTAACCATGAGTACGGGGTTTGATCATATTGATTTGGAAGAATGTAGAAAGAGAAACATAACCATTTGTAATGTTCCGGCGTATGGAGAAAATACTGTTGCAGAACACACCTTTGCTTTAATATTAGCATTAAGCAGAAAAGTGGTAGATTGTGTTAATAGAACCCATTTAGGTAGTTTTAGATTACAAGGATTAAGAGGATTTGATCTCAAAGATAAAACTTTAGGGATAGTTGGTTGTGGCAATATTGGTAAGCATGTTGCAAGAATTGCTAAAGGATTTGAAATGAATATTCTGGTCTTTGATATGTACAAAGATGAAAAGTTTGCTAAAGAAACAGGATTCAAATATGTAACATTAGAACAATTGTTCAAAAAATCTGATGTGATAACATTACATGTACCAGAGAATAAACACACACACCATTTAATTAACAAAGAAAGATTAAAACTAATGAAAAGTTCTGCATATTTAATTAACACCTCTCGTGGTGGTATAATTGATACTAAAGCTTTAATTTCCGCTTTAAAGAAAAAACAAATTGCAGGTGCTGCGTTAGACGTAATGGAAGATGAATGTGAGATATTAGAAGAAACACAGTTGCTAAAAAAAGAATTTGGTGGACATTGTGATTTGAATAAAATTGTTAAAAACCACCCATTATTGAAAATGAAGAATGTAATTATAACTCCTCACAATGCTTTCAATACAAATGAAGCTTTGATGAGAATATTACAAACTACGTTAGACAACATTAAAGCTTTTAGGAAAGGAAAAGTAATTAATTCTGTTAAGTAACACAAGTAATTTATATTCTTAAATTTATAGAATTCAAATGTCACAAAAACTAGTTAAAATATTTGGGAGCAATACTAAAGCCCAAGAAATAGTTCTATTACTATATGAAACTAAAGAAGTGGTAAGACAAGGATTTTATGATTCTGAATTGTATAAAGTAGAACAATTCTGTAAAGAACAAAAAATCCATATGATAAAATCAAAATTTAAGATACTTTTTGCAGATGACTATTCTGGGAATTATTCTAATAAAGGAATAAGAATCCCAGAAAATGATTCTCGATCAGGGATGAACTTTTTCTATTTTTCAAAAAACGAACAAAAAGCTTGGCTTGCTGCTTATTACGAGTTAATTGGCAACGATTCTGCGTTTGGATTATTATTAGGATATCCAAAATGTTGTGTAGAATATTTTCTCAATAGTTTTAGTGGAAGTAATCCAAATCCCCAACAAGTTGGAAATAATCCATATACAAACATTTCTAAAAGAGATAAAGATTTAGTTTTAATTTCTCATTTCCCCTGTAATTCTGAATGCAAAGAAAGTACAGAACTTGCTAGAAAAAACTTAATGGTTTTAAAGAATAATTGGCCAGATAGAGCTGCTACACTTATCTCAGAACTTAATGATTAAGAAAAAAGTGATTAAAACTAACTAGCTTGGATTCTTCTTCTTCTTTTGGCCTTTTTCATCTTCTTACGTTGCCACTTCCAACGCATTTGGCCTTTCTTTTTCCATCTTCGGGAACTTCTTTTCATCTACTTGGCTTGAGAGATGATTTATTTATAAAGCTTTCTGTAATCGTAATGGTTACTTTTATAAATTAAATTACAATACTATAACAAAAAGAGGTAATTAAAATGATTATTACTAGTTGTGGCAATTCTATACCCTTAGCTAAAAGTATTGCTAAGAAACTTAAATGTAAGTTTTCTCCCTTAACTATCGGGGCATTTCCAGATGGAGACTTGTTCTTAAAGTTTAATACACCATTAAAAGGAAAGAAAGTCGTTATTGTTCAATCTTTCCAGCCACATCCAGACATGTCTTTGTTCGATATTGTATTTGCTGCCGAGACTGCAAAAGATTTAGGAGCGAAGAAAGTCATTCTAATGGCACCTTACTTAGCTTATATGAGACAAGATAAGCGTTTTAACGCTGGAGAATGTGTTTCAAGTAAAGTGATGGCAAAATTGTTAAACAATTCTGTCGATAAACTCTTAACAATTGATCCACATGTTCACCGATACAAATCTTTAAAAGATATATTTACAATTCCTGCAAAGTACTTAACATCAAATTTGTTAATCGCAGACTACATTCAAAAACACTTCAAAAACGAAATTATTATTGGTCCAGATTGGGAGTCATACCAATGGGCAGAGAGAATAGCAAAACAAATTCATGTTCACGCTACGGTTCTTAAGAAAGAAAGATTATCTTATAGACACGTTGAAGTTAAGATGGTTAAACCAATAAACATCAAAGGTAAGAATGTTGTTATTGTTGACGATATTATTTCTACGGGTAACACAATGATTAAAGCAGCAAAGGCCGCAACGAAATTGGGAGCAAAATCAGTCTCTGCAATTGGAGTACATGGATTATTTGTAGAGAATGGCTATGAGAAAATGAGAAAAGCTGGTTTTAAGAAGATTGTTACAACAAACTGTATTAAACATAAGACTAACGGGATAGATGTTTCTTCTGTATTAATAGATGAATTAAAACGAGAAAAGAGATAAATTAACGAGAATTCCCATAAGCAGATTGTTTTATCTGGTTCAGTCCACTTGCCACCATCCCACAAGCCACTGTTATTGGCGGACCCATAGAAAAACCAACAGCGATGTAATCTCCGGTTTCTTTAGCATCCATACCATAATGAGCAACAGCAGCAGTAGTTAAAACACCAGCTGCTAAAACGCTAACAACAGTACCAATATCTTTAGCAAAACCTCTTGGAGAATCTATAGTTACCATCGGTTAATTTTCCGGTGTTTTAGTTATAAAGGTTATGAAATTTAATTAAATGTTAAGGAGAATTAAACACTCTTTATTTAGAAGACTTTTTAGCGGGTGCTTTTTGTGCTGGCTTTTTCTTTGGTGGCAGAATCTTTTGATACTTCTCTTTAATCTCTGCTAATTGGCCAAATTTCTTCTTTAAATCATTAAGATTACGACAATCAATAATTAATCCGTTTAATTCAATATCAATATTATTTGCACCAGGAACAATTTTTGCTTTCAACAATTCTTCTTTCTTAAACATACTTAGAACTTCTTCTAAATGTTCCTTATCTTGTACTGACCAAACTTCATTGTAAACATGGAGTTGATGTCTTCGTTGATATGTTTTGAATAATATTCCCATTTTATCCTAAAAACACTTGCTGTTTTTAAATCTTACAATAAAAAATGGTGATTATTAAGTATGAGTTAGAAAAAACAAGAAACGTTTCACAAATATTGAATTTAAGAAAAAGAAAATAAAACTCCCACTTAAGGATATTGAATTATATTTTGAAGCATGATGCCTCATCATTCATCAGAACTAAACAAGTCTTTAAAGAAATTTCCAATAGTTTCAAAAACATTTCCTATTGTTTCTCCAATTCCTAAATCCTCTTCTGCATTAACCCAACCTTCTTCTCCAATACCTGGTCCTTCTCCGGAATCGTCTCCAAATTCGTCAGAAGCATCTTCACAACTAATGTCTACAATACATTCCCACCCTTCTCCTGAAGGGCCCATTACTGGTTCACCATAACAGTGCTCGCAGTTGCCAGCACAAATATTTTCCTTTTCAGTAAGCTCTTGATCATTTAAGCAAGGTCCAGAATATAAGTAGACACATTCTTCAGCACAGGTTTGACAAACAGAGTTGCCAGTTTCTCCTTCTTGACTACTACCACAAATAATACTAGGATCTATTTTTCCCACACATTTAGAAATGCACAATTGTTCTTCATCCATTTCACTTTCATCAGGAGCATCTCCTTTCATATTACATTCCAGCTCACACTGATCAACATTATTTCCTTCACAAACAACATCATACTCATCACAACCCACCGATATACAATCTTGCATGCACTCTTCTCCTTCATCTTCTGGTTCTGGAGCAGTTGTTTCAACACCACACTTTTCCCCACAACCAAAACTATTTGCAACCATACATTCTTGGTCTTCTGCACCACACCCAATAGCTACACAATCTTGCATACAATTCATTTCATTTGCAGTCGGGCCACCATAACCATCTACTGCCTTCCCAGTTAAACTAGTTGATGTGTTGAAATTGTAAATCAAAGAAATTGAAATAACTAAAACAAGAACTGATAAAATAACTGTCACACTTTTTTTACTCATGGCCTTATTATTCTTTTTAGTTATATAAAAGTTGTTAATTCACTGGCTACGTTCAGAATAGAATAAAAAATGGTAATTATAGAAATACAGAAGATCTTTTAGAATTGCAAAGATGGGTGTTTCATGAAAAAAGTAATCTTGTCGTTTCTCTCTAACTGTTTTATGTGGTATTCTATCTTAGCTGCTTCACTTTTATCAGCAACTTGAATTGCGTGCAATATTTGTTTAAATCGCTTTGCACGGACATATTTACTTCCTTTTCCAGACTGATGTGTAAGCATACGTTTCTTTAGATCGTTAGTAATACCTGTGTAAAGAGAATCATCATAACATTCTAATATGTAAACAAACCAAGGAGTTGCCATAGAAGAATAAAATATTTAAGGTTTATATTGGTTGTTGTTTTAATGAAGTTGTCTATTTGTGGTAATCAAGATTCTTAAGTTTCAAAGCTTCTTGCTTTAAAATATCGCCGAGTTTACATATAACGTGTTATGTACAATTTTTGAGCTTCTTAGATGAGAACAATCTTGCAGATACAATGTCTCTTTAAAGTGATGCCCTCTTCATTAAAATTAATCTGATGAGAAATTCGGGAGTATTTAAAACTTTAATTATCTTTTAAATCAATCATAATTTCAAATGAAATTGAACTAAACGAAACTAATATAAACAATAAAATAAAGACAACTAAACATGAGGAAATTCCGATTAATTTGTTGTCTATTGTTGTTTAGTATATTCGTTATAGCTTGCTTTAATTCTGCATTAGCTGCACCACCCCCACCTTATTATTACAAACATGATTATTTTCCACTACATCTACAAAATGTATATGACATTTACAATCTTGATAATGAAATTTTAATTGCTTCTAGAGGGGAAGTCAATCATGTTGGCACTAAAGAATTAACTTCCTGGACATTCAAATTGGATGACACTAATTATCCAATTAAAGAATTAAAATTTTTTACTAGAAAAACAGGAACAGAATTTACTGAAGTAGAATTATCAAAAGATCAAAATAATGAATATACTTTTGAAATGGATGGGATGGGAGTTAGTTTTTATCTAATTACGCTTTTAGATAATCCCAACCAAGATTTTCAACTCAGTTTAAATAAGCTACCTGTTATAACTCATCCAACCCATAGTGATTTAAAATTAGTATTTCATGAAGATGATGAAATATTAAATTATGATTTTAGGCAACATGGGGGATATTTTGAATTTAGTTTTGATGAACAAGTAGCTTATTTCAAAAAAGTTCTAGATGGAAAATCAATCCCTTCTGACTCTGATAGGATTCCTTCAGTAATTTCTTTAAATCAACCAAGTTGGCTCGGTGAAAGCCTTTTGGTTGAGGGATATAATAAAACTTTACAAGCATTTATTGATTCAGAGGTGGGTGGTGGTTATCTCTATAGTCAAACAGACTATACTAAAATTAAAGAAGCTAAACAAGAAAAACAATTAATGTGGTTAGTAATAAGTATTGCTATAGTTCTCTTAATTCTATCTTTATTGATATATGTGTTGATCAAAAGAAGAAAGAAAAGATAATATTCATACTCCCGAATTTCTATTTATCTATTAGTAATTTAACGGCATCACTTTCTTGCACAGAAGCTCAAAAACTTGCTCCGCTAACGCTACGCACCTTCCCCACTCCACTTCGTTCGTAGGTCAGGGTACATAACAGCGATTAACCAGTTACGTTCCGTTTGCCCACTCCGTTTCACTCGTAGTCAAACTCCACTCCACCCAAATTTCAATCCAGAATTTTACACTTCGTTAATTAATTCTACCCTAACCTGCACGGGCTGTGGGGTGCCTCATCCCAGTTGCCACCCATTTGAAACTTCGGTTAATCGCGATGTTATATGCAACTCACAATACAACATACCAGTCACTACACTTCGTTACGTTAGTGGCATTTCATTCAAAGAATGAAATACAAAATTACAGGCAGTATCAAACAACCCATTAAGTGATTCTTGCCAATATTCCAAGATGAAGCTAATATTCCAATGGCAGTTGCAGTAGATAAAATAATCAAGCCTAGAAAGCCGTCGAATAATATCGTTAACAAAGTAATAAAGATAACAATATTCCAAATCACCTTAGCATAATTTACTTTAACAATCAATTTGGAAAATATTTTAGAAATTCTTAGTGCTAATAACGAAGCGATTCCTCCAACAACTAAAGCGACTGCTAAAAACAACATAACTTCTTGCAAGCCAATTTCTCCAAGTAATTTGTTCACTGTTAAAATCGCACCGTTCCTAGCTTTATGTAAAACATATGCTGTTCCTATTGAAATTAGCATGTTGGCTGTGTTAATCCCACCAACTAATGAAAGAAAACCTTCATCCCCAATGTCTCCAACAATGTTAGTTGCAACAATAGCGGCTTGAGACGAACCGAATCCAGGAAGGAAAGCAGCAATAAATCCTACACCAGAAGCGGCAGTTACAGATTTAACAACATTCTTTTTTGAAATGATTAGTGGTTTAGAAAGATCTTGTGGAGGTACTTTAGAATTTTGTAATAAACTAATCAATAAAATTGAAAATCCAAACAATCCAGAAAGAAGTGGAAATAATGGTTGGTTTAAATTAGGAATGCTAAAAACAACTAATCCTAAACAACCAGCAATTAAGAATAGTGCTAAACTCTTCACTCTTTTCCCCTTATCTTTAAGAATCATAAAGATCATAATAACAATCAAAATGTATCCAATCGCTCCTTTAACTAAAGGATAAATTAGTTCCATGCTAAAAATGAAAATTGGAAAAAGAATTAATCCCAGTAATAAACAGCCAAATGAACCAATAATAGTGTAAACAACAGCATTATGACCTTCTCCCCGTTGTAATAACCTGTGCCCTGGAAGAGCGTTTAAAGCCTGTGCTTCATCTGGTGCTCCCAAATATATTGAAGGAATAGAATCAATAAAAGTGTGTGTTAAAGCTAGGCTAATAATATAAACAGCAAGAACTAATGGAGACGTTAATATTAAAAGTAATGGAGATAATGAAATAATAATCACAGAAATTAAATTAACATGAATGCCAGGAATTAAGCCTGTAATAACACCGGAAATAATTCCTAAAATCAGAGCTATTAATACCTCAAAAAGCATTTAAGAATGATGAGATTAATCATATTTAATTATAGTGGGGTTTTAGTGCCACTTAGTGTAACCACCGCCAAGTTACGAAAACAACGAAAGATTTATAAGTGTCTGGCACCTAAACATAAATAATGAGAGCATTAGATGAAATTGTCGATAAAGGACTGAATTTAGCAACAGAATTAGCTGGAATTACAATATTACCAAACACAAAGGACGTAGTAGATCAAATTTCTAATAGAAGCGAAAAAGCTTTAGGCATACCAACTAAATTAATCACACCAAGAGAATTTAGGAACATGGATTTGGGACAATTGACCGAAGAAAATCTTAGATATATGGTTACGGGAGATGTTGCAACAAAAAGTCATAATGTGGTAGTGCCTTTAAAACATCAAGATTATGGAAATTTGGGAGCCATGCTGTTTGATCTTGAAGGATTCCAAGTCGGACCAGAAGAAGAAAGTAAGATTGGATTATTAATGGAATATGTTGGCAAATCTGCAGGACAAATGATAGTTGCTTCAAAGAATTTACAAGAAGAAACCATTAAAGCCAGATTTGATAAACATACAGGATTAATGAATAAAAGTTATTTCTTAACTGAAGTTATGCCTAGAGTTACTCAATATTCTGAAGAGAATCCAGATGCACCAATTTCATTTTTAATGTTTGATTTAAATAGATTTAAAGGAGTTAATGATCGGTTTGGACACTTACATGGAGATAGTGTACTAACAGAAATAGGAGAGATAGTTAATAGAAATATTTACAGAACTACAGATGTGGCAACCATTTATCAAAGAAAACATCCTTCAAAACCATTAGGTGGAGATACAGAAGAAGCAGTAAGATATGGGGGAGAAGAATTTGTAGTGGTATTATTTGGAACCGATGCTAAAGGAGCAAGAATTGTTGCAGATAGAATGTATGATGCCATAGCAGATCACACATTTTCAACAGAAAGTGCAAGAGATAAAGGATCAAGCGTTTATTATCCTTATGGACCAAGTCACGTAACTACATCAATAGGAGTCGCAACATATCCTGGAAAAATAGTGAGCGCAGAGAGTTTATTAGATAAAGCAGACGACATGTTATATCAAGCAAAGGATTTACAGAGAGATAAAGAAAAAGCCCTTGAAAGAGATGGAAAAGTTGCTTATGAATCTCTTGGAAGACCAATTGTTTCGCTATAAGAAAAGATTAACTTTATATACTAATTTCTATTGCTTTTGTATATTAAAAGATGGTGATAGTTAGTGGAGACATATTTGTACAGATTGGGTTAGTTACTATTATTGCAGCATTAGCCGCTTTTATTCTTAGATTGATTAAACAACCACAAGTTTTAGCTTATGTGGTTGTCGGAATTTTAATAACGCCAGTTTTTAAAATTGTTACAAATACGAGCATAATTGAATCTATGTCCACAATTGGAATTGCGTTTTTACTATTTATTGTTGGCATTGAGATGGACTTAAAGAAATTAAAAAGCGTTGCATTAGTTTCTAGTTTTGGTGGAATGATACAAATTGTTTTAGTTTTTATTTTAGGTTATTTAGTTGCAGTATTATTAGGATTCTTAAGTTTAGAAGCCGCTTACATTGGCCTAATGCTAGCTTTCTCTTCAACAATGGTTGTTATGAAATTACTTTCTGACAAAAGAGAATTAAGTACATTACATGGAAGAATTGTAGTAGGAATTTTATTACTTCAAGACATTGTTGCTATTTTTGCATTATCTATACTTACTTCAATTAATGGGTTTGAAATTTCATTATTTGGTTTTGCTTTACTAAAATTTTTATCAGTATTTGCGGTGGCATATTTATGCAGCAAGTTTGTCTTCCCAAAATATTTTTCATTCGCTGCAAGAAACCGAGAGTTGTTATTAATCTCCTCAGTAGCAGTTTGTTTTCTTTTTTCATTGGCGTTTCACTTTTTAGGATTTTCAGTAGCAATTGGAGCATTTATTGCAGGTATTACGTTAGGAAACTTAACTTACAGTTACGAAATAATTGGCCAAATTAAAAGTTTAAGAGACTTCTTTGCCTTGTTATTCTTTGTTTCATTAGGAATGGCTTTATCTCCGGGAGTAATAATTGAATTATGGTTACCTTTGTTAATCTTATTATTATTTGTTATTTTCTTGAAACCATTCATTATTATGACCATTACTTCATTATTCAGGTATACAAAAAAGCCAGCATTCTTAACAGCATTATCATTAGCTCAGATTGGAGAATTTTCATTAATACTTGCTGCCCAAGGGTTATTTTTAGGACACATCTCTCAAGAATTATTTTCTTTAACTGTAATACTAACGATAATATCAATCACAATCACATCTTACTTAATCAAATATGACCATTGGATATACAAGTTTTCTGAAAAACCGTTAAAAATATTTGACATGTTTACAACAGAAGGATTAGAATATTTGCCTTCAGAAGTTAAGCCAAAGATAATCTTGTGTGGACATAACAGAATAGGATATAGTATTTTAAACAAACTCAAGAAAGCTAAGAAGAAAGTTCTAGTAGTTGATTACAATCCTGAGATTATTACTATGATGGTTCAGAAAGGATTCCATTGTATCTATGGAAATGTTACAGATGAAGAGATTATTCATAAGATGAATCTAAAGAATATTACAATGTTGATTTCTACTGTCCCAGAAATCCGAGATAATTTTTATTTGATTAGAAAAGTTAGAGCAGTAAACAGAAAAGCAAAAATATTCGTTACTGCTAATGAAATTGATGATGCCCTAAGTTTGTATAACCACGGAGCAGATTATGTGGTATTGCCGCACTTCTTAGGTGGAGAACATGTAGGGAACATTATTGAAATGCACCGTAGGAAAAAGTTAAATCTTAAAACTGAAAGGGAAGACCATATCCAACATTTGAAAGATAGAAAAGACGTAGGACAAGAACATCCTAGAGAATAAATTTATTTAAAGTCATCACTCTTTTAATCTTGTAAAAAAATAACATTTCTTGCAAAGTTTTTCCCAAAAGGATTAATTGACCAATAAGTTACGTTCCAAATCTAGGTTGATAACTGCGCCGATGTTATAAGGAGTTGTTTTAACAATGCAATTAAACTCTTCCCGAACAGATTTACTAAACCTATCAAGCCAATTAAGATAATCCCTATAAGAACACACTAATTCCCCTTTATCTTCTTCCCTAAGAAATAATATTTCTGCCGCAACAATATGTGTTAGGTTTTGATTGACAACTTCTTTTAAACCACCTAAATGTGATGCAGAAAGTCCGGCGCCCCAATGCCCCATTGCAGCATTCTTAGAACTGTCAACAAGACAAGATACAAAACACCCATGCAAAAAATCAGAAGACCTACCTACTTTCACAGAAGGAATGTAACGAGTATACATTGTTGGAACGTAGATTACCATAGAACAAAATAAATAAAAGAATAAATTAAAAAATTATAATTTGTCTTTAGCTTTTTCCATCATTGGTACGATAGCTACAACTTCTTCTTTAGTTAATCTTCCTAACTTAGTAAAAGAGTATTCGCCTTCAGCGTTTTTATTTTGCCGAGTAACCTGTAATTTAGGTGTTCCTTCATTGTATGAAAAAACTGCTACTGTAACTCTAGTTTTTTCAAAATCAACTGACTCTGCAAATAGTTCTTTGTCCAAACTTTTATCAAATCCTGCCATTTTTATTTCCCCCTCAAATAATTATTATATTTATATAATATCTAATTACAATATAAAAAACTTTCCAATAAAATCAGTAAAAAACGACCAAAAGCTAAATATCTAAATTTACTACTTCTTTAGCAAATTTCTGAATAAACTCTCTTCTGGGCTCAACTTCATCTCCCATTAGTACAGTAAACATCTGGTCTGCTGCAACAGCATCTTCAACAGTAATTTGTTTAAGTGTTCTTACGGAAGGATCCATTGTAGTGTCCCATAATTGTTTTGGATTCATCTCTCCAAGTCCCTTATAACGTTGAATTGAAGAATTTTCTCCATATTCTGCAATTAATTTATCTTTTTCATTGTCACTATAAGCATACGCTACTTGCTTGCCTTTTTGAACTTTATACAAAGGAGGCATAGCAACATAAATATGGCCCAGTTCAACTAAAGGCTTCATGTAACGATAAAAGAAAGTTAACAATAAAGTCATGATATGAGAACCATCAACGTCCGCGTCAGTCATAATAATTACTCTATCATACCTTAATTTCTCTATATTGAACTCTTCACCTATACCAGTACCAAGAGCAGTAATCATAGTAATTATTTCTCTATTCTCCATAATCTTATGTAATCTTGCTTTCTCAACATTTAAGATCTTACCACGTAATGGCAAAATTGCTTGAAATGCTCTGTTTCTACCTTGTTTAGCTGAACCACCAGCTGAATCTCCCTCAACAAGGTACATCTCACATTTTTTAGGATCTTTATTTGAACAGTCTGCTAATTTTCCGGGCAATCCTGCGCCTTCTAAGGCATTTTTTCTTCTAGTTAGTTCTCTAGCCTTACGGGCAGCTTCTCTTGCTCTAGCAGCATCTAAACTCTTACCAACGATCATCTTGACAACTTGTGGATGTTCGCCAAAGTAAGTATTAAGTTCTTCTCCAACAATTGAAGAAACAATACCATAAACTTCACTATTTCCTAATTTTGTTTTAGTTTGACCTTCAAATTGTGGTTCTGGAACTTTAACAGAAATAACTGCAGTTAATCCTTCTTTAATATCATCACCACTTAACCGAACATCAGCTTTAATATTAACAGCCTTAATAAAATGGTTTAAAACCCTAACTAATGCAGTTTTAAAACCAGCTAAATGAGTTCCACCTTCAATAGTGTTAATGTTATTAACAAAAGCAAAAACATTTTCTTGATAACCAGAATTGTATCTTAAAGAAACTTCTACCATTACATCATTCTTTTCTTTTTCAATGTAAATGGTGTCATGAATTGGATTTTTATTATGATCTACAAACTCTACAAATTCTTTGATTCCACCATCATACTTAAAAGAATCTTTCTTATCTTCCTCTCTTTCATCAGTAAGATTAATCTCGATCCCTTTGTTCAAGAAAGCTAATTCTCTTAATCTTTTGGCCAAAACATCATAATGATAAACATTTTCTGGAAATATTTTTGCAGATGGTTTGAACCGAATAGTTGTTCCCATTTCAGAAGTATTGCCTTTAACAGTTAACTCTCCTTCGGGCACTCCAGAATGATATTTTTGATAATGTATTTGTCCGTCACGCTTAACAAAAACTTCTAACTCTTCTGAAAGAGCGTTTACAACAGATAAACCGACACCATGTAATCCGCCAGAAACTTTGTAACTAGATTTATCAAACTTTCCCCCGGCATGTAGTTTTGTTAAAGCTACTTGAACTGCAGGCATCTTTAATTGAGGATGCATTGCAACAGGAATACCTCTTCCATTGTCAATTACAGTTACGGAGTTATCAGGATGAATGTTTACAATGATTTTTGAACAATGCCCAGCAAGAGCTTCATCAATAGAATTGTCTACAATTTCATAAACTAAATGGTGTAATCCACGAACGCCAGTATCTCCAATATACATCCCTGGTCGTTTTCTAACAGCTTCTAAGCCTTCAAGAACTTGAATTTGTGAAGCACCATATTCTGATTTAGACTCTGGATTTGGTTCTGAACTTTGTTCTGTTTTCGGTTGATTTTCTTCAGTCATTTTATATATTAAAAATAAGCGTTACCCACACCCTTTTACAGACGATAATTTATAGAATATAATAGAATATAATGGTTTATAAAGATATCGGTTAACTAAGCATTATAAATAGCAAACTGATTTTTTCCCATGCCTTTAGATCTATATAATGCAATGTCTGCTCGTTCTCCCCATTCAACACCTTTTCGAAGCCCATTTTGATTCATTGCCAGACCAATACTTGAAGTTAAAGGATTTGCACAAGATGGTAAATGTATACCACTAATAGAATCTAAAAATTCTTGAGCTAATCCCATAGAATAACCTTGGTCACCCCTAGCAATAATAGCAAATTCGTCCCCACCTTGATGATATGCCCTAACATTTCTATTTTCCATTGCCCTTAAAACTTTTCCAACTTCAACAATTAGTTGATCCCCCGCAAAATGGCCGTGATTAGTATTAAACTTCCCAAAGTCATCAATATCAATGAGCATTAACCCGTACGAAGTACCAGGACAATAAAAATCATTTACAAACCGAGACAAATCTTTATGGAATTTATACTGGTCATAAAGACCCGTCTTACGTACTCTATTTTGTTCCATTACGTTTACTACCTTCCCAGAAATGATAAACTTAACAACACGGGACAAAAACTGTTCTTCACGAAAACTAATAGAACCATCACTATGATCAATTTCAATGTCACCCAAATCTGAGGGGTCATAATTTAAAACAAGTAATCCTTTAAAATCTTCAAGGGCAGGATTCTCTGAAAACCCAGAATAACTAGTAGCTAACATAGTTCTAGCGTTTGGATGTCTTTCCAAAACGTAATTTACAGGATCAAAAGGCCCGGTGATTAGAGGATCACAATTCAAAGCATCTGGAAGATAAGCAAATTCATGTTCCCTTGTCAATAGTTCTTCTAAAAGCCTATTATTTACTTGAAAACTTAAGTCCTGGCGTATTAAATCTTCTGGAAGATCTGCGGCTGCAACTAATTGATAAGAATCTCTATTTCTTGCCCAAACTCTAGGACCTTTATATCCTCTTTCACTTAAACTATCTAAAACTATCTTTAAGATTCCGCCCGCAGTTTTAGCAAGACTCGTTTTTTGCCAAAGGGTATCAAGAAGATCTTCTCTTCTTCTTTCAGGGCCTAGACCACCCCTATTACTGTCTAAAAATCTGAGGGCATCTTCAATACAAGGAGATTTTTGAGACATAAATAGTGATTTTGCAGTTCTATTTAAAAAGGTTACACCCTCAAAGTAAAAGACGACTCAAACTTCATCAGTTCGCCAATGAGGACTAACTTCTATATCTCCACTTTCTTCTCTACGTAAGAAACCTTCCCAAGCAATCATTGCTCCTTGGTCGCCTGCAAGACTCATCGGAACTTTATAGAATTTAGCGCTTCTTTCTTTACACATAATCTCCATCATTTCACAGAAACGTTTGTTAGCACCAACACCACCAACTAAAAGAAGTTCTGTTTTATCATTATGGGCCATTGCTCTTTCTGTTACTTCTGCCAACATAGCAAAACAAGTTTCTTGTACAGAAAAGCACAAATCCTCTTTGGATACTCCTTTGTCCAATAATTGTTCACATCTCGTAAGAATTCCAGAAAAAGAAGTATCCATGCCTTTAACAATGTAAGGAAGCTCAATATACTTACCTTTCTTTGCCATCTCTTCAATCTTTGGACCTGCAGGAAATCCCATACCTAGAATTCTACCAAGCTTATCTAACATGTTTCCTAAGCCAATATCAAGAGTTTCTCCCATTACTCGATACTTTCCACCTTCTTGAACAATAACTTGCGTGTTGACCCCAGAAACGTACAAATAACAAGGATCTTTTAATTTGTTAAACACTTTACCAATAGATAAATGTGCACAGCAATGATTTATACCCACTAATTTCTTATTATTATCTTTCGCCCACTTCTTTGTAATGTGATAACCTGCCCAAAGTACAGGATCTAAACCAGGACCAGCAGAATAAGAAATAAGATCAACTTGTCCCCAAGACAAATTTGCCTCTTTAAACGCCTTCTTCAACACATCATCAGCAACTTTGTTATGGTGTTCAGCCACATCATCTAAAATCATACCAACATCAGATGTATAACTATCATAAGCATTAGCTAACACTTCTCCTTTATCATTTACGATACCTACTCCAAATGTATGTGCAGTTGATTCGACTCCTAAAATGATCATAAAAGAAGAAATAATGGGTTTATTTAAAAAAGTTTACTTAGAATCTACTCAGCTAAAGGATTAAAAAGATCTTCTTTCAGATATTTTCTCCATTTATCTAAGGAACTTCCATACACTCCTCGAACATCAATTTCTCCAATTCTAAAACTAGCAGCACTTAGACCTTGAGAAACAAAATCATTAGCTAACGGTTCAGGAACTTCTGGTAATTCTGGCTCAGCAACAACTAATTCAGGATGCTCTTGTTGTAAATAACCTCTAACATTCATCCCATTTTTTCTTGCTCTTCTTTTAGAAAAAAATCCAACCATTTCTTCTAACTGGTTATCTGCTACTTCTTGATCATGTTTGTATTGCCACAATAAGGTTTTTCTTTTTCGTTCTATATTAGAAATACCTCTTTCTCTGTCAGCTTTTCTAAACTCAAACCAAGTATCATAATTTTCTTTCTCCGCTTCCAGATAATCTAAACCAACTAAATGGTTCTCTAAAGTTGTCCTTAAAACCTTCATAACTTCATCAGGAATTCCTCCAAAAAAAGTAGAAAACTCATACAAATCAAATGTCTGAACCTCCCCTTTTTTCTTAACAGCAATATTAGCACCTCCGAGAACATCATATTCATCCACACCAAAATGTAATGCTACAGCAGGATGGATTTTTATATTATGAGTCAAACAATGACCATAAACTAAAAGTTTAGAACTTCCTTCCTCCGGATCCTTTGCAACAATTAATTTTCCAAATGGTTCTTCCTGTATTAATACTGGATTAAAAGATCCAACAACAATTTCTATAGCCATTTGTAATTACCAAACATCTAAAAAATAAAATAAATAAAAATAAAAATATTAAAAAAAGAAAATTATTTACTTGAAGCAGCTTGTCTTTCTAAATCACGCTTCTTAGCAACTGAGTTACTAGACTGACTTAGTTTGTAAGCAGCAATAATCTCTTCAGCAAGAGCCGCTTCGATTTTCTTCTTCTTGTTAAAAGACTTAACATAAGCACCTTGAACCATATACCTTAAAGCAAGGTCAATTCTTCTTTGAGGTGCAACGTCCACAGCTTTTGGATATCTTGCTCCACCATACTCAATAGCAATAACCTCTTCTCTTGGTGCAGCGTTTTCAATTGCCTTAACCAAGATTTGTAAAGGATTTGCATTAAGTTGTTGTTCACATTTAGCCAAAGCTTTCTCAACAACAGTTAAAGCTTTATCTTTCTTACCTGTATTGTGGCCAGAACTCATAAAATGTTTCTTACCTTTATGTCCTGCAGTTAACAACTTTGCTGCTAACCGTTCAACAATAAATGTATTTGATTTATGAAATCTGTTTCCAGCATATCTTGCACCAGTTTTCGGCATAATTCGAGGTTGTAAAGTGATGTAGTTTTGTAAACCAACATCATTTACTTTAACTCCTTCTGCTGTCCATCGATTGAAAAATTTAATTTCACTCATTTTAACATTACCTTCTTGCTTTTTCTAATTTACCCTTCAACAAGGCACTTAGACTTTGATCGTTAACTTTTAAAACTTGCCACCTTACACCAGGAATATCTCCTTTTGCTCGGCCCATCTTTCCACCAATACACTCCACAATAACTTCATCGTGTTCATTGATAAGTTTTTGTGCCCCATCCCCAGGCATAAATGCAGTTACTTGTTTACCATTTTTAACAAGTTGAACTCTAGCACACTTACGCATAGCAGAGTTTGGTTGCTTAGCTTCAATTTGAATTTTTTCAAGAACAATTGCTTTCGCTTGAGAAGCTCCAGCTAATGGATCAAACTTCTTTTTAGCAGCAGTTCTGTTTTTCTGTTTAAACGTTGCTCTTCTTTTTTGCAGTTTTCTTGCTGCTCCCATTCCACGTGATTTATTTGCCATTTTTACTCAACAATTACTTCATTAACATTAAAAAAGCGTTTTACAGCCCTGTTAATCAATTTTAGGTTCTTTCCACCTCGCCCTATTAATAAACTTTTTGTTTTTTTACTACGTTCTTTGATTTTTACAATCCCTTCCTCTTCAATAACTTGTTCAACTTTAAGAGGATAAATCACATTCCTAACGAAATCCGCAACATTGTTACGAAATTCAATAACCTTAATTTTCTTGCCAAATTCCTCTTGAGCTTTTTTAATGTTTGAACCACCCTTACCAACGGCTTTTCCCAACTCTCCAGAACCCACAACAAAATAAATTGTATCTTCTTCTTTAAAACAATCTTTAACCCTTGCCCGGGTAATTCTTTCCATAATTGTTCCTAGGCCTAAGGTGTCAAGATCAAGCTTTAGTCTCCCCATTGAGTCTCCATTTATTCTTCTGTAATTCCGATGACAGAAATGAAAAAGTTCTTTTTACACAAAACGCCTAACTCTTCGTTGTCTAATCCAAGAACAACCAAAGAAATATTTGCTAGCTTAGTGTAATGTTCAACATTTTCTTTTGCATCTTCAGCAACATTACTTGCTAAGAAGACTTTACTAAGGTTGCCAGTTTTGAGAGCTTTAATTACTCTTTCCATACCTACAATTGCTTTGTCTTCCTTAACTCTGTCCCGAAGAAGTTTTAATTCTTCACTTAATTCTTTTTTCTTTGCCATAATAAACTCACCATAATTATTTCATCTTTGTAATTAACCCAGGTAATCCTGTACCAATTGGAACTGGTTGGTTAATCATTACATTCTCAACCACTGAAGTTAAGTTATCAACTTCACCTTCTAATGCTGCATTAATTAAATGTTTTAAAGGTGTCTCAAAACTTGCTCTTGCTAATACACTTGCCTTCTCACGGACTACACCATAACGAGTAATTCCTCGAACTTCCCCTGAGATACACATCAAATCGGCTACTAACATAACATGCCGAATGTTAATGTTAAGTCCTTGAGATTCAACAACTTTGTAAACTTCATTAATAACTGCTTGTCTTGCTGCTTCAATTCCTAAAACTGCCCTAATTTCATGAATGTCGTTACTAGTTGTTCTAGTTACATCAACAAGATCCATTTTAAGAACATCTTTAAGATTTGTACCAGAAGTTAAAATGATATATTCCTCTCCTCGTTTAACAGGAAGAACTTGATTAATTCCTTTACTACCTTTAATTTTTACACTTTTTAATTTTTCTTTGATTGCATAAAGATCTTTTAAATCTTCAGTTTTACTTTTTGCAGTTAAGAAAATTGTTTCATCCTTATTTTCAAAATTAAATAATTTTGCTTTTGCTTTAATTAGCTTAATTACATCTTTGACATCTAAATCTTTATCTGCCAAAGACTCAGCGTTAAGTTTAATTGCTAACTTCTGTTCAAAAATATTTAAAGAGTATTCCGAAACCAATTCACCAAAAGTAGTTGCTTTAATTTGGGCAGCTAATTTCCTAACTGTTTCCATTTCTTTATTAGTAGGAGAATTTAGATAAATTTCCATTGTTGGAGTCTTAATAACTTTTCGAGTATCAAACACTTCAATGATTCTAGGCAAACCAGTTGTAACGTTCATCTCTGCAACACCAGCAAAGTGAAAGGTGTTTAAAGTCATTTGTGTACCCGGTTCCCCAATACTTTCTGCACTAACTAATCCAACAGATTCACCAGCATGTACTCTAGCCACTTTGTAAGCCTTAAGACTTTCTTCCATTACCTGAGTAAGTTTACTTTTAGTAATAGTTCCAGGAACAACTTCCTTAATTTCATTTAAGATAGAAAGGGGTAATTGATCATTATAACTTTCAATTAATTTTTCGTGTTCTGCTTTCATTTTTGATCTCCAACAACCCGTTGTATAACTGTCTTAATGTCAACAACACCGTTCTTTGTTTTAGAAACGTCTAATCCGTCTTCACCATAATCAAATTGGACAATTTTCTTACTTGCGTCCCTTACAGTTCCATCGTATTCAACCTTCAAGTCCTGTAATGCATTAGAAAGTCTTCTATAAAGATAACCAGACTTAGGTGTTCTCAACGCAGTATCCATTAAAGCGTCCCTACCAGTCATTGCTCCAAAGAAAAACTCGTTTGGTTCTAATCCACTTCTAAAGTTATTTTTAATAAAACCTCGTGGCATTGGTCCAAGATCATGTTTCTTAAAATAAGATAGTGTTCTGTCTTTAAATCCATGATCAATTCTTTTTCCTCGTAAAGCTTGTTGCCCTACTAAAGCGACCATCTGAGCAATTTGTAAAGGATTTCCTCGCGCCCCACTCTTAGCCATAATCAATGCTGAATTCTCACCAGATTGTTTAACTGCAATTTCCCCGCCCTTATTACGTGGACGACTTAACATAGACAAGATACTCACTTCTAGAGTTTCTTCAGCAGTTCTTCCAGGTAACGGTTCAAGTTTTCCAGCATGAAATTTCTCAATTAACTTTATAGCTTCTTGTTCTGCACTGTTAACGACCTTCTTAATTTCGTCTTCAGATTCTTGAGATAAATCCAAGTCTCCGATACCAATAGAAAATCCTCTCTTGGACAACACTCCAATCCCAAGTTTAGAAATCTTCCCAAGCAATTCTGCAGTATAAGCCGGGCCGTACTGTTCGTAAATGTTCCTTAACATTAACCCGCTCTCTTGTCCTAAATTAGATTTATCCATGTAACCAGATTTTAAATTTCCATTAACAATCTTAACTACATTCCCACTTTTATCTTTTCCAATAAAGGAGAAGTCTTCAGGTAAGAGTACAGAAAATACTTCTTTTCCATCAATTTTATCTTTTTTAGGTAATTTAGAAAAATCTTCAACCCCACAACTGTAAAGTAAACTTGCTGCTTCTGATCGATTAAAAACTAATTCTTTAGTTAACAAATAATTTCCAGTAATTGCATCTTGAATACAACCCACAACACTTAATCCGTATCTTGGAGAGATTATTTGTGTTTCTACCAACATTAGAATTTGAGCTTCTGCTCTGGCTTCTTCGTTCTGAGGGATGTGTAAGTTCATTTCGTCCCCATCAAAATCTGCATTGTAAGGATTACAAACTGCAGGATTCAAACGGAAAGTCCTACCGGGAAGAACTTTAACTTTGTGACACATCATACTCATTCTATGCAATGATGGTTGTCTGTTAAACAAAGCAACATCCCCATCAATCATATGTCTCTCAACAATAAACCCTTCTTCCAATTCTTCTAAAATTTCATCTTTAGTTTCTTCAGTAATAGTTTTCCGCCTACCATCTTCCTTGATAACATAATTTGCACCGGGATACTTCTTAGGTCCATTTTCAATAAACTGAATTAAATACTCTTTATTCCATTCAGTTACTCTTTCTGGCATAGTTAAATGCATTGCCATTCTTTGTGGAATACCCACTTCGTTAAGATGAATAAATGGATCAGGACTAATAACTGTACGAGCAGAAAAGTCTGTTCTTTTACCCGCCAAGTTATGTCTTAATCTTCCTTCTTTACTTTTAATTCTAGAAGCTACAGTTTTTAATACCTGTCCACCTCTATGTCTTGCAGGAGGCAATTGTGCCACCTCATTATTAAAGAAAGTGGTAACATGATATTGTAACAAGTCCCATAAATCTTCAATAATAACTTCAGGAGCACCTGCGTTAATATTCTCAAATAAACGTTGATTAATTCTAACAATGTCTCCTAATTTATGAGTTAGATCATCTTCACTTCTTTCACCAGACTCAAGAGTAATACTCGGCCTCATAGTAACTGGCGGAATTTGCATTACAGTTAGAATCATCACTTCTGGTCTAAATCCTTTAGCATAACCAAACACTTCAATATCATCGTCATGAATTTTCTCTAATCTTGCTCTTACTTCAATTGGACTTAATCGGATTTCGTTTTCATAATAATTGTATGGTTTTTCTAACTTGATTTTTTCTTGTTTTTTCTCACAGTGAGGACATTTAGATTTTAATTTATATTTAGCAATAACTTCTTTGATTTTTCTTCTTCTACCTTCAAAGCCAGCTTCTTCAGCAGCATTGTCAAAAACTCCTAAATAACGTTTAATGTTAGCTTCCGGAATTAAAACCCTCCCACAATATTTACAAGTGGACCTCAACATGTCAAATATTTGTCGAACAAAATCAATGTGAACTACCGGACGAGCCAATTCAATATAACCAAAATGTCCAGGACATTCCTTTAATTTTTGACCACAGGTTTTACAGCGTAATCCAGGATCAATAACTCCCATCCTAATGTCCATTAATCCTCCATCAACGGAGTAACCTTCTCGGTCATAAAGCTCAGGAGTTACAACCTTAACAGCTGCTAAGTCCATGATCTGCTTTGGGGAAAAAATGCCGAAGGTGATGTTACCAACTTTTTTATAAACTTGACGCGTCATTTTTATTTATCTTCTCCATATATTAATATTCATATTAGTATTTGTTAACCAAGTTTAACCTTGGGTATATTGTTAGACTTCTAATTTCGTCCAGTAACAACTTAAATGCATAGCTCATCTCAACGTAACTAACGTTAACGTCTTCACCACACATTAAACAGTATTTTCTTCCTTTATACTGATCTTCAACAGCAACCAGCCCACATTTCTCACAAACCGGCAAGATTGCTTTATCAGAATCAAATCTTTCTTTTAGTAACAAGGAAGCACCATGAGCAATGAAAACGTCCTTCTCCATCTCTCCCAGTCTTAAACCACCTTCTTTAGCTTTACCTTCAGTAGGTTGTCTTGTTAATAATTGAATAGGACCACGAGCTCTAGATTGCATTTTATTAGCGACCATATGTCTCAAACGTAAATAGTACATATTTCCAACATAGACTTTAGCTAACATTTGTTTTCCAGTTTTACCATTATAGAATACTTCAGTTCCATCTTCTCTAAAACCTAACTTTAACAATTCTGCTCGAATATCTTTTTCAGATTCAGCGTCAAATAAAGTGGAATCAACAAATCTTCCAGCCAATGCTGCCATTTTAGCACCAATAAGTTCTAATAAATGGGAAACAGTCATACGAGAACTAACTCCATGAGGAGTAAATATCAAGTCTGGAGTAATCCCAGATGCAGAAAATGGAATGTCTGTAGGAGGAACTAAAATTCCTGTAACTCCTTTCTGTCCGTGTCGAGAAGTAAACTTGTCTCCAATTTCAGGAATTCTTTCTTCTCTTAATCTTACTTGAACTAATTTATTTCCTTCTTCGTTTTCAGTTATAACTACAAAATCAGCAATTCCTCTTTCTCCGTGTTTTAAAGAAACTGAACTTTCTCTTCGGATTGCAGCAGATAAATTGTACTCATCTAAACTAGACAAGAACCTAGGAGGAGAAGTTCTTCCGATAATAACGTCGCCTTCATCAACCTTTGATTCTGGAGAGATAATCCCATCGCCTTCTAAAAATTTGTAATCTGCTTCGCTTCTATATCCTTTAACATCTTTGTCTGGAATAGAGACTTCATCAATTAATCCACCAGAGTAACGTAATTCTTCTGCATTAACTGGTCTAAAATATGAACTTCGTGCCATTCCTCTTTCAACAGAACCTTTGTTAAGAATAACACCGTCCTCCATGTTGTATCCATCATAACACATAACGGCAACAACCATGTTTTGTCCAGAAGGATGTTCATTATAATCAGTAACATCATGTAACTTAGTTTTTATAAGAGGAAATTGAGGATAATGCAACAAGTTAGCATCCATATCCATCCTAAGATGATAATTAGCAGCATAAAAACCAAGAGACTGTTTTTGATTCTTACTACCAATAATTAATCTTGAACTTTGGTTAAAATTTCCAAAAGGAACCAAAGCAGTAGTAATTCCAGTTATAGACCCAGGAGTTATTTCTAAATGCGTATGTTCTGAAGTAATATGCTCGTCTCTAAAAGCAATTAAAGCATCTTCTTCCTCTGCAGCATCAAGGTATTCAATAATTCCTTGCCTTACTAGATCAGACCAAACAATTTCGCCATCGGCAAGTTGTTTAAGGTGTTTCTCAGTAATTAAAGGCTTACCTTCCTTAACAAGTATTAAAGGTCTTCTTGCCCTTCCGCCGTCACACCAAATTTGAACTTCCCCAACTTTAGAATCTTTCATAACATTAACTGTTTCAGAAATTGTTCCGGCTCTTCTTTGATCTTTGATATTATCAACAAAAGCATCAATATCCTCTACAGTTCCAACAAATTTTGAATTTAAGTAAACGTCTGTCATTTTATTAAATCTCCTTCAGTCCCATATTTTTAATTTTCTCTAAAACATCATTCGTATCAGCACTTTGTGAAATTGAGCAAAGCATAGCCAAATTTTTTCTCAAACCAATATTGGTACCTTCTGGTGTTTCTGAAGGACAAAGTCTTCCAATATGAGTACAATGTAAAGCTCTAGCGTTAAAGTTCTCTTGACTTGAGGACAATGGACTAACAACTTTTTGTAAATGGGAAACCATTGCTAAAAAGTTATTTCGGTCCATTCTTTGAGAAACTCCCTGTCTGCCGCCAACCCATTCTCCAGTAGCCATTGCAGAATACAATCTTGACGTTAACAACTTATCACGAATAATAACTCTGATTGAAGGTAATTTCCCCCGTTTGATAATTCTCTGAAAGTTGTATAATGTGTCTCCTACAAGAATTTTAAAATTTGTCCTAAACAACTCAATCAAAAGATCTCCACTTAACCTCAATCTTTTGTTCATATAATGGTCTTTATCATCACTTTCCCGCTCTTCAGATCGAACATCCATAAGTTTCTTCAACATTTTACATAAGTTCTTGGACTTAATCATATTAACTCCAGGCCCAGGCAAAATGTTTGGGAATAAGTATTTTTCAAGAATCTCTTTTGTTCTTTCGATTCTAATTTCTTTAGATTGAGCAATGCCAATTCTCTTTGAAATGTAATCAACTGCCTCTTCTTGAGTTTTTATATCAACAAATTCCAATAAATTAAGAACTATTTCTTCGTAAGTTTTTTCATCAGAAATAGCTCGCATAATCTCTTCATCCTTGACCATACCCAAAGCTTTTAAGACTACAATAATTGGCATGTTTTTTATTCTGGTAAAAGTCATATAATAAAGCCCATCTTTCTTTCGTTCAAAAGAATGTGGGATTTTATAAGAACCATATGATGCAAAAAATCTTCCAGTAAAGGCACCCTTAGTATTCTCAACCATGAAATTATTTGCTGCTAAATCTTCAACATTAACTATAACTCTTTCTGTTCCATTGATAATGAAATATCCACCAGGATCAGTAGGATCTTCACCGTGCTTAATTAGTTCTTCTCGGCTAAGACCGTCTAAGTTACAATATTTACTTTTTAACATAACTGGCATCTTTCCCACATCAGCAACAAAACTTTCTCTTTGTACATCGTTAATGTACGTGCTAACTTCTAAATAAATAGGGGCATAATATGAAATTTTTCTTAAACGAGCTTCCATTGGAAAAATTGGTCGCTTACTACCATCAGCTTCAGTGATTTCTGGTTTCCCAACGGATATTCTGCCAAAACGAATTCTAAATTTTTCAATGTTGTGTGGGATTATTGCAGGTTCAGCTTCTTTGTTTTCCTCAATTACTTCTTGCATTCCCTTTTCTAAAAAGTTGTTAAATGATTGAATGTTACTCTCAACAAACTTTTTCTCTTCAAAATATTTTCTAATTAGTATTGATCTATCCATAATTTTCACCCTTCTACCACAACTCGATAGTATATTGAAACGCCCGCAGTTTGACTTTCCCTTTCAATTTTAATAACATCCCCTGGTGTAACATTAAGTTTCTCAATTGCAGGATCATCTTTACTTATCCGGGGTAAAGCATTCGCAGAAACGTTGTATTTTTCTAGAACTTTATTTTTTTCGGAATCTTTAAGTTTTGTATGTTTTGGAACTAACTCGTGCATATTGACCATTTTATTCTTCCTCGATAGATGATTGAGGAGGAAGATTATGATAAATCTTCCATCCCCTGACGGGCCGGAAGGGATTTGAACCCTCGACCGCCTGATTGCTTTTTCGGAAAAACCCGACATTAAAAGTCAGGCGCTCTACCAAGCTAAGCTACCGGCCCGTTATTGTAAGCGCCCTGGCCGGGATTTGAACCCGAGTCGTTGCCTTTCTGAAAGCTTTTCGTAAAAAGTTTTCGACAGGGCAACATGCTAGGCCGAGCTACACTACCAGGGCGTGTATTTTTGCGGCACAACCTCTATCAATTGATTTTTTTAATTGTAGAAGAGATGCCTGGCCATTTTGTGTAATAATTAAACAGGCCGTTTATAAAGCTTTTGGTAAATTCTAAGGAAAAGGTATATTCTTTAAGATATATGTTAGAATAAGTTAGAATAAAAGTAGCAAGGCGAGAACGCACGCCTTGCTGTTTCTTAGTCCCCTCACCCGGATTTGAACCGGGGATCTCCCGGTATCGGCTGATCGTTTTTCATACTTTGTTCTCAGAACAAAAATCCAACGATTTCTACAGCCGGGCGTTCTAGCCACTAAACTATGAAGGGTTATTTTAGCAGAACAAGAGTCTGTTTATAAAAGTTTTTATACCAGAAGATTATTATTCAACTTAAAAGAGGTGATTATTCAATGGTTAGAAAAATTAAAAGAACCACTAAAAATGGAAGTTTAAAGAGTAATAAAAATTTAATTGGTAGTTGGTCATTCTTAATTGGAATATTCTTAGCAATGGTGTTAGGATTAGGTTTTACAGGATCATACCAAACAGAAATTCTTTGGGCAGTGTTTTTATTAGGAATAGTGGTAGGATTATTAAACATTCCAGTTAATGAGATTTCAGGATTCTTAACAAGTGGAACGATTTTAGTGTTAGTTTCTTTCTTAGGAATTCAAGTTGGAATATTTGATGCAGTTGCGCCGACGATAACAAACATGTTAAAAGGAATCTTAACTCTGTTTGTTCCAGCAACAATTATTGTTGCACTAAAAGCAGTGTTTGTTTACGCACAACAATAATTTCTTTTTCTTTTATTTTTTGTATGTTTTTTATAAGTTTAGAAATGAGTGCGAGAGCTGGGACTTGAACCCAGGTCACAGCGTGTTTACATAGCAAATATTCCAGAAATTCTGGATTTCTGCTATTGGCAACGCCGTATACTAACCACTATACTACTCCCGCAACAGATACTGCAAAATTCCCCTGATTTATTAAGATTGTGGTTAGAAATAAAAGATATGGCCCCACCGGGACTTTCACATGATTTTAACAAACCATTTGTTTTGAACCCGGGACCACTGCTTGTCCTAAGACATGTATACAGTACTGTCATATAAGAGCAGCACTCCACCAGACTAAGCTATGGGGCCAATAATCCAAAGATAACTTAAACTCATTTAAAAGACTTTCTTCATTTGTTAAAATGAATTGTTAAAATTAACTTTTTCCTACCCTACAATTATTACAAAAGTATATAAAGCTAAAAACCAAGCTCTATTTATAAATAAGATAATAAAAAATGTAGGTTATTTAAAAATGAATATTAATCAAATCAAAAAATTGATGGATCGAAAGAAAACTTCTCACAAAGGAGAGAATGGTCACGCCTTGATTATCGGCGGATCCGAGGAATATGTTGGAGCTGCTACCCTCGCAGGTTTAGGAGCATTAAGGTGTGGTTGTGACACCGTAACAATTGCCGCACCAGAAAAAGTGGCATGGATAATTAACAGATACACCCCTGATTTAATCACTCATAAAATTAGAGGGGCAAATTTTAATATTAAAAATGCTAAAGAAATGGTAAAGTTTTCAGATAGATATGATGCCATTTGCTTAGGCAATGGAATCACTAGAAAAGCAGACAAATTTTGTCAATATTTCATTAAAAAGTCCAGTAAATTAAAAGTAGTCGATGCAGATGCATTAAAATCAATGTGTTTTAAAGACTTTCAGAATTCTATACTAACCCCACACGAAAATGAATTAGAGATGATGTTAGTAAATTCGGGCAAGGAATTCTTATTACCTAAATTAAAACATGCTAATGCAAAAGAAAAAGCAGATATTTTACAAGGCAATTTAAGATACTTTTTACAAAATAACAACGTATTATTGCTTAAAGGACCGACAGACATAATTCTTTCAAGAAACAAAATGGCCTTTAACCGTACTGGAAATCAAGGAATGACTAAAGGCGGAACTGGAGACATTCTTGCAGGATTAGTCGTAGGATTTTTAGCAAAGACAAAAGATTTATTCAAAAGTGCAGTAGCAGGATCTTATGTTAATGGTTGGGCAGGAGATCAACTTCTAAAGAAGAAAAAAGGCTATAGTTTTATTGCTTCTGATATTATAGAAGACATGGAAAAGATACATAAAAGTGCCAAAAGTGATTATGAGGTACAAGCAAAAATAGTTCCAGAGAAAACACCAGCTAAAAAGAAAATTGTAAAAAAAATAGCTAAAAAGAAAGCCGTTAAGAAAAAAGTTGTTAAAAAGAAGCCAGCTAAAAAAAAGACGGTTAAGAAAAAAGTAGTAAAGAAGAAGGCTGTAAAAAAGAGAACACCTAAAAAGAAAAAGAAGTAATCAAAAAAACCTAAATCTTCTCTCCGTGAATAAATATATATCTCCATAACAAACCTCGTTTCTTAGTCATCTTAACTTTAAATCCTGCTTGTTTAAACATCCTAGTCATCTTAACTTCATCACTAATCCAGGGTACGTTTGGAATTAAAAAGAAAAATTGATCATAGTCTAAGAAAACTACCCTTCCACCTTTCTTAACTTTCTTTCCAAGATTTTTAAGCACCACTTGAGGTTTTTGTAAATAAGAAAGTGTTCCAGTGGAGATTAATGCGTCCATTTGAGGTAATTTAACTGATGTTTTAAAATGATCAAGACTGCTATGATAATAAAAATTAACGTGGGTCTGTTTTTTCAGATGAGAAGATGCAACCCTAATATTTCGTTCAATAATATCAAAAGCAAATACTTTTCCTCCAGGTAAAACTTTCTGAGCAAGTTTTTTTGTTATCGTTCCAACAGAACAACCAAACTCCAAAACGTTCTTTCCAGATAATTCTCCCAACATTAAAAAAACTCTTTTCTTTAAACCGAGAGGGAAAAAAATATTTTCAAATATAACTAAAAAATATGATAATTTCTCATTAACACCTTTAATTGCAGCGCCGTCATGGTACATCTCAATAAGTAGATATAATGGAACACCAAGGAATATTAATGAGATTATAATCTTAACTATGTCAAGTGCCCCATGAGTATATATTAACCACATAACTATCAAAGAAATCATAAACAAAGCAACAACTATTGGACCTACTTTTCCAAAAGGCACAGTAAAATATCTTTTTGCATTTGGCATTTTATATCTTAGAACAACTACACTTAGCAATACAAAAGCATAAGCAACCAAAACAATTGGAACAAGAAGATGAAGCATAGTGGTATATGAACCAGCCCCAACAATAACAAAAATGGTTGTAAGAACTGTTTGAAAAAGTATTGCTCTATGTGGTGTTAAATTTTTAGGATGAATTTTTGCAAAATGTTCCAGAAACAGTTTATCTTTTGCCATCGCTAACAACAATCTTGGGGCCGAGACAACCCACCCTGCAACAGAACCAATAATTGCCAAGTAAACAAGAATAGTAAATACACTCCCTCCAAAATTACCATAATGTAAAATTCCCAGATCAGTTAGTGGCGTAGCAGATTGTCCAAAGATGTCCCAAGGAATAACACCAAGAGATGTGACAACAAAGAAAATACAAATAATTGCAATAATTACTGTTCCCAAAATTAGTGCCTTGGGCATAACTTTTTGTCCATCTTTAGTTTCTTCTGCAAGAAACGTTGCAGTTTCCCAACCAAAAAAGGTTTCAGCAATAAGAAATATGGTAATTAGCAAGCTCGACACGGGAGAAACAAAAAATGGTTTAAAATTTCCAGGGTTAAACTTGAACAATCCAGGGATGATTAATGCTAAGATTGTTCCAACTGTTATGAACGCAAAAACAACTAACATGATTGCACTAGTTTGCATACCTTTGAAAGCAATGTAGTTAAATGCAAATATGAATAATAATGAGATTCCAACTTTAATGAAAACAGAACCAACAGGAAGAAGATATTGAACCGCTCCAACAACAAGCATGGCAATGGTAATATTTCCCGCCATCACTGTCATCCAACCAATCATAAAAGAGAAAAAACGACCATAAGCCTGTTTACAAAATTCATAAATCCCTCCAGATTTAGGAAACATAGAGGACAACTCACCAAAACACATAGCAATATAAATAGAAATAAATGAAAGAAATATCCATGAAATTATTGATGCTGGTCCTGATGCACCAGCACCAACAGCAGGAAGAAAAAATATCCCGGTACCCATAATAGAATTAATTGTGATTAATAAAATAGCAGGAAAACTTAATACTTTCTTTAATTCTGCCATTTCTTTATCAACCTCTTTAGTAAACAAGTAAAATCTTCACTTTTATAAAAGTTGTTTAATTAATAAGGAAAGATTATATATTACAACCCACCCCCATTTAATTTCAGAAACATTTACTTTCTCAATATACACACATGCAAAAAAATTAAAAAGACCAACTAATTACTTAAACAATAAAAATAACAAATGAGGGGATTCAAATGAGTATTGGAATGATGGCTGGGCTGTACGAAGCACCAGGAACAATGATTTTAGGATTATTAGTAATTTCTATTTGGACGTTAATATGGAAAGGGTTTGCGTTATGGCACTCCGCAAAAAATGAACAAAAAGGATGGTTTATTGCAACTCTTATTCTAAACACAATGGGACTATTGCCAATAATTTACTTGATTTGGTTTAAGCCCGAATGTAAAGAATGTGAAGTTAAAGAAAAAGTTGTTGAAAAAAAGAAACCAGCAAAAAGAGTTGTAAAGAAAAAGGCTGTGAAGAAAAATATTTCAAAGAAAGCAACAACTAAAAAGAAGAAAAGTTAAATTTTAAATTCTTCAATTTCTATTTTTCCTTTTTTTATTTTTAGAATATATTCTTTTCTATCACTAAATTTGCTAACTTTCGTAGCGATTTCTGGCAAGAGAATTCTTTCTCCACGAAATTGCAAATCTGTAATAACTTCTTGAGCAGGACATTTAGCATGAAGATCTTCTAAAGCCATTTCTTTCATTGCCTTCTCAGATTCTTTCTTTTTCTTACAAGAAACAATTTTATCAGTTTGGTGATACAAAAACTTTGCAATATCCGCTGCAATGGTTGGAACAACTTCGCTAACTCCTTGTAATCCAGGAGAGATGTTAGCTTCAATAACTAAAGGACCTAAAGGACTTTCAAGAATATCTACCCCACAGATCTCAGCATTTAATACTTTAGCCGTATCCAGAGCGATATTAGTAAGTTCTCTAGTTAATTTAACAGGTTCACTAATTCCCCCCGCGTGTAAATTGGAACGTTTATCATCTTTCTGTGCTTTTCTTCTCATTGCTGCTAATACTTTATCTCCGACAACAATAGCCCTAACATCACTACCACCAGTTTCAATGTATTCTTGAATAATAAATGGTTGATTTAATACTCCTAAAGCATCTAATAACGAAGATGCAGAACTAAGAGAATCTGCAAACATAACTCCTTTGCCCTGGGTTCCTTCTGGAAACTTCATCACAATTGGATAATTTACTCTTTTCAACAATTCCTTTGATGCTTCCACAGTTGAAGAAACGTATGTTTTTGGCATCGGAATTCCTTTCTGTTCTAAGGCTAAGTGAGTTAATAACTTATTATGTGCAACAGTAAAAGAATTTGCAGCCAGAGGCATATATGGGACTTTCCCTTCAGATAAAGAAGCTATAGACCTTAGTAAGTGTGCATACCTAAAAGAGCCCTTAATGTATAAACAATCATAGTTTCCTAATTGTTCACCATTGTAAAGAATTCCACCATCTTTACCCATGGCAACTTCAATTTCTTTAAGTTGAATCATGTCAACAGTATCAAAATATGTTTTAAGAGCATCTGCTACCATTGCAGAACTTTTACTTCCTAATGATATGATGGCCGCTTTCATTTATTTACCTCTTTATTTGGATCTATTAAAAAATCTCCGTCTTTGAGTACATTTTGTCCAATAAGAACAGGATAAGTCATATGGCTTCTATCCGCAAGAGTAAACTCTTCTTCAATTTCTTTATTTCCAATTTTAACTTTTACTATAATAATTGGTCTTCTCTTAGTTCCAGAAGCAGATTTAACAATCTTGGTTCTAGTAATAGGCCCTAAGCCAAGTTTATCTGAAAGCTCAATATCAATTGAAGATGCAGTTGCACCAGAATCAATTCTTGCCACAACTTCTTCGTTACCATTAGGACCAATAATTGTGATTTTTTCCGTTAAACCTAATATGGTTCTGTTTTCTGCCATTCCTCCAATACTGACTTGTTATTTTATAAGGTTTTTGTAAGTTTGTCTTGGTGATTCAGAAAAATTTTATGATATAGGCCAAGTAATGAATCTAAACAGAAACTAAACAAAACATTTTTAAAGGAACCAATTGTTTTTATGATTATCGCCCCGGTGGTGTAGCCCGGACTATCATTCTGCCCTTTCGTCCTTTTAAGGGAAGATAGGCAGCGACTCGGGTTCAAATCCCGGCCGGGGCACTTCTTTTTAATTTATTGTTAATAATGAACTACAAAGTAAAGATATTTATAAAATAATTTTAAAATTACAGAACAAAACTAATAACATTAAATCAATTAAACAATAAAAATAAAAAATAGAAAAAATAAAGAAAAAGTTTATCTTTTTCTCTTCTTAGTTGCTTTCTTTTTAGCTGGCTTCTTTTTAGCTACTTTCTTCTTTACAGCCTTCTTTTTAACAGCTTTTTTCTTAACAACTTTCTTCTTAGCTGGTTTTTTCTTAACTGCTTTCTTCTTTACAGCCTTCTTTTTAACAGCTTTTTTCTTCTTAACTGCCTTTTTCTTAGCTACCTTCTTTTTAGCTACTTTTTTCTTAACGGCTTTCTTCTTTTTGCCAGCCTTTCTTCCTCTAGCCATTTTTGCTCTACAAACATTACCTTTTTTGTCAATAAAGTATAAATAACCAGATTCCTTCTTAACGCCTACTTTAGCCACTACTTTTTTCTTAACTCTTCCAGTTTTTCTACCTGCTCGACTCATTTCAGCACAAGCAACATTTCCGTTCTTATCTATAAAGTATAGATATCCGGATTCTTTTTTAATTCCAGTTTTTGATACAGTTTCTGCCATCTTTTTTCACCCACTCTTTTTTTGTTTTTTTAATTATGAAAAACTTCTGTTTTCCTAATCGGAGATATTTTTTAAGAGTATTTAAACCTTTCTTTTTTTCCGACGAGTAGTAGTCGATAAATTTGCTAGAAATCGATTTTGCTTAAATCTTCTAAGTTTAAACACTTGAAATCTTGTACTATTCTAGGACAAGCAGTATTTATCCAAGATTCAATAAAGTTGAAGTTTTCTAACTGAGAGAGATTAATCTCATCTGCTAAAAATACAAACACAATTTTCCCTTTTGATTCTAATTTTGACTTAAGCTCTTCTGCAAGCTTAGTTTTATTCTGGCCAGACTTCGAAGTTACTAAAAGACCAATCACTTTACTGGTTAAGAACTTAGAAAGCTGTCCCATTTTTCGCTTATGGACAAATTCAATATCTTTAGAAGTTAAAATTTCTAAAACTTCATTAAAAGGATTGTAACAATAAACTTCTTTCTTATTCTCATATAATAGTGCAGTTGGATGAAATTTTCCATCTCCAATATAAAAAAAAGCATCAAATTCTTCTTTGAACTCAAAAACATCACAACCTAAGATTTGACCTGAATATTTTCCATGGTGACTTTTATACAAAACCACTTTCTTTCCTGCCTGCTCTAACTGCGTTTTAATCTTGTTTTGAAAGTCTAGAAACTGAACAGGCATTGCTAAAGCTAATTTTTTTGGAAGTTTCTCTAAAACTCCAGGGGGAATTTCTATATCTCCATGATATTTAGTTTCAATAAACAATCTCTTCATAGTAAGGTTTTTATAGCTCTACTTTTTATAATTTACTGATGAAAAGTTTCTCACAGAACATAGTAATGAATTTTCACGGATTTAAAGATAGAAATCTAAGCAAGATTGGGAAAGGATTCTTACGTTTGGGTATTAGTGCAAATGTAATGACTGGAGTTTCTTTAGTATTAGGTTGCCTATCTGTTTATTTCTTGTTCACCAACTATTGGTTATTTTTAATATTAGCAATATTTCATTTATTAGCTGATGGTTTAGATGGAGTTATTGCCAGAGTTAGCAAAACATCAAAGTTTGGAGATTACTTTGATTACTTTAGTGATAGATTAGTTGTAGTGCTGATATATATTAGCTTATATTTAGTTATTAAAGATTATGTAGTACTGATTGTATTGTTACTTTATCTCATTAATCAAGCGATATATATTGCTTCTAAGAAAACTTATCCAATGATATTTTATAGATCAGTAGGATTATTATTAATGGCTTTGTACCCCTTATTCCCTTTAACTCAATACTTAACATTCTGTTATTTATTCGGTGGAACCTTCACTGCGTTTTCTTTAGCGTTACAGCTAAAACAGTATATTAGTGAGAAAGTTAAAGAAAGATTATAACTTATTCTTTTGAAGTTTTAACCAATATCCAATTCTGTTAAAGAGAATATGTAATAATGGACTTGCTAGTATTATAATTAGAACGATACTTGCCTTTGGAACGTAAACAAAAAATGATAATGCCAAACCACCAATAACAAAATCTAATTGGTCAAATGGCACCCATGGTTTACCGGGAATAATGTCTGCCTTTCTCTTATAATAACTTTCTACTAAGTCTCCAAAGATAGCACCAAAACCCATCAAGAATCCCAATGCAATAGAAAAGCCAGAGTAATCTATTACTGCCCAAGCAGTAAATCCTTTATTATAAGCCAACTGTTGTAGCCAGAATATTAATCCACCTGTTAAAGTAGCAATTAAAACTCCCCGCCAAGTTTTATTCTTACCAAGTCTCTTTTCCCAAACAGGATAGTTCAGAAAAGGTAAGTTCTTAGCTAAACTTGGAAACATATTTGCCAAGTAAGCCGGAAGAAAAAAATACAATGCACTTATAACAGTTAACCAAAACATAGTATGAAGTAAAAGAAAAGTGTATTTAAACTTTACCTTATCAATTATTTTCTATAACTCAATTATCTATTTCATTATATATATTCCAAAAGCCTAAAAACTATTTAAACCAGTTAAATCTCATTTGTAGTCTAAACGCCAGATGTGTGATTAAAAATCTATTTAACACCACATCTAGTGTTTAACTACTAGAAAAAAAGGAAAAAGGTGTTGTAAATTGAATTGTCCATTTTGTTCAAAAACAGAAACAAGAGTTTTGGAAAGTCGTATCATTAACGATTCGGTAAGAAGAAGAAGGGAATGCGGTAATTGCACAAACAGATTTACGACTTATGAAAAAGCTATTTTCCACCTCAAGATATTAAAAAGGGATGGTAGAGAACAAGAGTTTGATTTAAAGAAAGTTGAAAGAAGTGTAGAAAGAGCTTGTGGGAAAATTGGTTCTGAAGTAATTGAAAAATTAACCCGGAAGATTGAACAAAGGATTCTAAAGAAAAAACTAAATGCAATAAAAAGCACAGATGTTGGACAAGTTGTTTTGCAAGAACTAAGAAAATTTGATAAAATTGCTTATTTAAGATATGCAACAGTTTACAAGTCTTTAGATGACCCAGAATTATTGAAAAAAGAATTAAATACGATCATAAGGAAGTAATAGAAGGTGAACTCCTTCTCAGAACATCCTAACGGAGGTAAGAAAAATGATAGAACAAATACGTAACAGACAAGGAGACATAGTTGGGTTTGATACAACAAGAATATCAAATGCAATCTTTAAAGCTTCACAATCAATAGGGGTTGGAGACTTAACTATAGCAAAAGAGTTATCTCACAAAGTACTAGAATATTTAGAATTAATGGACGTTGATGTTCCAGACATTGAGTTAATTCAAGATGTTGTAGAAAAAGTACTTATTGAAGAGGGCCAAGTTAAACTAGCCAAAGAATTCATTATTTATAGATATAGAAGAGGTTTAGTTAGAAACGATTCAGAAATTAGCAATTGTAAAACCGTAGACAATTTACTTAAGAAAGACATTTACCTCAGTACCCAAGCAATACATGTATTAAATAATTCTGACAACCTTAATCCCCTCGGAAAATTAATTTTCTTAGACCGGTATTCCTTAAACTCCCCCCAAAGTGATATTAGAGTTGGAGATTTAGTTATTGTTATTGTTAAAGAAGATGCCAAATATCCAAAAAAAGAGTTAGCAATTGTTTTATCACTGGAAGAAAAAGATTTAGGAAAGTTTTACATTATTAGTCAAGATAAAGAATTTTCCCAATCAATCTGGAAAGCAGACCGTCCAGAAGAATCCATAATGGACAGCTATAAAAGAGTAGCAAAAGCAGTAGCATCAGTAGAAAAAGATGAAGAAAAGGAAAAAGAAATGAGAAATAGTTTCATTGAAGAAATGAAACATAAAAGGATTCAGCCAGCTGGAAGAATTATGGCGGGAGCAAATACAGACCAAGAAGGGAACTATATCTCAAACTTAACATTATATAATTGTTATGTGGTCCCATCACCACCAGATTCTCGAGGAGGAATAATTGACACATTAAAAACAATGATTGAAGTTATGTCTCGAGGAGGAGGTGTAGGAATCTCTTTATCTACTTTAAGACCAAGATATGCGTATGTTAAAGGAGTTCATGGAAAATCTTCAGGAGCAGTATCATGGGGAGGAATTTTCTCCTATGCTACAGGATTAATTGAACAAGGCGGATCTAGAAGAGGAGCATTAATGTTAATGTTAGATGATTGGCACCCAGACATTATTGAATTTATTGGTTCTAAAAAGAAAAAAGGAATGATTGAAAACGCTAACATTTCTGTAAAAGTATCAGATGAATTCATGGACAAGTTAAAAACAGATGGCACGTGGACCTTAGAATACCCAGACTATGAAAATGAAAAATATACAGAGGCATACAAAACAGAATGGGATGGTGATGTTAGAAACTGGAAGAAAAAAGGATACGGAACAAAAGTATACAAAACGGTTAAAGCAAAAGAACTTTGGGACTTAATAATTAGTTCTGCCCATTCAAGTGCTGAGCCAGGAGTGGTTTTCATGGAGCGTTACAACAAGATGAGTAACTCTTGGTACTTTAATCCAATCGTTTGTACAAACCCTTGTGCAGAACAGGGATTGCCCCCCTGGGGAGTATGTAACTTAGGCCATCTTTATTTAGCTTCATTCGCTAAACAAAAAAGTACTGATGCAATTGGAAACAATTATGAAATGGATTGGGAACAGTTGAAAAAATCGGCTAGAGTATTAGTAAGATTGTTAGACAATGTGATTGATTTAACTCCATATCATTTTAAAGAAAATGAACAAAACCAAAAGTCTGAACGGCGTGTAGGGTGCGGGACATTAGGATTAGCAGAATTGTTAATTAAGTTAAGAATCCGGTATGGCTCAGAAGAAAGTTTAAAGTTTATTGAAAAAATCTATCAAACGATTACTGAAGAAATGTATCGCGCATCTGTTGAGATTGCTAAAGAAAAAGGAGCATTCCCTAAATTTGATAGAGACAAATTCTTGGAATCAAAGTTCATCAAACAGTTATCTGCAGAAATCCAAAGCGAAATCTACAAGCATGGGATTAGAAATGTAACTTTAACTACACAAGCCCCAACAGGAACTGTGGGCAGTATGTTAGGAACGTCAACAGGAATTGAACCATACTATGCTTTTGAATATTATCAACAATCAAGACTAGGTTTTCACAAAGTGTTGATCCCAATAGCTGAAGAAGCTAAACAAGAAGATGGATCCTTACCAAATTACTTTGTTTCTTCAATGGAACTTACTCCTGAGAATCATGTAAAGGTGCAAGCAACAGTACAAAAATGGACAGATTCTTCAATTAGTAAAACGGTTAATGTCCCATCAAATTTTACAGTTGAACAGACTAAAAAAGTTTACGAACTAGGCTATGATTTAGGATGTAAAGGGTTAACTGTTTATGTTGATAATTCTCGTACCGAGCAAATTCTTTCAACTTCTGCAGAAACTGAACACAAGAATGTTAGAAGTGCTGAAGGTCAAGACGAGGTAAAAGAAGAGATTAAAGTTCCAGAATCTAGCAGGATTATTGAACCAGAAAAAAAGGAAGATAATGTAGTGTACGGTGCTGCAGTGGGAAATAGATGCCCTTCATGCAAAGAAGGAACAATGGTAAAGATTGGTGGGTGTACAGAATGTTCTAACCAATGCGGGTTTAAGGGGTCTTGTGAGGTTTAAATATTTTTACTTTTATTTTTATTATGATTGAAAGAGGTCATTAAGTGGTAAAAAAAGGACAAGTTCAAGTGTACACTGGAGATGGCAAAGGTAAAACTACTGCTTCATTAGGTTTAGCTTTAAGGGCCATTGGACAAGGGTACAGTGTCTTCATGATTCAATTCTTGAAAGGTGGTGCTTACACGGGCGAATATATTTCTGCAAAAAATTACTTGCCAAACATTGAAATTATGCAATTTGGCCGCCCTTGCATAAAACAACAGAAACAGTTAAAAATTAGTGGTTTTGATCAAGAAAAGAGCCAAGATAAGAAAATATTTGATTTTATTCGTGAAGATATTGAATGCGGGAGTTGTAGATATTGTTTTCTTAATGATGATATCCAAAGAGATTATGTTGAAGAAGCATTTAAGAAATCTTTAGATGTAGTTATGTCAGGAAATTATCAAGTGGTAATTTTAGATGAAATTAATGTAGCAATGTTTTTAGAATTCTTAAATACAGAGTTAGTGTTAAATATGATTGCCAATAAGCCAGATAATGTAGAACTCATATTAACTGGAAGAAACGTCCCAGAGGAAATTATTCATGTTGCAGATCTCGTTACTGAAATGAAAATGCACAAACATTACTTTAACAAAAAATTACCTGCAAGAAGAGGTGTGGAGTATTAGGGCGTTATGTTCTTTGTTATCAAAGAATTAGTTATAATAAATATTAGAAATCTTTATATATCTCTAAATTTAGTTTAAGTTATTCAAATGAGGTGATTAAATTATGGTTGAAGAAGTTGAAAATTTAAAAAAACATGTTGAACAGGCAATTGGCCGAGTTGCAGCAGAATATAGTTATGCAAAAGATTTAGAAAAAGATTTGAAAAGAATCGAAAATGACAGTGCTGAAGCTGCGATTAAAGATGCTAAAAAAGGTTTAAGGATTTTAAGATGGGTTGGCCGAGGAGAAAGACGCGCCCACAGATCTGAGGAAAAAATAATTGATGAATTAAAAGCTCTTGGAGATATCCTTCCAGCAAAACTTAAAGACAGAGAAGAAGAGTTATTAAAGGAGTTAGTGGTTGCGGACGGAAAATTAGTTAGGGCAGCATCAATGTACACAGGTGATTTAAGAAAAGAGTTACTTGCAATTGAAACTGATGAACAATTACTTAAACGTCTTGATGAAGGGGAAAATGGAGACAAAGTAAAAGGAGATTTACAACACTTATTTAAAAGTGCAGAATCTGAAGTAAATGAGTTAATAAAGTGGATTGGAGCAACAGAAGCTATACTTAAAGAGATAGAAGGATTTGAAAAATCTTTAGAGAAAATATCTGCTTAATTTATTTTTTTTCTTATTTTTTTCTGTTTTTTGATAATCACAGAAGATTTATAAATCTCAGGATAATGTAAACAATATGACAGAAATGAATGATGAGCAACGTAAGGAACTAGAAGAAAAATTAAAAAATATGTCTCCTGAAGAGCTTAAAGAGTTTCAAACAAAACAATGTATTTTCTGCCAAATAATTTCTGGGAAGATCCCATCGAAAAAAGTTTATGAAGATGAACAATGTATTGCAATATTAGATATAAACCCAGCAGCTAAAGGACACATTCTGCTTTTACCAAAAAAACATTATGCTATTATGCCACAAATGCCAGACAAAGAATTGGGCCATCTTTATGGTGTAGCAAAAAACTTATCACAAGCGTTACTAAAAGGATTAAAAGTTTCTGGAACAAACTTATTTGTTGCAAATGGTCTCCCTGCTGGTCAAAGAGCCCAACATTTCATTCTTCACATCATTCCAAGAAAAGAAGGCGATGGATTATTAGAAATGAAAGAAAAATTAGTAGATCACGAGATGAGAACAAAAGTCCATGAGTTAATTGAAACTAAGTTTAATGAGATTATGAAGATTAAGAAAAAGTCTGTTCCAATTAAAAAAGATTTAACGAAGGAAGAGATTAATGAGGATATCAAAGAAGAAACAGAAAAACCAATTGAATCTAAGAAGAAAATAAAAGAACCAGTTGAAGAGGATAATTCTGAAAGTATTGAAAAAGAAACCAAAAAAGATGAAGAGAATCAAGAAGATAGTAAAAAAGAAAAATCTAATAACACACAAAAAGAAAAAGAGGAAAGCAATGCGAGTTTAGATGACATTGCAAATTTATTCAAATAAAATAAAGCCAATAAGAAAGATGAAATGCGAATACTGTGAAATAATTGAAAGGAATAAAGCTCCAGAGATTATTTACCAAGATGAAGAAATAATTGTTGCAATTAAAGATCTGACTACTGCTACTGGCCAAGTCACAGTATTTCCAAGAGAACATCATACAATCTTAGAAATGGTACCAGAGAACATTTTAGAAAAATGTGCTATTCTGGCAAATAAAGTTGGAATGGCAATTTTTGATGGCTTAGCTGCCCAAGGTACAAATGTAGTTATTCAAAATGGATTGGGAGCAGAACAAAAAGTGCCACATTTTGGTATTGAGGTAATTCCAAGAAGAGAAGGGGATGGCATAAACTTACAATGGGAACCAAAACAGATGATGGAAGATGAATTGGAAGCAACATTAATTGCAATTAAAGAATCCCTAGATAAAAAAGAAGAAATTAAAATAGATAAAGTCGAGGAAGGAAAAGATAAAGAGAAGAAAAAAGAAGAAAAGCCCAAAAAAGATAATTACATTTTAAAATCATTAAGAAAAATGCCTTGATGATCTACTTATTCTGGTTTCTTTAAACGTAACTTTGGTTCTTCACGAGAATTTATAACATTAAAAGTTAGATGTTCTACGTTTTTTAACATTTCCTGCTTTTGTTGCTGCTCTGAATTAATTCTTTGTAAGAAAAGGTCTAACCTGCGATCCTTAACCGTACTAGAAGAAAATTTCTTTTTACCACCCATTTTGGTTATAAAGTAGTCAGATTATTTAAAATTTTTGAGATAAATGGGCAAGAAACAAGGAATGAGCAGAACATTTATAAAAACAATTATCCACTAATATAACTATGGAAATTATTTTTTATCCATTAGATTTTGAATACAAAACTAAAGATCAAACTACTTTGGTTTATATGTATGGTAAATCAGATAATGAAGAAAAGGTTTGTGTAGTAGATCAGTTCTCCCCTTATTTTTATGTCAAAATAGAGGGAGTTGAGTTAACAAACTTAACTGAAAGATTACATAATTTAGAAATTAAGAATAGAGAATTTACTGCCAAAGTTGTTTCATGGGAAACTGTTGAGAAAGAATTATTAGGAAAGAAAGAGCAGTTCCTAAAGATAAAGGTTAATTATCCCCAATCAATTCCAATTATCAGTAAAGAACTAAATTCTTGGGGGCTAGAGGCGTTTGAGAAAGACATTCTGTTTATTCATTCCTATTTAAGAGATAAAGAGATCATCCCAATGACTAAGATTAAAGTCGAAGGAAATTTTGTAAAGGATGATGAATTAAAAATTAAAAAGTTTGTTGCAACTAAAATTAAACAAGAGAGTCAAGAGAGTATCAAGAAGTTAAAGTACTTAGCAATTGATATTGAAACTTACTCTAAGAATAAAGAAATTCTTCCAGAAAAAAATCCAATATTAATGGTCGCTCTTTATGGAGTTAATGGAAAAGAAGAAAAATTTAAAAAAGTTATTACTTGGAAAAAGTTTAACCACAACTTAGATTATTTAGTTAAAGTTGATGATGAAGTAGAATTGTTAAAAGAACTCAAAAATTACATCAATGATTATTCTCCAGACATCATCACGGGATATTTCTCGGATGGATTTGATTTCCCATATATCAATATAAGAGCAACCAAAAATAAAATAAAATTAGATTTAGGGATAGATGGATCAGAATTAGAAGCTGGAAACAAAACCGATTTTAGAGAAGGTAAAAGTAAAATTAGAGGGATCATACACATTGACATTTTCAAGTTCATTAAATATATCTTTGGTAAAAACCTAAAGACAGATAGTTATTCTCTTGACTCAGTATCCTCAGAAATATTAGGGAGTAATAAGCATGAAGTGGACATTGCAAAATTAGCGGAAGAGTGGGATTCTGGCTCAGATAAATTAGAACAATATTGTATTTACAATTTGCAAGATTCTCGATTAACATATCAATTATGTGAGAAATTAATGCCTGACATGATTGAATTTTGTAAAATTTTAGGCCTACCAATATTTGACTTAACGCGGATGAAGTTTAGTAAGTTAGTAGAAAGTTACATCTTGGAAAGAGCTAAGGAATACAATGTCATTGCTCCCAATAGGCCATCTCGAGACGAAATTGATAGAAGACTTGAAGAAACATATCAAGGAGGATTTGTTTTTGAGCCCAAGCCAGGAATGTATAATGATATTGTGGTGTTTGACTTTAGATCATTATATCCAACCATTATTACTGCCCACAATATTGGCCCAGAAAGTTTAAGATGCGATTGTTGTAAAGAGAAAAAAGTTCCAGGAAAGGAAGAATACTGGTTTTGTACAAAGAAAAAATCGTTTATCTCAGAAGTTTTAGAAAGATTAGTATTACGTAGAATTGACCTTAAAAAATTGATTAAAGAATCAAAACAAAAAAATGAAGAAACGCACATATTAAATGCCAGATCTTATGCTTTAAAGACATTAGCAAATTCATTTTATGGGTATACTGGATTCTTTGGAGCAAGATGGTATTGTTTAGAATGTGCAAAATCTACAACATCCTATGCTAGGAATTATATCCAAGAAACTATTAAGAAAGCTGAGGAAAAAGGATTTAAAACAATTTATGCTGATACTGACTCTTGTTTCTTATTGTTAGAAGATAAAACATTAGATCAAGCAATGGGATTTATGAGAGGTATTAATTCTAATCTTCCTGGACATATGGAACTAGAGTATGAAGGATTCTATCCCAGAGGAATTTTTGTAGCAATTAAAGGTTCTTCGGTTGGAGCTAAGAAAAAATATGCTTTAATTGATGAAAAAGGCGAGATGAAAATAACTGGATTTGAAACAGTGCGAAGAAATTGGTCTTTACTTGCTAAAGAATTACAAGAGAAAGTTCTACAATTAGTATTAGAGGATAAAGTTGATTCAGCTTTGGAATATGTTCGTTCTATAATCAAAGAACTGAAAGAAGGAAAATTTCCTAAAGAAAAGTTGATTATAAAGACTCAAATTACTAAAGAACTAAACTCATATAGTTCCATTGGCCCACATGTTGCAGTAGCAATGAGAATGGTTGATAAAGGAGAACAAGTTCATCCTGGAACCGTTGTCCAATACATCATTACTTCTGGATCTGGATTGATTCGTGAAAAAGCCAAGTTATTAGAAGAAGCAAAAAATTATGATGTGGATTATTATTTAAACAATCAACTACTTCCAGCAGTCTCCTCAATATTTTTAGTTCTGGGTTATAAAGAAGAAGATTTACTTGGAGAAGGAAAACAAGAAGGGTTAAGCAAGTTCTTTTAATAATTCTCACCTCATCCAATAACTTTATATAATAAATCCCCCTTTTAAATTATATGGAAGTTGGAGGACAAGCAGTAATTGAAGGAGTAATGATGCGGAATAAAGAGAAGTTCGCAGTTGCTGTCCGTACAAAAGAAGGTAAGATTAAAGTTAAGAAAGAGAAAAGTAGTAATTTTCCAAAATTCTTTCAAAAACCTTTCATTAGAGGTGTTGTAGGATTAGGTTATACTCTTTATGATGGTGTTAAAGCATTAATTTGGAGTTCTAATCAACAATTAGAAGTAGAAGAAAAATTAACTAAGAAAGAAATTATTGGAACAATCACAATTTCATTTCTGTTTGCGGTTGCATTCTTTGTTGTATTGCCATTCTTTGCAGCAAACTTCATCCATTCAGAAGGAATTTGGTTTGATGTTCTAGATGGAGCAATTAGAGTAGGGTTATTCTTAGGATATTTAGCAGTAATTTCTCTAGCTAAAGATGTAAAGATATTATTCTCTTATCATGGAGCAGAACACAAAACCATTGCATGTTATGAAGATAAAAAAACATTAACAGTTAAAAATGTAAAGAAGTATTCTCGATTCCATCCAAGATGCGGAACTTCTTTCTTATTTGTAGTATTGATATTATCAATAATCATGTTTACTTTAATAAGAGGACCATTATGGATGAAATTTGCAGGTAGAATTGTTTTGTTACCAGTAATTGCAGGCATTGGTTATGAATTAATTAAGTTAAGTGGCAAATATCGTAAAAGCCCATTTGTTAAGATTATTGTTGCACCAGGATTGTGGTTGCAAAGAATAACAACAAAAGAACCTTCTGATAAACAGTTAGAAGTTAGTATTCAAAGTTTAAAAGCTGTTTTGAAGTAGTAATATATAGTTTACACCTCATAATCATTTATAAAACAAGACTTTTCTGTTATATCTATGAGCAAAGTTAATTTTTCTGATCCTGTTGTTGAAAGAGCAATTTTTTACCATCGCTTTGCTGCTTTAGTTGAGGTTACAAACGGCATTATTGACCCAATAAGAAGACAGGAAAAAAAGAAGCAGATAAAGAAAGGAAAGAGATTAATTGAAAGTCGTTTTGGCGATGAAGTAGAAGTTGTCGGAGGATTAGCCTTAATCAGAAATACAGAAAAAGAGATTAAAGAGTTAGATTTTCAAATTAGTATCCCACAATATAATCTTCGTGTTCTTTATGGTGTATTGGATGAGATTTTATTAGGCCCACACCTCACACCACAACAAAAAGAAAAAGTTGAAGAAATGAGCGACACTTCAAGAGGATTAGCGTATCATTTAACTGCTCCCCTTAATCAAAGAAAACGTGTTCCAGGGATAAGAACTACTAAAGATGAAGAAGACGCATTGGGCAAGGTTAAGGGAGTTGTTTTAGAGTATTATGCTAAAGCATTGTTAGAAGAAGTTATTGATCCAACGTTCGGACTAGTTATCTCATTAAGAACAGATATAAAACGATCGGGAGACCCAAGATATAATCATTCCACCCCGGACTTATTGCTTGCATGTCCACAGTTAGCTTTTTATGAAGGTCTAGAAAGATTAGCTGATAAGTATTCTGGAAAACAGAAAATTCAAATTAAGGTTAAAGAAAAATAAGTTAGTAAACTTCACTAACATGACCATTCTTAACAATTCTAATAACGTTCTCAACAAAACTTTCTACTTTAGATTCATGAGAAACAAGAATAATTTGTTTTAATCCAAGGCGGTCTAAAACGTCCCGTACTTTATCCAATTGTTCAGAGCTAAAGCCATCAGTTGGTTCATCCAAGATAATTAAATCCTTAGTTCTAATCTTAGAAACAACATCATTAATTACTCTGTTCAATGCTAACCTATAAGCAAGAGCCGCAGAGGTTTTTTCTCCACCACTAAGAGTATTAAAAGACACATCATAACCGTTCTGTTCAATTATTGGAGAAAATGTATCGTCCAATTTAGCATAAACATTCTCATCGTCAATTAATATTGAGAACCATTCTTGAAATAACTGATTAAACAGTCTATGTATGTTTAACATAACTTGCTTTTCAATAGTGTAAGTTAATTTTAAGAAATGCGCATCTAGCCAGTGGTGTAATTCTTTTAAGCGAGTAAGTGTGTTCTTCTGTTCTTTTAGTATACTTAGATTCTTATTAATCTTCTCTTTCTGCGCAACAATATTATTGAAATTTGTTTGCAACTGAGCTTGCTTAACTGAAAGTTCTTTTTCAACTAATAACTGAGCATCTAAACTTTTTCTTAATTTCTCAATTTCTGAACTAAAATCTTTACCTTCCCCTATTTGTTCTTCTAAGTTAAGCACGTTCTTTTGCATTTGTTCAGTTTGTTCTTCAGTCTTAAGAATTTGTTCATTAAGTTCATCTAACTGCTTTTTCATTAAACTAAACTTTGAATAAGAATTAATTTTATCTTGGAGTAAATTAAGTCTAGTGACTAATTTCTCAATAGAATCTTCTTTTTCAATAGCACCCAAACTTTGCATATGATGATTATTCTCTTGTACAACTAATTTTAACGATTCTCTCTTTTGTTCTAAATCTTCTTTTCTTTCTCCAAACTGAATCAACTCTAATTTAGTCCTAGTCAAAAGATTCTCTTTTTGGATTAAATCTTCTAATTTCTTCTGGACCTCTTCTTTTTGATCATAAATCTGAGATTTTCTTTTATTCAACTCAAACAGAAGGTTTTCAGCTTGCTTAATTTTACTTTGTTCTTGTTCAACAATATTATGTTTATGTTCTGGTGACACAATTTGCAAACAAGTAGGACAATTGTTTAACACACTAATCTGATTTTGCATTTCTTTAGATTGAGAGAGTAAAGTCTCATTTTTTGTAACCAATTCACAAGTTTTTTCAAACAATTCTCCCAACTGTATCTTTTTCTGTTTTAACAAGGGGGTTTCTGCAAGTTCTTGAGTTAGTTGACCCCTAAACTTTTCCTTCTCAACGATTAAACTAACACTCTCTTGTGATTTAACAATTTCTTTTTGATAATCTTGAATTCTTTTTTGTAATTGGTAAATTTTCTCTTGTAAAGAACTTTTTGTTTTAATCAATCGGCTTTTTTCTTTTTCTAGTTCTAAAATCTCCTGTTTCATCTGTTCAAACTCTTCAATGTTAAATTGCTGAGTGTTTAACTCTAAAGCTAATTTTTCCTTCTTTTGCTTTAATTTTTGAGTCAGTTCATTTTTATCGCGAATCAAAGTTAAGGCCATCTTATATTGCTGTTTAACTTCAAGCATTTTTTTATGATTAAGTTCTATTTTAACAAGCTTGTTACGCCCAAAAGAAATTTTTTCTTTAACTTCTCTGATTCTTGGAGTTACTGTTTCTAACTCTTTTTTAAGTTTAAGTTCTTCTTGATTTAAATTACTTGATTCTTGATTTAATTCTTCAATTGGCTCTATTCGCGTTTTTAATTCTGCGATACTACCACGCATCTTTCTCATATAGTTCTGTAAATTATCTCTAATAGCTTTGTATTTATCAACATTAAAAATTTTCCTCAACACATCTAATCGAGCATCAGAAGACTCATGTAAAATAAATTTCATCTCTTCTTGAGGAGTGTAAACAGTATAACGAAAAATATAATTTTTGTTTTTTGTAATAAACTCTTCAGGATAACCTAATAAAGAGATCACCTCTGCTTTTAATTCAACAGGAGTTAGGTCTTTTTTGATACCATTTAATAAAATATAACCGGGTAGTTGTTTTACAGTGTTTGTTTCTTTTTTTAAATTTCTTTTAATAACTACTTCTTGATTATTTAGAAACAAAGTTAGTTCTACGCTTGCATGAGAAGAACCTTTCCTTAATAACATATCCCCCGGAAGTTCGGGCCTAGATGTTCCAAACAAGGCAAATTCTGCCGCAAGAAGCACAGTGGATTTTCCTGAACCAATATCTCCCGAAAGTAAAGTGGATCCAGAAGAAAAGTTTATGGTTTGATCTACATAAGAACGAATATTCTGTAATTTTAGTTGCTTAAGAAGCATGACAATTTGTTGTCAAAGTTGGTTTATATAGATTATTGTAGTGGAGGCTTCATCCTAACAATTCCAATTAAAATATTAGTGCCAATTGAAGTCATTAAAAATGATTATAGGTTCAAGAATAATAATTATTATAAAGACAGCTAAACTCATTAATTTCAAAAAAAAGGTTTAAAATATGGATGTTTTACCAGGAAGATTTGGAAGAGTAAAGGTTGTTACCGGGCCAGTTAAGTCTGATAAAGAAAGAATCATACAAATTAGTTTAGACAGATTGGTAGGTAGTGGATTTAATACAAATGGATTCTTAGGAGAAGGAAAAGTTTTAGTTGCTAGGCATCCAAAAGATGATAACCTTCCCGAAACTATTGGCAAACATAATGTTTTAGTTACAGATTCTGTGCCAGAGATTTACTCAAAAATTAGAGAAAGCACAGGCATTGTTTTTATGGTGGGAGCATCTCATTATGGACAGGATGCTGTTGATTTAACTGATTCTCTAACACGAAGTAACAGAAGAGCAATTGTTTCTGGATTAAACTTAGATGCTAGTGGAGAACCACACGGTGTAATGCCACAACTCATTGGCTTGGCAGATGATATTGAATTGGCCAAAGCAGTTTGTAATAAAACTAAGTATACAATATGTACAAAAAAACAAGCAAACAGAAGCATGTTGGAAAGCGATGGTAAAGATACCAGATATATTCCCGTTTGCCACCACCATTTCCATTTTCCGGACCTTCCAAGAACAGCAAATGGAGCTTCGTTTACTCTTAGAACTGGAGAAATGTTCTCTGGGAAAACAGTAAAGTGTGAAGGCGATGTTGCTAAGATCCTAAAAACTATTGGGGAAGAAAGAGTTGCTATGTTCAAATGGATTAATGATCAAAGGTATGGACAAGAAGGAGGAAAAAAAGTTTATGATTTTGATGACATCACTCTTAATGATGGAAGAAGATTAGGTGGTGCTGTGTTAGTTAGAAACACTGAAGATATGGCACAGTATCTTGCAGAACATCCTGAAAAAAGAGAAGTTTATTTTTCAGAAGTTCAGTTTTTCCCAGGAATCTTTAATTTAGTTTCAGAATTACTCTCTAAAGGATATCATCTTCAAGCAGACGGCTTGTTAAGAACTGCGGACAGAAAAGTTTTTGGAGAAACTGCAATGCTAGCTTGTTTAGCAGACAAAGTAGATATAACTCACGCAATTTGTGGACAATGTTATTCACAAGCAACTGAAAGTCAGGAACTCGCCCTTACTTCTGGTGAAACCAGAACAAAAACAGTTAATGTAGGAGGAAGTGATTTGTATGAGGCAAGATGTCTTAGCTGCTTAGAATACGCTGTTGTAGAAAACCCATTTGAATTAAAAAGTTTTGATATAAAAAATCTAAAGTAAGCTTAGTTCTCCTGTAATTCCGTCTATTTTCTCTTCTTCATCAGGACCAATACCAACACAAGTTTTTGTTCCTGGTGCGATTACAGTTCTTCCAGCATCAGTAATTAAAGAAGCAGTTAGACCTTCATCCTTAGCTAATTGAAAGTATTTAATTAACTCTTTCTCATCTTTAACCTTAAGAACAATCTTAGCCATACCTTCTGATCTCCAGGATTTAACTAATTCAGAATCTGACTTTAATACAGCCTCAACAGAAGCATGCGCTGCCTGAGCTGATAGCTTACCCTTCGGAAGCTTAAGATCTTGCCTTACTAAGATTACTTGTTTATATGTTGTCATAAAGAAGATAAAAGAAAAAGGGTTTAAAAAACTACTGTTTCATTTCAACATCAAACAATGTATTGAAGTAATTAACAAAATGTGGTGCTTCTATCCAAACAGCTGAGTCGTAACTTGGATGTGTTTTTTTATCATCTGTTAAGTACAATAAAATCTCTTTATTATCTACAATACAGAATCTTGCACTGCTTGCGTTTTTTACAACCTTAACATTTGCAACCTTAGATAAAACGTCAACCATTTCTTTGTTTGCTCCATTAGGAGTAGCAATATTAATTTTTACTCCTTTTTTCGCAGCTTTCTTAAAACTGTTAACAAGTAATTCATACTTTCTGTCAAATCCATCTTTAGAATTCATTAAAGTAATAGATTTTTGAGCATTCTTTACCATTGAAGATAAATGCTCGTGAACTTTTTCTCTTCCTCTAAAAGCTCCGCTTTTATCAGTTGGATCAACTAATTTAATTCCTTCATTATGTAAAGTAGATAACTCGTCCAAAATAGTTGAATCTTTTAATTGTGACAATACTTGGTGCCTTTGGTCAGCTTCTTCAAGAACTTTTTTCTTTACACGCTCAACAACTTCACTAGGAGGAACAGCTAAATATTTGATTGGTTTTCCAACTTTTACTACAACAAACCCTTTCTTTTCTAAAGATTCTAAAACATCATATGCTCTTGATCTAGGTACATTAGAAATGTCTGACAACTCACCAGCAGTAGAAACTCCTCTACTTAATAGAGCAACCCATAGTTTACTCTCGTAAGAGTTCAGACCGAAGTCCTTCAATTTGTTTAAAAAGTCTTTTTGAACAATCATCTTAATTTTCCCCCGTGACCAAAATATGATCTCGACACATCATCATCTCTTAAACAAACCAGAACCCCTTTAACTGATAATAATTTTGATAATACTTATAAGAATCAATGTTATTTATAAAGGTTTCGGAAAGGTTGTTACTTTCAAGTGATTATATTCAACATATACTTAATCATCTACAGTAAACAATCTAGAGTCTTTAACTTGAAATAAGCCAATTCTTGCTCCCGCATCAAGCCAACCATGGGCATAATTAAGGGCAGCAAATGCTAAAACTATGTCTTTTTTATCATTAAAGAAATGTTCAGCATCAGAATAGTATCTAGAAGCCATATCAAAGAAATCTTCTGCTTCAGGTAATCTAGACTTATCAAACTTGTCTTTAGCCATATCTAAAGCTTCTTTTGTAATTGAGAAGTATTTGTTCAGTTTTTCAAGAGTTATTGTATTGTTCATTTTATAAAAATAAAAATAAAAGAAAAAAATTAAGCAACTGGCCGTTTTACGGTTATTGGTATAACGCCTTCATTTAGTTCAATCATAGCAATTTCGATTGGGTTGTACTTAACCTTCTTCAATTCTTCATCACTTAGTTTAACTAAAAACGGAGCTCCCATTGATAACTGTAAAGCACGAGAACCGATCATTCTTGCCTTTTCATACTTAGTGAACTCAATCTCTGGATTTTCCATTTTCTTTTCTTTTGCCATTTTTTAACCTATTTAAGTGCTGCATTTAGCTCTTTTCTTAAGAACTTTGCTTTCTCTAATGCAATGTCGCAGATCTTTTCAACTTCATCAATACTTAAAGGTTCATTTCCACCTTTTTGCATTGCTGAAATTGTCCCATTATCATCAGAAGCTACTGTTAATCTAGCGTCGTAAGACTTCTCTTCTTCAGATGTTGGATCAATTAATAAAGAACCGTTGATTTTGTAAACGGTTACAGCTAAAGGTTCTTTAAGTAAAGGTAAAGATTCTTCAGTCTTCTTCTTATAGTTAATTGCTCCAGTTTCAGGATCAACTACTGGAAACTTTGCTGCCTTCAAAGCTGATAAAACTGCTAAGCTTGCTGCATCAAATAAGTTTCCTGCATCGTTAATTGTAACAATGTCCACAATAACAAACCATGCTTTTTCTCCAGGAGTAACACACAGTTTCTTCATGTCGATTGCCTTAGCCTCTCGGATACCTCTATCAGTAACTCTAGCTAATTCAATTGCTTTAATTCCAGGAGGTCCTGATTCATAATCTGGACTTGATAAAGGTAATAACTCAGCATTAATCATAATGCCACCTTGATCAGGAGTGTCGTTGTAAGGTTTTTCTAAACTTAACTTCACACCAGCCATGATTACAGTTTCACCAATTTGAACTTTAGCAGATCCTTCTGCAGTCCAAGAGATGTTTGTTTCAATCTTAATTGGTTGCCTATATTCAATTAAGGACCGACCATCTAAACGTTGGTTGTCCTTAGCTAAATGTGCAATTGTTTCGTTATTAATTATCATTTTTCTGCACCTTTATCCATTGAAAAACGCTCTTTAAGAGCATGTTTTTGTAAGTCATAAACTTTATCTAAAACGGAATCAGCCATTCTCAAAGATTTAATTAAATCATCTTTAGATATTTCTCCATCCATTTGTAACAAAGTAATTTCTCTGCTGTTATGAGTCATTGCCACTGGCACATCTGAAACTATTGCATCGTAAGCTTCTTCATCATAACATAAATCTGCTACAACTGTTCCATCAACTTGCCCTACAGCAACTGAAGAAATCATATCTTTCATTGGAATTCCCGCATCTGCTAAAGCCATAGATGCTGCAGAAATTGCTGCACATCTTGTTCCAGCATCTGTTTGTGGTAAATCTACATGAACATCCACAACAGCATTTGGAAATGCGCTTAAATCAACCACATTATTTAATGCCTTAGTCATAACCATAGCAATTTCTTGTGCTCTTCTACTATTTCCAGGACGAATTCTTTCTCCGCTACCGGAAAAAGGCATCATACCATAATGGCACCTCAGCGTTCCAACTTTAGGATTTTGTAAGAATCTAGGATACATTTCTCTAGGACCGTAAACTGCTGCGTAAGCTGTAGTTTTTCCAGCTTTAAACATAGCTGAACCATCAGCGTTAGGAATAACGCCAGCTTTAGCTTCCATTGGTCTTAGCTCATCAATTTTTCTTCCGTCTAATCTTTTAGTGTATACCATTTTACTGCTTTTCCTCCACTTTAGCCGGAGCTGTTTTAATCTGTGAACTTAAGAAAACGTCCATCTTTTCAGTAAGACCTTCTTGGTGAGATTTTTCCTCAATTAACTTAATTGCTTCACCAACAATTCTTTCATTATCAGGTGTTCCTTTAATCCAAACATAACCATTTTGGCCAACAGTAATGTTGCATCCAGTTTTGTTTTTGATTAAATTAATCATACTTCCTTGCTTACCAATAACTCTTGGTACTTTTTGGCTGTTAATTTTAACAATTCTTCCACCAGAAATTTTGTGTAATCCGGGTTCCTTCATTGTTAAATCAATTAGATTTTGAGATGTTACTTTAGTTATTTTAACAACTGCAGCATCATCAATAGCCAATAATGAAGACATTTCTTCGTTTCTAACGAATCTTGAAGACGCATCTTTAATGTTTAACATTGCTGAATAAGCTGTTCCAGTACTAAATCTGAATCCATTCATTGTCATGCCAATTACTTTAGCAATAATTTTGTCTCCAACTGTAGGAATGTATGGTCCTGCTAATGGAGTTATTCTAATAACTCGGCCATTAACGCCAATTAATCCTAAAAGTTTTGAGAAAATCTTTTCTCCTTCACGATAAGTATTATCGCCAGGAAGATAGTCCATCCCTTCAGCCAAAGTTTCGCCAGGAATAACTATATCTCTATCTTTTACTAATATATTACTCATTTTTTATTTTGTATCTGTTTTTTCATACGTGAGAATTCTAACAGATCTCCTTTATTTTTTTCTCTCACTTTTTCTTAAATTGTGCTCATTTTTTATAAAGATGTTGGTCAGAAAAGAAAAGAAAAGAAAAAGAGCGATTAATCACTTAAAACTTCAACTTGGACTTCGCCATGAGTTATGCCATTCAATTTGTCCATTAATTCTTCTTGGAATCCTGCTGGAATTTCAACTTTTACTGCCCAACTCCCATCTTGACGCCAATCTTCGTTAAGAATTTTACAATTTCCTCTTACTAACCCATTAGCTTTGCCAACATGAGCTCCAGGAATAGTTAACACTAGTATTCTCTGTTCAATCTTAATAGGAATAATTGGTCTGATTTTACTCAGAGCATCTTCTAATTGATCTTCAGCAGATTTATGTTCATCTAATCTAAACTTTGCTTCCTCTAAAGCCGCTTCAATTCTATTAGCAGGATGAGGTAAATTATTTGTGGGATTAATTCCCATTCTATGAATCATTCCAATTAACTGGTTTAATTTCTGTTCTCTTTCTTTTGATCTATGTTCAGAAGTAGTTTGTATTTCCCCTTCTTTAATTATAATTTCTGCAACTTTTAATGGATCGTCCGTTTTGAAAACTTCTTGTAATTTGTTGCTGGGAGCAATTTCTCCTTTTTTTGCGTCTAAGAAGATTTGTTCAGAATGTAAAACTTCTCTGATATTATTAATATCACCATTTTTGAACTTTAATGCTGCTTCTGGATCTATAGAAATTTCAAATGTTTGTCCAAACTTCTTTATTCTCGCTAAACTTAATTTATCTGCCATATTGAGATAGAAAATAAAGAAGTTTATTTACTTTTTGGAAATAAGAATTTAATTTAGGAGGTGGTCTCTTTGTTTAACATTCAAATCTCTTAAATAATCAATTGATCGTTCAACGCTATTATATTCGCCCATTGGATTTCCATCATGGTCAATTAACTTAGAAACTTTATTTCCATGTTCACTAGAAATTAACTCCCCTGCCATAACATCTAATGCTTTATCAACTATAGCATAAAACTTTTTTGGACTTCTAGATTTCTCTGCTTTTTCATACATCTTGTCTACGTCTTCTCTTTTTGATAACTCAAATAATGCCCCCACAATACTTCCTCCTTTTGCCAACATCATTGCTGCATTAACCCTTCCCACTTTATAACTTCTCTTAGGATCACTAGCTTGTTCATTAAGATCAAGATAAGATTGCCACAGATCCACAATTACATTTCTTTCTTGATCTACAAATAAAAGATTAATATCCTTTTTCGCAAGACCTAAAAAACCTTCCTTACCATTAACAATTAGTTCTCTTGGTGGTCGATTCTTTTCTAAAGATATCCTAACAACAAGATCAAATAATTCCGAAGTCAGTTCATTAGATTTTCTTCCTAAAACTAAATGATCATAAGCATGTCCTAGTTCATGAAAGTGCTCTCTCAAAAAATGTCTACCTATTGAACCAAATTCTTGGACAAGATAACCATTCTTAAAATAACCTGCTGCAAAGGAGACCTCATCAATTTCTTCTTCTGACAATGTTAAATGTTTTAGACCTTCAGAGAGTTGTTCTCCAGTAATATCAAAGTAAGTAGCGTTGATTAAAGGTAAAAATGGATCAATATCACATAGACTCGGAGGTCCCGTAATCTCACCAGAATCAGTTTGATCGAACCACAAATGAAGAGGATCAAACATTTGAGGAGTAAAGTCCTTATCTTCTGTTCTTAGATAAATTGCCCGATCCGACAAATCTTCAAAAGTGAATTCTCGGGGTTCTCTACACCTTGGTAATAGAGTCATGGTAGCAATTGCAATACTAAGATCCCTAAAAAAAGTCCTTCTATCTGTAATTCTTGTCCCCACAAAAACAAGTGAGGAGACAATTTATATAAATTTTGTGTACGTTGTCTTTCAAAAGTAGTCACTACCCCTGAGATTAAACTTTCTTAGCTGTTTTCCACAATAAATCAAACTGTTTTCTATAAGTGTTAGAAACTTCTTTATTGTTAATAACAATAAGGTGATAGGGATTTCCTAAGATAAATATGGCAACTTTATCTCCATAAATTACTTGTTCTGTATTTCCAATATATTGAGAATCTAGTTTCTTATGTGTTACGTAAGGAATTTTATGAACCTTCTTTTCATTTTTCATGATTACCCTTTCTTTAATATTCCTAGAAGCAATAATGTTAAAGTACTGCTTAAGATAAATGGGTTCAACATTATCAATAAGATTTTGTTCATCTACCCCAACTAGTAAAACTTCATCATTGTCTTTTACAGTCGCAATAATATCTTTAATCAATGTTCGGTAAACTCTTCTTCCCTTATGTAATTCAACAAAAGTGTCTTCCTTCTTAAAGTCCATTAATTGAATCAAATTTGGAATGATATCCTTAAAGTTACGCAAGCGAAACTCAAGTAGTTCAGCAACATTTTCGGGGCTATTTGCTTGGAAATGTTTTTTATCATCTTTAAGAACACTATTAACAATTTGTTTTTCTCTTAAACGTTCTAAAGCATCGTAAATATATCCCCTATGTAAGCCCAGTTTTTCAGCAATTTTAGTAGGATTTAACGTCCCTTCTTTTAAAAGCAAGAGATAAATTTGGATCTCATTATTAGTTAATCCTAGCTCTTTGAGCTGTTCTTCATACATATTTAAGCTAAATGTAGAGTGATATTTAAAACTTTCGTCCTTTGAAGTACGACATAGTATTAAGTACTTATTCTCCCCCAAAGTATATATGAAAGATAAAAAATGGGGCATTGAATATGTATGTACTGCAAACGGTGGAAGAAGCCCAATGGCAGAAGTAGCTGCCAAAAAACAGATTGAAGAATTGGGCTTAGAAAGCAGAATAATGATTTGCTCAAGTGGTAGCCATTATGAAGTTTTACAAGAAATGGAAATGCCTTTTGACTACTTAATGTCAAACTTGGAGTTAGGCTTGAAAAGAGGCTTTTACAACTCAGAACAAAAAAAAGAAGCAGAGAAAATCCTGCAAGATAAGGATCAGTTTGAAAGCAAATACAGACAAGACTTGGTAACAAGAGAAGTGATAAAGGATTTAGCAAAAATTCCAGAAATGATTTTAACAGAAGAAGAAGAAGATTTCAGAGACTTAGTATTAGAAGAAGTGGGACTAAGATATATTGGAACAGAACAACAATATCAACCTAGAGAAGGAGTCCAAATAGTCTTACCAATGAAAGATAGTAATGCTGCGAGAGTTAGAGAACTAAGTGATTCAAACAGGCCTCAAATAATTGTGCCGATAAGAGAATACGCAGGATTGGAAGGAGACATACCAAATCCTTTTGGCAAAGGGATAGAAATTTGGAGAGAAACAAGAGATAGTATCTTTGAAGCCGCAAAAGCTTCAATAGAGAAAGTTGCAAACAAATATTTGTAAAAAAAGGAGGAGAAAAAAAATGGAAGATAAACAAACTAAAGAAAAAAAAGAAGACAAAGAATTAGAGATAGAACTGGAGAGAATTAAACTCGCTAAAAGGATTGGCCTACTAAGGGGCCGCTCAATGCTATAAGGAGGGAATAAAAATGAGAATAATCAAAAAAGGAAAAGGTGTAAGTCAAGGACAAGCCACTGGAAAAGTAAAAATCATTAAAAACTTTGAAGACTTTAGTAAGGTACAAGAAGGAGATGTCCTAGTAACTAAAATGACTGATCCAACAATGACAGTAATTATGGGAAAAGCCAATGCAATAATTACAGAAACAGGAGGAATGGCTTGCCACGCAGCAATTGTAGCAAGAGAGTTAGGAATTCCTTGTGTAGTGGCTTTTGAAAGTGCTACCGAAACATTAAAGGAAGGAAGTACAATACATGTTTGTGGAACAACAGGAAATGTTCAAAAGGAGGAATAAAATGAATGATAATCCAATTACAGATGAAGAATTAGACAAACTGTTAGAGATCTATTGCGAAGGTATATATGACATGGACCCTAAAACAGCTCTGCCATTTTGGGATTACGACTTTGGCCCATTATTTGGAGATCTTTGGATTAAAAGAATGATCAAAGCAATTAAAATAATTAAGACTCAGTTCAGTCCAAAAGAAGTTGCTAAACTGTTTAATGGAATTGCAGTTCCAAGAAAAGAATTAATTTACTCTCTCGTAGATCTGAAAGTTGGAGACATTAATAAAGAAGACCGTAAAGAATTTGTGAACTTTTGGTGGGACATTATTAGAGAAAAATGTGCCAATGATGATTACCTCTGTGAGAATAAAACAAATCTGATTCATTCAAAAGAAGAAATTAAGGAATTAATGAAAAAACTAAACTGGAATGAACACAAAGATAAAAAGATTGGAAAAGAGATGGGAAAGATTTCTATGTCTTTAAACTCACTATCTTATGGTCTCTACTCAGACATTTTCGCACACAACTGTTTTGAGAATTTTGGCCCATACAAAATCAGTGGAAATGAAATTTTCGTGGTAAAAACATGGACAAATCTACAGCCCGTTGAAATTTGGCCAGAAACAAAAGACTTTAAGTTTAAGGATATTAAAATTTATTGTATTTACAAAGATATGGATTACACAGTTGATATTTATAATCACCAATGGTACAGTGCCAATACTGTAGATAATTTAGTAAAGGTAGCATTAGTAATTGATGGCAAGGAAATTTTAGTAGCGAATGATGAAGACAACATAGAAAAACTAAGAGAGATAACAAAGTATTTGGCAGAATTTGCAGTAGAACAATTTCATAAATATAAGAAAGAAGGGTTTGAAAAGAATAAAGCTCTGTGGGTTATGCAAAGAAGTTACCAGTTTAAAGAGTTTTTCAGATTAGCGGGGTTAGAATGGAATGGACCAGAAATGCAAGAAATGTTAACTCGAGTAAAAGACAAACCAGTGTTAAATAACCCTTATTGGGATTTTAGTTATCCAAAAGAAAGGTTGTTTAGATTTTGGAAGAAATGTTTTGACCCAAGGTTAGACACTTATTTCTCTAAATGGGAAGAATTATTTGAAAAAGAAGTAAAAACAAAAAAAGGAGTAGATTAAATCTACTTCATTAATTTCTTCATTTCATCAACAGTTAATTTCTTAAACCGTTTATCAGAAACTGCAATTTGAACTGCATCAATTCTATCATAGTTAAAGTCAGATTTTAAGAAGCCTTTCAATAGACTAAGACCCAATTGAATTCCTTCATCAACACTTAAACTTGGTTTGTACTTTTTCTGTAGCTCTGGTTCAATTTCTGCTTCCCCCTCACCAATGACTGCTGCTTTATACTGAAAGTATAACCCATAAGGTTCAGTTAGAAATAACTTAATTGAGCCATCATTCTCAACTCCACCAACTAGCATAGATACTCCAAAAGGACGTAATCCCGCAGATTGAGTACAGATCTGTTTTAAATCACAAATATCTTTAACGATAGAAATTACATCAATCATTGAATCATAAGTAACTGCATGTTGTTGAGCCTTTAGTTGTGCCCTATCTACCAAAACACGAGCATCAGAAATGATTCCTGACGCAGTCGTAGCAATATGATTATCAATCCGAAATGTTTTCTCAATTGTATCAGGCACCATTAACTTTGAAGTTACCCGTTTATCAGAAATTAAAACTATTCCATCTTTACATGCCATACCAATAGCAGTAGATCCTTGTTTAACTGTCTTTTTTGCATATTCTACCTGTAATAATCGACCATCAGGAGAAAACATAGTAATGGATCTATCATAACCCATTTTGTCAACTAATTGTTTATTCATTTGAATTGCACCTCAATTTTTATCCAGATTTATCTAAAAAGACCGCGGCCTTTTTTAATATTCCGGAAGTAATCACTGATTTTATGATTACTGGCGTGTTTTTAATTTTTTTAACCAAAATTACTGCCGAAATCAATTCATCAACATGTTTATTGTTAACTTTAATTATAAAACGCTGTTTTTCTTGGGAAAATTTTTCTTTTAACAATATTGGAACTGCTTTTGACAATCCTAACTGCCCAAAAAACTCTTTCATTGATAATTCTAACGAATCTTTAATATCAAGAAAAGAAAACTTTTTTTCTGCTAAAATCTCAAAAACAACATACCGTTTCTTTTGTCTTAAAGCAGGTAAAAGTTTCATGTTATATTTCCCTCAAAAAAATAATTAAAAATTAATAAAAAGTTCATTCTACTGATTCTTCCTCATCAACAACTTCAACGTCGTCTTCAGAACCGCCTTCACTAGCTCCAGGATTTAACAAATTAGGATCATTTGTAAGAACTTCTGGATTGCCTTGTTCAACAACTTCAATCTTACCAAATTTTCCAGATGAGATTTGTATTTCTCCCTTAAATTCTGAACACCAACCATTTTGAAGATGGATTTTGTCACCTTGATTAACTTTATCAACGTCTTCATTCCAAAGAGTCATTTTAACTTCTCCAGAACCATCCTTAGCTTTAACGTTGCAAACTCTTCCTTCTTTACCGAATTTCTCAAAAGTTCGGGGTTCTTCTTTATCAACAACCTCTAAGACGAGATCAACATTTCCTGCATTTGGTTTCAAATCTTTAATTTCCATATGATATTTACAAAAGGTCATCGTCTTAATACTAACAAGACAATAACACTTTTACCTCCTTCTATTGTAGCAAACTATGATAACCTTGGTTATATATACTTTTCTGTGTTTAAGAAGATTTTCCTCGTTCTAATTGATCTCTAAAGTTAACTAAGTCAGGATAATAAGTCTTCTTAACTTTCTCGGGAAGTTTTTGATACTGCTTATATGCTAGTAAATAAGTTTCCTTTTGTTCTTTAATATCACCAGTACGGTCCTCTAATAATTCTTGAATTCTTTTTTCTGCTTTAAGTTGATCTTCCAACTTTTCTCTGAGCTTAGTTACTTTACTATAATAATTCTGTTTATGTCCTTCTGACAATTTTAAGTACAGATGATAAATATCCAAGTAACCAGCTTTAAGTATGTCATGAGACTCTTCTCCAAGTAAAGGAGTGATCTTTCTAAGCTTTCTTTTCAGTTTATTCCTTGAAGATGTTAAATACCAAGAAGCATAAACTCCCCCGAATATTAATACTGCTGCCAATGAAGCTAAAGTAGCATTCCTAGCAAGTGGACTTTCTGGAAGCATTGCCCCAATTACACTTGGTTTTTGAACAGGAGTTGGAGGTAAAGGTGAAGGCACACCCGTAACAATTTCCATAGTACAACTTTGGGATTCTTTTGGTTTTGCAGTGTCAATGATATTGGTAATGGTTCCAGCTTTCTTTAAACTTTCACATAACTTAACATCATTACAATTTCTAGTTTGCTTACCACCAATACATTCACTCCAAACTCCACAAACCCAATCTTCAGTACAGTTAGTTGCAGTTATAGTAGCAGCACCGCCGCCACCGCCGCCACCACCACCAGTGGTTGTTGCAGGCGTTTCTGCAGGAGTGGTTGTATTAGTACAATAGCTGGCATTTGTAATGACAGTACAAGTACTAGCCTCACAACCAATAGTTCCACTTACGTTCCAATTATAAGCTAGGCAACTAGTATTGATACTTGAAGCAAATAAACTACCAGTCACTTCACATTGCTCACTACCGTCTACTACCCCATCACCACAAACAGTAGCTACCATTAATGGAAGATAATCATAACCAACATTATTGGCAGAAGAGTTTGTAATATTATAATACTCCGTGTCACCAATTCCATCTCCAGAAGAATTGTAAGGATAACTTCCAGAACCATTATCCGTTCCGTTATAATCCCTCCAGAAGTTTCCACCTAAACAATCTTCTCCCAGAATATTCTGTCCGGAAATACTACAATTATAAGTGGTGTTCCAATAATTAGTTCCGTTATCTCGAACATTTAAAGTACTGTTGAAGTAGTTATTGTAAACATTATTATCATTGGAGGAAGTTAAATTCATTCCAACAGTATTGTTACTAATTGTATTTCCAATGATAGTATTATTTGGTGAAGTTGTCAGAATAATCCCAGTTGAAACATTATAGATAGTACTATTAAGAATGTCAACAAAAGAGGAATCACTTAAATTAATTCCATTAACGCTGTTTCCAAATATAGTTACGTTCAAGATTGAAATGTTGGAAGATAAAGCGTTAGAAACTGATATCCCAGCATTAGTATTATTCTCAAATGTACAACTAGTCACACTATGGTTTACTCCTTGGACAATTCTTGCCCCAACCGAGAAATTAATAATTGTACAATTTAAAATATCAGTACCATTAACTGAACTTATATCAAAACCATAATCAAGACTGCCACCATCTCCAGTAATACTATATCCGCCACAATCTAAGTCAAGGTTGTTTCCAGTTACTGTGAAACAAGTTCCAGTAGTTGTTAAGTCTGAAACTAAAGTTATGTTTGTTGTTACGTTCTGTGTAGTTCCACCACAACCAATATATCCAATCCCAGTTAAAGGGTACAAATCCCCAGTATTATTTATTTCGCCGGAGTTATTGTAAGGCAATAAAGTATCTCCAAATCCGTTTGTAGAAGTATCCCAACCGGAATAATCACTCCAGTAATTTCCACCCAAATTGGTAGTATTAACTGTTAATCCTAAACTGAATGCACTGTTTGCTAAAGATAATATATTTGTGCCAGTTGTATTTGTAACGTAATAAGTATTGTTTCCATTGTCAACAGTATTATTAGTATTGCTAAAGTAATTGTTGTAAATGGTATTGTTATAAGATTGAGACAAATTTATTCCAACAGTATTATTCCAGACTAAATTGTAAATGATAAAACTGTTATTAATTTGACTAAAGTAAATTCCCGTCCCACTATCGCTAATGTTATTATTAGTGATGTTAATTCCTGTTGCAGGATCCACATAAATTGCTGTGCTGAAATTTACAAGGTTTGCATTCTTAATGATTGTGTTATTGTAACTGGAAATATTAATTCCAACACCAGAGCTATTTCCAGTTAAAGTATAACCCGCAAAATCTATTGTAACATTATCAGCCAATACAGTAAATGCACTTCCATTACAATTAACATTCTCTGTTAAAGTTATGTCGTGTAGGATATTTGCACCACAATAACTATTCTTATTAATTCCAGCAGTAATACTTTCATTAGTAATTCCAGTCACTTTGTAATATCCATTATTATGGGATAAAGTGTAAATCACGCCGGTTGGAGTTCCAATACTGGTTAAATTAACACCAGAACTACAAGTTTCATCTAAGGAAAGATTGTAAGTATTCTCACAAATGTAAACACCAGCATCAAACTCATAATTGTGGTTAAGATAAACCGAGAATGTATTTTCTTCTCCAGTAAGCCCGGTACGATTAACAGCCGTTTTGTTTTCTGTGTGATTTATTTTCAAGGTTTCTGCATGAACATCTGATTGGTTAAATAACCCAGTGATTTGTACAAAAACTGTTCCACTAGTATTAGTGTAATTAATTATCTGCACTTCGTTTGGAACCGCTTCTTCATCACCCAACAATCCAGAAACATTTCCATAAGCATTATAGGTAATGTTGTAAGGACTAACTTGACCAAAGTACTGTCTTGCAACGTAAAGTACTAATGGATAATTATCAGTGTTACTAGTAGCGATTGTGTACGTAGAAGGTTGATCACCAATTCCATCACCTTGTTCAGTTCCACTAACACCATTATCTAAACCATAATAATCTGAGTAAAAGTTTCCACCCTTACAAGGTCCACCGACTATATTTGGAACACCACAGGCGTAATCATCATACCAAGTATTTCCACTATCATCATAAACATTTTGACCAATCCCATTACTAAAGTAATTATTGTAAATAGTATTGCTTGTTGAGTTAGTAATGTTTAAACCAAAACTGTTATCTTTAATCCAGTTATTATACACAGAGTTACCAGTTGACTCAGCAGAAAGTAAAATTGCTAAAGTGGTATTCTGAAGATCATTGCTATTAATATCTGTGCTAGTAACAGTTCTTAAATTAAAAGCGGTCAAGTTATTGTTTGCAACTGTGTTTGAAGAAATTTCTCCAGAAGCAAATTGTAAAACGTCAAGTTGAACAATTGTATTCCCAGTAATATTTGTTCCCGTAGTTGGCTCAACATCCACATAATTTAAAATATTTCCAGACAATGTAATTGAGTCAGATTCATTAATGTTTAAATAAGTTACAACACTGTTGTTAAGGTCCATCGTTGTTCCATCAGCATTGTTCAAATGAACATCATTGTAGAACTTGTTACCACTAATATCAGCATTAGAACTATCATTAATCTCTAAACAAGGAGTTGTATTTGTCGTTGAATTAATTGTGTTGTTTGTTAAAATCAAACCATCAGATGAAAAGATTGCTTGTATTCCAGAGATTCCCAAAGTAATGGAATTATTAACAAAATTATTAGTGTTGGAATTTGAAAGATAAACATTAGCACTATTATTTTGAATAGTGTTATTTGTAAATGTATTTGAATCAGAATCAGTTGAATAAACTCCAAAATTAGTGTGGTTAGTAACTCTATTTCCAGTAAATTGGTTATTATTACTGCTACTTTTAATTCTAATGGCTTCAAGGCCAGTACTTAAACTATTATTTGTAAAATAAGAGTAAGTCGTACTCTTATGAACAAATAAACTATAAACATCACTGGCAGTAATGTTATTGTTTGACGCGTTTGTGTAACTGGAATCGACCAAATAAATCCCATGATAATTGTCCCAAAGTGTATTATTGATGATGATATTATTAGTGCTTTCATAACCATAAATCCCATAAAACTTTTTCTGCAAGTTAATTGTATTGTTAGTAATGTTTGTACCTACAGAACTGATCATATAAACCCCATTATTATCATCAACCAAACTATTACTATCAATTAATGTGCTATTTGTTTGATAAAGATAAATCCCATAAAAATCATTTAGTCTTAGATCATTACCTTCAATGATTTGTGTTCCTTCTGCATTAAGAACTTGAATCCCATAGTAAAAGTTAGTAATGTTACAATTCTTGATAACCACATTGTCATAGTTATCAACAAGTATTCCTGAAGCGATTCCACCACCATTAATTATCATGTTGTCACAATCAAGCACCACATTGTTAGCAGTAATGGTAATCCCATTCCCATTCGTACAAGTAACATTATTACCCAATTTTGTAGATGTGGTAATTGTTAAACAACTGTTTTCATTAGTTGTCCCATTATTGCTAGTTAAAGGAAGATAATCTTGAATATTTCCTAAAGTAAAAGGAATATTTGTGTCTCCAACTTCATCTTCAGAAATGTTGTATGGATAAACTCCGTTTCCAGAATCTCTTCCGAGATAAGTGGACCAGAAATTCCCTCCAAAACCAGTTCCATTAATGATGCTTGTTGCGCCCACATAAGTAGTATTGTATTTATTTGTGCCATCGTCTGAAGCATCGATAGTGTTGTTAAAGTAATTGTTATAAATGGAATTATTATCTGAACTTGTAATGTAAAGCCCATAACCATTTGAGGTTATGTTGTTTGTGAAGAGGGTATTATTATGCGAGTCAGTTAGTTGGATTCCATAATTAGTGTTGTTAAAGATTTTGTTATTATTAATGAAACTATTGTTAATCTGTTCAAAAGTAATTCCATTTGTATTCTGTGTTATGTTGTTATTACTAATGTTAATATTAACCGCAGGATCTACGCAGATTGCAGTACTAAAATTCTGAATGTTAGCGTTGATAACTTTAACCCCATCATAATTTGAAATATTAACTCCACAACCAGAGCCATTTCCAATCAAAGTTTTTTCAGCAAAATCAATAGTTATATTTGCTGCACTAACAACAAAACAAGTTCCATTACTTGAAACATTTTGAACAATTGTTACGTCTGCAACAATGTTTCCACAACTAGCTAAGTTATCAGTTAATGGGAGATAATCTCCACCGGTTGTGATGTTCCCAGAATTGTTATATGGCAACAAAGTATTCCCTATGCCATCTCCCGTGGTATCTGCACCAGTATAATTGCCCCAATAATTTCCACCCCAACAAGAATACCCTAGAATGTTATTTCCATTAGGATTAGAACAATTATAAGTAGTGTTCCAAATATTAATCCCATCATCACTAGCTAGTTTTGTATTAGATAAGTTTTCAAAATAGTTATTGTAAAAAGTGTTGTTGTTTGAACTGTTCAAATAAAGATTGTAGGAGGTAAAGTTGGAAATTCTACTAGTGGTAATATTGTTATTATTTGAGCTTGTTAAGTTCATCCCTATACTTCCACCATAGACAGTAATGTAATCAAATGTGTTGAAATAAGCGTTTCTAAGTAAAATGTTGGCAAGGGAATTATTATGAATTGTTATTGGCCCTTCTCCAAAATCAGTATCGGAAGTAAAAACACTACTATTAGTCCTGTTAAAATAAACTCCATAAGAATTATTGTAAATGTCAATACTACCTTCAGAACCTAATTTTAGTTTTAAGGAGTTTTCTGCATAAATCCCATAAGTGCTCCCATTAATTGTAACATCATTAATATTAATATACTGCGAACCAGGATCACTATTATTAATGTAAATTCCTGCATTTGAATTATTATACAAGGTAGCTGAACTAATATCAGAAGGAGAGTTGTTTAGATATATCCCATAAGTGTTATCGTATATTGTTCCAGTTAGACCTAAATCAGTTAATGAAGATTCTAGGTAATATCCATATACATTATCATACAGAGTATTAGCTAATTGAGTATTACAACCACTAGTACAAGAAGAATATGTTGATTGACAAGTTGAAGTACAACCAGCTCCGTAAGTAGTGTCACAAGTAGAATAACAAGTAGTATTTGTAGCAGCACAAACAGTATTGTTCGCAGTATAATTGGTATCACAAGCACCTTGGCAAATTGTTAAATTAGTTTGTACATCACTAGAACAAGTATCAGAGTTAATAGTACAATTTGATTGACAAGCTCCAAGCTGAGATGTTTGGTTGGCATTGGGATAAGCATTAGGACAAGTAACATTATAACAAACCGCGTAAGTATTGGAACAAGCTGATAATTGTGAAGTATAATTAGTACCACAATCATCATAACAACTTGTATTTGTAGATCCACTAGTTCCAAAACAACTAGTATAACTGCTGTCACAACTATCTTGACAAGGCTCTAAGTTTGTAGAACAACTTCCAGGACAAGAAGAGTAATCAGATTCACAACTACTTAAACATCCAGAAGAAGAGTCTGCACTTCCAGTTTCTGAAATGGTTGAAGATAACGCGTTTATTCCAGCATTACTGTTATTATAGACTCTGTTGTTGTAAATATTGTTTCCATCAGATTCATTAATAAGGATACCATCTGTACTTCCAGAGACGTTGTTTGAAGAGATCGTATTAGTATCGGAATTATCACTTAAGTAAATTCCACGTTCAGTATTATTAGCAAAGGTATTTCTAATAATAATATTATTTCCACCACTTGGTTTTGAACCATGTAACCAAACTCCTTGTTTTTGCATATTAGTCCCAGTATCACTAATAGTACTATTTTCAATTGTAACATTGTAAGTTAGGGCCCCAACATAAATCCCAGTGTAATTATTATCGTGAACGTTTAGGTTAACAAGATTAATATTGTAAGAGTTCTGAATATAAACACCATAAGTAAAATTATAAATATCACAACCAATAACAGTTACATCATGTACATTCTTAATTTCAATTCCCCTCATATCATCAGCATATGGAGAAGATTGATTAGAAGCATTACCGTTTAATGCAGTTCCATTACAAGTAAAAACGACATTATCACCAACAATAGCATAACCTTCTCCAGAAGTACTATTGAGTGTTTTATTTCCACAAGTAACGTTACTATCAATAAATCCAGGAAGAGAAGCACACGAGTCAACTAAGGGATTATAATCACCAGTAGCAGCAGTTTTTGCACCCCATGAGAGCCCACCACCATTATAGGGAGTTAAAGTATCTCCCAAACCATCACCAGAAGTATCTACCCCAGTATAAGACAACCAATTATTTCCACCCACACAAGGGTAACCAATAATATTAACACTTCCAGTCCCACAACTCTTAGCAGTATACCAATAATTGTAACTACTGGCATTACCACAAGCTTCTAATGATCCGTTAGTGCTGTTCCAGATTTTATTGTCCCAGATTGTATTAAAATCAGAATATGAAGTTACATTATGATCAGTAGTAATGTTAATTCCACAAACTAAATTCTGGTCAATGATATTTCTAGTGATATTATTACCACCAGCAAAATTAATTTCAATACCATCCGAGTTATTATATAAGTAGTTGTTAGTGATTAAATTATTAGCGGCACCAACCTCTAATCTAATTCCTTCGGTAAAGTTGTAGATATAACAATTCTGAATAGTAACGTTAGATTGATTATTTATACGAATCCCAATAGTATTAGTAGTAGCATCACATCCTTCAGTACATTTAATGAAATGATCTTGACAATCAAAAATAATGTTATCAGCATTAATAATAAACCCATCCGTATTCTGACAAAGAAAATCATGCCCAATATTATTTACAGATTCAGTAACAGAAATATTACAAGTTCCAGAAAATTCTTGAAATCCAATAGATGCACCAGTAAGAGAATTTCCGTCTTTAGAAGCTAAGAAAAGAGACCCAGCTATAACTACTACAAACATAGCTACCAAACCAATTAAGGCAATTGCCCCTCTTTTTTGTTTGTACATTTCCCCCCTTTTCTTGTTATTATTATTTATCATTTGTATATAAAAGTTTGTATACTAGCCTTTATTCTCTTCAAAATCTAAATACCACAGATCTTTCTTTGCATCATACTTGAAAACAACATTATTTTTCTTTTCTAAATTTAATTTAAAGAGAATGGGCTTAGGAATAGTTGTTTCAAATGAATTTCCCCGAGTGTACAGTTTACGCTTAAATTCCAAATTAAGAATACTTATTTTTTTACTGTTTATAAATCTTACTCTTTTGCTTCTTGTTTCACTTATTTATTTTCTTTTCTTAATACTTATTAATTTACTTACATCCCAGAACGTTAGGTTTAAATAGTTGAGTTATTTTATACTTGAAATGGTTAAAAAGAGGAAACTTTCCAGTAAACAAAAGAAAGAAATGGCTTTAGTTATTGGATCAGTTTTATTAGTGGCAGTAATTGGATTAATTACTACGAATTTAGCTAATGATAAAGTATCCACAATTGCAGGAGCAGCAATAAGATTAAATCCAGATGTTCCAACGTATGCTGGAGAAATACTTTTATTGAAAGATTATTGTGGCCCTGTTACAGGAGAAGGAAATTGTAATATAGTTTGTGGAGAAAAAACTTGCGTCCCTGTTGAAGAAAATTGTATTGATGATCCAGAGAATAACCAGTGTTTCTGTTGTGAAAGTGTCCAATGATATAGTAACTATTAAATAGTAATGATGGTTTTGGTTCTTTAATGAAATGGAAATTATTTACAGCAATGACATTACTACTGGGATCAGTTGCAGTTTCAAGTTGTGATTCCGGAAAGAGTGAAGGAAGTTGCAATCCAGGAAGAGAAAAAGTTAATGGAGAATGTGTATGCATTAATGATTCTAATTATAACGGCGTTTGTGATGAAGACGAACCACAAGAATTTGATGTTTTTCAGGAAGTTAAAGGATATGATACAGTTCAACCCCAAACAGATATTTTAGTGGAGGAAGATATTTTAGGACAAGATTATGTCCAAGAAGTTGGAAGTTTAGATAGTGAAATAGATACAAATAACTGTCCTGGAAGTTGTAATCCTGGAGAAAAATATTGTCAAACAGAAACTATTGTTGCTGAATGTGTTGTAAATGAATATGGTTGCGGTGAATGGCAAGATGACCCCTGCGGACCAAAGAAATGTGAAGAAGGAGAATGTGTAGATTGTCGACCTTGTGATCAAAGCGACGCATATTGTGAAACTGATACTAGCGGTAAAGTATGTAAGATGAGTGATTTTGCGGCTTGGTGTACAGAATGGAAAGATTTTAGTTGTGACATAGGATATAGTTGTCTTGACGGGAAATGTCTCGAAAACTGTATCCCTGATTGTGATGACAAAGAATGCGGTTCAGACAGTTGTGGAGACAGTTGTGGTGATTGCGGACCAAATGAAGATTGTAATTCTGGAACCTGTTATGGACCAGGGCAAATGTTTGACTATTGTAGTAATGATACTGATTGCTTATCTGAAATCTGTGCAGATGGTTTTAATGGAGACGGTTTTTGTACAAAATCTTGTTTTAGCGATTGTTTTTATGAGGGATTAGTTTGTGATTCGGGAAGTTGTGAGTTGCCTCCAACAAACTATATGGGTTGGCCTTGTAGCACTAATCAAGAATGTGGAAGTCCGAACAATTCAGCAGCATTCTGTTTAGAAGACACTATTTGTACAATAACTTGCGACCCAGATCTGGGCTGCCCAGAAAATTACATCTGTACTGGAGAATTCATGGACGACAGTTTTTGCTTACCATAAATAAGCGGTATATTTATAAATATAATTTTGTTCTTTTAGAAATAGTATGAAAAGAGGATGTATGAGGTTTTGTCTGGTGGGGATTCTTTTAATTATAATTTTACCCATAATTTCTCTAGCTGATGAGGATTATGAATGTCCTGTTTGTGAAGTAGATATTAACATTTTAGGAATAACAAAATATATTGATACTTTTCCTATAGAAAGTAAAGAGACCTGCTGTACCAGTGTTCCTGGTTGTACTTTAGAGATGTGTGAAGTGGGTAGCGAAATTGAATGTCTGCCATTAGATTGTAAAGCAAATTGTTGCCCTTACAGTAATGACCCCACGTGTCAAATCATAGAAGAAAAAAACTGTTTTAATAGTTGTTCTTTAGAACAAGGAAAAATAGAAAGGTTAACTTGTACCGGAACTGCGACTGACTGTTCAGACCCTCAATCAACCGAGGGGCTAGAAGAATCATTCAGAGTAGCTGCTTGTATCCCTCCCTGTACGTTTACTCCTGGAGGGATGGAGAATGGAGAGATTATAGACATGGAAATATTTCTTTCGGCTGAAGGAGATTTATGTGAAATTAACGACTGCGTTCCTAACTGCGAAGGAAAACAATGTGGTTTGAATGGTTGTGGGGGAAGTTGTGGAATTTGTCCGAAAGGAGAAAATTATCCTTTTGACCTAATTGGCAGTTTAAGTTGTAATTTAGATTTTCAATGTGTTAACCCAGAAGAAAACTGTGCTGATAATGCAGATAACGATAACGATGGTAACACAGATTGTGATGATTCAGCAGATTGTAATGGAAAAACCTGTGATGATCAAGGAAATATTTGTATTGGAGGGCATTGCCCAAGTGATTATGATGTTGTAGAATACTTAGCATCATTAGAAAAACCTAAAGAAACAGATTCAGGCGAAGGTTCTTGTTCTGACGAAATTGACAATGAAGGTCCAGAATGCGTCTTTGATCCACAGAAAGAATTATGTGAAGATGGAAAATGCTTAAATGAACCCTGTCCTAACGGAGATAGCGATTGCCCTTCTTTTGGTTGGTGCAAGTACTCAGAACTTCCGGATTCCGAATTCTTATGTCACCAAAATGGAATAGAATATTCTAATTGTGATTATGAAGGATCTGATGAGAACAAACAATACTTTACTTGTGGAGAAGAGGTATTCGAAACTGATTTAGATTGTTCTTCATTATATCATGAAGATTTGCAGGAAAGTTGTCCCTGTGGACAAGTTTATGATTATTCTTCTGTAGATTCTGTATGTAAACTGAAAAGTTTCTGTCCAGAGCCAGGAAAATGTTTAGGTTATGATTGTAACTCGGACGTAGATTGCCCCCTCTTTTCCTCGTGCCAACCTAGAATTGATTGTGACGATCCGGATTGTGTTGGATTTGAAGGCTGTGAAGCTCAAGAATGGCCTTGGCTCTGTGATGATGGTATTGATAATGATGCTGATGGAAATACAGATTGTGCAGATTCAAATTGTGAATATTCTACGTGCGGAGAAGGTTGTTCTTGTCAAGATAGTAAGAAAAAAGAAACTAATTGTCATGATGGTATTGATAACGATGGAGCAGAATGTGTTGGCGGATTGTTTCCAGGTGCATCTTGCTCATTAGAACAACCATTCTGTGTTGGAGGAGGAGATTGTAAAAGTTTAGTTGATTGTGAAGACCCAGACTGTGAACAATTTTTTCCTGAAAGTAATTGTGCAGATGGAATTGATAATGATAATGATGACAAAACAGATTGTGCAGATATTGATTGTACTGGCAAACAAGGTCCAAACGGAATTACCTGTTGTTATGATCCAGATAATGGGTTAAATGGGTATGGCGAAGGAAATATCCTCTCCTCTTCAGTCTTTGTAAAAAGCAAAATGAATTCAGTTATTTCCGATTTTTGTAATCCAGATTTGGGAAGTTCTGTAGAATATTACTGTTCAGTTGATGGAATTACTAAAAAAATAAGTATTTCAACTTGCCAAAACGGTTGTTACGAAGGAGCGTGTGTTTGTTCAAGTGATGTAGATTGTCCATCCGGACATAGTTGTGAAACCCTTGGTTATGAATATGAATTAGAAACTAACACCCAGGGATATACACAATACTTTGATTCACTTGAGATCTGGGATGTTGCAGTTACCAGTATGGGTGGAGTTTGGATGGTAGCTAGTTATGTAAATGGAGATTATGAAGGTAACGGCCTAATCAAGCTTAATTCCATTGGACAGATATTAGAGATTTATGAATCAGATGAATTTATGTTTTCTATTGCAATTAACAGTCAAAACCAGATTTTTGTAACTTATACAGATCAGGACGAAGAGAATGTTGAATTATTTAATTATATGGGCGAATCTATAGAAAGATTCTCAGCAGGAGAAACAATTTCTGATGGAGCAAAAATTGCAGTAGATAACAACGACAACCTCATAATATTAGGTTTAATTTCAGATGAAGTATTGAGACTAGATCCAAATACTGGAGTCACAGAAACAATTATTCAGTTAACCAATCCAGAATATAATAATATTGCAGTAGATAAGGACAACAACGTCTGGTTAGCGACAGAAGAAGGAAATGTTAAACTAATAGATACAAATGGACAATTAGTGTACGCCTTTACATTTGGAGTAGGAACGATTATAAATTCCATCGCAAGCGACGGAGAAGATAATCTTTGGATTAGCTTTGGATCAACCAATAAGATTTCTAAATATAACGCATCAGGAGAACTCTTAGAAAGTTATCCTAGCGAAGGAGGAAATCTTTTAGCGTTCAAAAAAGAGGCAGATTATCAAGAAGCAGCATTTTGGTTTTCCAACGTTGGACAGAACCAACTTACTAAAAAAGAAATAGTTGTTTCCGAAGTTTACAAACAGTGCTTACCAAAATGCATTGATTCTGATCAAACAAATATTACTGTAGAACCCACCTCGGAATCGTTACTTATCTTTGATACAATTATGGGAAACAATCCATTTGGAATTTATATGAAAGATGTTTATGATTATTGTATTGATGAAAACCAGTTTGTTGAGCATTATTGTGTTAATGAAACTGGATTCACTACAAAAACCTATAATTGCCAAGCAGGAACTAACTGTTTAACTAACTCTTGTTACCCAGGAGGAGCTTGTGCAGAAACTAACTGTAACGATGGTATTGATAATGATTTTAATGGATGCATTGATTCTACAGATTCAAGTTGTCCAGATTCAATTCACGAAAACATAGAAACTAGTTGTGATGACGAATATGACAATGATTGTGACAACCTTACTGACTGTGAAGACTCCAACTGCCAGTCCTGGAAACTTGGCGTAAAAGAAATACTTTGTAGTGACGGTTATGATAACAATTGTAATAACCAAACTGATTGTGCAGATGATGATTGTAATTTAAAACCGTGTGGAGGCAAAGGGATGATTTGTTCAAATAATGTTTGTACTGATATTAAAGGTCCGGGACAAGCAGCATTTCAAGAAAAGATCTTTGTGCAGATATATTCGTATAAAGACTTTTTAGAAGAGTTAAACAAATGTGAATTGAAGAAAGAAGCAGGTGTTTGTAATGCCGTCTGTGGAACAAAAACTTGTATCTTTGCAGATGGCGGAAGAAATTCATGTCTAGAAGAAGGAAGTACTAAGTGTACGTGTTGTTAAAATGGTAAAGAAAAATAAAGTTGCAAAACATAAAAGGGATAAACATCCTTGGGACGAAACAATGGTAATTACAGTACTTGTTGTTGCAGCTATATCAATATTGATAATCTTGGCAAGTTACATTACCGTTACAGGAGCAGCGTACTCAACAATTCCTTCTAAAGAAGGTTCTTTTGATATGTTACAAAAATCTATTGTTGTTGAAGGTAGTGGAAAAGCTAAATGTTCAATAAAGTGTAAGGATGTAGGAAAAATATGTATCCTAGCACATTCAGGTGATAGTATCGTTAAATGCGGGGATAAGATTACAGGAGATTACAATTGCCTGTGCACAAACACAGAAAAGATTATATAACTCCTTCTTAATTTTTAACCTTATGATTATTCAAGAACTACCATTACCAAAATTCTTCAGAGACATTTAAGCATTAAATTTATATATTATTTTACTTTATTATACTTATAATGAAAAAGGGGATTATTTGGATTTTAGTAGTATTAGCTTTAGTTAGTTTTGTTAATTCTCAATGTACAGAAGCAAATGATGATTTTTATAACGATTATCAGATGGAAATTAGTTGTTTTAACCATGATGTAATTTTATGTACTAATAAAGTTGGACTAAGATTTTCTTCAGTAGAGTATGATTGTACATCATTAGATACAGTTTTGGGATGGATTTCTTCAGATCTCCCTGAAAGTTATCCCGAGCAATGTTCCATCAGTAAATTTCCAAAGTATAAATTAGACCAATATACCTATAATGTTCCTGGAGGAGAAGCCTGTGTTGATGAAATCATTTTCTTTCTTGGGCATTATGAAAATGTGTTACAAACCAAAGTTGTTGCAACTCTTTATGAAGGGGATGAGGTGGTGGCTTCTGATGAATTTGATCTTACTAAAGATTGTAATTATAACGGGCCCGTAGTTGATAACAGAATCCATTGTTATTCAGATGGGAAAGTTTCGTTGTTTAAAGTTAATCTTAATGGAATAACAGTCTCAAAAATAAAATTAGAAAAAATTTGGAATGACCCTTTCCAACTTTACGGAATTTTCTTTATCAACAACTTTGCTGGCGAAATTTGTGATCAAGTTGGTGATGAAGATAATGATGACTTAGCTGATTGTGCAGACCCAGATTGTGAACAAGAATATGGACCTGTTAACGAAGAGGGCGTTTTGGGAGTTTGTAATGATTATGAATCTGATTGTGCTGATGCTTATGATAACGATGGTAATGGTTTAATGGACTGTCAAGAATCAGTCTGTGAAGGTCTTCCGGGAAATTGGGAGTATGGAACTCAAACGCCAGGTAAATGTGAACCAGAAGTAGAAACCACTTGTGATGATTTCTATGATAATGATTATGATGGTGCTATAGACTTAGCAGACCCAGATTGTGGTGGGGGTTGTATCTTTTTTAATGAACACACTGAAGAATGTTATTATTATGATAGCGATGGAGATTGGTCTGCACCCATTACAGTTGATTGGGAAGAATTTTGTGATGATGGTTTGGATAATGATAATGATGGCAGTACAGATGAAGAAGATTTAGACTGTCAAGATAACTTTCTTGATTTTGAAACAGATTGTACTGATGATATTAGTAATGACAATGATGAATTAGTTGATTGTGCAGATCCAGATTGTGATGGCGCTTCTTGTTATGTTGATGGTTCTGCTTGTTGGAATGAAGAGTTTTGTATAGAAGAAAGTTGTGATGATACAATAGATAATGATGGTGATGGACATTCAGATTGTTTTGATGTTGATTGTTCGTCTAGCTCCCACTGTAAAGAAGAAAAAACAGCATTAATTAAACAGTTTGGCGCAAGTGATGAAATTTCTTCTTGGTATGGTTATGATACTGAAAAAAATGCCCAAGAAGTATGTTTAGATGAATTTGGCCAGGGATGTTCTAGTTTACAATCTTTCTTTGTTTTTTGGTGGGTAGATTCTGATATTGATTGCAACACACCTTTCTCAGATTATCCTGGTGAAAATCTTCTTGATGCTCTTATAATAAAAGCACTTTGTTATGAAACTAATTGTATTGACGAAATAGATAATGATAATGATGGAAAAGTAGACTGCGCTGATGAAGACTGCCCTAACATTAATGTTGAGAGTTCTTGCAATAATAACAAAGATGATGATTGTGATGGATCAATTGACTGTTATGATTGGGACTGCAACAAAAAAACATGTGAAGAAAATGACCCCTCCGGGTTTTGTGAAGAAGAAATCTTAGGCGATTTTGATTTAGTAGATGTTTATTCCATTTCATTCATGTCTGAACCAAAAGACTTGTATTGCAGCCATAATAGTTATGTAGCCGGTCCAGTAGCTATTGTAGGAGATGAAACTCAAGATGAAAGTGAATGGGACATTCTTGGTTGTTGTCAAAACTTGGATATTAGCACAGCTAGCGATGTGATTTGTCAGGAAAATAATGATTGTGAGGAGTATGTTGATTACATGTTTGTAAATGAGTTTAATCAAGATGTAGACGGCTGGGGAGAAACTAACTTTAAACAATATGCTTGTAAGTATGAAGATTATGAATTTAAAGGGAAGTGTGAAATCCCTTTAAGTTATATTCCCGAGGAAGGCCATGAAATAAACTGTAACGACGGTCAAGATGAAGATGAAGATAACAAAACAGATTGTGAAGATTATGATTGCCATTATAAGGAAGAATGTTGTATTGATTCTGATTATACTCCTTTAAACCTAGAACTAAACGTCGATGATCCCTCTTATTATATAAAAGGTAATGTTAAAGCTTGGTGGCTTTCTTGGACAGACGATTGGATGGGTTCCGCAGGAGAAGAAATGTTTGGTTCTAGGACCGACTTCTGCTCAGATTCTTCCCAGAATTGGGCTAAAGTTAATAGTTGTAAAGGTCCTGATTGTTATCTTAGAGAAAGTTCTTGTAGTCAGTTTGAAGATAAAGTAACTATTCCGGGATTGAACAGTTACGATTGTCCGTGGGGATGTTTTTACGGACGATGTTTAACAGAAGAATTTTGTGGAAATGGAATTGATGATAATGGCGATAATATGACTGATTGCCAAGATTATTATTGTGATGGGGAAAATGGGTGTGAGTTTGCCAAAGAACTAAGCTGTTTCGATAGTTTTGATAATGATGCTGATAATCTTACAGATTGTCAAGATCCAGACTGTCACTTTTGGAAACTTGGCGTAATAGAAACACTTTGTAATAATGGCAATGATGATAACTGTAATGGTTTTATAGATTGTGCAGATGATAATTGTAATGAAAAAGCGTGCGGGAAACAAATGATTTGTTCAAATAATGTTTGTACTGATATTAAAGGTCCGGGACAAGCAGCATTTCAAGAAAATATCTTTGTGCAGATATATTCATACAAAGACTTTTTAGAAGAGTTAAACAAATGTGAGTTAAAGAAAGAAGCAGGTGTTTGTGATATAGTCTGTGGAACAAAAACTTGTATCTTTGCAGATGGCGGAAGAAACTCATGCTTAGAAGAAGGAAGTACTAAGTGTACATGTTGTTAAAATGGTAAAGAAAAATAAAGTTGCAAAACATAAAAGGGATAAACATCCCTGGGATGAAACTATGGTCATTGCAGTACTTGTTGTTGCAGCATTATCAATATTAATAATTCTAGCAAGTTATATTACGGTTACGGGCGCAGCGGATTCAACCATTCCTTCAAGAGAAGGTTCATTAAACCAATTACAAAAATCAGTAGTAGTTGAAGGTAGTGGGAAAGCAAAATGTTCAAATAAATGTAAGGACATAGGAAAAGTTTGTATATTAGCACATGCTAATAACAATCTTGCTAAGTGTGTGGACAATATTATTGGAGATTATAATTGTCTTTGCACAAACACAGAAAAGATTATATAATCCCTTCTTAATTTTTATTTAGATGATAATTAAAGAACTTCCTCTACCAAAATTTTTCAGAGAACATTATACTAAATTTCCAAACTTAACACCAATACAAGAAAAAGCAGTACATGCAGACCTTCTAAAAGATAAATCATTATTAATCTGTGCACCAACCGCCTCTGGAAAAACCTTAGTTGCAACAATGGCTATTGCAAATACTTTAGGAAAAGGCAAAGCAATTTATTTAGTTCCACTAAAAGCATTGGCTAATGAAAAATATAATGAATACAAAGCGTTATTAGAAAACACAGAGTATAAAGTCATTCAATCCACTGGAGATATTGATTCAGATTCTGGTTACTTAGCAAATTATGATTTACTGATCCTAACAACAGAAAAACTAGACTCATTACTTAGACATAAAGTATCTTGGATAAATGAAGTAAGAACAGTTATTGTGGATGAAATTCACTTATTAAATGACCCTACAAGAGGCCCAACATTAGAAATTATTCTAACATTACTTAAAAACTTCATTAAACCACAAATAGTTGGCCTCTCAGCAACTATTGGGAATCCAGAAGAGTTATCGAAGTGGTTAGAGGCAGATTTGGTACAAGACGATTGGCGGCCAGTAGAATTGAAGAAAGGAATTAACTTAGATGGTAAGACTACTTTTTATTAATCAGTCTTAAAATCAATTAGAAAATTTCGAATAGAATCAAATTTTTCTTGTGATAAGTCCTTTTTATATTCTTGAGCAAGTTCTCTTAACTGATCTTTATCAAACCCAAACTCAGTTCGACAAATAAACTCAACAAATTGGGTAACGTTCTTTGGTTTTTCGGTTCTACTACAACGCTCAAAGTCGAGCATTACTACCTTCTCTCCAACAATAATATGTTTCATAGGATGGTGCATCTCTTCTTTATTTACTCCTAAAGAATCCATGGCATAACACTGTCCAAGAACTTCTAAAAGAACTTTCTTAACTTCTTCAATTGGTTTATCTTTAGCCCAATCTAAAATAAATTCTCCTTCAGCATATTGATAAACCAAATAATCTTCGCCAGAAAACATATAGTGTGGCCCAATATTTTGTTTATTAAGAATCTTTAACCAATTAGCCTCATTTTCCATTCTGCTCATAGCTTTACTTTCTTCTCGCTTAACTTTAATGCCAACTTTAACAATATTAGTCTTACTTGGAAAAAACTTCTTAACCAACTTACTTTTGTCAATAATTCCGATAAATATGTTTCCTCTCTTTCCGTGAGTTAAATATTTAATATTCTCAACACCTTTACGTTCTAATTCTCTTAGTAATTTGCTTTTCTCAATCAAATACACATAAAGATTTTCAAACATTGGCATTTTTTCTTCTGCCAATTCTTTAAACTCTAATAAATTTCCAGAAATGATTTCTTCAATCTTTTCTTTATTTGTTAAAGAAGAAAATAAAAACAGAATTTTTCCATTAGAAGATAAGTAATTAGTCACTCCAGAAAAAAATCTTTCAGACACTTCCCAGCCAAACTTACCACCATACAAAGCAAGATCTTCAATAATTTCATTTCCAATTTTATCTTGTGGTAAATAAGGAGGATTAAAGATAATAGTATCAAATTGATTCTTAATATTAGAGAATAAATCACTTACTTTTGCTTTAATCTTTCCACTTAGTTGGAATTTTTTGCTTTCTTTTAATTTTTTGATTGCTTCTTCGTTAATATCCACAGCAATAACTTCCCTAACATTTTTATTAGCAGCAGCAGTAATTGCTTGAATTCCAGACCCAGTCCCAATTTCTAATACTCTGCCAAAAGCATACTTTCTAACAAATCTCTGTAATAAGTAAGAATCTTCAGCAGGTTCGTAAATGTCCATAGCAACACCAAAAGTTATATTAATAAATAAAGGTTTCTTAAATAAAAGATTAACAATCTTATACATTATAAATTAAAAAAGGTGATATTAAATGAGATTCATACCTAGAATTTTTAGAAGAAAAGACTTTAACAGCGAACTTGCTGAATTGCAAGTAGTTATTGGAGACGTAAAGAAAGTATACAGAACTGGAAATTTACTGAGAGTATTGAAAGATTCAGTAAGGATTATGACTTCTGATCTTGAAAAGAATGCTTTGCCGTTATCAAGAAGATTATTAGCATTAGCGAATCAAACAAACCATCTTATGAAAGCATTGGTGACATCATTTACAAGAGTTACTGAAGACCCAGCATTAAATCCTAAAGGGAAGGGAGCTAAACTTTCACTTCGACAACTTAATGGTTATAAACAAATGTTAAGAGGAAATCTACAAGGAATACAACAAGTAGAAAAAGGAGTAGAAAAAGAGAAAATAAATGTGCGAGGAACTTATGGTTCATTAGACAAGATTGCTGGGAAAATTCAAGAAATTAAATCAAGAACACATGGTGCTCTTAAGGCAGATAAGAAATTACACAATGCATTGCCAAAAGTAGATAAGGCCATGGCGCACTTAGCAAAAAAATTGTATGGGGATGACTAAAATGGCAATATTTACACAAAGAATAGTTGATAAAGAGTTAAAAGAAACACGTAATGCCCTAGGTCATGCAGCAGAAGATTCTCAAAAAGACCGGGCATTTTTAGGCATTGTTCATAATCATGTTGAAGAAGTTGTTGATGATGTTAAATTTGTTGAAAAAGCTGTAAACGAAATGACTTCAGTTCTTGATCACCAAAATATTCATTTAGAATTACAAGGTTTGCTAAAATCCATTGAAGTTTTGTCTAGAAAAATAACAGATAAAGCATTAAATGAAACACAATCTAAAGTATATCAAGATATGTATACGAGATTACAAGACCAATACCATAAATTAGTTGAAAAGACTGAAAAACAGATTGGCGCTAGACAACATTTACTTGCTACTGTTGAGAACCACGTTGACAAATTTGCTCGCCACAAAAGACTAATTCGAAGATCTACTTATCGGGGAGTTCGATATGAGAATAGGGTAACTAAAAGTCTTGAGAGAGCTAAAAAAGCCATTGCATATTTGTTGGATGTGGAAATTTCGGGAAGAGTGAACCTTATTAAGAATCCAACAGGAAATCCTAGGGAACCAAGATCAAGATACTATGGAAAACAAAGCAGAGTTGATGCAATGAAGGCTCGTTACAACAAAAAACGAAGGTTTGTTCTTAACGCCAAAGTTTAAGAAAACAATTATTTATAGTCAGCAAGAGTAATAATTCTTGTTTCTTCTAATTCTTTTGATGCTCCAGAAATTAAGTCTTTGGCTGCTTCTAAATGTCTTCCTCTTAGATATATTAAACTATTTCTTAACTGACTTGTTACAAGCTGACCAACATTTAATCTATTCTCAGTAAGATTTAATGCATTTTTAGCAGCACAAGATAATTCTCTTCTTAAAACTGCTCTTTCTAAGCCATTAACTCCTTCAACAAGGCCAGTTCGATCAAATGTAATATAACCTCTTAAGTCTCCATCAACATATTTTAAATGAGGTAATGCTAATCCATCTTCACCAACATAAACTTCAAAATCTACAATTTTGTCACAAGCCACATCCGCACTAGAATCAAAATAACCATTTGAAGAATGCATTAATTGGACCCAGCCCAATCCTTCAGCAACTAATTTTTCTTGCTTATCATCATTTTGATCAAACAAATAATCGGTTAATAACAATTCAACAGAAGATAAATGTAAAGAGCCAGTATCTTTAAGAGTCATTCTTCTCTTTATTCTAAAGGTGTTTCTTTTATCACCTAAGATAAATCTCGCTCCCAATGAAGATAAGGCCATTCTTAACTAAGAATGGAATAACTATATAATTGTTTCTACAAAAGAGTAGTTAACTAGATATCCTAGAAACCTTTTTAAATACTCACCATCTTAACGATTAAATTGGGCCCATGGTCTTGCGCAAGTGTAAACACACTTGATAAGTTACGCAACATGCGCTCAGTTAATTCGCTTAGTCCCGTTCAAAACGGGCCCATGGTCTAGCGGCTATGACAGTGCCCTTACATTCCTGCAAAGGATAAGTGAGGCATTGATCGCCGGTTCGAGTCCGGCTGGGCCCATCATTTTTCTCACTATTTATAATCATGAGTTATTTAACACTAACCCAATTAGTAACACAAATTGAAGAAGATATAAGTAAAGCAGATATTAATTCTTGGGGTTATTTTGAAGAAATGAGGAGGTCATTACAATTATCGGATCAGCCACAAAATAAGAAACCAGCAATAACAGTTACTAGAGTTCATGGCGAAGAACATTATCAAGTTGTTAAAAATAGATTATGTGAATATTTTGATTCTGCTTTCTATGAAGAAGAAACCCCACCAGCATTAAAAACAATACTTGATTCCCTTGAGCGAAGTGCAAGATTTCCAGGATTACAACACCTTTATCATAAAGAAATTGAAGAGATTAACCAATTTGCTGTTGTTAGACCGTGGATGCAAAATTCTGATTCCAAAAATCCCTATATGGTCAAAGCATTTACAATAATTCTTTATGAAGTACCAAAAAACCATGATGGTTCAAAAGCAGCCATTGTAAGTGGTGTTGGTGAAGCATTAGTAAGAGCAGGGATTATAACTTAACTGAAACAATAAAACTTATAAAACCTCAAATTTTCCTTTATACTGATAAATGCAAGAAAAAATATTCAATTTAATTATGGAACAAGAAGAGGTTGGTTGGAAGACCATTCTTTATGAATTAGTTAAATCTGAAGAGATGAATCCATGGGATGTTAACATTTCATTAATTACAAAAAAATACATTGAATCTGTAAAAATGATGCAAGAACATGACCTAAAAGTTTCAGGGAAAATTGTTCTGGCGGCAGCAGTTTTACTAAAGATTAAATCTAATCATCTGATTGATCATGACATTTCTAAATTAGACGCATTATTACATCAAGGCGAAGAATTAGTTGATGAAGATATGTTGGAAGAGTTTGCTGACGCATTACACAAACATAGAGAGAAAGAAAAATTTCAACTTATACCTCGACAACCACAACCAAGGAGTAGAAAAGTTTCTATCCACGATTTAGTTGATGCTCTGCAAAGAGCAATGGAAAGTAAGAGAAGAATCCTTGCTAAGAAAAGACCAGTAAAATATCAAATGCCAAAAAGACATATTGATATTATGGAAGTCATTTCCGACATTTATCATAAAATTGTTTATTATTCAAAAAAAGATACTAAGAAAAAATTAACTTTTTCACAATTACTTCCTCCGACAGCGAGTAAACAAGAAAAGGTATTTACTTTCTTACCATTGTTGCATTTAGAAAATCAACGTAGAATTGATACTGAACAAAAACAACCATTTGGAGAAATTAATGTCAAGATTCTAGCACAAAAAAGTAAAAGAAGGAAAGCTAAGAGCAGCTAAATACTAATTTTTAATTATAAACCCCACATTTCTTCCACAATCCTTTTAAATAACCAATATAAATAAGCAAAAGTAGAGGCAGGTGTTCTTATATAAATAAAAATGAAGTCAACTAAAGATATTAAAGTATCAGATAAAATCATTAATCAAGTTATTGGGCAAGAGGAAGCTGTTAACTTGATTAGAAAAGCTGCTTCTCAGCGTAGACATGTTCTTTTAATTGGTGAGCCAGGAACAGGAAAATCTATGCTAGGATTAGCTTTAGCAGAACTTCTACCTAAATCAGAACTTAAAGACGTTCTTTCTTACCACAATCCAAATGATGATAATAACCCATTAATGAAAGAATTGCCTGCCGGCACAGGAAGAGAAGAAGTTAAGAAATATCAAATTGATAGTACCAAAATTATGAAGAACAATAATTTCTTGCTTTTCATAGTAGCTATAATTACTTTTATCGCACCATGGTGGGTTAGATCACATTACAAATCAGACTTAATGTTCGCCGCATTCTTCTTAGGAGGAATGTTATTCTTAGCAGCATTTGCCATTATGAGTAGTATGGGACCAAGAATGTTTAAGACAACAAAAGCAATCGCTCCAAAAGTAATTGTAGATAACTTTGATAAAAAACAAGCTCCTTTCTTCGACGCTACTGGCGCTCATGCAGGTGCATTATTAGGAGATGTACTTCACGATCCATTTCAGAGTGGAGGATTAGGAACACCAGCAAATCAGAGAGTAGTTGCGGGAATGATGCATAAGGCCCATTTAGGAGTTCTGTTTGTAGATGAAATTGCTACTTTACATCCAAGAACACAACAAGAATTATTATCAGCATTACAAGAAAGAAAATTCCCAATTACAGGGCAATCAGAACGATCAGCAGGAGCAATGGTAAGAACTGATCCTGTTCCATGTGATTTTATTTTAATTGCTGCAGGAAATTTAGAGACTATTAAAAATATGCATCCTGCATTAAGGTCAAGAATTCGTGGTTATGGTTATGAAGTTTATATGAACGAAACTATGAAAGATACGAAAGAAAATAGAACAAAGCTAGCCATATTCGTAGCCCAAGAAGTTAAAAAAGAAAATGGTAAAATTCCCCACTTTTCTGTAGGAGCACTAAAAGCAATTGTGATAGAAGCAAAAAGAAGAGCTAATCGTAAAGGACATTTAACTATCCGCCTTAGAGGATTAGGTGGACTAGTACGAGCAGCTGGAGATTTGGCAAAAGAAATGGGTGCAAAAGAAGTTCAAGCTGAACATGTTGAAGGAGCAAAGAAATTAGCCAGACCATTAGAACAACAAATTGCTGATAAACATATTGAAAGAAAGAAAGAATATGAAATGATTATTACAACAGGAAGAAGAGTAGGAAGAGTTAATGGCCTGGCAGTAATTGGCTCAGGATCAGCATATTCAGGAATTTTGTTACCAATTGAATCTGAGGTTACAGCGGGTGGAAAGAAAGCAGAAATTATTGCTACAGGAAAATTAGGAGAAATTGCTAAAGAAGCCGTAAAGAACGTTTCTGCAATTATTATGAAATACTTTGGTGAAGATATTAAGGAAACAAAAGATGTTTATGTCCAATTTTTACAAACTCACGAAGGTGTTGAAGGAGACTCAGCATCTATTGCTGTAGCCACTTCAATAATCTCTGCATTAAAAGACATTCCAGTTAAACAAGATTTAGCCATGACTGGATCATTATCAGTAAGGGGAGAAGTACTTCCAGTGGGAGGAGTATCTTCTAAAGTAGAAGCCGCAATTGATGCTGGTGTTAAAACTATCATCGTTCCAAAATCAAATTTACAAGACATTGTTTTAAGTGATGAACAGTTAAAGAAAGTTAAAATCATTCCTGTAACAGCAATTGAAGAAGTTTTAGAACATGCTTTGTACTGGAATGGCAATAAAAACTTGAAAGATAAAATCTTGTTTAAAAAAAAAGAAACAAAGAAAAAAGGTAAAAAGTAAGTTCCACACCGTAAGCTTTTTAAAGCGAACCCCAATTTAAACCTACAATATGGCAATATCACAATTAAAATCAAAAAGAAAAGCATCTGGCGGATTATTAAGGACTTCCAGAGCTAAAAGGAAGAGCGAATTAGCTGGTTTTGCTGCGAATACAAAACTAAGCGAAAAGCAGAAAGTTAAGACTCATAGAACTATTGGTGGAAACACTAAAGTCTCTTTATTATCAACTAATAAGATTAGTGTAGCAGATAAGAAAGGTAAGATTACTTTAACAGAAATGGTTAACGTAGTTGAGAACCCAGCTAACCCTCATTTAGTTAGAAGAAATATTTTAACAAAGGGAGCAATTGTTGAAACAAAATTAGGAAAAGCAAAACTAACTTCTCGTCCTGGACAAGAAGGTGCTATTTGCGGTGTCTTAATTTAATTATTTTTAATTTACTTTTTATTTTCAGTTGATTAAATTCTAATTTAAATATTAAACTACCCAACATAATTACTAGCTTTACCAATTAAAGTTTCTAGGCCACCAAACCTTAACAAATAAGTTTGTAAAAATTCTATTCCAAAAAGGATTGCTACAAGCACCAATATAATTCCTAAAAAACCAAGAATAATTCCTGTTACTGCCATCCATCTACCTTTCATATGTTCTCGATGTGTTTGCATTAACCCACCAATTCCAAAAATCACTGCTAAAGTACTAAATAAGGGTAAAAGAAGGCCAAAAATACCTAAGATTAATGCAACAAAAGAAAATTCAGAATGAAACTTCTCTTCGTAAGGATTATGGTGAGTATAAGTTGTTTGTTCAGTAGGAGTTATATTTTGTTTGGTTTGCTGTTGATATGGTTGTCGATATCTTAAATTATTTTGTTTCAATTGATCAAAAGGATTTTGTTGTATCACCATCTTAATTAAGGAAAAGAAATAAAGGTATATAAATATTACTTCTGTCAGGTTGTCCAGTGCCAATTAACGCTTTAAACGGGAAAATTCTGCAACTTCAGCCCTTAACTTATAAACCCACTGGTCACTGGTCAGGTTCGGATAGGGCTTATAAACCACTTCTGGTATCATTAACTTATCAAAAAAGAGGCATTAGAAAATTAAGATTTTCTGGGCCTTTTTTTAAATTAAAGTTTAAAAAAGAGGTGATCCAAAAATGGTAGATCTTTCAACAAAAACGATTAAGAGTTTATTTGAACAACAAATCCAACGGTTAACATTAGAAACTGTTGGAGCTAAAGCTGCTACATTTGATTACCAAATGAGCGGAGGATGGATAAGATGAATAGCTTTAAAGAAAGAATTAATGATTTAATTAACAAATATGAAACTAAAACAGAATTCACCCAAATATTTGGTTATACTATGAAACAAAAATTTATTGATGATTATTACTAGAATTCTAACGAGTTCTGAAGTAACTTTGAAATGTTGTGAGAATATCACTTTTTTCAAAGATAACTATTATGCCATCACCACACCTCACACCCGCTATGGGGGGCAAAAAATATTTAAACTGCCCCCCGCTTTTTATCTTTGATGAGAATATTAACTAAAGAAGAATTTATTTACAATCTAGAACTATTTTCTAAAAAGATTCTAGATGGAGCAATTTTTATTTATCCCACAGATACAATTTATGGGATCGGTTGTTCAGCCTTAAATGAAGAATCTGTTAAGAAAATAAGAGAAATAAAGAATAGACCAAACAATCCTTTCTCAGTTATTGCTCCTTCAAAAGAATGGATTAGAGATAATTGCGAGGTTGATAGTTTAGATATTCTTCCAGGACAATGTACTCTCATAGCCAAATTAAAAAGTAAGGTGGTTGTTAAAGAAGTTAACTTGGGGCAAGAAACTTTAGGAGTTAGAATACCCTACCATTGGATAAGTAATATTATAACAAAACTAAAAATCCCAATTGTAACAACATCAGTAAACAAAGCAGGAGAACAGTTCATGACTTCTTTAGAAGATTTAGATGAAGAGATTAAAGGCAAAGTAGATTTCCTGATTTATGAAGGTAAAAAGAAAGCTCGACCATCAAAAATAATTGATTTAACTAAAGGGATTGAGACAGAACGTTAGTAAATTTAGAAAAATCAAAGATAATCAAATGTCTAACCTAACACCATCAACAAATATCCTAGGATTCTTAAAAATTTGATCTCCATGAAAAATGGTTTTAATATCCCCACCAAACCAATAGTTACTTCCAATACCAACATGAGCAGTCCCCAATACTTTCTCATCTATAATCGTTGATCCAATTAATACCGCGCCAGGATTAATACCAATTCCCAACTCCCCAATATGCCTCACTCGATAAGGATATTTTGCCCGGTTTTCGTGTTGAGAAAATGTTCTTTCTAAAAGATCAGCGTGCTTTCCTTCTATTTTTACAATTCTTCCTTCTTCAATAAAAAGTTTGAGAGGTTCATCTAACAAAAAGGCACCGTCAATAGATTTCATGCTTCCATCAACAACAAGAACGCCATTAACCCCATAATAACCTTTTGGAGGGATATAAACTTCTCCTGCAGGCATGTTTCCACCATTAATCTCAGAATAATAGTTTCCAACATTAGCGATTGCTTTCATGCCATCAACATTAAATTTTAAATCTGTTCCTGCTTTGGTCTTAACTCTGATTTCTTTAGCCTTATCGAGCTTCTTTTTAATTAAGAAGCCCTTCTTAGCCATCCTAGAATAGTTTACACTAATTGCTTCCATAAAAATATCAAAATGTGAGTTGTTAGCATCACCTAATCCCGTTGAAGATATAAAACGATGTTTTCTCTCAGTGCAAAACCTCCTAAAACTCTTAGAAAGGCCTATTCTTCCCAACTTATTAGAAACTGATAGAATGATGATACTTCCTTCTGGAAGTTGTTCCAAAGCGGCAGTAACGTGCTCATCAGCATGCATAAATCCCTTCTTAACTGTTTGAAACAAGATCTCAGCTTCTAATTTCCGTTTTTGAGCCGCCAAATAATAACCTCGAGCAAGCATAGGAGCAAGTTGTTTTCCTGAAATGCCAGGATCAGAAATAATAAGCACCCTTTGGTTTTTAGCTTTTAAACAACTCTTTATAATCTTAGAAAAGTCACTAATGTGCTTATCTACTTTACTTATTAAGTCTGAAGGTAATCTAAACATATTTATCTCAGGAAGAGCTGTATATTAAAAGATTTCTTTTGTTTAGAACTATTTCTTTATTATCTTTGCTACAAAAAAACCTTCTGTATCATTATCCTGTGGCCAGATTCTCATTGTATCTTTAACCCGAGGATCATAAGTTTTGCCATTAAATTCCATAATTGCCTTTGCTAACTTTAGTCCAGGAAGTTTAACTTTGACAATCTCAGCATTTTCAAATGTTTCTAAAAGATAACTTACAACACCTTCATTCTCTTCTGGTTCTAAAGAACAAGTAGAATAAACCATTTCTCCACCAACTTTAAGATTCTCAAATCCTCTTTGAGCTAGCTCTTTTTGCTGCCTGGCCATTTTAGTAATCATGTTAGGATTCCAAATACTAATTGTTTTCAAACTTTTACGGATTGTCCCAGTACCAGAACAAGGAGCATCAACTAAAATTTTATCAAACTCAAAGCCGTGAAATCTTTTACCATGCATTAAAGAAACGACAACATTAGTTAATCCACTTCGTTGTAAATTTATGCCTAAGCTCTGTAATCTCTGTCCTTTGTAATCATTAGCAACAATTAATCCTTCATTCTTCATCATTGCACCCATCTGTGTTGTTTTACTTCCAGGAGCGGCACACATGTCTAAAATAATGTCTCCCGGCTTAGGTTGTAAGACTAAAGGTGGAATCATACTAGCTGCTTCTTGAACATAAACCTTACCAAGATGATGTTCTAATAAGTTACCAACATCTCTTCGATCAGGGTGTTCAATCCAAAATCCTTCTTTACACCAAGGAATTGGTACTAGTTTCCATCCCTTAGCTTCAATTGACTCCTTAACATTCTTAACAGAATCCCTAAGAGTATTAACTCGGATACTTCTTCTTAAGAAACATAAATTGTATTTTTTAAACTCTTCCCAATCAGTTAAAGCTGAGTATCTTGTAATAAATAGTGGTTTAAATACAATTTTCTCTGCATTTGTTATTGGTTCTAGTGCCATATAATGAAAAAAGGAAAACAGTTTAAAAAAGTTTGTCTTATTTCTCAAACAACATTAATGTGAAATTATCACCCGCACAATAATGTGTTTTCTGTTTTACCAATTGATATGGTGCGAACAAAGCCTCGTATTCTTCTGGAGTTCTCAGAATGCTAAACTTAGAAATCGGAAAGTCAGGTCCTTCAAAAGTATGCTCCGCAATAAATATTCTGTCGCTTAACTCCTGCATTCTTGTAGCTGTTTCTTTAAGTTCTTGAGGATTTAAAATATGTAACAACACAATTGACTCGAAGACAAGGTCATACCTTGCTTCACTTGGAACAATATCTGTAATCCTTCCCACTTGTAATTGGACATTATCATAATCTTGTAATTGTTCTTTAGATCTAGAGTACATAACTGATGAAAGATCACAAGCTGAAACATGTTTAGCTCTTTTAGCTAACTCCCCTGTCATTCTAGCTACTCCAAATCCTAATTCAAACACTGTCTGATCTACAACGTATTCGCCCAATAAGTCAAAAATGTCTTTTTTTAGTAATTCAGTTGCTTCAATATTATTTTCCAATGGATGTCTTGCAGACATTACAGCTTGGACATCTCTTCTTCCAGCTCTTTTATCCCAGTGTTTTTGTACATCAGTTGGAGAGAAGCCTTCTTTAACTTCTCTTGGTTGTAAGTCGTAAGTGTCATCTTCTTCATGAGTTATCTCATGAGATTTTACTTTTTTAGTCATTTTGTTTCCTCCAGCGATCATTACTACTTACTAGTTACAAGAGATATATAAATCCTCTCTTCCCCAAGGGGGGAAAGACTTAAATAAAAGAGAAACAAATCTAATATTATGGACATAGAACCACTAAGAAAATTAGGATTAACAGAAGGAGAGATAAAAGTCTACATTGCATTAATCAGACTAGGAGAAACTACATCTGGACCATTAGTTGAAGAATCTAGAGTTTCTGTCTCTAAAGTTTATAACATTCTAGATCGACTGTCTAAGAAAGGATTATCTAGCCACATTATTAAACAAAAAACAAAACATTTCAAAGCTGCCGACCCTTCAAGATTAATTGTTTATATGCAAGAGAAAGAGAATGAACTTAAGGAACAAGAAAAGAAGATTCAAGCATTGATCCCTTTGTTAAAATTAGAGAGTGAAACCGCTATTACTAATGAAACTGCTCAAGTGTATGAAGGACTAAAGGGATTACAAACAGCAAGAGAACGAACACTTAAAATCATGAAGAAAAATGATGAAATGTGGATTGTTGGAATTGCAAAAACACCTTATGAAGGATCAATGACACCTTACTTTAAAGAATATCATCATCGACGTTACAAAAAAGGAATCAAATGCCGTTATTTGTACAATGATTATGCCAAAGAACATGGTAAATTGTCTGCTACTTACCCATTAAGCGAAGTTCGTTATATGCCTAAAGGATTGATAACACATGGATGGATGGAGATTTATGCAGATACTGTAACTATTGGAGTTAACAAAGGAAAATCTTTTTCAGTCGTCATTCAAAATCAAGAAGTGGCAAATTCCTTTAAGATTTATGCCAAACTATTATGGGAAACAAGTAAGAAGTAAAACAAAAAATTATATAAACAACAAATCACTAACTTAAACAAAGAGGCGAGTATGATGAATAAAAAGACAGTTATGATTTTGTTAATACTAATTTCCAGTTTATTTTTGATTAGTTGTTCAACTGAAGAGGTAGTTGTGGAAAACAATATTGTGGGAGAAACGTACGAAAATCTTAAAGAAAAAACATCTTTACAAAAAGAAAGTTATGTTGAAGCTTTTGATTTTGAAGAAATACCAAAAACAGTTGAAATGACTGAATATTTTCTAAAGAATTTGGATTATCCTGGTAATTTAGGACCATTTCCAACAAAATCATTACAAGATTATGCCGTTCTTAAAACTGATGGCATCATTGACTCAGAAAATGTTAAACTTGCAGAATTTTACTTATTGGAAGGACCGCAGACTAAGATAACTGATGTCGTGAAAAATAATGCTAATTTTATTTTAAATGGAACAACAACAGAAGAAACAGTAAAGAACATTATGAATTGGGAACATAAAACATTGGATTGTTCTAAGCAAGAGGCGCAACAATACAAGAAAAGAGAAAGAACTGCTGAACAAATTATTTTATCTGAATGTGCAACTGGATGTACTGATTACACACTAGTTTTTGCTGCATTAGCGAGGGCAAAAGACATTCCCGCAACAGTAATAGAAACTGTTAGAGAAAAATGGATTGCAGAAATGGTTTGGAATAATAAATGGAATAGAACTAAAGAGGGACACTTTTTTTCAGAAGTTTATCTAAAAGAAAAAAATGCTTGGGTTGTTGTAGATCCAACTGGCAGTAAATTAACTGGAAGAGACGGGAAGGGTTATTATCCTTCAGGTCCAGGTGGAAATAAAAGATATATGCTCTTTGAAAGAGGTTTAGATTCTTGGGATTATGGGATTGAAACTGGTGCTGAATTTGGAGAGATTGTTAAAAAGAGATATTACATAGAAGGTTCACAACCATAAAGACAAAGAGGTAATTAAGATGATAAATGTTGCTATTAACGGTTTTGGAAGGATTGGAAGGATGGTTCTTAGAGCTGGCTGGGACGATAAAAAGATTAATTTTGTTGCTATTAACGATTTAACAGATATTCAAATGCTTGCTTACTTGCTCAAACATGATTCTACTCATGGGAAGTTTGATAAGAGTATTAGCGCCAACAAAAAAGAGCTAATAATTGGGAACAAAAAAGTTCAGATTCTTAATGAAAAAGACCCAAACAAATTACCTTGGAAAAAGTTAAAAGTAGATGTGGTAATTGAATCCACTGGATTTTTTACTACACCAGACAAAGCAAGAGCACACGTTAAAGCAGGTGCAAAAAAAGTTCTGATTTCCGCCCCATGCAAATGTGATCAAGTTTGCCCTGTAGACACAAAAACGTTAGTTTATGGAGTCAACCATAAAGATTACAATAAAAAGAAACACCAAGTACTTTCTAATGCTTCTTGTACTACAAACTGTGTTGCACCAATATTAAAAATTATTAATGACCAGTTTGGAATTAAAGAATGTTTTTTTAGTACAATCCATGCTTATACTGCAACTCAAAAGTTAGTTGATGGACCAGATAAAAGTTTACGCAAATCTAGAGCGGCAGCAATTAATATTATTCCCTCAACAACGGGTGCAGACATTGCTACCGTCAAAGCCATTCCAGAACTAGAAAATAAGGTTAAAGGCATTGCCTATCGTGTTCCAGTGGTGGATGGTAGCGCAACGGATTTTAACATAATTACTGAAAAAGATATTACCATTGAAAAAGTGAATAGTCTTTTCAAGAAAATGGCCCAAAGTAAATTTAAAGGAATTGTTGAATATTCAGAAGAAGAATTAGTTTCAACAGACATCATTGGGAACACTCACTCTTCAATCTTTGACAGTAAAATGACTTATGTTCTTGGTAAAAGAAACTTAAAAATAATCTCTTGGTATGATAATGAATGGGGTTACAGTTGTAGAATGATTGATATGATCAAATTTATAACAAAGTAAAAATAAATCTATTCAAAATAAACTTTGTTAACTCCTTTAACTTTTCTTACTCTTTTCATCAAGTCTTTTAAGTGTTCTAAGTCTTTAGGAATAATTAGAAAAGAACAAAGTGCATGTTCTAAATCAATTAACTTGGCCTTAGCTTCCTTAACTTCAAAACCGGCATTCGCTACTGTATGTAGTAAGTCTGCTAATAATCCACTTCTTTCATGAGCTTGAACAAAGAACCGGATTTTTTGGTTAAACGCGGTCTTCCAATTAACCGGTACCCATCTATTATTCTCTTTAACTGCCTGCTTACATTCTTCTTGATGAACAGAAATTATTTTTCTTTTAGTAACTATCCCAACAATATCTTCTCCTGGCAAAGGATTACAACATTTGGCTAGTACACAAGTTGCTTTAGGAAACTCTTCAGACTCTACCAAAATGCCTTGATCTTCTTTAATAAGTGGTTTGAATAGTCTAAAGTGAAATGCTGGAAGAGATTCATATTCTCTTAATGATTTTCTAATTTTTTGTCTAGCTTTCCCAGACTTTACAATTTTTATCCAGCCTCTTCTAGGACGTTGGTTTTTGTTGGTAATAATCTCAACAACATCTCCTTGAGAAAGTACACTCTTCAAAGCAACAAATTTACCATTAATTCTTCCTGCAACAGCATGATTACCAACTTCTTCATGAATCAAATACGCAAAGTCAAGGATAGTAGCGCCAAAAGGCATTTCTTTAACATCTCCTTTTGGCGTATAACAAAAAATACTATCACCAAAAACATCAATCTTAGCAACTTCCATAATTTCATGGTCATCTTCACTTCGCTTTAAGTCTAATACTCCACGTAACCAAGCAATTTTCTTTTCAAATAATTGTTCTGATGTTATTCCTTTATATCTCCAATGGGCAGCAATTCCTTCTTCTGCAACTTCGTCCATCTCCGGAGTTCTAATTTGTACTTCTAATCTTCTTCCATTAGGAAGTTTAATTCCAGTATGGATAGAACGATAAAGGTTTGGTTTAGGGTTAGTAATATAATCTTTTAAACGACCTTCAAGAGGTTCAAATTTCTCGTGTAACAATCCCAATAAAGAATAACAATCCCGAACATTAGGGACCATAATTCTAATTCCTAGTAGATCAAACAATTGAGTTAATTTAATTCCTTTCTGTTTGATTTTCTTGTAAATGCTGTAAACGTGTTTGTTCCTACCTTTAATACCAAGAATCTTAACTTCTTTACCCGCAGCTTTTTTAATTAATTCAATAGCTTCAACCTTACTTGTTTCTTGTTGAGAACGTGATTCTTTTAAGAAATTATTAATTTCTTCATATTTACGGGGATTGATTATTTTAAATGCTAAGTCTTCTAATTCTGTTTTAATCTTGTCTACTCCTAAGCGATAAGCCAAGGGAGCATAGATGTCCAAAACTTCAGTAGCAATCCGAACTTGTTCTAATTTGTCTAAAGCTCCAACACTTCTTAGGTTGTCCAGTTTATTGGCAAGCTTGATTAGGACTACTCTAACATCACTTAATGCTGTTAAGAATATTTTTCTAAGAACTCCTGCATCAAGTGCTTCGTTACGGTTTTTAATACTTTCAAGTTCTTCAACCCCTTTGATTAATTTAAATACTTCTAGACCAAATTTATCTTGAATTTGATTATAAGTTTCTTTCTTTAAATGCCCATGTAATAATCCGGCAAGAACCACTTCTGGCACGGAACGATTATCAACGAGAATTGAAGCAACCCCCAAATTATGTTCTAAGAAAAAATCCCCATTAAGTCGTTTCTTATCCTTAAGCTCTTTCTCAATTAAGTTTAAGGCTAAAGTAAACTTCTTAATATCCTTGTCTTGATATTCATCGTTTTTACATAACGACAAAAAATCCTCTTTGTTCATAAACTACTAGAAATGAGCTCTATTTAAAATAGTTACGACTTATTGTTGTATAAGTCTTCAAGAAATATGGGGTCTATCCGGGCTAGAATTAATTTGTTTCTGATAGTTTTGCTTTTAATAGATTCATTACTATCTTTATTTTGATATACTTCAATAAGAAATTCGCGATTTTTACTTATCTGTTCACTAAATAAATTTATTTTTACCACCAAACGTACCAATTCTTGAGAGATTGTAGAATGTGTCATTACATACGATAGACTTTCATAAAATAATGGACCAGATTGAAGAGACATCATATCACCCCAACCGCCAAGCGAGTCTTGATCTTCCCTTTGAATAATGGATTTAAAATCATTGTAATCAAAGTCCGATTCAACCATCGTTAGTAATGCCTTTTGTTCAACACTCATTTCTTCAAATTCATAATTGAGAGAATCAACCCTTTGCTGTAATATTAAAGAATAATTTTCTAATGTGTTAAACTGATTTACAAACTTATTTTCATTGATAAACTTTAATTCCTCATCTGCATCCTCAAAATTAGATTCAAAGACCATAAAGTTAACAACAACTTCAACAAGATGGTGTACCTTATCAACAACATTTCTCATACAATCATTTGTAATACACAAATTTTTGTTAAAGGACCATAAGAATAAATGCTTTTGATCTGCATCTGAGAGAATATTCTCTCGATGAGACTTAATTTCATTAAAAATGGGCATATCAGGATAGGAATATTCAGTTCTTTCTAAAAATTCATTAACTTCTGATTCATAACCACGATTATATTGATTTGTCCTTGTCTCATAACCAATATTAATAGATATCACTAATACAATTGAAAGAATTATCGAAAGAATTATCGAAATTATCAATGACCACCTTATCATCTGCTTATAATCAATCTTATACTTAGGGATTAGATGGCCAAACAAATAAAAGGATACAAAGAAAAATATTAACACAGGTAAAACGTAAATGTATTGAATCACAAATATGTTAAGGAAATAATTGTGAAATAATAAGTATGGAAGAATTGTTGCAAAGATTATTGTGGCAAGAAGTGAAAATGAAAGCGCAAAAGAAATCTCTTTTATTCTGTGCAACAAAAATTTATTAAATGCCTTAACATGAATAATGGCATCAATAAATGCAAAGCTTAGTATGATTATTAAAGTTAATAAGAAAATGGGAATAATCCTTCCAACTTGGGAACTTATCAAAACCAAAGATAAGACAAATAATGCGAAGAGAACTTTATCTCTGATTGAAGCATTTAACATGACCATTATTAATATTTCAAGATATTTAAAACTATCTTATCCTCAACAATTCTTCAATCCTTAACAAACGATTATACTTAGCAGTTCTTTCCCCACGGCAAGGTGCACCGGACTTGATCATTCCACAGCCAATGCCAACGGCCAAGTCAGCAATAAACGTGTCTTCTGTATCACCACTTCGATGAGAGACCATAACTTTCCAGTTATTCTCATAAGCAAGCATGGCAGCATCTAACGCTTCTGTTAAAGTTCCAATTTGATTAATCTTAAGTAATAAACAATTACAACTTTTATCTTTAATAGCTTCTTCAATACGTTCAATATTTGTTACAGTTAAATCATCACCAACAACTTGAATTTTACTTTTATTAACTAACTCTGCAAAGGAAAGAAAATCTTCTTGA
>Ga0233439_10000120_pt1 | contig 129765 bp, 115 predicted proteins | sample SI_123_September_6_FD_182713 | JGI IMG/M metagenome (GOLD analysis project Ga0233439, IMG submission 182713) | Seawater microbial communities from Saanich Inlet, British Columbia, Canada - SI_123_September2016_100_MG | ecosystem: Environmental > Aquatic > Marine > Inlet | place: Canada...
TGGGCTTTAGGTGAATCAGTCTGTAGTTGGTCGCGAACGGTTTGTCTTGCCTGTCGACAAAGCGAATCAGGTAGGAGGCTAGATCCTTGTTGTTTTCCTTAAGGCTCAGTGCGAATCTTTGCCAGGCAATTTCCGGCGTGATGCCGTTAGCTCCTCGCCAGACATTAAAAATCGAGTCACACTCATCTGGCTGCGAAAAGCCGACCGTCCAGAGTTTCTCAGCCTGGGTCAATGCCTGGTCGACCATGCCAACCTTGTACAATCCATAGGCGTGCTGACAGGCAAGTTTCTTTGTTGGAGTGACCTTGTCGTAGTGCGTGACGAATATTTCCCATTTGCCACGTTTAGCAAGGTTAGACAGCCAGTGCGCCAAGAGAGATTCTACCAGGGGGGTGTCTTTATATTGTTCGACGAACCGCAGAATATCCTGTTCACTCTGGCGGGAAATACGGTAAGAAATCTCTGTGTATTCCAGGTAGGGGTAAAGCGGATAGGTTCGCAATTGTGGTTTCAGCTTCTGCAGGCGCGAGAACTGGCTGGTTTTGATGAGGTGAATGGCGTCCAGGTACATCTGGCGTTGCTCGAAACGGTCCGGTGCAACGGTAGGGTTATATCCTGCGCCCCTGGAAAAGTCGGCGACACAATGCGTGGACATGCCCAGAGCAATAAAAAGTGTAAGAAAAAAGGAGGCTAGTTGTTTCACAGATGTATTGAATCACTCATGGGGTTCAAGCGTAATGAATCTTTAGTGGCGCAGCAAAGAAAGTTGGCTGGACGTGGTCTAATTTCCTACTCTGACGGCAAGGACGTCGCAGGTGGCCCCATGCAGGACACCGTTTGCCGTTGATCCCAGTAATAGTGCCAGGCCATGGCGGCCATGACTGCCTACAACAATAAGGTCTGCTTCAATTTCTTTGGCGAGGGTATGAATTTCAGTTTCAGGGCGGCCAAAAATCAAGTGTCGATCTTCGTCTTCAATACCAAGTGATGATGAGAATTCGGCCAGGTGTTTTTTCGCAGTATCCTGGATTTGTTCCTGGATCGTGGATAGATCCATTGGGATGTCACCACCGTATGCCAGTGAGAGCGGTTCAATGACGTGTACGCAGCTTAGCTTTGCATTGAACGCGGCTTTAAGTGCGCAGGCGCGTCGCGAAACGTCTCTTGATTCGACCGTGAGGTCTACGCCGACCAGTATGTGTTTGTATTCGCCCATCGCATCCACCTTCTTTAATTGTTATTTTGTGGCTGGATTTGTGCCAAATGTACACAGTTAGATATCCGATCACAACTGTTTAAGTTAGGCTTTTTTAAAACGCATTTGCACAAAAAAGGAGTAATAGTGGTCTACGTTCTCATTGGGATCATTCTGATTGCTATCATCGTGCCGATCATTTCGGTGCTGCCCTCGGCCAGGCAAAAGGAACGTATGCAGATGCGAATGATTGCAAGAGAGGCGGGTGTGTCTGTTGAGCTGACTTCCATCGATGACCCTAATCCGAAACAGGACAAGTACATCGGGTATACGGGAAAACGTATTCCTGCTGTCCTGAAAGTAGTTGCTTACCGGTTGCAGCGGAAACGGCAGAACGACTGGCGTCATTTACCCAAGGTTAGCTGGTGCCTGTTTAAAGACCTCGATAACAACTGGCACTGGAAGTCAGATCTTAACGAGGCGATGAGTAAGCAACTGACCGAATGGCTGGAGGATGTTGCACCTGATTTGCCCGCGGACGTCGTTCAGATCGAAGAGGACAGTTACAACATTTGCGTTTACTGGCATGAAAGTACCCAGGGTGATGAGCAGGCCGTGCTGGATTTTCTTAAGCATTCTACTGAGTTATCGCTGATTGAGCCCGGTCCCGCAGACACCGCCTGGTAAGATTTTACCTACGTTTATTAACAGAAATCACTCCGATTTGAATGAAAGGTTGACAATTCCCTGGCGGTTGCGGGTAAAGTAAAAAGGGAGTTCGTTCACTGACGGTCGGTTTAAAAGTTCATATTGTTGCTTGACGTTAGTGAACATTGTCCTTATATATGTCGCCCCTTGGGCCGCATCAACCACTTAGAGAAGTACTCTTATGGGTAAATCGCTCGTCATTGTCGAGTCACCAGCGAAAGCGAAAACGATCAATCGCTATCTGGGTGATGACTACATCGTGAAATCAAGTGTCGGGCATATCCGGGATTTGCCAGTGAGCGGAACCAGCAAAGTCGACCCCAAAGCGCGGGCAAAAGAAGCTGCGAAGACGCGCAAGATGACGCCGGCCAAGAAGGCGAAGTACAAAAAAGAGAAAGCGCGTAAACAACTTGTCGCCCGAATGGGTATTGACCCCCATGATGGCTGGAAGGCGAACTACCAGATTCTTCCCGGTAAAGAGAAAGTTGTTGCTGAATTAAGAAAGCTTGCGAAGGATGCAGACGAGATATATCTGGCGACGGACCTTGACCGCGAGGGCGAAGCTATTGCATGGCATCTGCGTGAAGCAATCGGCGGTGATGAATCGAGATACCGCCGTGTGGTATTCAACGAGATTACCAAGAATGCAATCCAGGAAGCGTTTGAGAAACCTGGCGATATCGATATGGATCAAGTTAGCGCCCAACAGGCCCGGCGATTTCTTGATCGTGTTGTAGGCTTCAGGGTCTCTCCGCTTTTGTGGGCGAAGATAGCACGTGGTCTGTCCGGGGGAAGAGTCCAGTCTGTTGCGGTTAAGTTAGTTGTTGAACGCGAACGTGAAATCAGGGCATTTATCCCCGAAGAATACTGGGACATCTTTGCTCAGCTGATGCGTTCGGCGAACGAGGAAGGCGATGGTGTTCGCTTTCAGGTCACGAAACAGGATGGTAAGAACTTCCGACCGGTAAACGAAGAACAGACAGACGCCGCCCTGGAGATACTCAAGAATTCTGAGTTCAAGATCACCAGCCGGGAAGATAAACCTACCCAGACCAGGCCAACGGCGCCCTATATAACATCGACTTTGCAACAGGCGGCGAGCACACGGCTTGGCTATGGTGTAAAGAAGACCATGATGATGGCCCAGCGTTTATATGAGGCAGGTTACATCACGTACATGAGGACAGACTCAACTAACCTCAGCTCTGAAGCAGTGGCTGGTTGCCGTGAGCTAATCTTCGCTGAATATGGTAAGCAATACCTGCCGGATGAACCCCGGTTGTATTCGAGCAAGGAAGGCGCGCAGGAGGCACACGAGGCTATTCGTCCATCCGATGCGGGCGTCAAGTCGACTCAGCTCAAGAATATGGAAAGAGACGCAGAACGTCTTTACGAATTAATTTGGCGTCAGTTTGTAGCCTGCCAGATGCCAAATGCAAATTATCTCTCAACGTCAGTGCTGGTCGGCGCAGGAAACCTTGAGCTTCGCGTTCGTGGTCGAATCCTGAAGTTTGACGGTTTCACCATAGTGCAGCCTCCAGCGGGCCGAAAAGAAGAAGAGCAACCGCTGCCGGCTTATGAAGTTGGCCAGGTGCTAAACGTCAAAGAACTGTTTCCGTCGCAACATTTCACCAAGCCGCCTGCCCGTTATGGAGAGGCAAGCCTGGTACGCGAGCTGGAAAAAAGAGGTATTGGTCGGCCTTCAACGTATGCGTCTATCATTACCACCATCCAGGATCGCGGTTACGTCCGGTTGGAGAATAAAAGGTTCTATGCCGAGAAGATAGGCGAAGTGGTGACGGAACGGTTAAACGAAACGTTCGACGACCTGATGAATTATAACTTCACTGCCCAGTTGGAAGAAGGCCTAGACAAGGTCTCGGACGGGAATTTGGAGTGGAAGAGTCTGCTGGATAATTTTTACAAAGATTTCGACAAGAAAGTAGAAGCAGCAGGTGGCGAAGACGGTATGCGCTCGAATGAGCCGTCGAAGACAGATATTAAATGTAAAAAGTGCAACCGTGATATGCAAATCAGGACGGCGAGCACTGGTGTTTTCATGGGTTGCTCTGGTTATGCGCTGACACCGAAAGAGCGTTGCAAGAATACGATCAACCTGATTTCCGGCGATGAAGTTGTTAGCGTCAATGGTGATGAGGAAGAAGAGTCACGAATACAGAGAAACAAACGTCGTTGTGACAAGTGCAACGCCGCGATGGATAGCTACCTGATAGATACAGAACGCAAGCTTCATGTTTGCGGCAACAATCCCGATTGTGCTGGGTTTTCGATTGAACGCGGTGAGTTCAAGATCAAAGGCTACGACGGCCCGCTGCTGGAGTGTGACAAGTGCGGTAAAGAGATGCAGCTCAAGACTGGCCGATTTGGGAAGTACTTTGGCTGCACGGGTGAGGAATGTAAGAACACCCGTAAGCTTCTGCGCAGTGGTGAACCGGCTCCTCCCAAGATGGACCCCGTACCCATGCCAGAGCTGGAATGCCTGAAGGTAGATGACACCTATATATTGAGAGATGGCGCTGCGGGTATTTTTCTTGCGGCTAGCCAGTTTCCCAAGAACAGGGAAACACGCGCACCCTTTCTGGATGAACTGCTGTCACACCAGAATGAAATTGATCCCAAGTACGGTTTCCTGATGAGAGCACCTGTTAAGGATCCGGATGGTAATCGAAGTCTTGTGAAGTTTGCTCGTAAAACGAAAGAGCAGTATGTGATGACAGAAAACGACGAAGGTAAGCCATCTGGCTGGCGCGCGGATTATGTCGATGACAAGTGGGTGGAAACCGAAAAAGCGACCAAGCCCAGAAAGAAAAAGGCAGTCAAAAAAAAGATCAAAAAGGCCGCTAAAAGTTAGGTAAGGATCCCGGTATTTTAAGAGACTTAACCGGGCCAATACGGCTCGCGGAGCGTGATGTGAGCTTACAAAAAGAACCAACAGTTCAATGAAAGTGGGGAAGGGTGATCTGCAGGTACTGTTTATAAACCCGAGTTATAAACCCGAGTTATAAACCCGAGTTATAAACCCGAGTTATAAACCCGAGTTATAAACCCGAGTTATAAACCCAAAGACCAGTCGATAAACTCAAAGACCGGCCTATAAGTTCAGAAACCGATAGAGTCTGTCCGCTTAAGGTAAAAGCCGACTAGTGTCGAATAACCCCGACACCCAGGCCTTCGATTTGGAAATCCTGATGGCGCAGGTCGACTTCAATAGGCGAATAATCCTTGTTCTCGGGAAGCAGGGTCACCTGGTGTTTACTTCTGGATCGTTTAAAACGTTTGACAGTAACTTCGTCTTCAATACGCGCAACAACAATGTCACCATTATTAACATTCTGGGTTCTGTGAACCGCCAGCAGGTCTCCATCCATGATGCCGCACTCAATCATACTGTCGCCGCGCACCTGTAACAGGTAGTCCGCATTAGGGCTGAAGAAAGAGGCGGGTAGTTCGCAGTAATCTTCAATATGCTCCTCAGCAAGAATCGGGTTACCAGCAGCGACCCGGCCAATGATAGGGAGGCCTTGATTTTCACTTTCCGGCAGTTTAATACCCCTGGAGGTGCCAGGGATCATTTCGATCGCGCCCTTGCGTGCCAGCGCCTTCAGGTGTTCTTCAGCTGCGTTGGCACTCTTGAAGCCATGCTCCTTGGCTATGTCGGCCCTGGTGGGTGGGTACCCGGTTTCTTCAATGTAACTCTTGATGAATTCGAGTACTTCAGCTTGTCTTGTCGTCAGTTTGTTCATGGTTTATGACTGTTTATTTATACAGTAACTGGAATTATATACAGTAAAGGCGGATTGGCAATGTTTTTTTCAACACCTGACACTGAATTTGTGCCGATGACCATCCCAGATCATGTGAGGGAGATTTCATTGCGGCCTGTCATGCAGTTCCGGTGTTGGTCAATAGTGGGCTATCATGGTCACTGCAATAAACCAGACCGGTAACAAGCCCAGAATGAACATGCTGATGAATCGAATACTCCCCTTGATCCTGCTTTTAGTGATTACGTGCTCCGCGGCTGCTGAAGACGTATTTTGGGTGCTGGGTAGTTTCGTAGACGAGGACGTCGCGCGGGTTGAAGGCAACCGGATTAGTAATGATGCTGGCATTGAGGTACTGATATTTGAATCAATCGTTAACACCAGGGTTCAGTACAGGTTGCTCACCGGTATCCTGGTTGCACCCAGTGACCAGGTGGCTCTGCGTCAGCAACTGATGAAAGTTGGGGTCTCTGACCCATGGATGATTCGATTCGATGATGGCCCTCCTTACATGGAGACTATTTTTTCTGATCTTGGGACCGATGATGTGCTGAGCGCCGCCGAGCTCGCTGAAATAGATACAATGCTCCGCGACTTCGAGGATGAATATGCCGAGGATTCGGGAATGTTGACCGAAGACATTGGATCGGGGTTGGTCAGCAACGCTTCAGTTGGCCCTGCCATTAATTATGTGGTCGTGGGAAGTTACGGAACCGCCGGGAACGCGAATGACTATGCCAGTAAGCTTGGCAATGCGTTTCCCGAAATCCTTTCCCATGAGGTGACCGTGCGCCGCAACGAGGTTTCTGGAGAAACCGTCTACAGGGTAATGATCGGGCCGGTACTCCCGAGCGAAGAAAAAAGCCTGATCCGGTCGCTGAGTGAATGGGGGGTCCATGGCGCCTGGTTACTCCCTGGAATAGCGGCACAGGCAGATATTGGTCTCCAGGAAGTCAGCCAAGACACTAGTCAAGATTCTGGTCAGGAGATTAGCCAGCCGCAGCGTGGATTCAGAATTCCGAGCCAGCCCGGCAGCCAGACAAGCGTTACGCCTGTTAAAAGTTCTCGTGCGCAAAGTGATTTCAACCCGGTTCGCCTTAGAAAAGAGGCTCCGAACTTCCCGGACCCCAGGAATAAATACTAAAGGCTTTCTCGTGCTGGTTGCCTCGCGTTAGAATCTACGCTTAATTTTTGTATTAAGCCTGCCACATGATTGAAGAAACCATTAATTCGATTCAGGAATTTATTATGCAACCAGACTTGCTCTGGGTGTTCCTGGTTGTGTTCCTGACCCTGACCTGTAATTACGTTGCCAGACGACTGTTGCAGACGCTGGAGAAACAGACGCGGCTCAGTAAGAGCCTCTGGGATGATGCGCTGGTCCGATCTATAAGGAAACCGGCAGCCTGGCTGATCTGGGTCATTGGGTTCAGCTGGGCAGCTGAAATATTGGCGGGCGGCACAGACTCGGCGCTTGAGCAATTGATTGAACCAGTCAGGTTCATCGCGGTTATCGGCCTGTTGGCATATTTCCTGTCGCGGTTTATCGCGGAAGCAGAAAAAACGTTTATTGAAAGTGGCACGGATGTCACCACAGCAAATGCGCTGGGTAAGTTGTTGCGTGTCTCTGTTTTCATTACTGCGGGTCTGTCTGTGCTGCAAACCCTTGGTGTCAGCATCTCAGGGGTCCTCGCTTTTGGTGGGATCGGTGGTATCGCGGTTGGTTTTGCGGCGAAGGACCTGCTTGCCAATTTCTTCGGTGGTTTGATGATATACATGGATCGACCGTTTGCCGTGGGCGACTGGATCAGGTCTCCTGACCGGAATATTGAAGGTACGGTGGAACAGATTGGCTGGCGACTCACGCAGATACGGACCTTCGATCAGCGACCGCTGTATGTACCCAATTCAGTGTTTGCCACTATCTCTTTGGAAAACCCCTCCCGGATGCGCAATCGACGAATCAATGAAACGATCGGCCTGAGATATGACGATGCTGAAAAGTTACAGGTGATTATAGATGATGTGAGAAACATGCTGTCGGAACACCCCGACATAGACACTGGCCGTACACTGATCGTTAATTTAGACAGTTTCGCCGACTCTTCCCTTGAGTTCTTTATCTATGCATTTACAAAAACGGTGAACTGGATTGAGTTCCACCAGGTCAAAGAACGGGTGATGTTGGAGGTTATTCGGATTGTTGAGGGACACGGGGCCGAATTTGCGTTTCCCACTCGAACTTTGCATGTTTCCCACTCGGAAAGCGGGCCCCAGGTAGAATCCTGAGTGCGACGGATGGCACAATGGCTGGTATGAGTGTTTTTCCAGCGGGTGCCACGAATGTTTCAATAAGGTAGGCTTCCACGGGTATTAACCTGTCAGAGAAAAAAATGGCTAATCTTCTATTTTATAAAAACCCGGTCCCCCTTAATAAAAATGATCACAAAGACAAAAAGATCAGTTCAATAGGGCGAAATTTCATGTTCGCCGGGGAAACCAATGCAGTCATTCTGGCGGGTGTTGAATTTGGCGAAGCAGCAAAGGAGTACCCGATTGTTTTCACCCAGGCAGGAGATAAGGTCGTTCCTGTTGCGTTGCTTGGGCTTCGAAACGAGGAAAACCTGTTTGTTGATGACAAAGGTGGCTGGGATGGCAGGTATATTCCTTCATTTGTCCGTCGATACCCGTTCGTTCTTGCTGAAACCGGGGAGACCGGCCAGCAGGCGGTCTGCATTGACGATGCCTATGAAGGCTTCAATGATGATGAAGGCGAACCGTTGTTTGCAGGGGAAGAAACCACCCCGATACTTCAGCAGGCGATAGACTTCCTCGAGGAAGACCAGAAGCAGTATCTTCGAACAGAGGCTTTTGTTCAGCGATTGCGGGACAACGATCTGCTGATGTCGTTCAATGCGAAAGTTGACATGGTTGATGGCCAGCAGTTTGGCCTGACAGGTCTGTTGGCGATCGACGAAAAAAAACTCCTGCAGGTGCCTGATGACACGGCGCTGCGACTGTTCCGCTCAGGTGAACTGTCCTGGATATACTGCCAACTGATGTCCCTGGGAAACCTGGGTAAAATGGTGGATCGTATCGCGGCACGTATTGGTGCGTCAGCAGAATAGGCTGAGAACTCAGCTGAAGCGAGTGCCCCGCCATAGGATAAACCGAAGCGGAGCGCGGGGTTTTTTTAAACTCTCGCGATCAGGAGGTTTCTCTGTAAATGCGATTTTATCGCCGGGAGTCGAAATAACGGGGGCTACTCAGCTTCTGGCTTAAACCGATTGACCCTGATAACGATGCCGAACAGAGGATGGTCAATATAGTGTAGTTCGTCGCTGCGCATTCGGCGGGACTGGAACATGGGGTGTGTCCTTGCAACGAAGTATTGGCCTCGTTCCCGTTCAACTTTAACCAGCTCTGGGTGCTGCGAGAGAATCTCGTCAGACAGGTTCGACTGGAATCCCGCGAGGAAAGGGTTCGATTCGCCGCTCCTGGGTTCGAAGACGCTGTACCAGAGGTTCGTCTGGAGATGCAAAAAACGGGAACGTGTGAAGGACAGGGTCCCTTCAACTTCGAAACGATCGTCGTATCGTTGTCCGGCCTGGACCAGTACGGCCGTTGGTTCGCTCCCAATTGGCTGCACCCAGGATTGGTGGCTAAGGACGGTAAACTGTGAAGAGCGTCGCAGGCTGCGCAGGATCGCCTGCAGTGATGAATCAGCTTCCCTGCTGCTGAATGCCAGAGCGCCTTCTGAGTTCGCGCTGCCCTGCGCTAACGCAGTGTCAATGATATCTTCTACAGACAGTGCTGCCGGTATACCGGCAGCACTGTCTGCTTCATTGGAACCGTTGCCTGAATCCCCGCCTGAATCCCCGCTTGAGTCACCGTCAGACACACCCGTAACTCGCTCAATCACCCTTCGGTTTCTGTTTCGGCTGCTTTGTCCTTCGAATGCAAAGTCGTTGGTGCCGAGCTCTGGCTCCACGTCAACTGCGGCGGTGGGCAGCAACACATCAAGTTGTTCAAGTTGCGAGAGTTTGAATACGTCGCCGTCAGTCACGGCGGTAACATGAGCCGGATAAGTGCCGGCTACTTCAGGCCAGCTCTCTTCATCCAGGTCCGTGGATTTTGGTTTAAACAAAATGACATCGATCTGGTACCAGCCCTGAAGCTGCTCTTGCCCCTGGGCAACTGTCGGGTTGAAAACTATCGCCACAAGTATGAATGCGGCGGCTGTGAGATGTCTAACCAGCAATGTTAACTCTCTTGTTGTCCAGTCGTTCCAGTAAACGTTCAACTTTCGTGAATCGGGTGTCGATTTTTTCCATCTTATCATCGAAGACCAACTGATTCGCTGTTGCCAGTTTATATCGGTGAGGCTCTGACTGGACCAGTTTTACGATGGAACCGGGATCAATCGTTGTTTCCTGATCGAACTCGATTTTGCCTCCCCGTTCTCCGGCATCGAGTTTTTTGATGCCAAGTTTTTCGGCATGCAGCTTCAATGTGGTGACCCGGAACAGGTTCTTCACGGGCTCAGGAAGCAACCCGAACCTGTCGATCATCTCGACCTGCAGTTCTCGTAATTGGTCCTCTGTTTCCGCGTTGGATATGCGCTTGTACAGGACCAGGCGCATATGCACGTCTTGCAGGTAGTCATCAGGGATAAGCGCAGGCAGGTGAAGGTTGATTTCTGTGCCTTCCTTTAGCGGTCTATCGAGGTTCGGGGTCTTGCCTTCCTTGATGGCCTTCACGGCGCGATCAAGCATTTCCATATAGAGCGAATAGCCAATCGTCTGCAGGTTACCTGTCTGCTCGTCTCCGAGAAGTTCACCGGCACCCCTGATTTCAAGGTCGTGGGTTGCCAGGATAAAGCCGGCACCAAGGTCTTCTGCATCAGCGATGGCGTCAAGCCTTTTTACGGCATCGGAGGTCATTGCTTTGGGGTGGGGCGTCAGCAGATAGGCGTAAGCCTGGTGGTGGGATCTTCCAACGCGGCCGCGTAACTGATGCAACTGGGCCAGGCCAAATTTGTCAGCCCGGTCCATAATGATGGTATTGGCGTTCGGAATGTCGATCCCGGTTTCGATAATCGTTGTGCACAGAAGCACATTGGTGCGCTTGTGATAGAAGTCGGACATCACCTGTTCCAGCTCGCGCTCGCGCATTTGACCATGGCCGATGGCGATCGTCGCCTGTGGAACCAGCTCCTGCAGTTTGGTGGCGGTGTTTTCAATCGTACGGACCTCGTTATGCAGGTAGTAAACCTGCCCACCACGCATCAATTCCCGCTGTATCGCCTCCTTTATCATGCCTTCGTTGCTTTGCCGGACAAATGTCTTGATCGATAGTCGTTTTGCCGGTGGCGTCGCGATGATCGACAGATCCCTCATACCTGACATCGCCATATTAAGGGTTCGCGGAATGGGTGTTGCGGTCAGCGTGAGGATATCCACCTCGGCCCGCAGGGATTTAAGTTTCTCTTTTTGGCGGACGCCGAACCTGTGTTCTTCGTCAATGATCAGCAGGCCCAGGTTTTTAAAATCGAGTCCTTCCTGGATCAGGCCGTGGGTGCCTATGATGATATCAAGGTTACCGGTGGCCATTTTCGCGATAACTGCTTTCTGTTCCTTTTTTGTTTTGAAGCGCGAGATGGAATCAATATTCACTGGCCATTCTACAAAACGGTCTTTGAAGGTTTCGGTGTGCTGCCGAGCGAGCAGGGTGGTCGGCACAAGTATCGCGACCTGCTTGCCGGATTGTATGGCGATAAATGCTGCACGCATAGCAACTTCAGTCTTGCCAAACCCGACATCCCCGCAAATTAGTCGGTCCATGGATTTCTCGGAAACCATGTCAGAGATCACGTTTTCAATGGCAGATTCCTGGTCAGGTGTTTCCTCGAAAGGAAACGCGCGCGCAAACTGGTCATAGTTGAAGTCTGGTACCGGGTAGCTGAACCCTTTTCGCGCCTCTCTTCTTGCATAGATGTTCAGTAGTTCCGCTGCGACATCATGAATCTGTTCAGCAGCTTTCCGTTTTGCCTTCTGCCACGTTTCCCCGCCAAGCCTGTGAAGGGGCGCGAGTCCTTCCCCGGCACCCGTGTATCGGGATATCAGGTGCAGTGACGAAACGGGCACGTACAGTTTCGCGTCTTCCTGGTACAGCAGGGTAAGAAACTCTGTCTCCTGCCCATCGATAGTCAGTGTCTGAAGCCCCTGGTATCGCCCGATGCCATTATCAATGTGCACTACCGGTGCGCCAATGCTGAGCTCCGTCAGGCTTTTTATTGCCAGTTCTGCAAAGTTTTCCTTTTCCCGGTCGCGCCTGCGTTTTTGCAACACCCTGTCGCCAAACAGCTGGCGCTCGGTGATCATTGCAATGTTGCCAGTGGCGAGTGGTCGATCCAGGGGAGCGACGGTAATGGCAAGTTCGCAATCGTCTTCAATGAACGATTGCCAGTCCTCGACGACTTTCGTTGATAGACCCTGTTGCGCGAGAAGGTCATCGACGACCTCGCGTCTGCCATTCGACTCGGTGGTGATCAGCAATCGTGCGGTAGATCCATCGACGAATTGTTTTAGCGCGTCGAGTGGTGTCTGGCTGCGCTCGTTGATGGTGAGATCTTGAAGCAGTTTATAGTCGAACTCATAGTCGAATACACGGCCCTTGTTCTGGGGCGTTGTGCGGAAATCTACGCGAGGGTATTGCTTCAGTCCGGCGAACAGCTCGTCAAGAGGCATGAGAATGTCGCGCGGTGGCAGGATCGGTTTTTGGATATCGTAGCGAAGATTCTCATAGCGATCTTCGGTTTCCTGCCAGTAAGCCGCAAGCTTGGGCTCTATGTCGTCACAGAAAACCAAAGTGTTGTCGGGTAGATAGTCAAATAAGCTTTCCAGCTCTTCAAAAAATAGCGGCAGGTAGTATTCGATACCGGCAGGAGACAGGCCCTGGGAAACATCACGGTAGACCGGGCAGGACCTCGGGTCACCCTGGAACCTCAAAAACCACTGGTCCTTGAACTGATTGATTGCATCGCTGTTGAGCGGAAATTCCCTCGCTGGCAGGAGCGAGATTTCGTCGACCTGCTCCACTGAGCGCTGGGTTTCGGGCTCAAAGGTCCGCAGCGTGTCAATTTCGTCATCGAACAGGTCAATCCGGTATGGGAAGTCAGAACCCATTGGGAAGATATCCATGATGGCGCCGCGAACGGCGTATTCGCCATGTTCATAGACTGTTTCAACCGAGCGATAGGCTGCGCCCTGTAATCGCCTGCGCATCTGTGGAATATCGAATTTTTGCCCTTTCGCCAGTACCAGGCTGCTACCCAGTATGAATTGCGCTGGTGCCATTCTCTGGCTGAGTGTTGTGGCGGGTATCACGACGATGCCACTTTCCAGGACCGCGAGTTGGTTCAGCACATCGAGACGTTCCGAAATAATGTCCTGGTGCGGCGAGAAAGCGTCGTAAATCAGGGTTTCCCAGTCAGGCAGGTGTAGGATGGTTTTATCGGATCCCAGGAAGAACTGGAGTTCATCGTGCAGTCGTTCTGCCCCCAGGGTGTCAGCTGCGATTACCAGTATCATCCCTTCGTGGCTTGACGCGACCCCGGCTATTGCATGAGTTTCCGCTGCGCCGGGGAGGTTAGACCATGTTCGGCGGTCTCCTGGTGTTGATGGCAGTTCAGGGTGGGTAATCATAGAGTGGAATGATCTGCAGGCGGATAATTGAAGGAGGAGAAGATTACCGGATGGGCGAAAGAACTCAAGGGGTATAACATGCCGAATATGAAGCAATTCCAGCCAGGTCAAAAGCTCATTGTAATCAGCGTGATTGGCGGATTTGTGATTGGGCTGGGTGCCGGTTATGCGCTTTGGGAATATCCAGAGTATCTTTTGCTGGAAACAGTCCCGAGAATCGAATCGCCAGCAGCACCGGTTGAGCCACTGGTAGCTGACAATGCGCCTGAGGTTCATCCGAGTCAGTTTGAATCTCTGGTCATCCGCGCAAACGAAGCTACAGGTTCCGGCGATTACGCTGCAGCTATTGACCTGTTGATGCTGGCGGACCTGTCTGCGGTCTCTGCGAAGGAGATGGAAGAGGTAGTCTACCTGCTGGACAAAGCGGTGAATCTTCGGGTCTCGCAACTCAGGCAGGCCCAGAGAGTAGCCGAGATAGATACCCTCTATGAATCAGTGACACTGGCGATGCCGGAGCGAGCCGAGTTTTACCTGCGACTGGCGGAGCACCGCATGGATATGGATAACGATCAGGGCGCTTTACCGGTGCTTGCCCAGATTGAGAATCATCATCAATGGGGCGGACGTGCCAGGGAATTAACCGCCATGATTACCGCCCCTGAACTCGGGATGCCGCTCGCCAGTGTGCCGCTTTCCCGCTCAGGTAATCAGTTTGTCGTGACGGCCAGCCTGGATGGTCAGCGCGAGGTCAGGCTGCTCATTGATACGGGCGCATCGGTCACGATTGTTGCGCCGGCGATTCTTGAGAGCCTGGGTTACGTCCTTGGCAGCCGAACCGGAAAATTTGTGACAGCGAATGGTGAAGTAGATGCGCCACTAGTCGAGATTCAATCGCTGACCTTGGGTGAGCAGGTGGTCAGCCCGATTACTGTGGGTGCCATTTCATTATCACGTCGTACAGCGTCATTCGACGGGCTTCTTGGAATGAACTTCCTGCAGAAGTTTGAATTCTCTCTGGACCAGCAGCGTAGCCTGCTGGAACTGCATTTCCGGAGAGATAGGGGGGACGTTCAGTGATCGTTATTCGCAGTCATCATCTAGCTAAAAAATGAATGTCCATTTTTTGACACGGTTCGCATTGAATAACGGCGTCCCAAAATAGATAATTCCTACGATTGGCAGTTGACCCGCTGCAGTAAGCGGATCACCTGCTAAAAAATTGCTTAATCTGAGGATTCACTCGTGGCTAAACCCGGGCTAGAAGGCGCTTTCGCTGATTTTAAGGAGCGCGAAGCGCTTGCCGAATCAATGATCCCAATGATCGGTACTCTGTATCGTCGAAACGTCGTGATCTATATTCATGGAGTTCCTCTTTACAATCAGTCCGTCATCGAGTTGATGAAGGCGCATCGATTTGTCCGGCAGATTGAAAAGAATGAGATGTCCGAATTTGAGACGCATCCGATGTTGGAGAACCTGAGCAAGCTGGACCTGGGGCCGGCGCACATTGATATCGGTAAATTGACCTCCAACTTTATGAATGACAACGAAGGGCTGTCAGTGCAGGCATATGTCAAACGCGAGTGTGCGGCAATTTTGGGTCGCCACGATACGATCTCGCACCCGCCTCGTGACGTGGTGATCTACGGTTTCGGTCGAATTGGCCGGCTGGTCACGCGGCTCCTGGTGGAAAAGGCGGCGGGGGGACAAAACCTGAGACAAAGGGCGGTTGTGCTGCGTCCTCCAAAGGATCCGGTCGATGATCTTTACAAGCGGGCTAGCCTGTTGCGCCGGGATTCCGTTCACGGCCCCTTTAAAGGAACTATCAGGGTAGATGCTGACAATCATGCCCTGATCTGTAATGGCAATGCCATTCACTTCATCTACGCGACTGACCCGTCAGACATCGACTATACAGCTTACGACATCCAGGACGCCCTGATCATTGACTCAACGGGTGTCTGGCGAGACCGAAAAGGCCTCGAGCAGCACCTGGAGTCAAAGGGGACTGCCAAGGTGTTGCTGACGACCTCGGGTAAAGGCGATATCAAGAATATTGTCTCCGGCGCCAACTCAGATCTCGTTATGCCTGAAGATTCTGTTATTGCGGCCGGGTCCTGTACGACTAACGCCATTGTTCCGGTATTGAAGAGCATTAACGACCACTTCGGTATCGATCACGGCCACATGGAAACCGTGCATGCCTATACGGATGACCAGAACCTGCACGACAACACGCACTCCAAGGAGCGGCGGGGTCGTAGTGCGCCCTTGAATATGGTGCTAACAGAAACAAATGCGACTGAATCCATTGGCAAATTATTGCCTGAGCTTGCGGGTAAGTTCACCGGCAACTCGATCCGCGTACCCGTACCCAATGTCTCGATGGCTATCCTGAACCTGGCCCTGCACAGAGAAGTCAGCCGCGAAGAAGTGAACGATTTTCTGCGGGATGTGGCCCTGAACAGCGCCATGAACCGGCAGATTGATTTCACGACCTCAAGGGAAGTGGTTTCATCGGACTTTACGGGTAACCGGCACGCCGGGATCATAGATTCGCATGCGACGATAGCGAACGGCAAGCGGCTGATCCTGTATGTCTGGTACGACAATGAATTTGGCTATTCCTGCCAGGTCGTCAGGGTTGGCCAGAAGATGGCGGGCATCAAGTACCCAATTGTACCACCGCAACCGGTCACTGGAGCATCGACCAGTGCAGAACAGCAAAAAGTAAAATCGGCGTAATACATCGATAAGTGGTTGAAATAATGCGGTGTTAGGTGCGCTTGCTATAGCAAAATAGCTGGCGGCTCACTATAATCGCGGCAGATTTTCCAGGGAATGTCAGTGATGTCCCTGAAGTTCGAAAATTGACCAAAATCGAGTTCATCTCGGCAGTCCGTTATGACCAGGATACTGCTGATAGTCAGCATTCGATTGACCCCGGAAACTAATACTTAAGATTCGATAAGGCGTTGTCAGAAAGGCATGATTAAGACGAAACGCGGGCTCGATTTGCCCATCAATGGGAGTCCGAAACAGACCATTGAAGACGGACCTTCTATCCGGCAGGTAGCACTTGTCGGATATGACTACCCCGGCATGAAGCCAACGATGGAAGTCAGGGAAGGCGACCAGGTGAAAGCCGGTCAGCTGATCTTTACCGATAAGAAAACGCCGGGCGTGAAATTCACGTCCCCCGCCTCGGGCAAGGTTGTTGCCGTGAATCGCGGCGACAAGCGTGTATTCGAGTCGCTGGTGGTCGAAGTCGATGCTGGTGCTGAAACGGAAACCTTTGTTGCCTATCCCGCAGCGCAACTTCGCACCCTTGAGCGGGGCAAAGTTGTTGATAATCTCGTCGAAAGTGGCGAGTGGACAGCGATCCGTACCCGGCCCTACAGCAAGGTACCGCAACCCGATTCGCCGGCGCCGGGCGCGCTGTTTATCACTGCATCAGACACAAGACCACTTTGCGCCGACCCCGCTCTCTTTATAAATGAACACCCGGATGCCTTCCTTGCGGGGATAGATGCGTTGGCAAGGCTCACCGAGGGCAAGGTCTACCTCTGCTCTAATGCCGGTGCAAGTCTGCCTGCAACAGACAACCCCCAGGTTCAGTCGGAACAGTTCTCCGGACCTCATCCCGCAGGCAACGCCGGGACACACATACATTTTCTGCATCCTGTCCACACTAACCGGAATGTATGGTACGTCGGTTACCAGGATGTCATCGCCATCGGTTATTTGTTCACGTCAGGCAAACAGTTTTTTGATCGCGTGATATCGCTGGCTGGGCCGGAAGTCACCCGCCCAAGATTAGTACGAACAAGGCTTGGTGCAAGCACTGATGAACTTGGTGCCGGAGAGTTAAGTGACGGTAACAATCGGGTTATCAGCGGCTCGGTGCTTGATGGCCGGAAGGCTTCCGGTGCCACTGCGTACCTTGGTCGCTTTCATCACCAGATCTCTGTGATCCATGAAGGCACCGAACGTGAGCTACTGGAATTCGTGATGCCAGGTGTGAGCAAGTTTTCGCTGACCCGCCTTTACCTGGGTGCTTTTCGCAGCAGTAAATTCAATATGTCCACTTCAACAGAGGGCAGCACCCGGTCTATTATTCCGCTTGGGACGTACGAGCAGGTCATGCCGCTCGATATCCTGCCTACCCAGTTGCTGAGGGCGCTGGTGGTGAGCGATTTTGATGCATCCGTAGAGCTGGGTGCTCTTGAACTGGATGAAGAAGATATTGCCCTTTGCACCTACGCGTGTCCCGGCAAGTATGAATACGGGCCTTATCTGCGGCAGATGTTGACGCGAATTGAGACAGAGAGCTAAGTATGTGGTTGCGTGATGTACTCGACAACATAGAGCCGCATTTTGAGACAGGCGGTCGATTTGAGAAGTTTTATAGTGTCTATGAAATGGTAGACACCATCTTCTATTCGCCGGGTCATGTGACCAAAACGTCGTCGCATGTCCGAGACGCGGTGGATATGAAACGGGTAATGACCACGGTCTGGTGGTGTGCCTTTTTCCCGATGTTTGCCGGGATGTATTACACAGGTCTACAGGCAAACCTTGCCATGGATTCGATGGGTGTAGAAAGCCTTGAAGGCTGGCGCGGAGCTTTGCTGGAGCTTGTGGCTGGCTACGATGTCGACAGCATATGGGACTGTTTAGTTTATGGCGCGATGTTCTACGTGCCTATTTATATGGTGGTCTTTGTCGTTGGTGGTCTGTGGGAAGTTGCCATCGCGACGATCCGGGGTCATGAGGTTAACGAGGGATTCTTCGTCACCAGTATATTGTTCTCGCTGATTGTGCCGGCGTCGCTGCCGCTCTGGCAGGCAGCGCTTGGGATATCTTTTGGTGTGGTTATCGGCAAGGAAATATTCGGCGGAACCGGTAAGAATTTCCTTAATCCGGCACTGACAGGTAGAGCGTTCCTTTTCTTTGCTTATCCCGCGGAGATTTCGGGCGATGCGGTCTGGACAGCGGTTGATGGGTTCAGTGGGGCCACCCCCCTAGGCATAGCGGCCCTTCAAGGTATGGAAGGCGTGACCACGACTGGGTTTACCTGGATGGATGCGTTCCTCGGCAAGATGCAGGGTAGTGTTGGAGAGACTTCGACGTTGGCTATCTTTATCGGCGGCGCCATTTTGTTAATTACCAAGGTAGCGTCGTGGAGGATTATGGCGGGCGTCATGCTTGGCATGATTGCGACGGCACTGATGTTTAATTCGCTTGGTTCCGATACCAATCCGATGTTTTCCATGCCCTGGTACTGGCATTTGGTACTTGGGGGCTTTGCCTTCGGTATGGTTTACATGGCAACGGACCCTGTGTCCGCGGCGATGACCAATACCGGAAAGTGGTGGTATGGAGCCCTGATCGGGGTGATGTGTGTGCTGATCCGAGTGATTAACCCGGCGTTTCCAGAAGGGATTATGCTGGCCATTTTGTTTGCGAATCTGTTTGCTCCATTAATTGACTGGCAAGTTGTGCGGTCCAATGTGAAGAGGAGGCTTGCGCGTGTCGGAGCCTAAATATAATAAAGATTCAATGAAGAATATCCTCGTTGTATCGTTGCTGGTGTGTTTTGCCTGCTCTGTGGTTGTGTCCAGCGCGGCGGTCTTTCTGAAACCACAAAGGGTGGCGAACAAGGACCTGGATCGAAACAAGAATATTCTTGAGGCAGCTGGACTCTACGATAAACAGACCGGGCAAAACGTCGATATTGCTGCTGAATTTGAGAAGTTTGAAATTCGTGTCGTGGACCTGCAAGAAAAGAGAGTCCTTAGTGACCTTGAAGCGTCCGACCTTGGCATTGAAGCGCGGACTTATGACCAGCGAAAAGCTGCAAAAGATCCTGCTATCTCAAAGGCCCTTGAAACAAGAGAAGACATTGCGTCTATTTCACGGCGCGCCAGGTATAGCGTTCTGTACCTGCTGAGGAAAGACGGGGATATCAAAACGATCGTGCTGCCAGTTCATGGCTATGGTCTCTGGTCTACCCTGTATGGGTTCATTGCTCTGGACGGGGATATGAATACTGTTTCGGGCATCACTTTTTACGAGCATGGCGAAACAGCAGGCCTGGGTGGTGAAGTCGACAATCCCGCATGGAAGGCGCAGTGGTCCGGCAAGACGATCTATGACGATGGTGGCGTGGCGCTGAAGGTGATTAAGGGTGCTGCGAGGGCTGAATCGGCAAAGTTTAATTATCAGGTTGATGGACTGTCAGGTGCAACACTGACCAGTCGAGGTGTAGAAAACCTGGTGAGCTATTGGATGGGTGATGACGGTTTTGGTCCCATTCTTGATGGCTTTCGCGGGTAAAGAGGCAAATTATGAGCACTAAAGAAGTATTACTTAACCCGCTTTTCGTTAATAACCCCATTGGGTTGCAGATACTGGGAATCTGTTCGGCGCTGGCGGTCACTACCAAGATGAGCGTAGCGCTGGTGATGTGTATTGCGCTGACTCTGGTGACGGCATTTTCGAACCTGTTTATCTCTATGATTCGAAACCAGATTCCCGGCAGCATCCGAATTATCGTCCAGATGACGATCATCGCTTCACTGGTCATCGTAGTGGACCAGGTGTTGGGCGCTGTCGCCTATGACATCAGTAAGCAGCTTAGTGTATTTGTTGGCCTGATCATTACAAATTGTATTGTCATGGGTCGGGCGGAAGCGTTTGCAATGCAAAATCCGCCAGGGTTAAGCTTTCTTGACGGCATTGGTAACGGTCTCGGTTACAGCGTAGTTCTGATGCTGGTTGCGACTATCAGAGAGTTTTTTGGGTCTGGCAGTCTGTTTGGATACGAAATTCTGCCATTAGTCACAAACGGAGGCTGGTATTCACCGATGGGTTTGATGCTCTTGCCTCCAAGTGCGTTCTTTATTATTGGTCTGCTGATCTGGGCCCTGCGCGCCTGGAAGACAGAACAGGTTGAAGAACCCGAGTACGAAATTGGCGGTCACACCGCGTTGTCCAAAGTATAGGGGGGGCTTAACTATGATTGAATACTACTTAAGTCTCTTTGTTCGTGCTGTTTTCATTGAAAACATGGCGCTCGTGTTTTTTCTTGGCATGTGCACGTTTATTGCCATTTCCAAGAAGATCGAAACGTCGATGGGGCTTGGTATCGCTGTAGTCGTTGTGCTGACAATTACGGTACCGGTTAACAACCTTTTGTACCAGTATTTGCTGGCTGACGGTGCGCTAGCCTGGGCTGGGCTTCCGGATGTGGATCTTAGTTTTCTGGGTTTCCTGTCCTATATCGGTGTGATTGCAGCGATAGTGCAGACCTTAGAGATGTTCCTTGATAAGTATGTCCCTGCGCTTTACAACGCGCTGGGCGTTTTCCTGCCGCTCATTACCGTCAATTGTGCAATTCTCGGAGCCTCTATTTTTATGGTGAACCGCGACTACAATTTTGCGGAAAGTGTTGTCTATGGTTTTGGCTCAGGTTTGGGCTGGGCAATTGCCATCGTGGTGCTGGCAGGCATTCGGGAAAAGTTAAAATACAGTGATATACCGCAAGGTCTGCGAGGTCTTGGGATCACTTTTATCACAGTGGGCTTGATGTCCCTGGGCTTTATGTCATTCGGCGGCATTTCACTTTAGACATTTCACTTTAGATATTGCGCGTTAGACATTGCACGTTAGACATTGCACGTTAGGTATTCCAATTTAGAAATTTTACTTTAGACAAGGTCCTGAGGGTTAGTGATAACCCGGCATTGAAGAGGTTTTTAGAGTCCAGATATGAACGTTATTGAAGTTGTTTTGGGTGTAAGCATGTTTACGGGAATCATCATGATGCTCGTGTTTGTCATTCTGTACGCCCGCAGATTACTGGTGAGTACCGGCGAAGTGACTATCGAAATTAATGGTGACCCGGAAAAGACGATCACCTGTAGCGCCGGTGGCAAGCTACTGAATACCCTGGCTGATGCCGGCATTTTCCTTTCTTCCGCCTGTGGCGGTGGTGGCACCTGTGCCCAGTGCCGTTGCGTAGTGATGGAAGGCGGTGGGTCGATGCTTTCTACAGAGGAGGGACACTTTACCCGCGGTGAAGCCAAAGATGGCTGGCGGTTGTCATGCCAGACAGCGGTTAAGCAGGACCTTAAAATTGAAGTGCCTGCAGAGTTCTTTGGCGTTAAGCGTTGGGAGTGTGATGTCATCTCCAATGAGAACGTTGCGACATTTATTAAAGAGCTCGTGCTCAAGCTGCCTGAAGGCGAAGAAGTAGATTTCCGTGCGGGTGGTTATGTCCAGTTTGAGATTCCTCCCTACGATATCGACTATAGGGATATTGACGTCGAGGAAGAGTACACCGGCGATTGGGAGAAGTTCGGTGTTTTTGAACACAAGTCGATGGTCCCCGAACCAACGATTCGAGCATACTCGATGGCGAACTACCCGGACGAAAAAGGCGTGATGAAATTCAATATCCGTGTTGCGTCGCCACCTCCGGGTACAGAATTTCCGCCGGGGAAAATGTCTTCCTATCTATTCACCAAGAAGCCCGGTGACAAGGTGACTATCTTCGGGCCATACGGAGAGTTCTTTGCTAAGGAAACAAACGCAGAGATGGTGTTTATCGGCGGTGGTGCCGGTATGGCCCCAATGCGAGCCCATATTTTTGACCAGTTACTGAGAATTCACTCCGACAGGAAAATCACCTTCTGGTACGGTGGCCGTAATCAGCGCGAATTGTTCTACGTAGATGAGTTCGACAAGCTGGCGGCAGAAAATCCTAATTTTGAATGGCACGTTGCATTGTCTGATCAGGGAATCGAGGGCTGGGAAGGCTACACTGGCTTCATTCACAATGTGCTTTTCGATGAATACCTGAAGGAGCACGTTGCGCCCGAGGATTGCGAGTACTACATGTGCGGGCCACCCATGATGAACTCCGCCGTGATTGGCATGCTCGAAGACCTCGGGGTTGAACGAGAGAACATCTTCCTCGACGACTTCGGGGGCTAGTAAAAAGGCGCATAAAGCGCCTTTTTTGTGTCAACCAAGGTGAGTAATGCTTGGTTTGCCGGCACAGAGAATCTTGGTGGCAGAGTGGGTCGGCGCAAGCGAGGGTCGCACCAAAAGACTAAAATAAATTGGCCTCACGTTAAGCCGGTGGTCGCTGCATCTTCTCTGCAGTCGTTACATAACCGGCATCTTCAGGGATACAGATGTAGTTTCCGTCGTCCCTGTGTTCTGTCCAGGGCAGAATGGTGACGATGTTTCGGCCTGTCGCTGCCCGCATGGCATCAGCAACGTTCGAGCTTTCTCCCAGCATTTCTACGTTAACGCGAGTCGGGAAGATAATCGTATAGGTGCCGTCCGCGTTGCCCTTGATGGCGTTATCCGGTGAAATCCAGACTGAATCTACAGATTCGTGTCCGTCATGAATCGCCAGGTGGTCTGAGGGGGCCACTGCCAGGTAGAAGTGAGTATCGAAGCGTTTGGGTAGCATCTCCGGCGTAATCCAGTGAGCGAAGAGTTGCAGGGTGTCACAAGCGAGCACGAGCTGTTCTTTTTCAAGGAACTCGATCAGTGAAACTTCGCTCCGGTTTAACGGGTCACGATAGCGTTCAAGGGTACTCAGTCTCTCGCCTGATACCAGGGCGTCAGAGCCTTTCTCGCGGGCTAACAAAATACCACATTCTTCGAAAGCTTCCCTGATGGCGCCTGCCATCATGGCAACTGCTGTGTCGTCAGCACTGTCTATGCCATCACAGTAGTTGCGGACATCATAATCACCTGCATCAACCTTGCCGCCCGGGAACACCAGTGCACCGGAGGCGAAATCGATCTGGTGATGCCTTACAACCATGAAGGTCTCCAGGCCAGTAGGACCATCCCGAAGCATGAGAATAGTCGCGGAAGGGAATGGCGTTGATGCTTCAGGCATATTTTTCCTTAAGATGTGCTGAACGTGCTGAAGGTGCTGGAATCGTACGAAGACTATCGACTGCGTTCGACCAGGATCTTCCAGTCTGTATCTTCCTTGCGGAGCCTGAGGACTTTGTCAGTCAGGTCGCTATAGGTATTCGAACGGTAGGCCTGGCGAAAGAACACGTCTACGACGTTAGTGTCGACCAGTTCGAATCGCTGATACGTGATATCCAGGTTAATGTAACCGGGACGCTTGATTCTTGTTCTTCTGAGCGCTTCCCAGTTTCGTCTGCTCTGTCGGCCGGGGACTGCGAAATCTTCGGAATAGTTGGCAATGTACTGAGGAACATTTTGATCAGACCATGCTGCTGCCCATAGGTCCACGGTCTCGATCAGCCCATCCTTGACCGAATCTGTAATGTCGGTCACATCGCTGGAGTAATGGTCTTCTTCAGGGCTTGGCCCGGGCTCAGGTTCGGCGATTGACTCAGGGGCGGTCTTGGCAGCTGCCACGATTTTCTCTTCGGGTTCTGGTGCTTCATCCAGGACAATAGTTGGTTCAGGGTCGCTGACGGGTTCGAGCAGATCATTTTCGTCAACCTGCGCGAGGGTGGCAGATTGCTTGTCAACTAGCGAGTCAGCTTCCATAGGAAGTTCAGTACCCTGCAGCGCAGCAGCTGATGCTTCATTGTCCAGCTCTACCGCGGCTTTTGCGCTGGCGGCGATAGTGCGTTCGGTATCAACCAGCTCGTCGTTCTTGAAAAACCCGGTGTAGACCGTTCCATCTGGAAGGATCATTGTTCCGGGCCCATTGCGCATGTCGTTTTCAAACTGGCCTACAAAACGGGTGCCATCCTGCCAGAAGATCGTTCCCTTACCTGTCCGTTTGCCCTCCATGACACCGCCAACATAGCGGGTGCCGTCAGGCCAGGCCAGGGTTTTGGTCATCGGCTTGGTCGTGGTTTTGTCTTCTGCCTGCAGCACAAGCGGCGCAAACACTAAAAGCATTAAGAGTAGCTGAAACAACTTCATATTATTGATTACCCTCTTGAACGGGCCATTTTTATTCACAGGCTGTAAGGATACCGGATTGACCGGAGTTTGGCAGTGCAAAAATGTGTGGCAGTTAGCTTACAGCTGGAATAGATTGCTGGCGGCGGCCAGCGCCATCACCTTTTCAGCTTCAATGATAAAAGGACCATCCCGCAGGACATTGGCGATGGCGACCTCTCGGTCTGCAAGTTTGATACTCCGGTCACCATCAAAGGCCAGAATCCCCGGTCCCTCGAAAGTAATCGATTCCCCAAACGCGATTGGTCGAACTGAATCAATGCCAACCTCAGCATGCAATCCGGGTGAGATCGGCACGTTTGCTCGAAGGGTAGCATTCGGATCACATTGAGCGACGACACCGTTGTCATTGTGGTGACCCGTCGGTTCAAAAAACCCCCCGATTGGGGATATACCGATTGAGGCAGGTTCCGCTCTCGTCAATACGATTGTTGACAGGTCTTCAGGCCTAAATGGGAGCAGGCTGCCCATGAAATCGTTGCGTAGCAGCACTGCATCGATCAGAGCAATATCAGACTCGTCGTTTTTCCTGATGTGGACGCGTTTACACCTGCGGCAATGATCCGCTGGAACTTTCCCAGCGGCAACCAGGCCGGCGGCCATCCCCGCAACGGTCGCTTCAAGACGATAAGGGAAGACATTGTTGGTACCGGTGGATAGCGGCAGCATGATGGCGTCAGGAAAACTCCGGGCAACGATTCGGGATGTGCCGTCTCCACCGAGTACAATGAACACCCGGCAACCTTCGTCCCACATCATTTGGGCCATGGTGGTTGTGTCCCTGGCTGAGTGGGTCAGGGTAAACCTCAGGATCTCGATTTGATCCCTTTCCGGCAGGTTCTCTACCGCCTTTTCATTGATTCTGAACGGCTCGTGCGCGAGATAGATTTTCTCGACACCCTGGGAAAGCGCACCAAGCACCAGACGTGTCACCTGTTGCTGCTTCTCATGGTGGTCGCTGGTGCTGGCACGTGCAGCGACACGACGAACATCTCGCCCGGAAAATGGGTTGACGATGATGCCCATTTTTATATGAGAGCTTTTAGAAGAGTTTTGGGCAGTCAGTTGATGATTCAAAATAGATTATTAGCCAGACGCTGGAGAAGGTTCAAGATAGCTCTGTGATCCGTTGTTAGCTTGCCTTCCGGGTAAATACCCACTGGTCATCTGTTGAGTAGGTTTCGTTGTACTGATAGCCGTCTTCCGAGAATCCCTTGATATCTTCGGGCTTACTGATCCGGTTCTTCACGATAAAACTAGCCATTGACCCGCGTGCCTTTTTCGCAAAGAACCCAAGCACCTTGTAAGTGCCCTTACTGTAGTCTTTGAAAACAGGGGTAATCACCTTGCCTGGTAGCTTGCTGGGTGAGACAGCCTTGAAGTATTCGATAGACGCAAGGTTTAACAGCGTTTTGTTTCGGTGTGCAGAGAGTTCTCTTCCTAGCGCCTCGCCAATCTCGTCCCCCCAAAATTCATAAAGTGTTTTGCAGTTATTGGTTTTCAGCCGAGTCCCCATCTCCAGGCGGTAAGGTTTGATCATATCCAGAGGCCTGAGGATGCCGTACAGGCCAGAAAGAATTCTCAGGTTTTTCTGTGCGAAAGTAAAATCCCTTTCGCCATAAGTTTCGGCCTCCAGTCCTATATAGACATCACCCTTGAATGCCAGTAGAGCCTGTTTGGTCGTTTTCGAACGCAGGTTGAATGACTGGAATCGTTCGACATTTAGCGCTGCAAGTTTTGGGCTAATACCCATAAGTTTGCTGAGCTCTGCAGACGATTTTTTGCGCATCACGTCAACGAGGGCACTGGTGTGTGTTGTAAAAACAGGCTTTGAGTATTTTGAAGTCGAAGGCGACGTATCAAAATCCAGAGTTTTGGCAGGCGAGATAACGGTTAGCATTAAGTTTCTTGACACTGGAAAGTGGTTAAGAATACTAGATTTCAGGATAAGGTGGAATGGACATGTCAACTCTGATGCCTCAATATCGTTAAGAAAATAGGGTATTGGTGCATCGCCACCTGCCCGCTGAGGGGTAAACTGCCAAGTTATGAAGAATCCACTCAAACGTCTGGATGTTGCAATAACGATTGTTTTTTTCCTGTTGACGATTCCTGCCGAGCGATTCGAGGTCTTTTCGCTACTGGAAGACCAGACGATTTCCATTCGTCAAATTTTCCGAACTGTCTTTGGTGACCCTGAACTGACAACGCTCAGGGACGAGATCATGATCGTTGCGCTGGATGAAGCCCTGTACGAAGAGTACGGCAGTTTTCCATTTCGTCGTACTGACCTGGGCAAGATTGCGGAAGTTCTCTCGGGATTTGGTGCCCGGGTGGTTGGCCTCGACTTCCTGATGGATTTTCAAAGTTCCTACGGGGAGGATGAACCCACCGCAGAAATGTTACGTTCTGCAGATAATGTACTCCTGGTGTCCTACGCTAATTTTGAAGACGAGAAATTTACTGGCCTGTCATACCCGACTGAAACACTGAATGAGACTTCGATGACCGGGTATACGAACCTCGAACCCACCAGTGCCATTGTCGATAGTCTTGGCAGACTTCGAATACACAAGGACATCACGAATAACGAAGATGGCTGGCCCTATCCGGTGCAGGCGCTCGCCTTGTATTGGCAGGTTGAACCTCGCCTTGAGGGCAATACGCTAGTGCTTGGTGACAGGCTGCGCGCGCCACTTGATCAGTTTGGTGACATCTACATAGATTTCCCCCTCATCGATGCAGGGACCCGGTACCTGTCTGAAGGTGCTGCCGGGTTCTCCGCGTTAGAGATTCTTGACCTTGAGAATGCGACCGCTGAGGAAGCGGAGGAATGGCAATATGTGTTTGGCGACAAAATTGTATTGGTAGGTGATACCTGGGAAGTGACTCACGATAAATACAATACCCCAACGGGTTCGGTCTACGGGGTAGAGATCATAGCAAGTGCTATCAGCACGATGATGAATGGGGCTCCCCTGAGACCAGCGAGTACGTTGGTTGAGTCTTTGGTGACAGCTTTGTTGCTGGTTGCCCTGCTTGTCACGAGTGCAGTGAGGGGGCTCGCAGGCCGTGTATTTGCGGCGCTAGGTGTCTATTTGGTTTATATCGTGACAGTCGGAGCGCTTTATGTGTATCTGGGTCTGGTTGTTTCCATGACTTACCCGATGCTGGCTGGGCTGGTTACCCTGGTCGCGATGAGTATGCGGTTATTTATGATAGCGGAAAAAAGCCAGGTGGTGAGTGCTGCGGATTCTGCAGAAAGCAGCAGAATGCTGGGGCTGGCTTACCAGGGGCAGGGTCAACTGGATGCGGCTTTTGAGAAATACCGCCGTTGCCCTCCAGAGGAAAATACCTACAACCTGATCTATAACCTTGGGCTGGATTACGAACGCAAGCGCCAGTACAACAAGGCGCAGTCCTGTTACGAGTTTATCGGCGAGACAGAATCAGGTTTCCGGGACATACAAAAACGAATTGCCCGTTGTAGCTCGATGGAAGACGCTGTGCTGACGGGTGGTAACTCCATGCAGATACTTGGTGCCACCATCGTAAATGAAGATGGCTCGGTTGAAAAACCCATGCTGGGTCGCTACCAGGTCGAAAAGGAACTGGGGCAGGGTGCCATGGGGGTTGTCTACCTGGGTAAGGACCCCAAGATTAACCGCGCCGTCGCGATCAAGACGATGGGATTGTCACAGGGGTTTGGTGAGGATGAGCTGCAGGATGTTAAAGAGAGATTCTTCAGGGAAGCTGAATCCGCGGGCCGCCTGAACCATGCCAACATTGTTGCGATCTATGATGCCGGGGAAGACCACGATCTGGCCTATATTGCGATGGAACTGCTCAAGGGTTATGACCTGGATCGTCACATCAAGACAGATTCACTCCTGCCGGTGGGCGACGTTTTGAGAATAGTGTCGGACTGTGCTGTTGCCCTGGACTATGCTCATGGCGAGAAGGTTGTGCACCGTGATATTAAACCGTCCAACATCATGTATGACCCGGATACAGGAATAGCCAAAATTACAGACTTCGGGATCGCTCGGATTACAGATTCAAGTAAAACAAGAACCGGCACAGTGCTTGGGACACCCAACTACATGTCCCCTGAACAATGTATGGGCAAGAAAGTTGATGGTCGTGCTGATCTTTTTTCCCTTGGGGTTGTGCTCTACCAGCTTGTCAGCGGTGAGTTGCCCTTTAAAGGTGATTCCATGGCAACATTGATGTACTCGATTGTGAATGATCCGGCAATTGACATTAAGAAGGTTAAGCCCGACATTAACCCTGCATTGCGGAAAGTCATTCACAATGCGATGGGTAAGCGACCAGAGAAGCGCTACCAGAGCGGTAAGAAGCTAGCGGCGCACCTTAAAGTTTGCATGGAACGTCTGGGCGCAGAAAGTTCGAAAAATAATGCCGGGAACGCTTAATGAAGAGCGTTAATCTCAACAGCCAGCTCTCCATAGTCGGACGGACCCACGAAGGTTTGGTGCGGGACCACAATGAAGATTACATCGCGGACAATGTCAAGCTTGGCATTGCAGTGCTGGCCGACGGTATGGGTGGGCTGAATGCAGGAGAGGTTGCCAGTTCAATGGCTGTACATCTTCTGATGGAAGAGCTCATCACCTATCGGCTCGGGGATTCGTCCCTGCCAGCCGAGCTCGATCCCATAGAGTCTGAGATGCCGATGGAATCAAGGGTGGTTCAGCAAGCGGTACAGATGGCGAATGACGCCGTTTTCCATACTTCCCAGACTCAACCTCAATGCAAGGGGATGGGTACCACGATCGTGGCCAGCCTGTTCTATGACAACAAGTTGTCTATTGCCCATATTGGTGACTCCCGTGTTTACAGGTTTCGCGATAATGTCCTGAAGCAGGTCACCAAGGATCACAGCTTTGTACAGGAACTGATAGACAAGGGGCTATTGACCAGAGAAGAAGCGCGGGTATCGGATAAGAAAAATGTAGTGACCCGTGCACTCGGCGTGGCGCCCTTTGTGGAAGTTGAGTGTCATGAGTACGAGGTCCAGGTGGATGATCTCTACCTGTTTTGTTCGGATGGCCTTCACGACATGGTGCCGGACCGGGACATCGAACAGGCGTTTATTGAGTTGAGTGGTAATCTACCGGAACTGGCGGATTATCTTGTGGAGTTGGCTAATGCAAATGGAGGTCGGGATAACGTTTCAGTAATTCTCATCCATGTCGCGAAGCCATATCCCATTGAGTCCAGGGGAGGATTGCTTGAACGTATTGTGAACTGGTTTGAGTGAGCAGGACGTTGTGGGGAAAACCAAACTCACCCTCGGGGGCGCTGCTGCGAGGCTCATTGGTTTTATTTAGCTTGGCTGTGCTTACAAAAGGCGTACAATTCAAGGCCTAGAATGTGACGTGGTGCACAAAATGGGTGCTGCTGGTTGGTTATAATGCGTAGCAGGTGTCGAGGATAATTTAATCCTTTCACTGAGGGCATACGCCGCGGTTGGTTGAAGTTGCAGAGATAGCCGACAAGTGGCGAAGTATGGGGTCGCGACTGGGTTACGATAATTGTTTCGGGATCCTGTAGTTAAATATTTAAAATGGTTTATTTGTTTGTTACTGAAGGGTAATGAACAGGAGGAAATACAATGAAAGCGAAACGATTGAGTTTAGGTTTTCTAGTCAGTTTACTGATTTTAATCACCAGCAGTCAGGTGTTCGCGAAAGCGCCACCGGTCGCAAAACTTGTCCAGATTGAAGGACAGGTTGAATACAGTCGAAATGGAACCAATTGGAATCCGGTGCGGCGTACAAAATACCTGTTTTCCGGTTATCACCTCAGAACAGGCAAAGACGGTTCCGGGATGCTCATCAACCAGGCGTCTGGCATGTCCCAGGAACTGGGTTCGAACAGCCAGCTTGAGATTGATGGTGTTAAGGTAATTGTTATTGCCGGTAGCTTGTCCGAGCCGCAAGAGGAAGAGACAAGCCTGTTCCAGAGCCTGTTGAACAAATTTGCCAAGGCGCAGCGTTACACGACTGTGCGGCGGGGCGTTAATTTAGCCGACGAAGTCTGTGACAACAAGGTTCGCACGATTCGAAGCGTCACAGTGTCGCCCGGGCACTCAGATCTTGTCTGGAGGAATGCCTGTCCTGAATACTCTTACAAACTGGTGATCGATGCCGGCATGCCGATTGATGTGCCAGCGCAATCAACTTCAGAGATGATCCGTTACAACGTGGCAAGTCGCGCTGTCGGTGAGCATACCTATCGGGTGGAGGTTTTAGATAAAGACGGTACAGTCTACATACCGAAGGCTGAGAGCAAATTCCAGGTCATGTCAGCTGATGAAGAAATTGAGCTGACTGCAGTTCTGGAGCAGATCGGCGACGATATTTTTCTCGAAACGAATTTTCTTGAAGAACAGGGTATGTATGTCGCTGCGATGGATGCTTATCGGGAGTATTTTCAGCAGAACCCAGACGACAATGACATGCGGCCGCTGCTGATTCAGTCCTATCAGGTTTTGAAACTGAGTAATCTCAGGGAAAGCGAAGCGAGGCTTTATAATGCGGGCCTGGAAGAAGATTACTAATCTATCTTCCAGATGACTGGCGGTTATAGTCGGTTTGCCGTTTTTTTATTGTAAAACCCCACAAGTGTTTTATAAGATGCTTGTGGGGTTTCTTGGATGATCAGTAATAATGGGCTCTAACCAACAACGTTATGATCTGATCGCCGTCGTCTTTTTCTTTCTCGTGGCGATGTTCCTGGAGTATCGGGAGGCCTTCTCCCTTATCGAAGACGAAACGCTTTCATATCGTCAGATCCTCCGTACCCACTATGGTGATGATTTTTTCACCAACCCTTCTGAAGATGTCGTCATCGTATTCACCGACGAAGAATTTTACACCGAGTACGACAAGTACCCTCTTCGTAGAACAGACCTTTCGACGATTATCCTGAGGTTGAACGATATGGGTGCGTCTGTCGTTGCTATCGACATGCTGCTCGACTTCAACAGTGCCTATGGAGAGGATCCGACACTGGAGGATGCGCTGGCGGAGACAGGTAATGTGTTACTGGTCTCCCAGGCCGAGATAGAGAAAGGGGAATACCTGGGACTCAATACTGCCATCGACAGATTTAATGACGTGACCAACCACGGTTACTCGAACATAGCGCCGAACAGTGCAATTTCTGAAAGTATTGTCCGCCTGCGTATCCATAGGGAAATGGTTAACCTTTTTGACGCCTGGCCATTTGCGGTAAAGGCCGTCTCTATGTCTCGCGAGGAAGAGCCGGAGCTTGTAAATGGTGTCTTGAGTATCGGGCCAGAAATAGAAGTGCAGCTCGATCAGTTTGACGAAATGTATATCGATTATCCGCTGCTGCCTGGCGTATCCGGGGGTATCGCCAGTCTGCATGAAATTATCGGGATATCCGCGTCCGATTTGTTGTTTGTAGATGATGAAGAAGAGCTCGAGGACCTAGCCTACCTTGTAAACGGCAAGATCGCCTTGATTGGCGAGGTTGCTGAAGTTGCCCACGATCAGTTTGGAACGCCTGTAGGGAATGTCTACGGCGTTGAAGTGATCGCGAACTCGATTTCGACCATCATAAAGAATGGTCCACTGAAAGCTGCGTCATTGGGCCTGGAGTTGCTGGTTGGGTTCCTGTTGCTGGCAGTATTTTTGTGTACGCGCTTGATCCAGGCGCCTCTTCCCAGGAACAGCATCAGCATTGCCGTGCTGGTTCTCTATGTCTTGTTCACCAGCTACCTCTATATCAGTATTGGGCTGGTGTTCTCCATAAGTTACCTGTTGATAGCTTCGGTCTTCTCTATCATTGTCATCAACACGAGGTTCTACATCTCGGAAATGGGCCAGAAGGCGATGATTCGGGAGATGTTTGGGCAATACCTCTCGCCCAAGGTGGTTGAGAACCTGGTTGATGACCCCAGGAAGATTCAGTTGGGTGGTGAAGAACGCGAGATGACTGCCTTTTTCTCTGATATTCAGGGTTTCTCCTCAATATCAGAACGCCTGACGCCAACAGAGTTGGTTCAATTGTTGAACGACTACCTGACAGATATGTGCGACATCATCCTCGGGGCTGAAGGCACAGTAGATAAATTCGAGGGCGATTCCATTATGGCTTTTTGGGGCGCGCCTACCAGGCAGGCTGATCATGCAAAGAGAGCCTGTTTTGCCGCTATTGAAATGAACGATAGACTTATAGAACTCAGGGTCAGGGCTCTGCAGAAAGGCGTTACTCCTCTAGTGGTTAGAATGGGTGTGAACACAGGAACTATGGTTGTGGGGAATATGGGGTCCAAGCAAAGAATGAACTACACCGTCATGGGTGATGCGGTGAATCTGGCCTCGCGTCTGGAAGGTGCTAACAAAGCCTATGGGTCAGGAATGATGATTTCCGAATCCACCTATAGATCTTGTGAGGCAGACATTGATGTTCGCGAGTTGGACAGAATCACGGTGGTGGGAAAGAGTGAACCGGTTACCGTTTATCAGTTACTGAACAGGAAGAACCTGACAACCGGCGTTGATGCAGATCTCGTCGACCAATTTTCGAAGGGTTTGGAACTTTACAAAGCAGGGGACTTCAGGCGCGCGAAGAGTGAGTTCTCAGCGTGTCTTGACATCTTTGCCGACGATGGTCCCGCTCTGGCTTACATCTCCAGGTGTCAGGCGTATACTGATAATCCCCCTGACGCTGATTGGGACGGTGTTTATAGACTGACCGAGAAGGGTTAGCGCAGTATGTCGAACCAGCAAAGAATAGTTCAGGAAAGAATCATAGAGAAGCTTGCGGATGCAATAGATCTGCAACACCTGGAAGTCGTTAATGAAAGCGGCAACCACAACGTCCCGGCCGGGTCGGAATCTCATTTTAAGGTAGTCCTGGTCAGTGAGACTTTTGAGGCTTTGCCTCTGATAGCCAGGCATAGGCGGGTGAACGGGATTCTCAGCCATGAACTGGCAAACGATATTCATGCGCTTGCAATTCATACCTACACGGGGAAAGAGTGGCGTAAAAAAAATGGAGAGGCTCCAATGTCTCCCCCCTGTCTTGGGGGCAGTCGCTAAACAGGATGATCATTGCCCGTGTCTAGATCCCGGTGAGCGGCGCCCTTTATGCGGGAGGCACTGAGCTCACGTGCGTGGATCACCAGACCGGTGGACGCACTTCAGAATATCTTTACGAGCTAAAACGGCAGCATATAGCGATTCATGTCAGGGTAATCCGGCGTCGCAGGAAGTCGATGGCCCTGTATGTGGAAAAAGGTGTTTTGCCTGAGCTACGGGTCCCGACAAATTGCGCCTGGCGCGATATCCATTCGTTTCTCGGCAGCAAATTTGACTGGATTATCGCTGCGGAATCGGAGCTGGCAAGTCGCACAAGTGCACCGCGTAATATCTATACCCCCGGTGGGGAGGTCAGTTATCTTGGCCGCCGAGTCCCGCTGGTGCTGGCCAAGAGTCGCTTCAATGTCGTGGAAGCGGACGATACTAGTATCTATGTTTCATGCGCTAATCCTTCCAGGCCAGAAGCAGTCGAGAAACAAATTATTCACTGGTACCGAAGGCAGGCGGAGGCCTTGTTTCCTGAAAGAATTCAGGTGATCGGCGGTTTGTTTTCAGCCCGGGGTAATCCATCTCGGGTGACGGTACGTAAAATGAAAGCCAGGTGGGGGAGTTGCTCGTCCACCGGTGAAATTTGTCTTAACCTGCTGCTAATGAAAGCAGGCTTGCCGCAGATTGATTTCGTGATAGCGCACGAACTTTGCCATCTCAGGCATTTTGCCCACAATGCCAGTTTCTATGCGCTGCTGGGTGAAGTGATGCCTGACTGGAAAGAGCAGGAAGTTCTGCTCGGTCAGGCGGTCTAGAGTATCGGTAAAAGGGAGGGCCAGACATCCTCGAGAAGCTTGGGTTGGGCTTCGACGGTTGGATGGATGCCGTCCCGTTGAACGAGCTCCTTGCCGGTCGATATGCCGTCCAGAAGGAAGGGTACAAACCGCAGAGAATGCTCTTCTGCCAGTGAGGAAAAGACCTTTTCGAAGGCGAGAGTGTATCGACGGCCATAGTTAGGCGGTAATACCATACCGATCAGTAGTACCCGAGCGCCGCTGGCTTTTGCCTGCTCGATCATGATTTGCAGGTTGTCCCGGATGTTGGAAATAGGATACCCGCGAAGCCCATCATTGCCGCCAAGTTCAAGTACAAGGACATCCGGTTGGTGAAAGGCGAGGCTTTTCGGTAACCTTGTGACCCCGCCACCGGTAGTCTCGCCAGATACACTGGCGTTGACGACCTTGTAGTGAGGGTGATCGATAGCAATGCGGTTGGCCAGCAGGTTGACCCAACCTTGCTCCTGATCCATGCCGTAGGCAGCACTGATGCTGTCTCCATACACAAGAAGGGTGTCCGCGAGAACGAGTTGGCTGGCACTGAAACAATACAGAGCGACAATAATTTTAGCTATGCGAGCAATGATCAAAACACAAGACCTTGGAAAATCAGTCAGCACCTCTGAAGGGCAGTTGACTATATTGAAAGGGATCGATTTGGAAATCAAGAAATCCGAGTCGGTTGCCATCGTGGGAGCATCCGGTTCCGGCAAAACTACCCTGTTAAGCCTGTTGGCGGGTCTGGATACCCCCAGTCGAGGTACGATAACACTGGGAGACTATGAGATCACCTCCTTCAATGAGGAACAAAGGGCAAAGGTTCGTTCCGAGCTGGTGGGTTTCGTGTTCCAGTCTTTTCAGTTGTTGGCGAGCCTGAGCGCGCTAGAAAACGTGATGCTGCCTTCAGAGCTCAGGGGGGATTCTGATGCCCAGGCCAAGGCCCATGAACTACTAGATAGAGTTGGCCTCAGTCACAGGATGAATCATTACCCGCGTCAACTCTCGGGTGGTGAACAGCAGCGGGTTGCAATTGCACGCGCATTTGCTTCCTCTGTCGAGATTCTGTTTGCAGACGAACCCACAGGAAACCTGGATACGACGACTGGTCAGCATATTATTGACCTGATCTTCGAGCTCAACGCAGAGTTTGGTACAACACTGGTCCTGGTTACCCATGACAGCCGGCTTGCAGATCGTTGCGAACGCAGTATCCATATTGCATCCGGTGAACTCATTGAGCCACCAAGCCCGCCCCAAGTGGTTTCCAGTCTTGGTGGGTAAACCGTGAATATTTTTTCCCTGGCCCTGAAACTGCTTTGGCGTGACTGGCGTGCGGGCGAGCTGACGCTACTGCTGGCATCACTCGTGATTGCAGTGGGCTCGGTGACCACAGTGTCCCTTTTTGTAGATCGATTGCAGCAGGCGCTTTTAACAGAATCGTCGACCTTCCTTGCTGCCGACAGGGTGATTTCTTCCGATGAACCTATAGACGCGGAAATTGTTCACTACGCCACATCTCTTGGGCTCAGGACATCTGAAACCCTGGGTTTCCTTTCGATGGTTTTTTCCGAAGAGCGGGCGCAGTTTACCTCTGTAAAAGCCGTGGACCAGCATTACCCGCTGCGTGGGAAACTGATTGCCGGTGATGAACCCTTTGTCAGGGGGGCACCGGTCGATACGGGTCCTGCGCCCGGAGAGATCTGGATTGAAAGCCGATTATTCCCATCACTTGATGTCGCACCCGGAGACCTGCTGGACGTTGGTGTATCCAGCATTCCTGTTACCCGCGTCCTGATAAAGGAACCTGACAGGGGGGGCGGCTTTAGTAATGCCGGGCCGCGGGTACTAATGAATATGGCTGATGTTCCGGCAACGGAAGTGGTGCAACCGGGAAGTCGCCTGACCTATAGATATCTGTTTGCGGGCGACCGGGAACGCCTTGCGCAGTTTGAAACGTGGGTGAAGCCAAGGCTGGGGCTTGAGGCTCGCATTTTTGGTGTAAAGGAAGGTGCCGAGGGAATTGGTAACGCGCTCGACCGCGGAGAACGTTTCCTTTTACTGGGTAGTTTGCTGGGAGTCGTGCTTGCCGGTGTTGCTATAGCGCTTGCTGCGCAGCGATACAGCCTGAGACACTACGATCACGTGGCGATTATGAAAACGCTCGGGGCGACGCCCCGCTCTGTTGACCTGATCTTTATTACCATCTTTGTCACGCTTGGTTCTACAGCAACCCTGTTCGGTGCAGCTGTAGGCTATGGCATGCAGATGGGGGTGGCGAGAATCCTGGCGCCCTATATACCGATAGAGCTGCCAGAGCCTTCGATGCGACCGGTGTTACTGGGGCTGGTGACGGGTTTTATCTGTCTCTTAAGTTTTGCATTGCCCCCGCTGCTCAAACTTCGTTCAATTGATCCCGTTAGGGTCATCCGTCGCGATCTGGGTGACGCGAGTGTTGCAGACAGGATGACCTACAGTTTCGCTGTTCTCGGAACGCTTGGTCTGATGTGGTGGTACTCACAGGATCTCAAGCTGACATTAATTATTTTTAGCGGCTCTGTCATATCGTTAGCTCTGCTATTCGGAGTTGCATTTCTGCTTCTTCGAAGCGGCAGGGTTCTGGGTATGCAGGCTGGTAGCGCCTGGAGACTGGCCCTTGCTGGTATGCAGCGACGGGGGCAGGAAAATACTCTGCAGATACTGGTTTTCGGACTGGCGATCATGCTGCTTCTGATTCTGTACCTGGTTCGAACAGCGCTCATTACGGAGTGGCAATCTCAGATTCCACCGGATGCTCCTAATCACTTTGCCATTAATATTACACCAGAGGATGTCCAGCCAATCAGGACGCTGTTTGCAGAAAACGGGGTCGACAGTCAGCCGTTGTATCCGATGATTCGGGGTCGAGTCAGCAGCGTGAATGGAGAATCAGCATCTGATCGGGACAAGCGTCTGCAACATCGGGGACAAGAGGCGCCTGGGTCGAGCTCAGGCAGGAATCTGACCTGGTCCGGTGTGCTACCTGATGACAACATGGTGATAGCAGGAGAGTGGTGGGACGATAATTACTCAGGTCCGCCGCTGGTTTCGCTTGAAAAGGACCTGGCTTCCCGCAACCAGCTAAAAGTTGATGACGAGCTGGTGTTCACCATTCAAGGCAGGGAAGTACAGACGCGAATCGCGAGTATCAGGACGGTTGCATGGGACAACATGCAACCGAACTTCTACATTATCTTTGCGCCGGGGACCCTCGAGGATTTCCCGTCTACTTTTATGACCAGCTTTCATCTTGAGAAAGAACAAAAGCTTTTTCTAAACGATCTGCTTAAAGCCCACCCGACAATGACGGTCATTGAGATTGACGCCTTGATCGAACAGGTACAACGAATCATCAGCCAGGTTTCCCTGGCGATAGAACTGGTGCTGGTGCTAATCGTGGGCTCTGGCGGCCTTGTTCTGCTAGCGAGTATCCAGGCATCAATGGATGAGCGAATGAAACAGCACGCCATCCTGCGAACCCTGGGCGCCAGCAGGAAGCTAATATTGGGTAGCCTTGCGATTGAATTTTGTGCGCTCGGGTTTTTTGCAGGCATCCTGGCGACCGTTGGGTCTGAGGTCACTGTGTTCATGCTGGAAACTGAAATTTTCGAGCTGGATTACGAAATGAACCCTGAACTTTGGGTATTGGGTCCCGTTGTTGGAATCGTCCTGATTGGCGCCGTTGGGACCTTTGCCACCCGAAGAGTTGTGGATACACCACCAGCCAGTGTTTTGCGAGAGCTCGCTTAGCTGCAGGCGTTTATTTCGCCACAGGCGTTTATTTCTAAGGTTCGTGATACCAGGAGCCGTCGCTTTGTTTTCTGATCCACAATTGTGAAAACCAGTAAAACCGGTTTCCTTTCGGCAAGGTGCAGTTATACCGCGTTCTGCCGACCGAAACTTCCTCTGCCGGCGTGGCCAGGACGTTTGTGTTGCTTGTTTCCGACAATGCCATCAGCCCGCCGGGTCCGTAACAGGTCAGCCGTGACAGATTCAAGGTGTCCGTGATGAAAGACAGTTCCAGCAGCGGTTTAAAGTTATCCGACACCATGGGTTCTACCTCGGGGTGCAGGACGGGGAACGGCAGGCTGCGAAGCTTATCCCTGAAAGCAGCTTCATCTACATAGACACCAGCAAGCGGATAGCGAGGCAACAATAGAGGGTTTGAATGTGGCCCGATTGCACCGCTTTGCTGCCCAAAACCGATCATTCCCAGATCACCCACCAGGTTTAGGGTTTCTTCGTCATACTCACCATAGGGGTAGGCGAACAGATTGGAATCCAGGCCGTGTTTCGCCAGAAGGCCCTTTGCCGTCATTAATTCCCCTCTCATCCGACCTTTCCAGTGGTCTGCCATTTCTGCGTCAAGACGTCTGATCATATGAGTGTGGCTGTCGGTGTGATTCGCGATTGTGGCACCGTGCGTGGACATTTCGGCGAGTTGGGCCCACGTCAGGTAGTGAGGGTTTTTCTCCTCTATCAGTCTGGTAGCGACAAAAATAGTAAACGGCCAGCCTCTTGCCTGAAGATTGGGAAACGCGGTGGTATAGATGCTGCGGTAGGCGTCGTCAAATGTGATGGCAACGATCTTCTCGTCACCCTTCTCAGGCCCGCTTGAGGCGTCCATTGAGCGTTTGACCAGTTCATCGAGTGGTAAGACCGTGAAGCCTTCGGCTTCGATGATATCAAGGTGCCGGTTGAACTGATCAGGTGCAATGCTTGTAATTGCCGGCGTTGCTTCATCCACATGATGATAGAGAAGCACGACACCTGCGTCTACGTGTGTGGTTAAACAACAGATCAGGGCGCCAACGACCAGTTTCTTCTGAAATGTGGTTCCGTGTAGAATGCCGCTTCCGAGCAATGTGTAGACTGTCCTGATGGCTGACTTAAGACTGGAACTCAACAAGGTGAACAAAAAGCTTCGCCATGAAACTGGAAAGGCGATTGCAGATTTCAATATGATCCAGGATGGCGACCGCATCATGGTTTGTATCTCTGGTGGTAAAGATTCCCTGACCATGTTGAATATTTTACTGAATCTGAGGGATCACGCACCGATTAATTTCGAGCTGCTGGCGGTGAACCTTGACCAGAAACAGCCCGGCTTTCCAGAGGAAGTTCTGCCGCAGTATTTCGAGACGCTCGGTGTTGATTACAAGATATTGGAAGAAGATACCTATTCGCTGGTGACTGACATGGTGGCCGAAGGAAAGACCTACTGTGGCTGGTGTTCACGATTCCGTCGCGGTATTTTATATAAATTCGCGAAGCAGAATGGCTATACAAAAATCGCGCTTGGCCATCACCGTGATGACATGATAGAGACGCTATTTTTGAATATGTTCCATGGTGGCAAGTTGAAGACAATGCCTGCAAAGCTGCTGAGTGATGATGGACAGAATATGGTTATCAGGCCTTTAGCCTACTGTCGTGAGAAAGACATTGAGCGATATGCCAAGCTGAAAGCGCTGCCGATCATTCCGTGTAATCTATGCGGGTCGCAGGACAATCTGCAGCGCCAGGTTATCAAGGATATGCTGCAGGAATGGGACACGCTCCATCCTGGAAGACTCGCGTCAATATATCGAGCGATGACCGACGTTGTGCCATCGCATCTTGCCGACCGGGATCTGTTTGATTTTTCAGGGCTGGAAGAAAGGCAGCTTAAGCAGGTTAAGCCGTTGGATGTGGTCAACCTTTAAGGGCTTATGTCTCCGGTTTGTAGCGTTCATGAAATTCCTTGATGGCGGCAACTAAATTCCCCAGCTCTTGCGCGAATGTCGTGATGCTTTCCTCGCAGGCTTCGTTGTCGGCCCTGAGTTCTTGTTCTACCTTTCTTGCGATCAGCCTTAAGTTTTCGGCGCCGAATGTGGTTGACAACCCTGCAATGTTGTGGACGAGCCGCTCAGCCTGTTCAATATCCTGGGCCTTCAGGAAGTTTGTGAATGTTTCATGTGCATTTCCATAAATATTAATGTAGTCGTTAGTCAGTGAGTGGAAAAACTCCCGGTCACCGCCTAGAGCGTCTATTGCTTTACTAAAATCAAAGCCTTGAATGAACTGATCTGTGTTTTTCTCCGGTTCCTCTTTCTGGGTAACCGGTTGAATGACCTGTTTATCAAATAGAATATTTTGCAGCGCGTCGTAATCTAACGGCTTGGTCAGGAAATGATCAAATCCGGCATCCAGTGCCTGAGCTTTTTCTACATCAAGAATGCCGGCTGAGATCGCGATCACAAGAGAAGAACGGAGTGCCGGGTCTGCGCGAATACGTTTTATGGTTTCCAGGCCGTCCATCACCGGCATTCGAATATCCATCAGTACAACCGCGTAGCTGTGTTTGTCAAGTGCTTCCAGTGCGTCTTGCCCATTGCCCGCGACGGTCACCTTAAAGCCTCGTCTTTCGAGCATCAAGCAAGAGAGTTTCTGGTTGATTAGATTGTCCTCGACCAACAGTGCCTCGGCGCCTGTCGTCGAGGCGATCCGGGAGGTTGACGCAACGGAATGGATGTGACCGGCAGGCAACTTCTCTACGACTGCGGAAAAATAGAAGGTGCTACCCTTACCGAGTTTGCTGTTGGCAACCAGTTCGCCTCCCATCGTCTGGGCAAGTTGACGGCTGATAGACAAGCCGAGTCCGGTACCTGCGTCTGATAGTGCCATGGCGCCTTGGGTAAAGGGTTCGAAGATAGTATTGAGAATAGTGCCATCAATACCTCGCCCTGAGTCCTTAATGCGAAAATTCAGTCGAATTAAACTTGGAGAAACTTTTTCCTCCGACCAGGTGACATCAACACTGCCTGTCTTAGTGAACTTGATGCCGTTCCCCACAAGGTTAATCAGGACCTGAACCAGGCGTATCGGATCTCCTAACAGGGTGGATTCCTTATCATCGTTGAAAGAGGGCAGATTAAGCGTAATTCCTTTCTCATCTGCCGCGAGAGTAAGCAGATTACTCAGATCCTTGAAAACCGTGGATAGCCTGAATTCGGCCGATTTTAGTGTAAACTTTCCGGATTCCAGCCGTGAGAGGTCAAGAATATCGTTCACAATACGCAGCAGGTGGTTTGAAGAGCTTTTAATCGTGTTCAGGTATTCCGACTGTTCTTGCGTGAGTTCGCTGGCTAAGGTCAGATCGGCGTAACCGCTAATGGCGTTCATGGGAGTCCTGATTTCATGACTCATGTTTGCCAGGAACTGGCTTTTCAGCTCGATGGCTGACTCGGCTCTGATTCTTGACTGCTCTGCCTGCTCTCTCAGTTTTCGCTCTGAAATATCGACGACAGAGGCCTCAATTTTGTAATCATCTGATGCGTTATCAAAAACTGCCTTACCGGAGAGAGCGACCCAGATATGCGCACCTTCTCGCGTGATGACCTGGGTTTCATAGTTGCTCACATGGTCCTGTTTGGTAAGCTTCCTTTGGAATTCTATGAAGTCACCCGGGTTGACGAACGCTGAGCTGATGTCAGGGCCTATGGTGGCCTGATTTGCTCTGATGAGGTCGTAACCCAGCAAGGCTGACGCGGCGGGATTAATGTTAATAAGGTTTCCAGACTGGTTTACTTCGAAAATGCCCTCTATCGCATTTTGGTAGAGAGACAGGTATTTGTTTTTGGAATCATTCAACTGTTGGTAAAGCTTTGAGTTTTCGACGGCGATCCCCGACTGGGAGGCCAGTAATCTCAGTAGCGAAACCCTGTTTTTGGTAAATGCTTGAGTGCTGTGGGAGTTTTCCAGGTAAAGAATTCCAGTCAGGTGTGACTGGCTGAGTATCGGAACACAGAGAATTGATTTTGGCGATTCTCGAAGGATGTACTCATCTTGGGTGAAGATGCCTTCGTTGACTGCATTATTAAGCGCCAGTTCTTTCCGAGTCCTTGCGGTATATTGAATAACGGAAATGGGAATGTCGGCTGATTTCTCGACCGGCACCCTTTCGAACTGAAACTCATTGTCGTCTTTCTGGGTCGAGGTCGAAATTGCTACATTCAACCGATCGTCGGTATTGAGTACCAGACTGGCTTTATTTGCGCCGGCGCTTACCAAAGCAACCTGCAGCAGTTTCCTAAGAAGGTTTTCCAGCACTATTTCACCGGCCAGGACCTGTGAGGCTTCCATGACTGATTCTATATCAAGCAGGCTGCTGTCGCCGTAGAGAAACGTTTCTTCTTGGGGCGTCTGGCTGAACTCGGCTTCAGACAATTCCGGATACTGGTTCTGTAGGTGCCGGACTTTGTTGTTTGCTCCCCATCGCTTGTAGCTTTTGAGGGCGTTTCCGAGGTAGTAATTTGCGAGGCCAGGTGTCGCTGATGATCGGTAGAACTCGCCGGTGCATTCATTGGCCAGTGCCAGGTCATTGAGGTAGCCGTTTTCCTGGGCGAATCGAATAGCGAGCTCGAAATGCTCCATTGCCTGCAGTTGGTTACCGTGATGCGCTGCCAGTTCTGCTTCAACCAGATGGAGACGGTGGAGAATATTTTCCGGAGAGTGATGGGACCACTTTCGGAGCGACCTCCTGTTGCGCCATATACGCAGCTTCAATGCTGTCTTCTGGATTGGGGTTGCGTTACCCAGAGAGCGAATACAGGCGAGGGTTTCGAAAGTTCTGAAAAAAGAAATGGTCGGTGCGTCCTGAATCGCACTAACGTATCGTGATATCTGGTCTGCGAATGATAATGCGTAGTCCATCTGACCGAATATAAATGCAAGATATAGCTTAGTGACGAAAAAATTCGCGAAAAACGCATCATGAAACGTTGGTTCCTGAGGCCGGATCAGTTCATTTTCGCTAAAGGCGTCGCCTTCCAGCAGCCAGGGGGCGCTCACAAAGTGAGTTAGGTTTTGAGTCGCCTGCAGATAAATACTACCCACGTAGTACATGCTGATTTGCTGGCGTTGTTCGGCTTCAGTGATTCGCTCCATCAGTTTGTTTTCGACGCTGTTCAGGTCGCGGCCGAGGAAAAATTCGTATTTAGAGGCAGATATTGCAGCGATAATCGCATACTCGAGGTCACCATTTTCCAGACCTACCTGGTGCGCGCTGGCAAGAGGTTCCAAGGTGCTCTCCAGATGACCCTTCCAGCTGAGACTGAAGAAGTGGGTCAGGGTCATTGCCCTGCCGCGCAATTTATTGTCAACGTTTGGCAGGTTTGCCAGTGCCATCTGGCCCAGGCTGTGGGCGAAATCGATTGCCCCAAAATAATAGATGAAAACAGTTCCGAGTAGAGGAAAAGCAACAGAGGACTCTGGAGCCTGCCCATATTTCAGCGACAGGTGCACCATCTCAAGTACGTACCGGATAACTCTGGGATCACCGGTAATGTACGCAATATGGCAGAGCATCAGCAGGAGTTTCATGGCCGCCAGATGCTGTTCACTTTCCATGGCAGGTAGTTCGATTTTATCGCGGCTGGATAATCGCCATGAATAAAGCAACACTTTGGCCGTCGTCAGAAAAGTTCTGATGCTCGCGGGCCTGGAAATTTCTATCTGTATAGCCGCAAGGGCGGTTTGGGCAGCCTTGATTGCTTCCTGAAGTCGAGACGAAGCGATGAGCGAGTGGATCTTGATCTCGTATGCTCTGGCGATATCCAACGGCGATCGCGCGTGTTCCAGAATGGTGCTGGTTAGCCCGTCCAACTGGCGCTCATCGCCGCAAAGGTAGGCGGTGCTCGCGGCTTCGAGGTGCATCTCCAGGCATCGGTCATGCTGGACCCAGGCGTCCTGTCCTAGCATTGCAATAGCAGTCCGGAAGTATTTAAAAGCCTGCTGGAATGCGGCTGCACTTTTTGCCTTGTATCCGGCTGCTACGTTCAGCTCTGCGAGCTTCAGCCGATCGCCCTGGCTGTTATCTGGGACCTCAAAGCTGTTGTTCAGCTGATTGACGATATCGAAGATACTCTCGTAGGAGTCGCCTTGGATGCCCTCAAGTATCGCTTGCCCGATTTCGGCGTGAGTCTGTCGTCGTTCTTTTTGATCAATCAGCTCGTAAGCTGCCTGTTGGATCCGCTCGTGGGCAAATCGGAAAATGGCCCGCTTGTCTTGAAGCTGCAGGTTCGGGGTCTGTAAGAGATAACCTTGTTGTACCGCCAGGTACAATTGATTTGATGTCTCGGTGTGCGAGAGTCCGGATACCCTTTGTAACAATTCAAGGTCAAATTCGATGCCAATACATGCAGCCATCTTCAAAAGTTTAATCGTGGTTGAATCGAGACTCTGTAGCTGATGTATCAGTGGCAGGCTGACATTTTCAGAGGGTGGTTCACTGGTGATTTGCGAAATATCCCAGACCCATTCCCTGTGTGTTCGATCAAAGCGAAGGAAACCTTTGTCAAAGGTCCGGTTCAGAAACTCTTTCACCGAGAGCGGGTTGCCACGCGTCTTTTCCAGGACCAGTTTGGCAAACTCGATGGTTTCTTCTTCAGCCCTGAAGAGGCTTTCTGAAATGAGTCGGTTTACGCAACCGATGGATAGGTTTTCCACTTGCAACAGCTCTAGCGATGGCGATCTCTCACGAAGTTTCTGGATCTGAGTTCTGATCTGCTCTTTCGTTTCGAGCGCAGGAAAACGATAAGCTCCAAGGAGCATGACAAAAGGAAGCTGGTTCCGGGTGAACAGGTCATCAAAGAGGTCGATCGACGCACTGTCAATCCACTGCAGGTTGTCCAGGCTGATGACAAGGGGTGTCTTGCCGCCACAGATAGTATTGATAAGCGCAATAATCCCGCTCAGAAGCCTCGGTTTTGCATCGGTGGCGGCCAGCATTGTGGCGTTTGGTATGTGATCAATGAAGTGGGCAACATCGGGTGCTATGGTAGATAATGGGTCTTCTAGTCCAGCCAGGTTTTCCCGGATTGCTTTCTTGTGCTCAATGAAATCCGGCCGACTGAGTAGTTGTTTGAGGATATCGCTTAGCGCAGCAGAAATCCCGCTATAGGGTATTTCCTTGGTGATCGGGTCGTGGATACCTTTTGCCAGGAATCCGCCCCTTGTGATCACTTCTCTTTCAAGCTCTCGGATGAGGGAGCTTTTGCCAGTACCGGTTTCGCCAATACATATAATGGAGCCTGATTTACCCTTGGCGGCACGGTCCAGTGTCGTCAGGAGTTGCGTCAAATGTGTGTCGCGTTCCAGAAGCTGCTCCGGAATACTTAGCTGCTCAGAGATGTCATCGAGAGCGACGTCAAAGTCGAGTTCGATATCAGGGTTTTCATCAACAAGCTCCAGGAAGCGGTTCAGATCTGTGGTGATTGCAGATGCACTCCGGTACCTGTCTTCTGGCATCTTTGAGAGCAGCTTAAGCGTAATTTTTGATAATGCCTTTGGTACTGCTGGATTGATGTTCTCCGGAGGTGCGGGAGTGTGTGTCAAGTGCTGGTAGATCAGATCAAGGTTGTCTTCGCTGTTGAAAGGCAGACGACCGGTGAGCAGTTGGTAGAGAGTGATGCCCAGAGAGTAGAAATCAGAACGAAAATCCACGGATCGATTCATCCTGCCGGTTTGTTCCGGCGAGAGATAAGACAGGGTTCCCTCGAGTGTTCTGTTGACCTCTGGTTTCAACAGGCTCGCTGGGGAGGGGGTCGAGATACCAAAATCGAAGAATTTTATTTCTGACTTTTCTGCGTCGTACATGATATTGGCTGGATTGATGTCTCGATGGACGATGTTTGCCCGGTGAATATCGTCGACCGCCATTGCCATGAGGCACGCAATTCGAGCGCTCTCGACGATATTGAGTTCATCATGCTGGATAAATGAGATGAGTGGCTTGCCGGGTGCCTCTTCTGTAACGAGTATCGGGGAATCATCCCTGTCTATCAGCTCAATTGGTTTGATGACGTGGTCAGACTGAATTTGTGCCAGCAGTTCGAATTCACGCAGGCGCCGGGAAATAAGTTCTGGGGTGGAGATTTCGGGTCTGAGTTGCCTCAGTATGACCTTCTTCCCATCTTTGGTTCGTGTGCCACTATAGACCAGATTATGCAGTCCCTGGTGGACGGGCTGAAGCTGCTTGTATCCCGGAACAGATATCATATTGGCTCGACAGTTAGTTCCCTTTCGGGAAATTTACATCGCGGTGGTTATTTCTCGCAAGGTAATTCATTTTCAGGCTAACAGTATTAGCATGGCGCATTTTATGGGTTTAGTATTCAATACCCTCACTAATAAACGCGCGCAAAAGACCCTCTTAATCAGAGCTTACCTAGGTGACGGTGGGTGCGAATAAATAACCGGTACCATGGATCGTACTAATGAAGATCGTGTTGCGGTCGTGCTTTCTGAACTTCCTTCTCACCTGTCCAACGAGCACATCAATATAGCGATCATCCGGGTACCATTCCCTGTTCCGAATTCGGTTCATGAGTTGGTCGCGAGTCAGGACCTCTCCGGTATTTTCAATCAATGCTAGCAGCAGTTGGAACTCTCCCGCAGATAACGTCTGCTGCCTATCTTCAGGGGTCGAAAGTTCCCTTTTGTTAAGGTCCAGTGTCCAGCCCGCGAACTTCCGGGTAGAGCCTTTTTCTTTTTGTTTTTGCTGCGCCCGGACTCGCCTGAGAAGGTTCTTCACCCGTGACAGTAATTCACGGGGGTCGAAAGGCTTGGTCATGTAATCGTCCGCGCCACTCTCCAGGCCTACGATTCGGTCAATCTGGTTGTCCTTTCCTGTCACCAGGATGATGCCAATGTCGAATTTGGCACGAATCTCGCGGGTCAGGGTTAGTCCATCCTTTCCCGGTAAGTTGATGTCAAGCAGGCACAGGTCGATACTGCCCTCGCCGATCAGCTCGAGGACACCATTGGCGTCTGGGACTTCGGTGACAGTGTAGCCCTCATTCTCGAAGTGCGACGTGAGTTGACGGCGCGTGATCGGTTCGTCTTCGATGATCAGAATATGTGCGACTTGCTCATTCATTTAAGGTGGTTCTTTCTTGACACCACCACATTATATACCATTGGTTTCTTCGGATGCTAAATTATTGATCACTTGTCTGACCTTAAAATACCATGGGATGAACTATCAGAAGATGCCCTGATGGGAATCATCGAGGAATTCGTCACTCGAGAAGGGACGGAATATGGTGATTCTGAGATATCCCTTGAGATGAAATGCCAGCAGGTGAGGCAGCAGCTCCGCGACGACGAGGCTTTTATTACCTTCGATGAAGAGCTGCAAACCTGTTCAATTAGTCCTGCTAACTGAGTTTGCCGTGGCCAGCTTGCTCGCGTAGGATCCGTGCGGCATCATATAAAGTCTGGCTGGGCGGAAGAGATATTAGATGAAAATTGTAATTGCGATAGTCACTGGGTTGCTGCTGTTTCTTGGGGCATGGCTGCTTAATCAGGAATCGTCAAATAACGACACCGAAGTTAACCAGGAGCAAACCACGGTTGACACAAAGGCGTGGATAATCGATGTCACTGCGAATCTTGATGGTGAGCGAATAGTCAACGCAGACGATGAACCCGGCAACTGGCTGGCCCATGGCCGAACATACGACGAGCAGCGCTTTAGTCCCCTCGACCAGATAACAACAGATAACGTCGGTGATCTTGGTCTTGCCTGGTATTTTGACACTGGCACGGATCGAGGACTCGAAGCGTCACCCATTGTTGTTGATGGTGTTATGTACACCTCGGGTTCCTGGAGTGTTGTGTTTGCCAATGACGCCCGAACGGGAGAACTGATATGGCAGTTTGACCCAAAGGTACCCAAGGCCTGGGGCGTCAATGCCTGCTGCGATGTGGTCAACCGGGGCGTTTCCGTCTGGAAAGGGCGGGTCTATGTTGGAACGATTGATGGTCGACTGATCGCGCTTGATGCTGCCACCGGCGAAGTCGCCTGGGACGTCACCACCATCGATAAGACCAAACCCTATACGATTACGGGTGCGCCCAGAATCATCAATGACAAGGTGATCATTGGTAACGGCGGAGCTGAGTATGGTGTCCGTGGATATGTAACGGCATACGATACTGCAACGGGCGAACAGGCCTGGCGTTTTTATACCGTGCCAGGCAATCCCGATGAACCTTTTGAATCATCCGCGATGGAAGAAGCGGCAAAGACCTGGACCGGACGTTGGTGGACCATGGGCGGTGGCGGAACCGTCTGGGATTCAATGGCCTATGACCCGGAACTGAACTACCTGTACATCGGAGTGGGTAACGGTTCGCCGTGGAATCAGAATATCAGGAGTCCAGGGGGTGGCGACAACCTGTTCCTGTCTTCAGTCGTTGCGCTGAATCCTGATACCGGTGAATACATTTGGCACTACCAGACCACCCCCGGTGATACTTGGGACTACACTGCGACCCAGCACATGATTCTTGCCGAGTTGGAAATTGGCGGTGAGCTCAGAAAAGTCATCATGCAGGCACCCAAAAACGGTTTTTTCTACGTGCTTGATCGCGTCACGGGTGAGTTTATTTCCGCCGAGCAATATATACCGATGACTTGGGCGACGCACGTTGATCCTGAATCAGGGCGACCTGTTGAGAGTGACAACGCTCGCTATCAAGTCGCGAATCCGTTGCTGGATTTACCGCTGGAAGAACAAGTTGCCGTGCTAGCAGCGATGACGGCGGAAGAAATAGAAGCGGCGTATCATAAACCTGGACCGCTTGGTGGCCATAACTGGCATCCAATGTCTTACAGTCCGGATACCGGATATGTCTATATCCCAGCGCTGGATATGCCTTTTGGCTATGGTAATGAACCCGAGTTCACTTATGAGGAAGGCCGCTGGAATCTTGGCAACGACTGGCGTCTGGGTATGCCCACCGGTGATCAGGGTGTTGATGACAAGGTAGATGGGCTGCTGCGAGGGTTTGTTTCCGCATGGGATCCGGTTGCGCAAAAAGAGGTCTGGCGAATTCAGCATGCAGGTACTTGGAACGGGGGTATGTTGTCTACTCATGGCAACTTGATCTTCCAGGGAAACTCCAGTGGTCAGTTCGTCGCCTATCGAGCCGATACAGGTGAAGAGCTTTGGTCAGCGCCGGCGCAGACCGGTGTCATTGCGCCGCCGATTTCCTTCGAGATCGACGGTGAACAGTATGTCACCGTTGTGGCGGGCTGGGGCGGTGCTTTTGCCCTGGCGGCAGCGGCGGCAGAGGGATATAACTTGAAGTCACGTGGCCGGATTCTGACGTACAAACTGGAGGGGGAAGTTGAGCTGCCGCCGGTGGTTGACGTTGCAGCGGTCTTACCTGAACCGCCGCCAATAGATGCGACCGATGAAGAAATAACGCATGGTAAGTTTATGTATCACAAGTACTGCGGTGTTTGCCATGGGCCTGGTGTGCGTTCGGGCGGTGTATTGCCCGATCTGCGATATATGGCGTCAGGAAAGCATATTGTCTTTGAAGATATTGTTCTTGGCGGTATTTTGCAGGATCGCGGCATGGTGAGTTTTGCGAGCTCACTTACGAAGGAAGATTCAAGGTCGGTGCATCAGTATGTGATTAGCGAGGCGCACCGCTTAAAGTCAAGAACCGTGGAGTAGGCGACAGGTCAACGGAAATAGCGGCTAAAACACCAGAAAAATAAGTGTGAACCGGCAAATTGGCCAGGACGAAAGGAGAGAAGAGGAATGAGCGAAGCGATTGATACCCAATGGATGTCAAGGGATCCTGACACGATACCTCTGAATCAGCTGGATCTGATGAATCCTCAGTTGTTTCATGACGATTATCATGTGAAGGTTTTTGAGCGATTGCGCCAAGAATCACCTGTCCACCTGCAAAAAGATCATGCAGAGATAGGGTCTTTTTGGAATGTCACCCGGTACGAAGACATCATGGCGGTCGATACCAATCATGACAGCTTCTCGTCTGACGGTTCTATTACGGCTGTTGACCAGGATGAGGAATTTCCGCTGCCCATGTTTATCGCTATGGATCCTCCAAAGCACGATCAACAGCGCAAGGAAGTGAGTAGTGCGGTCCAGCCCTCGAACCTGGCAAAAATGGAATCCACGATTCGTGAACGTGTCTGCGGTATCCTTGATTCACTGCCGCGAGGCGAGGAATTTAACTGGGTAGATCGTGTTTCCATCGAGTTAACAACGCAAATGTTGGCGACGTTGTTTGATTTCCCGTTTGAAGACAGAAGGAAACTAACCCGATGGTCGGACGTGGCAACGGCCGATGAGCAATCCGGCATTATCGAGAGCGAGGATCAGCGGCGGGCAGAATTGTTTGAGTGTCTCGAATATTTCACCGGGCTATGGAACGAAAGAGTTAACGAGCCGCCTCGCGGCGACCTGATTTCTATGTTGGCGCACGGTGAATCGACCAGGAACATGGCTCCGGTCGAGTACCTCGGTAACCTGATATTGTTGATCGTCGGGGGTAACGACACGACGCGAAACTCAATCTCCGGTGGTATTAAATTTCTGAATGAAAACCCGGCTGAGTATCAAAAGCTGCGTGATAACCATGGTCTGATACCTAACATGGTACCTGAAATCATCCGTTACCAGACACCGCTGGCTTATATGAGAAGGACGGCAGTGAAAGATTCCGTGTTGGCTGGTCAGAATATTAAAAAGGGTGACAAGCTGTTGATGTGGTATGTCTCTGGAAATCGCGACAGTCGCTCTATTGAGGATGCGGATAAATTCTTGATTGATCGCCACAATGCCCGCAGGCATTTGTCTTTTGGTTTCGGTATCCATCGTTGTATGGGTAACCGTTTGGCGGAGATGCAGCTGCGAGTACTGTGGGAGGAGATCATGACTCGTTTCGATAACATTGAAGTGGTCGGTAAGATCGAGATGGTCAATTCAAACTTCGTAAAAGGCTACTCTAAATTGCCCGTGATCATCCGCTAGAAAAATATAAAGAGGACGGAGGGAACAATTCGTTGGTAATTCTCTCCGTTCCACTTAAACGAAACGTCCTTTAAACACTCAGCTTTTTTCTGGTGTTAGTTCTATGGCGTTGGACTCTGCGCGACTCCCCATAGCGATTTCGATAACCCTGTCTCCCCAGGTGTATTTTTCCCGCATCAGTTCATTAACTGTGTCGATGTTCTCGTTCTTCACTGTATGAGTGAAATCACCAGCCTGTTCACCTCTAATTAAAGTGAACCTTGCGGATGATTGGAGTCGTTTAAACCAATCGGAATCAGTGTCGCCCCGCAGGTAAGCGTGTCCGTCGTAGTCGACTACCCAGAGTCGTGTCACTACTTCTTCACCAGCCTCATTAATAGTGTGTAGCTGAACAACTTCAACTCGCTCGGATGCGATAACCTGCAATCCGCCAATGATGAGCGTGAGCCCCAGGACTATTCCAACTGGCCATAATATGTATTTCATTGTGTATTCCTTATTGCTGTTTAGTGCGGCGTGTTGCAGTTATAGATAGACTTTAACATTAAACAGTTTAATATTAAACAATAAATTCGAGCGAGCACGGTTGATGGCTAATCCATTAAGTGACCAAGCGGTTTTTACCTATTTCAACGAGATAGGAATTATCTCCCAACTGTCTGCAGGGCTGTTTGAACAAGGACTGCCAGAAGGGCTGACGCTCTCTCAGTTTAGTGTGCTGAACTGGTTTGTACGGGTTGACGTGGAAGCGACACCTGGTCGTCTGGCTCGAGCCTTTCAGGTGACCGGTGGCGCGATGACCAACACTTTGAAGAAGCTTGAATCCAAGGGGCTAGTTAAGGTGGAACCGGACAAAAATAGCGGCAGACGAAAGCGGGTCACCATGACGAACAAGGGAAACCAGGTTCGTGATAAAGCGATTAAATCAGTTGCCCCACTGCTTAGGGAGTTTGCGGAATGCTTTTCTATCGAGAAGCTCAAGCGCCAAACCGGGCAACTGGCAGAAGTCAGGGAGTATCTGGATGAACGCCGTTATAAGCAGTCATAGGTTCATACTGTATTCAGCTGGTTAACTTCTGATTCAGTTAAGCAGGCACATCATTAACTTCACGTTTGATGCCTCAGTGAGGCCAGGAGTTAAGTGATGAGAGTTTTGATGATGCTGGTGTTTTTGGTGGTTTCGGGTTCAGCCTGGGCTGATGCCTTGAAAGTAAAGGTGAAGGCTAAAAAGAACTCCCACGAGCATCGACGCGATGGACATGATAATCGCGCTGAGTGGGATTGGCAGCGACCCTCCTGGAGTCTGTTTTACTCTAATAAGAGCCCCCACTACCGACACAAGAGACACACCGGAAACAACCGTTCCCGGAGTCATTATTCCGGCAACAGGGGCCACGACAGGCAATGGAGAAACTGGAGAAGCGCGGACCAGTTTCGAACGAGGCGAAGCAACAAGAGTGAACCGGTAATTTATATTAATGCCGAAGTCTCAGCGATCAGCCTTAGGGGTATTAAGCGACACGCGGCGATTTATGATGTCTATGCAGAGTTGGGTGATGGCAGGCGAATTCCACTGCGTAGTCTTGAAGGCTCCCTGCATCGTGGCGAATCCTTCACCAGGCACTTCAAGGAATCACGTTACGTGACAAAGCTGTTCCTGCATGTGGGTCCGGAATATCGGCACCAGCGTGCTTATGTTTCTGTCGATTATTTACCCACGAAAAACCGTGGTAAGCGGGGTTTTAATAACAGCCCTGAGCGGGGTTTTAATAACAGCCCTGAGCGGGGTTATGATAACAGCCACTAGTTCTTTGATATCAGCCCGCTTAAGTGATCGCTGGAAATTGAATCCCGGTCCCGGTCTTCAGGGTGACCCCGGCCGCTGCCACCGGCAGTTTCCAGAACCATTGTTGAACCCGCAGGTATTAATTCACGGCCCATGCCCTTCAGGGTTGGGCCGTCTTTGATGTAGACACTTGCAGGCGCGCCGTCGCCGCCCCCATGTCTCCCCCTTGGCGGGTGGTCTATTCGATCAAACATTTTTGAGACGGCAAACGCCTCGTTATTCGAATGGCCGAATTCCATGATCTGCCCGAACCCGCCCCTGAATTGTCCGTTACCCGCCGAATCGGGTTGGTACTCTTTGCGCCAGATAACCAGCGGTGCAGAATTCTCGGTGATCTCAATGGGCGTGCTCCGAACACCCGAGGGGAACGCGGTGCAGCTCAAGCCATCTTTTTCAGGTCGAGCGCCAGTGCCACCTGTGTAAAAAGCATTCATCACGAATGGTTCAGAGCGACTACCGGCAATCATCCCTTCGCCGCCAAGAAATACCGGGCCAAACAGGCAGGCCGCACCTTCAGTTGGCACCTGGCCCTCTAAAGGCTCATCCAGGCAGCCCAGCACAACATCCGGGAGCATTTGCCCGATGGCGTGTCTCGCAGATACCGCGGATGGCCTTGGTGCATTCAGGATGCAACCAGCAGGAGCGGTGACCCGGACAACACCTAATGACCCGGCGTTATTCGGGATATCGTTACCGATCACACACCGTACGCCAAAGGATGTATAAGCCTGGGCGTAGGTCAGTGGGACATTAATGCCGTGACTGCTGGTGCCTGAAGTTCCGCTCCAATCGACTTCAATGCCCTCTGCCGAAATGGTAACGCAGCAGACAAGATCCACGGGTTCGGAATAACCGTCGACTTGCATCGTGTTGTGCCAGACCCCTTTGGGCAGCTCGCGTATTTCTTCAAGCATAGCGGCCCGGGAGTTTTGGATAATCATTTCGCCGACCGCATCCAGGTCATCCAGACTGAATTCTTCCATGGCTGCAAGCAGGCTGTCGCTGCCTGCTTTGTTGCAAGCCGTCAGTGAATACAGGTCTCCTTCTGCAGCACGAGGATCTCGAACATTCGCCCGGAGAATTTCGATTAGCGTTTGATTGATTTTCCCAGCGCGGAACAGGTACCCAATGGGCAGATTAATACCTTCCTCGAACACCTGCCTGCCATCCGGGCCGAACCCCAGGCCGCCCACATCGGCGATGTGGGAAGTGGCGGCGAACAGTGCGACTACCTGACCATTCCTGAATACAGGGGTGACTACCGTAAAGTCGTTGAGGTGTCCTGTACCGTGCCAGGGATCGTTGGTCACCAGGACATCACCGGGCTCAAGTGTCCCGGGAGGATGCTTGCGGAGGAAAAACCCGACACTTGCGGCCATTGCATTGACGTGGCCGGGAGTCCCGGTAATAGCCTGGGCCAGCATATGCCCATCGGTATCAAAGACGCCGGCCGATAGATCTCCTGCCTCCCTCACGGTGGTAGAAAATGCCGTACGGATTAGCGTCTGGGCCTGTTCCTCGACGATGGCCAGTAGTCTGTCCCAGAGCAACTGCAGCCGAAGTCTGTCCAGCGAATTATTCACTATTTTCTCCTGGAGGCTGCTTTTTTGTTAACACAATGCAGCCGAGGCTATTGATGCTGGCGCTAAAACTGGAAGAGATGACTGTCGTAGTCTGGTCCTCGGTAATTAGTGCGGGACCATTTATGTATACATTGGCGGCCAGTTGCGCCCGCAGATAGACAGGGACATCCAGCCGTGTAGCCGTTTCTGCGTCAAACACGGAATGTTCACCAATGGCTTTCAAGGGTGCGCCCGGTTCCAGACGTGCCGGTGTAAGGCGCTGCGTGACAGGCTCTGACACCATCAGGGTCCAGCTAAGAATCTCGATATCAACACCATCAATCACGTGGCCGTATAAATTCTTGTAGGTTCGTTCGAACGCCTCGGTAAACCGATCGCGATGCGATTCAGTGTATGGCCCTGCGGGCAGGTCAATCGCAAGCTCGTGACCCTGGCCAACATATCGCATGTAGGCCTGCGGGGTCTCTATCAGACTGTCGCTGGTGGACGCTTCCTGAACGATAGCAAGTGCTTCAGATCGCATCTCGGTATACAGATCGTTGACGAGCTGATGGTCCAGCTTGGCTAAAACCTGTTGCCTGCTCCTGACAACTTCGTAAGAAATCGGTGCCAGCAGGAAGCCGACCGCAGATCCGACGCCGGCATCGGGCGGAATGATGATCTGTGTCGCTCCGAGTTTGTGTCCCAGTCGAGCGGCATGCAGGGGAGCCGCGCCCCCGAAAGCGACAATTTCGCGCTCCGCCAGATCCATACCGAATTCTGCAGCATGAGTTCGGGCTGCAGATGCCATGTTTTCGTCGACAACTTCGCTGATACTGAATGCCGCCAGGTTGATATCAACCTCCAAAACTTGCGCAACATTATCCTGTATGGACTGATTCGCACGCTCCAGGTTAAGGGGGAAGGCAAATTTCTCAGGGTAAACCCTGCCAAGAGCGATATCAGCATCAGTGACAGTTGGTTTGATTCCGCCGCGATCGTAAGCCGCCGGCCCTGGTTCAGAGCCGGCACTTTCGGGTCCCACCTGGATCCGTTTCAGTTTATCGATTCGAGCGATGCTGCCGCCACCGGCGCCAATTTCTACCATTTCTATAACAGGGATCCTGACAGGCAGGCCGCTGCCTTTTTTAAATCGATAAACACGATCAACCTCGAAGCTTCGAGAAGTGAGCGGTTTACCATCATCAATCAGGCACAACTTGGCGGTGGTTCCGCCCATATCGAACGACAGCATTCTATCTAGTCCCAGATGTTCTGATATTCGCTGAGCAAGAATCGCGCCGCCCGCGGGACCGGACTCGACCAGGCGAATTGGAAATTTTGTCGCGGTATCCAGGGTCGTCAGTCCACCGCCCGAAGTCATTAGCAGGAAAGGGCACAGGAATCCCTGGGTTTTTAGCTCACCGGCCAGGCGTGCCAGATAACTTGCCATCAGGGGTCTGACATAAGCGTTCGCGCAAGCGGTTGAAAGGCGTTCAAATTCACGAATTTCAGGCGCGACTTCACAAGCCAGCGAAATGGAAAGGTCGGGCCTGGCCCTGGCCAGGATCTCCCGGGTTCTGATCTCGTGGATTGGATTGACGAAGGCGTGCAGGTAACCAACCGCGACGCTCTCGATCTCGTAATCCTCGAGTACCGAGAGGTGACGCCGAATGGTTGACTCATCCAGTTCAATCAGGATATTGCCATCGCGATCCATGCGTTCCCTGACAGGAAGCCTGAGATGCCTTGGTACGAGAGGGATTGGACGATCAATATTGATATCATATTGTTCGAACCGATCCTCATGGGCCATTTCAAGGGCGTCCCTGTGGCCTTCTGTAGTCAGTAGTGCGGTGTTGGCGCCGCGACGTTCAATCAGCGCATTGGTCGCCAGGGTAGTGCCGTGAATAATTAGACCAATTTCGGAAGGGGCAACGCCTGCACGGTCCAGGACGGTTGTAATGCCTTCAAGTACGGCCCTGCCTGGGTGGTCATAGGTGGTCAGCAGTTTCGTCGTGAGACGTTCACCTGTCGGTAGCTCTAATACGATGTCGGTAAAGGTACCGCCGATGTCGACCGCGAGGCGAGCGGGCCTGGTTTCTGAGGACATTGTGGCTGCGGGCATAGGTTAATTAATCAGCTTCATTTACCCATAGTTTATCTCAAGTGCGCCCACCGTCCTTATAGGTGAATTAGGAGATTTACTTGGATCTCGGGTTCGATCCGTTGGGGGGTACCGTAGGTTGCTGTTAACATAGGCCCGATTGAAAGTCGGAGTAAAAATTGAGTCAGCGTTACGAATTTCTGGGTAAATCCATTTCAGGACCTTTCACCATCCCCTCCGGCATTATCGCCACAGCTGCGCCTATTATTCAGTACTTGTTCGATCGGGTGCCGGAAATAGGGGTAATGACCACTAAAAGCATCGGGCCAGTGCCTCGTTCGGGTAACCGGGAGCCTATCATGACCCAGTATGCGCCCGGTTGTTTTATGAATGCAGTAGGGCTTACAAACCCTGGTGCGGAAGCTAGTTTGGAACAGCTGGCAGCCTTGCAGGTTCCGGATGACAGGTTTCTGCTGACGTCGATATTTGGTGGCAGCGTGGAAGAAATAGTCGCAGTGGCCCAACTGTTGGCGCCTGTTTCAGATGGCCTGGAACTCAACCTGTCCTGCCCCCACGCCAAAGGATACGGCATGGATATGGGCCAGGATGCCGGCTTGGTGAAGGAAATCACCCAGGCTGTTAAAGCGGTTGTGAACATCCCTGTTGTGCCGAAACTGACCCCTAATGTGCCAAACATCGGCGAAATCGCCCGAGCGGCGGTAGACGGTGGGGCGGATGCGTTGTGTGCTATTAACACGACGGGGCCGGCTTATTACACAGCTTACGGCGAGCCTGTTCTGACGAATAAACTGGGGGGTATGTCTGGCCGTGGGGTGTTACCGACTGCCCTAAAGTGTATTAGGGAAATGCGTGAGGCAGTTGATGTTCCCATTATCGGCTGCGGTGGTGTTGCGACTCTGGATAACGTAAAGGCGATCCGGCATGAGGGTGCCAGCATTATCGGAATAGGGTCGGCATTGACCGGTATGAATTCAGCGGAAGTCGGGGAATATTTCAGTGAAATACTGTCAGGCCTGGAGAAAGACGAGCCAACGGCAGGCGAGCTGATTACCGTCGATATGGGCTATGAGCCCTACACGCTAATCACTAATGAGAAAGTCTGCGAAGATATTTCGATCCTGACTTTCGATCGCAAGGTTGGCGTCCAGGCAGGGGAGTTTGTGTATGCCTGGATACCCGGCCTTGGAGAGAAACCCTTTTCGGCGTTAACGGATGATCCCTTTGCGCTGGTGGTGATCGACGTGGGGGTCTTTACCCGTGAGTTGCTGAAATGTGAGCCGGGATCAAAAGTTTATGTGCGCGGACCTCACGGTGTCAAAGTAGCGCCACCAGAGAACTCGAAAATTGTCGCAGTGGCGGGTGGAACAGGTCTGGCGGCGGTTTATCAGATAGCGCGGGATTTCGGTAACGCGGAAGTTTTCCTCGGTGCACGAACCAGTGACCGGTTGTACTTCAAGGATGAGTGTGCGGCTATTGCTAACACTCATATCGCGACAGATGATGGCAGTGAAGGATTTAATGGTGTTGTTACCGTGTTGCTTGATGACTGGTTGAAGGTGAAGTCCGAAGAGGAACTACGCGAGCTTGTCTTTTACAATTGCGGCCCTGCGCCAATGGTACATGCTGCGATCGAGGTTCAGCGCAGCTACGTTAGTGATGACCGGATATTCAGTGCAATTGACTACCTCACGAAGTGTGGGGTCGGCATCTGTGGAGCCTGCCACTCACCGGACGGTCGCCGTATTTGCGTAGATGGCCCCTTTCTTTCAGGATCTTTCTAATCAGGGTTTGAGTGTTCATTCCGCGCTTCCCTGATTATTCGTTGAGTGTTTTTTCCAGCTCGCTCACCATTTGGTCGAACACTTCAATAGTGGCGATAACCGGTGCGGGCGTTGTCATATCTATACCCGCTTTCTTCAGCAATTCAATAGGGTAATCGCTGCTCCCTGAGCGCAGCAGGTTCAGGAAGCGCACCCTCGCAGGCTCCCCGTCTTTTAGTATCATGTTCGCAAGAGCCGTGGCTGCAACAAATGAAGTTGAGTACTGGTAGACATAAAAATTGTCGTTTCTTAGAAAGTGCGGAATTCGACTCCAGGTGCTGTCCACCAGTGGATCCATCTGCACGGAATCACCGTAGTAAGCGATGTGAGTGTCGTGATAGATCTTGTTCAGCGAATCCTTGGTTAGCGCTTTACCGGATTCCACTGCAGCATGTGCCTGCATTTCGTAATCGGCAAACAATGCCTGGGTATAAAAGCCGCCGCGGAACTCGTCCAGGTAGGTTTGCAGAAGGAAGACCTTGTCTTCCTTCGAGTCGGCTTCGCTTAACATCTTTTGGAATAGGATCGCCTCGTTGGTCATGGATGCAATTTCCGCGATGAAGGTACGATAGTTTGCGTAGGTGTAGGGTTGCGCTTCTGCTGCAAGGCTCGAATGGATCGAATGTCCATATTCATGAGCAAGTGTTGAAACGCTGTTGAAGGTGCCGTTGTAGTTCATTGACAGATAAGGCTTGGAACGGTAAGTGCCCCAGGAATAGGCGCCGCCACGTTTACCCTGTGATTCATAGGTGTCTACCCAGCCTTCACTAAATCCCTTCCAGTAAGTGGTGACATATTCGTCCCCGAGCGGCATCAGGGCGTCGGCTACGATCTTTTTGGCTTCTTCAAACGAGACGTCTTTGATGGTTTCTTCACCAATAGGCGCGGAGGTATCCCAGGGTTGTAGGGTTTCTACGCCCAGCGCCGCGCGGCGAATTTCCATATAGCGCTGCAGTGGGCCTGCGCCCTGCCTCGCTGCCTCGATCAGGTTGGTGTACACCTCTGTGGGTATTGCATTGCCGTAGGTTGCTGCTTGCAGCGCTGAATCGAAGCCACGAACTTTCGCCTGGAATACCCGGGCCTTGACGTGACCTTCGTAGTTGGCGGCCAGGGTGTTACCCATGCGTTCGTATTCTCCATAGATACCTTTCCAGGCATCTTCCCTGACACGTCGGTCCGTTGAACTCATGAAGGCCGCGTAACGAGCTTTTGTGAGTTCAACGCTATTGCCTTGCTCATCGACTATCTCGCCGTACTTGATGTCGGCGTTATTGAAAGCGCCGTAGACACCGCTGAATTTTCCAAGTGCGTCACTTGCACTGGCGAGGATTCTTTCTTCAGCCTCGCTGAGCGTGTAATCCCGCATACGAAGTTGCTCGTCAATGAAGTGACGATAGATGCCCAGTCCCTTCGTTAAGCTGATCATTTTTTCCAGCTTTAGCGGTGGAATCGCAAGAAGTTCGGGCCTCATATATGAGGTGGCTTCGTTGTATTTCGTTGAAAGTGTTCGGGCACGGGAAAAGTTTGCGCTGTTCTCGCCAACCCGCATGTCTTCATAAGACTTCAGCCCGGCGTACACAAAAATATCCGAGATCAACATCTCGATCTCTTCCATCTTCTGGATCGCAGCAAGAAGTGTTTTACCATTATCGCCAAGATGTCCCCTGTAGGATTCAATCTCTGGTAAAAGCGCCTTGTACTTTAGGATGTCTGCTTCCCAGCTATCAGTGGAAACATACATATCAGCTAAATCCCACTTATATTCCGCCGCGATCTCGTCGCGTTCTTTTGGTTCTTCGGCGTGAAGTGATGAGGCACCTATCAGCAGGATTACAGGGATCAGCTTGGTAATGTATTTCATGTGGTTCTGGGAGCCTTTTCTTGATGAAGTCACTTAAATGGACGATTTGCGGGACGGCAATCGGTGTGTGATGCTAACCGAAAGTGGCGGGCGAAGAAATCGCCTTGCGTTGGTTTTCAGGTTCTGTGAGATGAAAATGATTGATATTGATACAGGCACAGAGGAACTTCTCTGCCGTATTGAAGACAGGGTCGCGGTGGTTACCCTAAATAAACCACACAAAAAAAATGCCCTTGGCGATGTCCTGACTCCTGCGTTGCGGTCTGTGATGCTGGTCCTTGCGGATGACGAACGTGTAGGTTGCGTGATGATCACCGGGGCAGGGGACGCGTTCTGTTCAGGTGGTGATGTCAGTGGCATGGGGGGGGGCGGAACACCCAAACCCCGAGATGAGCGTGTCGCAGAATTGCTCCAAAAGCAGGAAACATTGACCCTGCGGCTTCATGAGCTGGGCAAAGTCACTGTTGCCGCGTTGCCTGGCGCAGCTGCGGGTGCTGGATTGTCGATTGCACTGGCCTGTGACCTCAGGGTCGCCTCGAGCAATGCCTTTATCACTACTGCGTTTAGGAATGTTGGTCTTTCCGGTGATTATGGGGCCAGTTGGTTCCTTCCACGACTGATTGGGTTGTCGAAAGCCAAGGAATTATTCTATACAGCGAGGCGGGTAAGTGCTGAAGAAGGCGAAAGGCTGGGTCTTTTTAACCAGGTCTTTCCTGAGGAAACCTTTCGCGACGATGCTTTCACCTACGCACGGGAGATTGCCAATGGGCCATCTGATACTCTGTCGCGGATGAAGACAAACCTCAATCAGGGCGTTAGCCAGGGTTTGAAGGCTAGTTTGTTGCTTGAGGCACAGCACTTGATAGAGAGTGCTGGATCTGCTGAGGCAAAAGAAGCAATCAGTGCGTTTATGGAAAAACGGACGCCAAAATTTCACCGGTAGTTGGAGTTAAGTTATGAAGTATTTTCTGGTCCTGTGTATCTCTATGCTTGGTCTTCAGGCGGGTGCAGATGAAGTAAAACAGATTGAAAGGCTGTACGAGCAATGGCGTGAAGCGGTCGCAACGGCGGATATTCCTTCGTATGTTGCTGTTTTGGACCCGGATGTCAGATTAATCCCGCCGGGCGCCGACGTGATTGAGGGCGCAGCCCATTATGCGCAGTTTCTGACGCCTGTGTTTGACGCGGCGACTTATAGAATAGAGGTTGTTACGCCGCCCAGGGTGGAAATTTTGGATGATATCGCGGTAGCCGAATATGAATATGTGATTCACCTTGAGCTTAAAAATCCGGCTCAAGGTATTACAGAGGCAGGAGCACTGACGGCATCTCGTACGGAAGCAAGGTACTTCGATGTGCTGAGAAAAAATGAATCTGGTGAGTTTCGCATTTGGCGCCACACCTGGCAGTAATTTAAAGGGGATGGGTGGGATTAAAGGGGATGGGATTAAAGGGGAGGGGATTAAAGTGGAGGGGAGTTTAATCCCCTCCGTCCTCGTTAACCTGTCTTCTTTAAAACGCTTTAGGACTTTCAGATGCGGTTGAGTGACCAGTTTTCTGTGTGTACGATTCGCTCGCCTTTGTTCAATGTGACCAGGGGGCCGAGGCTTTCCAGTTCAAGCATCGTTCCGTCAGTAAAGATTTCGAGGTTGCAGTTGCCATCCGGATAGGTTGCATCTTGACGATAGTCGATTGTTTTAGAGAACCGGTAACCGTCAACTTCGTAGTGTGCCGTTTGCATCTGGTGCAGGAAACCGAGCTTTGTGGAAGGCTTATTGGCGTCCTGACTGATTTCCAATCGATCCTCACACCAGTTAAAACGGGGATCGCTTAGCTCAGTGTACGCCCACAAAGACATGTTTCGATTTGGCAGTAAGTCCAGGTCGGCGTTACGGCTGGCGTCCTTTTCGGTTAGCGGCAGATCGTTTGGATGCAGGCTTCTGGGCGGCATTGGTATAACGGCTTTGCCACCTGGCTTGAATACCGTCAGACCCCAGGGGGCGATGCCGGAACTCATGGTTCTGGCGGCTGTTATGCTGTGATTGAGCGCAACGCTGGACGTTGTTTCATCGAGAATGATTTCAATTTCTTTCTCGATTCCGCTTTCAGCTTCCGCGGGTGTGCGCAGGCAGACATGGTTTTCACCCATGATAGTAAATGATACCGGTTGGTTGTCCGGGAAGTAGGATGAGGTTGTTTCCGGGGCTATCCACAGGCGATGACCGCCTCTGATTTGCCAGTCTGCTTCTCCGGATTTTCCCAGTTGATCATCAAATGTTTTGAATACGTTCAGTCCACCGTGGCGGCGGTAGGAGATGACTCGTGGCCCGACGTCGAGCGTAATCAGCAGCTCGACTTCACTGTTTGCGAGCACCAACACCTGCTTCCAGCCCATGGCCGGTCTGATTTCTGCACTCATCGGTTTACTGTCGTTCCATCAATATTAACGAACACCAGTGATTGTACCTGCACCAGTCATTGTGCTCACACCCGGTAGTTCAAAAGACCATTGCCAGTATGGTGTCTGTGATTGTGATCAGCAATGCCGCGATGAATGTTGTTCCGATATCTTCAATCTCAAAATCTTCTAATAGCTGGTCGGTAATCCATAACAAAAAGGCATTGATGATGACCAGGAAGACCCCCAGCGTGATGATGATAAATGGCAGCCCGAGCAGTTTAAGCATAAAGCCAAGGGTTACGTTGATCAGTCCATAAACGATAGCAACCATGACAGATGTGCCGTAAGAGTCGACATGCATGCCCGGCAGGGTTCGGGAAATAAACAGAATCGCAGCGCCCAGACACATTACGTGAAGTATTAACTCAATCATTGGCAGTTCTCCTTTGTATGGTTGTAATACAAGTTTCGTGCCGGATTATAAGTTATTGAATTAATTGGATTACATATTCTTCGTTTGGTGAAATTGGCGAACCATTGAGCAATTTGGCCAGTTCCGCTCAGGAAACGCCCTATTAGGAATCAGGGTGATTTCTTTGCATGGTTGTCAGCAAATTGATTTATTCGAAAGGTGCCCGGGGTCTATTCAGCAGAGCGATTTCCCAACAGGGTCGCCAATGGGCAAACTAGACTTCTTGTAACAAGTTGAAGGTAACCAATATGCTGGACTTACACTACTGGCCAACACCAAATGGCAAGAAAGTCACCATCCAACTGGAAGAATGTGGCATCGAGTACAACCTGGTTGAATGCAATATCGGTAAGGGCGACCAGTTCACTGACCATTTCCTTTCGATTAACCCCAACAACAGAATGCCTACCCTGGTGGATCATGATCCCGAAGATGGACAGGGACCGCTCTCGGTATTTGAGTCTGGTGCGATCATGCTCTATATCGCTGAAAAGACAGGCCAGTTCATGCCTGCTGATGCCCGCGGAAAATACAACGTCATGCAGTGGGTGATGTGGCAAATGGCAAACCAGGGTCCCAAAACCGGTGAGTGTGGCCACTTTCGCAGGCTCGCCGACGAGCAGGGGGACCAGTCCTATGCGGTGACCCGTTTTACTGATGAGGTCAATAGATTTTATGGCGTGTTGAATAACCAGCTGTATAACCAGCGCTACCTATGCGGTGACGAGTATACGATCGCTGACATGATTTGCTATCCATGGACCATTAATTGGCAAGGCCAGGGCCAGGACATCAGTGAGTTCAAGTATTTCAAACGATGGTTCGAAGAACTGGGTGATCGCCCTGCGGTACAAAGGGGTATGGCCGCGGGATCAGAACTGCAAAATGATTTTTCCAAAATAACCAGGGAAGAAGGCGTCAAACTTCGTGCGCTGCTCTATAACCAGCGTGCCAGGCAGGCACCTGAAACCGGAGGGATTGAAGTGTGATCGATGGTTGAAAGTCCATCACGGGACCAGTGAAGCGTTCACCTCTGGCTGTCAGTTATGCGACCGGTATGCCGCAAGCGGATTGTGTGGAGACAGGTCTGCTCTATCCGGGCCACAGCGGAGAGATCTATTCGGTGTCCCATCGGCCTGAGCACCGTCCAGGGAGTCGATTGAGGTCAGAACACTGTTGTTTTATTGAGTTTTCTGGTGCTCGTCGGCAACCAGGGCAATGAGCCGGAAGAATCCATGGGTAAATTTTCCCCAGGCGAAGTTCAGGAATAGTGCAAGAACACAGCCCAGATGTACTGCCAGCAACAATCCCAGTGCCCCGGTTCCTTTGGCGATGGGTAAACCGAGGCCTGTAAGACTGGTAAGAAACAGGAGCACTGTCAGGCTCATACCATAGCCATTGTCATTTGAGACCAAACGTTGATCAGTTGTTTGCTTTATCCTGAACAGGCCCGTGCACCCCACCAACAACATGATCCCACCAGTCACCCCGAGTATTTTTGGCGGGGTCAGCCAGCTATAAGGGGCTGCAATATTGAGGCCGTAATGATAAAAAGTTCCGGCCAGGGTCGCGGAGAAACACATAAAGAAACCGATCAAAACGAGATGGTGATAGCGCCGTTTCCATAACGAAGGTGATTCCCCGGATTCGTAACAGCCGCTGCCATGCCCACCATCAAGGTTTTTTAACGTTAGCGCACTGGCGATAGCGGCGCTATAGCTCGCCATTCCGATAGACCAGGGGCTCGGCAATGAAATGGAATGCCAGTACCCGCGCAGGGTCATCCACCAGCTGATAACCACCACCACGGCCGAAAATGAAAAAATGCTCGCCATCACGGAATGAGGCATCAGGTTGTAGAAGTTAACCTGGGGAGCAAGGATTTGTGACACGCCAGACTGGCCGGCCACGGCCACCAAAAATAGGCTGATGGAAACCAGCAGACTTGTCACCATAAACTTGCTGCCGTTTAGTACTGCCGGCTGCATAAATGCAGGCCAAAGGAACTGTGTATAGCTTTCAAGACGCGCCTGTTCGAAAACCGCCGGTACGTTGACGTTGAATTCATGTGGATCTGCGTACTGGCAGTGCTGGTAGCAGGCGCCACATTGATGGCAAAGGTTGGACAGAAGCTCGATATTGTTTTGCGTGAATTCTGTTTGTCGCTCCATGGCTGGAAAAACTGCGCAATGCCCTTCGCAGTAGCGACATGCGTTGCAGATGGTCATGACCCTGATCGCTTCAGTGGTCGTTTCGTTAACTGGCATGTCTGGCTGCCTCTCGACCGGCGATACGGCCGAAAACACTGCCGATTGTCATACCGATACCTGCCAGATATCCGCGGCCCAGGATATTACCCGCCATCATCTCGCCTGCAGCGAAAATATTCTCGCTGGGATTGCCGCCTTCGACTTGCACTCGTGCCCGATCGTCTACGGCCACACCGAGGTAGGTGAAGGTTATACCGGGTCTTAACGGGTAGGCGCTATAAGGCGGTGTGTCTATCTGCCTGGCCCAATGGCTTTTATTGATGGGTAATCCCTCAGTGCGGCATCCGTCAAGAGCCTGGTGATCGAATGAGCCCGAAACTGTCGCCGCGTTGAATTCGTCAATGGTTTTCAGGAGTGAATCGGCCGGAATATTGATCTGTCTTGCAAGGTCATCAATTGTTGTTGATTTTAGGGGTGGTAGTACTGTGGGCATAAAGAGGCCGTCGGCTTTGGCATCTGTGATGGCATAGCCAATTTGGTCGGCCTGGGCTGCAATCAACCTGCCCCAGATGGCGTAGCGCTTCGGCCAAAAATCTTCACCTTCATCAAAGAATCTTTTACCCTCGTTGTTAACAACAATACCCAGGGGAACTGAATCGACCCGGCTAACGATACCGCCGTCATATGCCGGTGCACGCCCATCGATGGCGACGGCATGGCACTGGCCTGGATCGCCAACCTGTTTGAATTTTGCGTCAAGCAGTTGACGCAGGATGTTGCCTTTGTTGTATGGGGTGCCACGCACCAGGAAATTTCTGGCTGCGGGTCCCCAGGCCTCTTCAAGCCAATCAAGGTTCGCTTCAAAGCCACCCGCGGCGGCAACCAGAGAATGGCCGGAGATATGGTGTGTGTTATTTACCTGTTGATAGGTGAGGTCGATAAAACGGTCGCCTGAGATATTGAGAGCGATGTCGGTTGCTTCATAAATCGTATGGACGCCAAGGTTCGTAGCGACCCGGTAAAGAGAGTTGACGAGGGCCTTGCCACCCCCGAGAAAAAAAGCATTGGTCCGGCCCAGTTGGAGTGTTCCGGACAATGGGGGCTGGAAGGCCACACCGTGGTCTTGCAGCCAGGTGATAGAGTGTTCAGATTCGCGGATGGTGAGTTCCGCCAGCGCGTGATCAGTATCACCGCCGGTGACCCGTAACAGGTCATCAAGGTACTCATCGAATCCATAGGCACCCTCCATGGGGAAGGCGCCTGATTCGTGCATTGGACGCAGGTTTCGGGTGTGCCGGGTATTTCCACCGCGTAGCGCCCTGGGTGCAATTTCCAGAATACAAACGGTTGCACCATTTTCGGCAGCGGTAATCGCGGCGGTAAGGCCAGCCTGGCCACCGCCAAGGACAATGACATCAAAATGGGCTAATGATGTCATTGTAGTTGGTTGCTACTTGTCGGTAACTGCGCCTTCAGAGGCTGAGCTGACCAGCTTCGCATATTTGGCGAGCGTACCTCTGGTTGCATAGGGTGCAGGCTGTGTCCAGGCTGACCGGCGTTGCTCCAGTTCTGCATTTTCGATATGAACATCTATACTCTTGGCTTCGGCATCGATAGTAATGGTATCACCGTCCTCTATTAGCGCGATGGTACCCCCATCAAACGCTTCCGGGGTAACGTGGCCGATAACGAAACCGTGGGAGCCGCCGGAGAATCTGCCGTCTGTTATCAGGGCAACGCTGTCGGATAGGCCGCGACCATTGATTGCACTGGTCGGGGAAAGCATCTCACGCATGCCGGGCCCACCTCGTGGACCTTCGTAACGAATCACCAGGACATCTCCAGCGACGATCAAACCTGCAAGGATAGCTTTGAGAGCCGCTTCTTCGCCATGGAAGCACTTTGCGGTGCCTTTAAACTGAAGGCCTTCATGGCCTGTGATTTTGGCGACGGCGCCCTCGGTTGCGATATTGCCTCGCAGGACGACCAGGTGTGAGTCTTTTTTAACCGGGTTGTCCATTGGACGGATGACTTTCTGGTCCGCTGGATAGGGTTTTACGTCCTCGAGGTTTTCCGCCAGTGTCTTACCGGTAACCGTCAGGCAGTCGCCGTGCAGCAAACCTTCAGACAGCAATATTTTCATCAGCGGTTGAATACCACCAATTTCGATGAGCTCGCTCATCGAATATTGTCCCGCTGGTCTCATATCAGCGAGTACAGGGACTCGCGCGCCGATTCGGCTGAAATCATCGAGGGTCAGTGGGATGCCTGCCGCATGGGCTATGGCAAGAAGATGCAAAACTGCATTGGTTGACCCTTCCAGAGCAATGACCACGGTGATCGCGTTTTCGAATGATTTGATCGAAAGAATATCCGAAGGCTTGATGTCTTGCTGGATCAGTCGGACGACAGCTTCACCCGCGGCGTAGCTGTCGGCCCGCTTGTTATCTGAAATGGCTTCCTGTGCAGATGAATTAGGCAGCGACAGCCCCAGGGCTTCTATCGCTGAAGCCATGGTGTTGGCGGTGTACATACCGCCGCACGAGCCAGGGCCAGGAATCGATGTTGATTCAACGTCTTTTAATTCGATATCGGATATTTTACCGGCAGCATGCTGGCCAACCGCCTCGAACACGGACACGATGTCACGCCGATCTTTTCCTGGCTGGATCGTGCCGCCATAGACAAACACACTGGGGCGGTTGATTCTGGCCATTGCCATAGCGCAGCCTGGCATATTCTTGTCACAGCCGCCGATAGCAACAAAACCGTCAAAGCCTTCAGCACAAACGACGGTTTCTATAGAGTCTGCTATCACTTCGCGGGACACCAATGAATACCTCATGCCCGGAGAACCCATCGATATACCATCTGAAACGGTGATGGTATTGAACGTCACGGCCTTGCCGCCTGACTCGTCGGCACCCATGCCTGCTGCGTCCGCCAGCTCATTGATGTGCATGTTACAAGGCGTCAGGTTACTCCAGGTTGATGCAATGCCTACCTGTGATTTTGCGAAGTCTTCCTCTGTAAATCCGACGGCATACAGCATTGACCTGGCGGCAGCTTTTTCATTGCCATCAACTACCAGTGATGAATAGGGGCGTTTGCTCTTGTCGTTTGCCATGGGGCGCTCTCTTAGACTGTTTGGATCAGCAAATTACACGATTGCCCAACGCTATGCTATCGACAAGTTTGCAAGATAGAATGTCGAAAAGTGGAATGGAGAGAACTCGATGGCGCAAGACTGGAAAGGCACGGCCTATAATCAGGTACCACATTCCAAGAATGAAATTCATGGTGACAAGGTCGCAAAGCATTTTGGGTTTAAAGGCGGTCTTGTACCCGGTGTCACTGTTTCAGCCTATCTGCTGCACCCGGCTGCGGTTAGCTATGGCATGGATTTCCTGGGACGGGGTTTTGCTCATGTGAGAGTCAATTCGCCGCTCTATGATGAACAGGCCTTTGAAATTCAAATTGAGAACCAGATCGGGCACCAAACCCGGACCCAGCATCAAGAGCAGGGCGATCAAGGATACAGCGCTGTGCTGGTGCCGAATGGCGAGGCCCCTTGTGCAACAGCCGAAATTCACGTTGCGGGCACAAAAGCGGACCCACCGGTGAGGCGGGAAGATGAATTCGGAGACCAAAATGCCGCGTCAGTGCCGGCAACCCGGGAAAATATGGAGGCGCTGCGAGAGTCCGGTTGTAAAGCATTCACGTACCGTTGGAACGCTGATCACGAGATGAGTACCTATCTCCGTGAAAGATCAGGGATGGCTGCGCCCTACAGTATGGAAGAGTATGCGAACCCGTCTTTTGTCCTTGGTATCTCCAACTGGGTACTGGCAGCCAACGCCTATATGAATCCCTGGGTGCATATGGAAACAAAGTCCCAGAACTATGCGCCGATTCCGCAGGGTACAAAAGTGGTCGGTGAGATGGAGATTAAAGATCTGTTTGACAAGAAAGGCCATGAGTTTGTTGATGTGCTGGTTAACATTTTTGATGTTGAATCAAACAGGTGCTTTTCCAGTATCGAACTCCGTGCGATATACAAGCTGCGCGGATTATGATGCTGCAGTAGCCTGTCAACACGCTGTCGGGTTTCTCAGTGGCGTTGTGTGACGGCTAACTCAGGCGGCCTTCGGATTGCGCTGTGGTTCTGCAATATCCAGCATTTGCTCGCGTTTGGGTCCGCGTTGAAACCGTGCACGGTTGTTCTTTGCGCGGCCTCTCAGCATATAGCGTAATATCGTCCAGCGAATCTTGTTATCTTTCAGGAAGTCCCCTGGTTTTTCCATTAGGTTAAAGGTTCGCATGGCGCCTCGTAAGACGTGAAGCTGTTCACTAGCGGCGCTGTTGATAGCATCGCCGAAAGCTGCCTTCAACCAATTTTTTAAACCGCCCGTGTCTTCTATATCTTTGCCTTCAAGGACGGCGACTGCTCGTTTTATACCCCGCTTGTCTTCAATTAGACTCGCAGAGAATATGGGACGTAGCTCGTTTTCTGTTTCTTCATCGAACTGAAGGGCGCGTTCAACAGGATCGGTGAACTCATCCAGAATGCGTGCCAATAGGTGTGCATGGATGGTGCCGGTGGAGCATCCCCTGCCGTAGAGTGGATTTGTTCTGACTGCCGAGTCGCCAACCGCAAAGAAGTTAAGCGCGACGGGAATACCGTCATTTACAAAGTGGCGCCACGTAGCGTGGATGTCACCGAATCCGAATGAAGAGGTAGTAGGTGTTGATTTCGATGGACTCACCCAGGGCTTCAGTCCGGGAATGGCGTTGCAGATATCATCGAACTGGTCCGGATCCTTGATGGCTTCGCGGAGTTCTGTCTCATGGTTTGGCAGACAGATAATGACGGCAAAGTGACCGTTGTCGCCAGGGAATACGCCATATTTCATATAGCCAAGGTCGCCTGCGGAACGTTCCTTATTGTGCCTTGAGGGTTCCTGTTCTCCGGGGTTAAGCTGGTAATGTCTGGTGTAGTACACAATATCCGCATCATCGTCTTCCGTAGTGACCCGGGAACCCAGAGCATCCAGCCACGCCGGAAAATTTGTTCCCCTGCCGCTGGCATCGACAACGACGTCATGGCTAACCTGTTCAATGTCTCCGCGATCAACCTGGACCTCCAGCCCGGTAAGGGTGATGTCCTCGCTTGTACCGCTGGTCGTCATACCCACAACGTTGCTTGTGTTGTTAATGGTCACATTGTGTTTGCTTTCAACGTACCGGCGGAGAACCGTCTCCATGGTTGCCCTGCGGCACATCAGCATCCACATATCTTCGTCAGTAGGCTCTGGTTCATACTGGAGTAGTAATTCGGGTGGTAACATATCTCTGAAGGACATCTTTCGAGCGCCGGCTTCCCAGAATTGCTCTATCAGATCCGGGTAGTTCTTTTCGAGCAGGTTACACATGACCCCCAGAAAGGCATGTGGATGTCTGAACTGGGCGGCTCCCCGGCGATTCCATTCAAAAAAGGCCTGGTCTGCTCCACCTTCCGGTGGCTCGATGTCACGCTCATAGATAGTTACGGTGTTACCTTTCGCTGCCAGCGCAAGACCGGTGCAAAGACCGCTGATACCTGCTCCAACGACTGCAATGTTTTGTTTCATATTGGCTATTTTACTGAATTAAGAAAATCAATCATTAGGGAATTCACTTGTTCAGGCGCTTCCTGTTGTGTCCAGTGGCCAATGTTGGGAATCAGCTGGTTCACTTTCAGGTTGGTCACGTAACGGGGCATGTTTTTCAGTGCATCCGCTGCGAGCATAATCACGCCATCTTTTTCACCTGCGACAAACAGGGCAGGCTGGTTTATTTCTTCGGAACAACCTTCGGTTAAGGACCAGGTCAGGTTGTGGTTTCGGTAGTAGTTCAATGGACCTCGAAACCCGCTTTGTTCAAACTCGGCGGTGTAAAAGTCGAGATCGCATTCTGTACACCAGTCGCCGAGTGTTCCTGGATCTTCGATATCAGATAGCAAGTCTGAGTCGGGTGATCTAGGTGCGATAAAGTTGCCGGCGTCGAAAGCACCAGAGCCTATGTGGTAAAACTTCCGGAGGTTCACCCTGACGTTAGTCTCCCATTCGGCCTCTGCAACACCTGGTTCCTGGAAGTAAAGCTGGTAGAAGAACATGTCTTTGAAAATTTCTTTCATCATATCGAGCGGTGGCGCTGCTGCCCTCGGGCTAAACGGCACGGAGAGTACGCCGACCGCAGTGACTTTACCCGGGTGGTGCAACGCGCAGGACCAGGCAGTTGGGGCGCCCCAGTCATGGCCAAAGACTATCGCTGTTTCGTACCCTAGAGCAGAAATGAGTCCGATAATATCGTTGGTCACCTCTACCTGGTTGTAGGTCGCGATGTCATCAGGTTTATCACTCTTTCCGTAGCCGCGCATATCCGGCGCGACAGCGTGGAAGCCTGCGTCGGCCACCGCGGGAATCTGGTGACGCCATGAGTACCAGGATTCTGGAAAGCCGTGAAGCATCAGTACAAGGGGCCCTTCCCCCTGTTCTGCGATGTTAAGTTCAATTCCGTTTGTGCTTACCCGGCGTTGGTTTATTTTAGACACGTTCGCTTCAGACACATTATGCTCCGGGAATAATTGAGCCGATAGCGGACTCTGTATATTCACCATGTCGGTAGGCGATCTCACCGCCAATAATGACTGTGTCTATCCCTACGCTGTCCCTGACATAACGGCTGCCGTCGCCGGGCACGTCCTGAACGTAGTACTCTTCGCCGCGATCAATCTGTTCCGCATCGAATATCGTGATATCAGCTGCGTAGCCAAGGTGTAGAAGCCCGCGATTGTTCATGCCCCAGATGCTGGCTGTGTCCAGGGTGATTTTCTTTACCGCTTCCTCGACCGTGAGTGCCTTGCAGTTACGGACAAACTGGCTGAACAGGTAGCCCGTATCGCCATAAGTTGAAAAGGAAAGAATATGAGCGCCGCCATCACTGGCGCCCAGATGAACCCTGGGATTGGCCAGTAAGCTGCCAACAATGTCGTTGTCCGTATGGCCCATGTTCAAGGCTAGAAAGTGTGCCTGGAGGTCTTCTTCAATTGAAAGGTCGATCATGGTGTCTATGGTGCTGGTATTTCGGGTAACCGCAATTTCGGCCAGCGTTTTTCCAACAAACTGTTGGTTGGCGTCTGAATCTACCTGTCGCAAAATGAGGCCATCCCACATCCGTGACATGGTTGCCGCTTCTGCGACCAGTTGTTTACGCTTGGCTTCATCTTTGAGGGCGGCTTTGATGTCGTCATGGCTGCCGAATCTCATCATCTGATACCAGCTCGGCAACCTGATAAACAGCAGGCTGGGCACTTCAAAACAAAAGCTGATGTCAATAGGTCTCGTCTGGACCTGGGGCCATACGCGGGCACCACGCTTGAATTGCTCATCGACCCTGGCCATGATCCGATTGACGCTGTCATTCTCTGTCACGTTGACAAACAGCGGCGAGAAGGTTGTCGTGATCTTGTGCTTCAGGCTGATTTCTGCCAACTGATCAATTCGAGCGAGAGTGATGTCAGCGTCATAAAACTCGTGCACAATTTGCAAAATTCTGTTGAATTCTCCGAGCACCTCACAAAGTGCGTGCAGCTCTTGCTGATCTGCATATCGGCTGGGCACTGGCTGCAGTGTTTCATCCATGTCGACAAAACTGGTGGACATCCCGATGGCGCCATTACGCAGGCACTCCCTCAGGAGTTCCTGCATCCTGCCAAGCTCTTCGTCATTTGCGGTGCGCTGCATTGAATCATCACCCATGACCCAAAGGCGCAGAACACTGTGTCCAACCAGCGGCGCAACATTAATGGTGAGATCTTTTTTGATCCGGTTTAGAAACTCTTCAAAGGTTTCCCAGTTCCACTCAACGCCTTCCTCGAAAGCCTTGATGGGCATTTCCTCGATTTGGTTAAACATGCCCACCAGCTTCATGCGATGTTTTGCTTTTAGTGGCGCAAGTGACAGTGAACAGTTACCGGGCACAATGGTCGTGATGCCATGTTCGATAGCGGGCTTGGCTCGTCCATCCCAGAGTAGCTGCGCATCGAAATGCGTGTGTGGATCGATGAACCCGGGGGATACTGTTTTCCCAGTAGCATCAATTTCCAGGGATGCGGGCTCCAAGATGCTGCCGCTGGCAACGATTTTTCCGTCTTTGACGCCAACATCGCCAAGGTATCCAGGCATGCCGGTACCGTCTACGATTGTGCCGTTACGAATGATGAGGTCCAACATGATTTTTACTCCGGGATTTTATTGATATCGATTGTATGAAACCTGAAGTGCGTCGCGCACTTTGTCCCAGGATTGTCCTTTAACATCTTCGATCGAAATGGCGTTGCACGAATCCATCAGGGCTGAAGTCGCCATCTGGTCCAGGGCAACTTCTGCAGTGCCACCATTCTCGTATTCTATAGAGACAACGAGTTCGGCAATGCCTTCATGGGCAGCGGCCACCCTTACATCCCTGATGATTGCGGATTCCATCTAGGCCTGGGGTGGTGCTACAAAAATAATGTCACTCGGCAGTATTGGGTTACCTGCCCGGGTTGAATCTTTTGCTGCTGCGGGACGCATAAAGACGTGCAGGTTCCAGCTTTGTAGCATGCCGACTGCCTCCTCACTGCCCATATCGGGAAGCTCTCGCTGGGTGATGGATTCCCAGGTGTCCTGGCCTTCGGGAAAGATAGATTTGCGTGTTTCATTGAGTGTGGCCATGCAGCTTTTATGTCGATTTATTGGAGAGCTTTAACATAACCGAGATATATTCCAATGTCATTGCTCATCACTTGAACAGATATGGTCCATCACCTATGGTGACTACAAAACAGGAGGTGGCGTATGTGGCTAAGAATCAGGCAAATAGCGGGAGTAGCGGAAAAGTTGCAGCCGGTGGAAGACGACCTAAAAGAGATACTGGGCATTGAAGTTTGCTACCGGGATCCCGGGGTTGGTTACTTCGGCCTGGAAAACGCCCTGTTTCCCATCGGCGACCAGTTGCTTGAAGTGGTTGCGCCAATCCAGGAAAACACAGCGGGTGGACGCTATATTGAACGAAGAGGTGGGGATAGTGGTTACATGGTGATTACCCAATGTGACGACCACCCACCACGCCGAGCTCATGTCGATGAACTGGGTATCCGCATTGTTCTGGACAACCAGTCCAGTGAGTTTATTAATCTTCAACTACACCCCCGGGATACGGGGGGCACGTTTTTCGAAATTGACCAACAGTTGGGTGAAGGTGCGCTGAATGAGAATGGGCCCTGGCATCCCGCGGGGCCAGACTGGCAGCGAGCGAAGCAGCTGGGGCGGGTGAAGGGCATAGCCGCCGCAGAAATCCAGTGCGACGACCCTGCATCCGTGTCGCAGCGCTGGGCGGAAATCGCGCAGCTCCCACTTGATACCTCAGACGGAATTTCCCAAATCTGTTTTGAGAATGCTGTGGTCAGGTTCGTCGCCTGCACCGACGGCCGTCCCGAAGGTCTTGGCGGCATCGACATAGAAACCACAAACAAGGCTGCGATTCTTGATGCGGCTGCTGCTCGCGGAAAGATCAGCGGTGAAGACCAGGTTTACCTTTGCGGAATGAGGATGAATCTCGTATGAATTACACAGACATTGAATATGAAATCATAGGCAGCGCTGCCTTGCTGACGCTTAATCGACCGGAAAAGTTGAACGCGTTCACTTACCATACGCTCAGGGAAATTCGCGAAGCAGTAGATGCCAGCGTGCAGAATCCTGAGGTCGTCGGAATTGTAATCACCGGAAATGGCCGGGGTTTTTCGTCAGGCCTTGATTCTGCTGTTCTTGCAAGTGTTACCAGCGGCAAGACAGCCACAACCACTGATGAAGCCAGCGATGAGCTTCCAGGGATATTTTCCTATCTGCTGGAAGTACCCAAGCCGGTTATTTCAGCGATTAATGGCGTCGCCGCTGGTGGCGGGTTAATTCTGGCGTTGATGAGCGACATCCGGATTGCCGCAAGGGATGCGGCCCTGACAACGGTATTTCTGAAACGTGGGTTGATTGCGGAACATGGTTCCAGCTGGATACTACCAAGGCTTGTTGGAACAGGCAGGGCGCTGGACCTTCTGTGGGCAAGTAACAAGGTCACTGCCGAAGAGGCGCTAAGCCTGGGGCTGGTCGACCGGTTATCCGAGCCGGAAAATTTGTTATCGGATGCCCTTGAATACATTGAGAAGCTGGCCGTTACTTCTGCCCCTGCAGCTATCGCTGAGACCAAACGACTGGTGTATTCACATCTAGGCAAAGGCTATCGCGAAGCGCTGATTGAAGCCAATGTGTCACAGAATGCATTTGTCGCGAGGCCAGATGCCAAAGAAGGGGCCCAGGCGCTGATCGAAAAACGCATGCCCAAGTTTGAGCGCCTGGGAAAGGATGACATTTTCTAGTTTTACATCTTCTAGTCTTACATCTTGGCGCCTGACCAGATGCTGGAAGTTAAGTATCAATTGCGTGGTTGTTATGAGGGTCTGTGTTTAGAGGACCTTGATGACTCGGCGGTCGATTCTCTTCAGTACGTACCAACTGACGGCGCCAACGACTGCGGCGAATCCCGCAATGTAGACGATGTCGAAAATTGGCGGCCACTGGTTATGCAGCAGTACTTCACGATAATCCTTCAGCAGTACCGCGACGGGATTCAGGTAAAGAATTGCCCTCAGACTTTCATCAATGCGGGCCATATCGAAAAAGACCCCTGAAAGAAACATCAGGAGCAGCATTCCGTTCTCGATAATAAACCGAAGATCGGGGATGAACGGAATGATAGCGGCAAGCAGACTGGCAAGCGCCGCAACCAATAAAAACTGGCAGGCTACGATCGGCAGGAGCGCAGTCCAGTGAATGCTGGGCGTGAAACCACTCAAAGCCAGAAACAACAGCAGGATCGGCAAAACGACCAGGAACTTCATCGAGGTGACGGTTACCGTCACCATTGGCAGGACATACTTGGGCAGGTAGATCTGATTGATCAACCCGGCATTTGCGACAATGGAGAGGCTTCCGTTACTGAGTGAGCTGGAAAACCATTTCCATGGAAGCAGCCCACACAACAGGAAATACATAAAATTATCTCCGCCCATTTTAAGACCGAGCCCGAAGAGAAGATAGAAAGAACCCATGTATAGAACAGGTTCTATAAACCACCAGAGAAAGCCGATGTAGGCGCGGCTTGCCTCGGACTTAAGATCGGCCCAGGCTTTTACAGTAATGAGTTCCAGATAGTTCATGGGACAAAAACCTATCCTGTTATTCGAATTTTCGTTGTTCCCACCATGGGAAGAACTCTGGCATGTCGGTGCTGACCTTTCCGGAGAACTCAGCTGGTCGCTTCTCCAGGAAGGATTGTACGCCTTCATGGGCGTCTTCTGATTTGCCGGTGAAGTAAACACCGCGGGAATCGATCTTGTGAGCCTCCATCGGGTGATCCGCGCCAAGCATCTTCCACATCATGTGACGAATCATGGTGACCGAGACCGAGGATGTTTGTTCGGCAAATTCGTGTGCGAGATCACGGGCCGCCGGCATCAGGTCATTTTCTTTATGGACACTGCGTACGAATCGTTTTTCCAGAGCCTCCTGGGCATCAAAAATCCGGCCTGAATATGCCCATTCCAGCGCTGTGTTAATGCCGACACAGCGCGGCAAAAACCAGCTTGAGCAGGCTTCAGGTACGATCCCGCGTTTCGAAAAGACAAACCCGTAACGCGCTTTGTCCGAAGCCATTCGAATGTCCATCGCGCATTGCATGGTTGCACCGACGCCCACGGCTGGACCGTTGCACGCCGAAATAACCGGTTTCAAGCATTCGAACAATCTGAGGGTTAATACACCTCCACCATCAGGGTGAATGCCGCGGCCGTCTGATTCATAGTCGAATGTTTCACTGCCGCTCGAAAGGTCTGCGCCTGCACAAAATCCGCGGCCAGCGCCCGTAAAAATGATCGCCCTAACATTGTCATCAGCATCAGCACGATCCAGGGCGCTGTGTACTTCAGATGACATTTGACCGTTGAAAGCGTTCAGGCGTTCAGGCCGATTAAGAGTGATGGTCAGAATGTTGTCTTCCACCTCGTAGATAATCGCTTCGTAATCCATGATGTTTCTCTTATCTTGGGTTTTCGTTGGTTAACTGTAAGTGTTGATTAACTGGTCAAACAGGTGGCGCTGGGCATGGGAGCCGCCGATTCTGTAGATTTCGTTTTGTACACTTTGCATGAGTGTTACGCCTTCGCTTTTTTGCTCGGATGCGAGTTTCGTCAGGGCCGTTGCCATGGTTTCACCCACTATTTTGGCCACAGTTCCCTGACTGGTTTTCGCATTCGACCAGTGGTGAAAGTGATCCAGGCCTGCCTTTACCGTTTTTGCATCTCCCAGTATTGCAGGCGCTATCAGGTAATGCAGGCTGGTGAAGACAAGTTCGTCGTCCTGTACACGATTCTTTGAAAGTTCGTGCAGAGGGGCCCAACGATCTCCGACATTCACGCCGGACATCTCCAGACGCCAGAGCAGAGAGGTTGCGTTACAGACATCCAGGTAAAAATCATCCGCAAGAGGTTCAACCAGTGCTTCGTCATAAACAATAAGTGCCTGGTCCAGGTTGCCAAGGCCTATATGCTGCAGTGCTTTGTGCCAGTGTAGGTGGTAGACAAAGTTGTTTGCTGAGTTCCATTCAGGAAGCAGTGACTCTATGAAAGGTATAGCTTCTTCGAAGCGCGATTGCATCTGGTAAACGTGGGTGACTGCATGGGCTGCCCAGATATCCTTTCGGTTGATGTCCAGCGCTTCTAGACCTGCGGCTTCTGCCTCAGGGTAGTGCCCGGATTCTTCCAGGGCGAAGCTGTGCATGCCCTTTAGAAACCCGTAATAACGGTCATTGGGTTCATGGTGTTGCAGGGCAACGTGGAGTGATTCCATCATCTGCCTGCCGCCGCTGCCGTAAAAATGCAGGTAATGCGCGATACGAAGTGCCAGCATGTCTTTTGGGTAATCCAGGACGATGTCGTCAAAAACAGCAACGGCGTCCATCATTTGGTCGGCCTGCCAGAGTGAGAGCGCCTTAAGGTGGCGCTGCTCCCGGTCATTGAGGTCGGGTCGAGCAGATACGGTGTCGAAACATTGATTGATGGCTGCCCGAAACCTGGGGTCTGCGGCAAATTTTAGAAGGTAGGCACGAAAGAGCAGGGCCATCGGCATGGCAGGATCCTGTTCAAGCAGTTGCTCCAGGCCAGGCATGACCTGAGCGGAGGAAGCCAGGTAATTTTCCAGGGCCTCGCAAAACAGTTGGACACAGTCCGGGTTGTCGGTGGTGTAGTCTAATCCCAGTTCATCGCGCATCACGTTCTCCCGCGTCTGAGAAAGCCATTATTGCTGTCCATAAGTACGTTTATCCTGCTGTAGGTACTGACACTCTTCCGGTGTCGATTGCCTGCCCAGAATAGTGTTGCGGTGAGGGAATCGACCGAACTTGCTGATGATAGCGTAGTGACTTTTGATAGATGAAAGGTTTCCTCTGATGGGTTCACACCATTCATCCGATGCGTGTTCAAGCATCTCCTCGAACAGGGAAACCGCTTTTGTTTGTAGTTTAAGGTTTTCAGCGTGGTGGAGTGGGTGATAAAAAATAATTTGGGCTGGGATATTGAGGTCCAGATGTCCGTCTCTTTCCAGCAGCGAAACAACTGCGTCTTGTGCCTGGGCGTCATTTGCATACGCCGCAGGTGTTCCCCGGTATAAGTTGCGCGTGAACTGATCCAAAAGGATAACTAACGCAAGAGACCCTTCGGCGGTGTTCCCCCAATGGGACAGATCACCGCGTTCTGCAGATGTCAGATCTGATTCGAATTCGCGTCGAATATCGTTGTCGGTTTCTGTCTTTGAGTCGTACCAGAGCTTCTGCTGGGTCTTGAATTCCCCAGGATTCATATCGGCAGAGCCAAGCCAAAATTTGATGATGGCTTCAGCATTACTGCTCAAAGGTCTATTCGGCATGTGCCATTAGTTCTTCCTCTGATAGCTCGAGGTATTTCGACAGGTAGTGCACACCCATATAGAAAGGCAGGGTGTCTGCCAATGCGACACTTAGCTTAAACAGGTAGTTGCTGCCCATGAGCACCAGCATTGCGCCCGAGCTCATGACCCCGGCGAGAAACTGAGCGCCAAATGTCACGGTAATCACCATAAACGAATCGACACCCTGGCTGATCATGGTGCTGCCATTGTTCCTTAGCCAGAGGTGCTTGCCTTTTGTGAGTCGCTTCAAGAAATGAAAGATGTACACGTCACAGTATTGCGCGGCGATATACGCCACCATTGAAGCCATGACCGCACCGGTTGTGGTGGCGTAAAGCAGTGTAAACAGCTCTACAGAACCTGTTACCGAGCTACCGTTTGGCAAAGCGACATCTTCCGCCAGTTGAATCAGTTGCCAGGGAGGCTGGTTTTCAGCCCCGACAGAGGGCATGGCATTGCCGAGCCACATGGTGCCGAGAATAAGGAAATTGAGACCCAACCCGACCGTGACCATAAAGTTTGCGCGTGCACGCCCATATAATTCACTGATCAGGTCCGTGCAGAGAAAGGTCAAGGGGTACGGCAGTACGCCCACCGCTAATACCCAAGGGCCCAGCTGGACGAACCGGGTGATACCGATGATGTTCAGCATGGTCATCGCGGAAAGGAAAGTACCCGCGAGGATCAGGAAAACCCTTTCTCGTCTCTCCCGGACTTCGTCGGAAATTTCTCTGGTCTGGTTTTGCATACTAGTGCTCTATTTGGCCAAGGTTGGCGTGAATGATGGCGCCGTTTATAACCGGGTTGTCTGCAGCAAAGCAGATTGTCCCTGCGATCTCGGTGGGCTCGATCAGTCGCCCAAAGGTTGACCCCGCGGCGATACTATCCAGTACCTCCTGCGAGTCACCGACGTGAGCCCTTAACATCTCGGTATTTGTGAATCCGGGACAGACGCAGGCCGTATGGATACCAGAACCAGCCAGATCCTGGCAGGTGGCTCGCATCATGCCGATCATTGCATGTTTGGTAACAACATAACTAAAGGAGTTAGGAACGGCTTTTTCTGCCAGGGTTGATCCTACATAAATGATTGACGAGCCAGCGTTCATCTTTGGCAATAGGGCGGCGTTCAAAATTTGGGGTGCAACGACGTTGATGTCGATAACGGCGCGAAAGTTATCAATGTCACCGCTTCTTACGGTCTCACTGGTGAGTCTCGCTGCATTGTGAACCAGGTGAATCACGCCGGACTCCAGGCTATCTGCGAATGCTGCGACTTCCTGTGCTGCCTGCGGTGCTGCTAGATCAATCTGGATATTTTTTATGCCGGGTAGGACTGCAGGAGTCCGGGACAGATTAAAGACCCGGTGTCCTGCATCAATAAATTGTGCTGCTGCGGCCTTACCGATACCTTTGCTAGCACCTGAAATTACAACGGTACTCATGATTTCGCCTCTGAATTATTGATATACCAGCTTGCGGTCCCATTTTGTCCGGGGCTGGATGAAACCTTTACTGTCATCTCTCTGATATCCTCTGCCTTGATATCAGGGTGGGCAAGCATTCTTTCCAGTAGGTAATGGCAGAGTTCTTCAACACTGGCATTTGATATCGGCAGGGTTATGACGTCCCTCGGTAAAAATGGCAGGCGCTCATCGCCGTAGACCCCCACAATATACTCTCCATCGTGTTCCAGCTGAAAGTAGGGCGATTTCTCTGGCAGAATTGTTTTCTCGTCTAACTCATCGCATAGCTCTTTCATCACTCGTTTGATCAGTGAGTAGTCAAAGATCAAACCGTTGGCATCAATCGGCGAAGTGAGTTCGCATTCCACCTGGAAGTTATGTCCGTGCAGATCCTCCCTCTCAGTCTGGGAGAAAATGGTAAAATGTGCGGCCGAAAAATTCAGGGCCTGTTTGGCGATTTCTATCCTGCCTAGTTTTTCTTGAGTCACGCTGTCAGCCGGAAAAATGTAAACGAGCAGCTTAACAGAAGCTGCGAAATCGATCATTTCAAAAGTCCTTAGGTGTTTCCGCCGCGTCGCTTTGGTTGTTAGCAGATCAGTTGCCATGGCCTTCGTACTTCAGGCACACTCCTGTACTGAATTTTTGAATGGAGATTTACCATGGCCCTATCTACGTTGAGCCGTTCTATTAAAGGAGAGGTTGCGATTGTTACCGGTGCCGCATCAGGTATGGGCAGGGCAACCGCGCACCTTTTCGGTGATGAAGGCGCGCGAGTCGCCTTGATTGATATTAATGACGAACCGTTACAGGCAGTTGTCAAAGAAATGACCGATGTCGGTTACGACGCAAAAGGTTGGGCGCTGGACCTTTCAGATGAGGCGGCGATTGGAAAGATATTCTCGGAGATTGGTGACCATTTTGGCGGGATCGATATTCTGATCAATAATGCGGGCATATCGATGTTTGCGCCGATAGATTCTGAAGATTACGGGGTCGCGTGGAGTAAAAGTATGGCTGTTCTGCTTACTGCGCACACACTAACTATCCGAGCAGCCTTACCGTTGCTGCGTAAGTCCGCGCACGCTCGCATCGTCAATATTGCGTCGACGGAGGGGCTGGGTGCGACTAAATATGGCAGTCCTTATACGGCGGCAAAAACCGGGGTAATCGGTCTGACGCGTTCTTTGGCGGTTGAACTAGGCCCTGAAAATATCACCGTTAATTGTATCTGCCCTGGTCCTATCAATACTGGCATGACGTCAGCTATTGCAGATGGGGACAAGATCATTTTTGCCAAGCGTCGCTCAGCGCTCAGGCGTTATGGGGCTCCGGAAGAAGTCGCGCACGGCACACTCGGTCTGGTTTTACCGGCATCACAATATATTACCGGTGTAACTCTGCCTGTTGATGGTGGCCTGACGATCCGCAATGCTTGAGGCGATCACAGCAAACCGTTCAGAGAAAGCTTTCGATCGCGAAAAAATTCACGCGGGGAATATAGGTCTTAATGTTGACCACGCGGCTGTCCAGGTCGAGGTTGAACGCCTTTTGGCCAGCATGAGCTTGCAGCAGAAAATTCATGAAATACGTGGCTGGCAGGCTGCGCCCATCGACGGGCTTTACTATGCCGGTGGTGATGAAGCACTCAAGATTCCTGCTTACAGGATGGTAGACGGACCGAGGGGGGCAAGAATCGGAATGGCGACGGCATTTCCTGTGGCGATTGCCAGGGGAGCAACCTTTGACGTTGAGCTTGAACGCCGGGTTGGTCTAGCCGCGGGCCTGGAAGTTGCTGCAAAAAACGGCAATGTGATCCTTGCACCGACCATTAACCTGCTGCGGCACCCTGGTTGGGGCCGCGCCCAGGAAACCTACTCGGAAGACACCTTTCACATGGGCGCTATGGGGGTCTCGTTTGTGTCCGGCGCACAAAATTATGTGCTAACGAGCCCGAAACACTTCGCGCTCAATAACATCGAAATGACCCGCTTTGAGATGAGCGCCAATGTCGACGATCGGTCGCTGCATGAAGTTTACCTGCCACATTTTAAACGCTGCGTTGTTGAAGGTGCTGCAGCGTCGGTGATGAGTGCTTACAACAAAATAAACGGTATTTACTGCGGTGAACACCCGGTTTTGCTCGACGATATTCTTCGGGAAGACTGGGGGTTTAAGGGTTTTGTGGAATCCGACTGGTTTCTGGGGACTCGGTCCACTGCGGCTGCGATTAATGCGGGTATGGATATTGAGATGCCTGTGGGTTACCGGTTTGACGACGAGAAGATTACGGAAGCGATCGCTGCAGGAGAACTGACCGAGGAAACGATCACGCGAAATGCTGGCAGGGCGTTATACCAGAAGATTGCCTTCGACCTTGCCAACAGAGTGGTACCCGATGCGTCGGTGGTGGAATGCAGTCAACATATTGAACTGGCGAGGGAAGTGGCTGAGAAGTCATTCGTATTGCTAAAGAATGAGGCTGTGCTGCCCTTATCGACATCGCAACGTATCGCAGTTGTCGGTGACCTTGCTGATGTCCCGAACTTGGGCGACCGTGGTAGCAGTATGGTGACGTCATCAGAGGTTACAACGCCCCTGGCTGGGCTCAGGGCTTTTGGAAATGAGGTGGCCATTAACTATTACACCAGCGACGCTGACCTTGGCGACATCGGTGAGTATGATGTCGCAGTGGTTGTAGTTGGGCTGACGTATAAAGAAGAAGGTGAGTTCATTCCTACGCAGCAACAGGAATCAGAGGGCTCTGACCTTGCCCGAGGTGGCGATCGAGCCGACCTCAGGTTGCCCGAAAGCCAGGAGCAGTTGATTCTTGATGTCGCGTCGAAAGCGAAGAAAACCATCGTGTTGCTAGAGGGTGGTAGTGCGATTGAGGTGTCGAGTTGGGTGAACGAGGTCGATGCGTTGATGATGATCTGGTACCCAGGTCGCGAGGGAGGGCATGCCGTTGCCCGTGTGCTCTTTGGAGTGGTTAGTCCGTCCGGGAAGTTACCGGTTAGTTTCCCTCGTTCAATCAGCCAATTGGTGGATTGGGATATTACGGCGCTCGATATCACTCACGACCTGTTCCATGGTTATCGATACCTTGACAGGAAAGCGGAGCAGCCAGAGTTTCCTTTTGGGTTTGGCCTGAGTTATACGGAATTCATCCTGGAAGGTTTGCAGGTCGAGCGTGCCGAGGATCGATTTTTCCTGAATGTCAGCGTGAAGAACTCGGGCGACACAGTTGGTGCAGCAGTTCCACAGTTGTATGTGTCGTATCGGAACTCATCTGTTGAGCGACCGGTTAAGGAGCTCAAGGGTTTTGGTTGGGTTGAGCTGCAGCCAGGTGAAATCGCAGACCTGGAAATTGAAATGAGTGATGAAGAACTGTGCTACTACGATCCACATCATGGCTGGGTGCTCGAAGCCTGCACCTATGACTTCAGGGTAGGACAGGTGTCAGATAATTTGCCACTCGAATCGACCTGGAGCTTCGATGGGGAAGACTGGTTGCCCGAATGAATATAGTTGATGACACCCGTCCGATTTATGCATCACCCATGGATACAGAAACTTACAGTCTTCTTGGACTGGACAGGCACGCTCCCCAGGCGGTTAACAATCACGGCAGATACGGCGGGCTCGCGTCTGTCGATGGCCAGTTTGATATAGATTACAATCCTTGCGCAGAAGCTTTCCCCGATGAGCAGCTATCTCGTGGCAACGTGACGTCGTTAAAAGACTGGAATGAATCCGTGAAGTATCCTGGAACAATCAGGGATATCCGATTTTATAAAACTGCAGGGATGAGAGCCGGCGCGACCGATGTTAGCCTCATGATATTCAATGACGGAATTGGATACCTTGGACGTAATGGGCGAGTCCGGGCGGGACTGGTTTTGGATAGTTTACATGCGGCTGGTGAGATCCCCGCGACGCTGGCGGTCTTTATTAACCCGGGTAGACCTGTCGGTGTCTCAGCCGAGCCGGCATCACAGCCGGAGAGAGACAGGGCCGATGAGCAACGAAGTATCGAATATGATTCGCTGCGTCCCGACTATTCGGAATTTCTACTGACCGAAATCATTCCCCTTGCGGAGCAGACCATGGATTGCTCCGCAACAGTTGATCCCAACCGTCGAATGATGATTGGCATGAGCAGTGGCGGTATCTGCGCTTTCACAGTGGCATGGCATCATCCCGACAGGTTTGGCAGGGTGCTTAGTCACTGCGGCTCGTTCACTAACATCAAGGGCGGGCACAATTACCAGTCCATGATCAGAACCACGCCAAGAAAGCCGATTCGCGTGTTCATGCAGAGCGGGGAGAATGATATCGATGGTCTGTTCGGCAACTGGCCACTGGCTAACAAAAGTGTTGCCCAGTCACTGGAATTTTCCGGATACGATTATCGATTTGAATTCGGTGTTGGCGGTCATACACTGGCCCATGGTGGGGCGTTGTTTGCCGACGCCATTCGCTGGTTACTGCGGTAGCTGAGCTAATCGGCTTTATCGAGGGCTTCCAGCAGCGGTATCAGCTTTTCTCGCGTTGACTCATGATAGAAATCTTCACCCAACAACCTGACATTTGGGCCGTAGGGGCAATGACCGAGGCAGACTGACCTATCTACTGTCGCATCAAGCCCGCGTGTTTCAATTTCGCCTTCAAGCCAGTCAGCCAGTGCCTCGCTGCCTCGGTGGGCGCAGCTTGGCTGGCTCGTAAAGGGTCGAGAATTAGTACAAACCACAATGGTTTTCATGGGCGTAACAGTTCAAATAATAGTCAATCAGCCGGAATCATAGCAGTTCGCAGCGTTTCACGGCTGTGGCACAATAGCGCACTTTCTTAAATTACCTCCGGAACTCAAAATGGAAGATGTCGTAATTGTTGATGCCGCACGTTCTGCGGTAGGTAGAAGAAACGGCTCACTCGGTCTGGTACATCCTACTGACACATTGGGTCATGTGATGATGAAAATGCTGGAACGAAGTAATGTTTCGTCGGACAACGTTGACCAGGTGATTGGCGGTTGTATCAATAAGCTTGGCGCCCAGGGAATGAACGTCGCAAGAACTGCCTGGTTGTCGCATGGCGGGGCGCAAGAAACGCCCTGTATCACTATTGACTCCCAATGTGGTTCTTCACAGGAAGCCGTTCACCTTGCGACCAGTATCCTCCGCTCAGGTATGGCTGAATGTGTGATTGCCTGCGGTGTCGAGAACATGTCGCGACTGCCGATTGGAACAGACTCCGTGGGCCTTAAACCAGAGCTTGGTAAACCTGTTTCCCGCTCGTACTTCGAACAATATGAATTCACCAGTCAGTTTGAGGGTGCGGAACGGATGGCAGAAAAATACCAGATCACGCGACAGGACACTGACGCTTTTGGTCTGCAGTCCCAGGAACGCGCCAAAAAAGCGGTAGACGGTGGTCATTTCGATAGCCAGATTATTCCTATGGAAGTGCCGGTGTTTGACGATGAAGGTAAGAGAACAGATGAGTCTTTTGTGTTCCAGAAGGATGAAGTTCTTCGTGATACCAGCCTCGAGGCACTCGCAGGGCTAAAACCTGTTGCGCGGGAAGATGGTATTCATACTGCGGGAACTTCCTCGCAGATTGCAGATGGTGCTGCGGCCGTCCTGCTCATGACGGCATCCAAAGCTGCCGAGCTTGGTGTGAAGCCCATTGCGCGGGTCATTGATGCCCAGTTGGTAGGTTGTGACCCTGTGTTGATGCTCGAAGGTCCAATCCCCGCCACTGAGAAAATGCTCAAGAAAACCGGGCTCAAGATTTCTGACATCGATGTATTCGAGGTCAATGAAGCCTTTGCTTCAGTTGTACTCGGCTGGGCTAAAACAGTGGGAGCTGACATGGCGAATGTTAACCCTAATGGCGGTGCTATCGCGCTTGGCCATCCTCTTGGTGCGACAGGCTGTTTCCTGACGACAAAGGCAGTACATGAGTTGCAGCGCACCGACGGAGAATACGGCTTAATCGCGATGTGTTGTGGTGGCGGGCTTGGTACAGGAACCATTATTCAGAAAATCTGACGCCCAAAGGGCGTCACTCTGAGTGAAGTCGAAAGATCTCCAACTGGGTATACCTGGCGCCATGGTGAGTGCTGACCTTTTGGGTTACTTCGTACAACGAGATCCCTCCGCTTCGGTCGGGATGACATTGTTGGTCGGGATGACTTTGTCGGTTTGGATAATTTTGTAGTGGGGCGGTATTTGTCAGCCTGTGATTCTCAAGTACATATAGAGCAGATAAGCGCCAAGGAAAACCCCGCCGACGGTTCGACTCATTATTTGGCGGCGCATAATAAACACTGGGATTAACACAGCTGCAAACAGCAAGGTGGCGATGATGTCCGTTGTACCGTGTTCTGGTATCGATAGCGGGTAAACCAGAGAACTGATGGGCAGTACCAGCAGAATGTTAAAAATGTTCGAGCCTATGACGTTGCCCACGCACAGGTCTGCTTCCTTGCGCATCGCGGCGATGATCGATGTGACAAATTCGGGAAGGCTGGTGCCGATTGCGATGACGGCCATACCAATAATGGTTGTCGAAACGTTCAGTATTCCTGCGAGTTTTACCCCATGGGTTATTGCCAGCTCGCCTCCGAGGCCCAGCAAAAAGATTCCAGCCAGGATAAACATCCAGGCTCGTGAAGTTTTGGTTTCGAGCTGTGGGGACATACTCGCAATGGTGGCCAGTAGTGGATCCTCCACCTGCCTGAAAAAGTCCATTATCATGATGTAAACGAAAATACCGAACAACAAGAGCAGCACTAACCCATCAGACCGATCAAGTACTGGGTCAAAACCCTTTAGTTGTGAGTCTAGCGTCATGATCAGCAGAGCGGTTGTAGCCAGAAGGAGCAAAGGCAATTCACGCCTGATAATTTGTCCTTCAATCGCAATCGGCGCGATCAGCGCTGCCGTACCAAGAACCAGTCCAAGATTCGCAAGATTGGAACCAGCGATGTTGCCGAACGCAATGTCGGTTTCGCCGTCTATGGCGCCCAGAACATTGACCACAAGCTCAGGTGCACTGGTGCCGAATGCGACAACGGTTAGGCCGACAACGAGTGGCGATATTCCATGTGCTTCAGCAATACCGGAAGCGCCGCGAACAAGGGATGCACCGCCCACGAGCAGCATGGTCAGGCCAGCCAATAAAAGTAGGACGGTTGTCATGGGATCAGTTTATCTGGGTTAGCATCGGAATGGCAGGTGGGCCTTGGGGTACGGGTATTGGCATTTCGGGGAACCCCATCCTGGTGCTCGTGAAGATCTGCGGGATCGGTTCATTGGCCGATCACTGGCGTTTCAGATTCTTCACCGTCTTTTCTAAGGAGAATTATCTGTCCGTAAAGTATCCGGGTCTTTTGTTCAAAGTCGGAAATGATTTTCGAGGAGAGCTCATCCGAGCGATTAGTCCGCCTCGTTAGTCTCTGTCTGGCTCGTCAAATCAAGATGCTGCTCCAGGGCGCTCAGTCGGTTCAGGAACAACTGCCTGTAGGGTTCAAGAAATTTCTCTATTTCTTCCAGGGGAGTCGGGTTCAGCGCGTACCAGCGCTTTTGGCCATCGGGCTTTACCACCACCAGGTTCGCTTCCCGCAGGTATTTAAGGTGTTTAGACACCGCGGGCTGACTGAGGTCGGATCGGGTAACCAGCATATTGACGGTGCAGGGTTCCTGCCGGATGGCTTCGAGTAGTCGGCGGCGATTGGGTTCTGCCAGGGCAGTGAATGTGTCCATGGGCATAAATATACCCATATAGTTATATAACTGTAAATGAATATAGTAAATTGTTTTCGACCGTTAACTATCCAGTGATGTCTCGTAGCTATCTCGGAGGACCATGGGCTATCCTTCGACTTTCATTATTGTTAACAACCAAAATTAGGGGTTAGATGTGAGTGATTTAAAAGGGCAGATTGCTGTTGTCACGGGTTCAAGTCGAGGAATAGGCAAAGGGATTGCTCTGGCACTGGCAGAGCAGGGCTGTACTGTATACGCGACAGGCAGAACTATCGGTGACGGTGATCGAACCATCGACACGACAGCGCGCCAGGTCACTGAGGCTGGCGGTGAAGGTCATGCTATCCGGTGTGATCACGGTGATGACGATGACATCGCACGGTTGTTTGAGCAGATTGGTCAAGAAGCAGGCCGGATCGATATTCTTGTTAATAATGTCTACAAGATTCCGAGTCCGCCAGCCTGGGGTGGCGGTTATTGGGATCACCCCATCTCGATTTGGGATGATCAGGTTGGTATTGGCTTGCGGGCGCATTATGTCGCGAGTTGGCACGCTGCCGGGTTGATGTTCGAAAGTGACAATGCGCGAATGTTGAATGTGTCGTCACCGGGTGGTCAGAGTTATCACTTTTCTTCGTCTTATGGTGCTGGTAAAGCAGGCCTTGACCGCTTAACGGCAGACATGGCAGTTGAGCTTGAGCCAAAGGGTATTCCTGCCTGTGTGCTGTATCCAGGGTCTGTGTCGACTGAATTTATTCAGGATGCTGCAGAGGAACAGGGTATGGACTTGTCTCAGTCACAAACGCCATTGCTGGTTGGGCGGGCGGCCACTTCATTGCTCATGTCGGATGACATGATGCCTCGCACCGGCAGCATCCAGTGGGTGGAAGATCTCATTACGGAATTTGATCTGTTTGATGAAAATGGTTCTCGCCCAACAACGAAATACGCTCAAAGGAATAGCTAATGGAATTTGCTGTCGCCGTCGCTTCTGAAACCGATTCCTGGAAGCATGTAAAGCGAGCAGAAGAACTGGGTTTCCACTCAAGCTGGTTCTATGACACCCAGCTTTTGAATCCGGATGTTTTTATCTGCATGGCACTTGCTGCAGCAAACACATCATCCATTCGACTGGGTACCGGCGTCCTGATTCCATCCAATAGAATCGAGCCGGTGACCGCGAATGCGTTCGCAACCCTGAACAAACTGGCGCCGGGTCGTATCGACTTTGGCGTTGGTACAGGTTTCACCGGTCGCAGGACCATGGGGCTTAAGCCGATTGCGCTTGCAAAGATGAAACGCTACATAGAGCGGGTTCAGTCGCTGTTGCTTGGCGAGACAATAGAGTGGGATTTGGAGGATCAGGTGCGGAAAATTCGTTTCCTGAATCCTGACCTTGGATTAATTAATATTGACGACCCAGTGGATTTGCACATCTCTGCAATGGGTCCGAAAGCCCGTCGCCTTGTGGCGGAAATGAAAGCCGGGTGGCTGAATTTTGGTAGTGACCCTGTGTCATTGGTCAGGGAGCTTCAAGACATGCAGCAGGCCTGGCAGGGAACTGGTGTCGATGAGGCGGCGCAGCACAGCACGGTGTTTGCACTGGGCGCGGTACTCAGCGGTACCGATGCTGAAAATCGGGAAAAATTAATGGCCCAGGCCGCCCCATGGACGGCAGTGATGTTCCACAACATGCTCGATGGAGTGATGCCAGTGCCTTTGAAGCTTCCGGAGGATATCTCAGCGATCGTCGATGAGTACAAGCCTTTGTTAAAAGATTACCAACCAGAGGACGCAAAGTACCTGACGATTCATCGCGGCCATCTAATGTTTCTCAGGGAAGAGGAAAAGAAACTGATTACGCCTGAACTTGTGCAGGCAACATCATTCAGCGGTTCGTCTGACGAGCTCGTCGATAGAATCAGGCAGTTGGGTGAAGCTGGATACAACCAGTTCGCGATCCAGCTGGTTCATGGCCAGGAATCTGCCCTCGAGGAATGGGCAGATGTTTTTGAAAGAGTTTAGGGAACATCTGATTAAAGCCTTTTTCCGCGATGGCTGCGTTGAACACGTACTCGAAACCTCGCGAAATTAAGACCATTCGCGATTTTCTGCGTGCGGGTTCGCCTTGCCCTCACAAAAAAATGCAGTTAATCAGATGTTCCTTAGGTTGTTTTCGCGTCGTTTTCTGCGTGTTCATCCAGAATAACATCCAGAGTCTTGCCGGTCTTTGAGCTTAGCCTGAGCTGCTCCAGGCGGTTCCAGAATGATTTCCTGGTGCAGTAATTATTATTAGGCCTGTGAAATAGCCAGTGCCTGGTCAATATCCCAGAGAATGTCATCGATAGACTCAAGTCCCACTGAAATCCTGATCATGTCCGGCGAAACACCTGCAGAGACCTGTTCCTCTTCGTTCAACTGGCGGTGGGTGGTTGATGCGGGATGGATAATGAGTGTTTTTGCATCCCCAACATTCGCCAGGTGGCTCATGAATTCGGCATTCTCGATAAACTTGACGCCCGCAGCCTGGCCACCTTTTATACCAAAAGTGAGGATGGAGCCTGCGCCTTTTGGCAGGTATTTCTTCGCGAGGTCAGCGTATGGATTATCCGGCAACCCGGCATATTTTACCCAGCTGACTGCGCTGTGATCATTTAGAAACTGCGCAACCTTTTCTGCATTTTCCACATGCCTTTCCATTCGCAGGTGCAGTGTCTCCAACCCCTGCAGGAACAAAAAAGCATTGAATGGCGAAAGGCTCGGGCCAAGTGTCCTTAAGGTTTCCAGCCTGCATTTGGTGATATAGCCGAAGTCTCCGAAGGTCTCATAAAACCGGATCCCGTGATAACCCTTCGAGGGCTCGACCATTTCCGGGAACTTCCCGTTATCCCAGGGGAATTTGCCTGATTCGATGATTACGCCGCCTATGGATGTGCCATGTCCGCAGATAAATTTGGTGGCAGAGTGCACCACAATGTCCGCGCCATGTTCGAAAGGCTTACATAGGTATGGCGATGCGAATGTGTTGTCGATCATTAACGGGATACCGAATTCATGTGCGATATTGGCCACAGCCTGAATATCAATCAGGTTATTCGATGGGTTACCGATAGTCTCGATGAACACGCACCGCGTCTTGTCAGTAATGGCGGCGCGAAAATTCTCCGGATCATCCGGGTCGACAAACGTCGTGTTGATGCCCATACGACGAAAATTCACGTCAAACTGAGAGTAGGTACCACCATACAATGTGCTGGCTGAGACGATCTCATCACCATTGGACAGCAAAGTGAGCAGGGCAGTCATTTGTGCCGCCATGCCCGAAGCAACAGCCAGCGCGGCAGTTCCCCCTTCCAGTGCCGCCATGCGTTCTTCGAACATCGCGGTCGTGGGATTAGATAATCGGGTATAGATGTTCCCGAACGTCTGTGCATTGAACAGGCTGGCGGCATGGTCGGTATCGTCGAAGACATACGCCGCGGTTTGGTAGATAGGCGCAGCTCTTGAACCGGTTGCGGGGTCAGGAATCTGTCCTGCATGAAGGCAGAGTGTTTCGAAGTCGTATTCGTGGTCTGGCATTGGTAATCCTGTTTTTGTTTATTACGCCCCCCACCGCGGGCTGTTTAGGACACGCTGCGGGCTGTTTATAGGACACGCTGCGGGCGCTATATGACACGCCGCGGGCTGTTTATGACACGCTGCGGGCGCTATATGACACGCTGCGGGCTGTTTATAGGACCCGCTGCGGGCGCTATATGACACGCTGCGGGCTGTTTATAGGACACGCTGCGGGCGCTATATAACACGCTGCGGGCGCTATATGACACGCTGCGGGCGCTATATAACACGCTGCGGGCGCTATATAACACGCCGCGGGCGCTTACTAGAGATGATTCCCGTGTTGACGCCGGACCAGTTAAGGCCGCCGAAGAGTCGGGCGTATTCGATTTTCATGCAGCGGTCCATTACCACCGTCATCCCTTTATCTCTGGCCTCTGTGGCGGCTTGTTCGTTAGCGATGCCAAGTTGCATCCAGAAAACCTTGGCGTCCAGCTTCGCTGCGCCATCAATAAAGCCGGGTATATGCTCTGCTCGTTGAAAGAGATCAACGACATCCACAGGCTCATCGATTGACGCAAGATCAGGCACGCAGGGCTGGCCCAGTATTTCGTCATAGTTGGGGTTAACGGGAATAACCTTGTAACCGTGGTCCAGTAGATACTTTGCAGCAAAGTAACTTGGCCTGAACCAGTTGCCGGATAGACCGACTATCGCGATTGTAGAGGCCTCTTCGAGGATAGTCCGAAGCTGGTTATTTGAAAGTTTGTCCGCGGTCATTGCTACTCTCCAGGAAGAATTTCAATTGTACATCACCACCCTGGCTCTACTAAGGGCGCTACTTCTCCATCTGTGGAACGCTTTCATCAAGCGTTACCCAGTTCTGTTTGGTGCTACACCAAACATGAAAACCTGGAGTGAACGCTGAAGTATCGTCAAGTGTGCCAGTCTTAAGGAACAGCAAGTCGGGTTGGCTTGGAATGGCCGAGTAAATCGGTGAGCCACAAGTACCACAAAAAAAACGTTCTACAGTACTTCCGCTATCGGTATCGCTGTCCTGATAGAGTTTCGGTTCTCCGGTCATCTCGAACTCGGCCTTGGGAACGCCGGCGATTGTTGAAAAAGCAGAACCAGCCTGGCGCTGGCAATTTTTGCAATGACAGACGCCGGACATCGCCGGGTCATTAGGGAATTCGTAAGTGATCTCGCCACAGAGGCATTGGCCAGTATGAGCCATATTATTTCTCCTTGTGTTGTCATGAAAGAAGTCCAGCCAGTATAGCCGCGTCACATCACCCAGTTCCACATGTGAATTGATATCAGGTACTCTCTGGTCTCTGGCAGATAACAAGACTGAGAACAAAAATGATAAAACTCGTAATGCCAATGAAAAGACGCCCTGGCATGAGTGTTCCCGAGTTTAGGGAATACTATGAAACCAAACATCGATTGATCGGTGAAAAATACCTGAAGGGTTATGCGACTCGTTATCTGCGACGATTTACTAATCCAAACACGGATCGTGATGGGCAGCTTCGGGATCCGGAATACGATGTCTTTCTTGAAATCTGGTACCCGGACCAGGCGACCTATGAAGCTTGCGGCAAGGCACTCAGTGCGCCGGAAGTTGTGAAAGAGATACAAGAGGACGAAGAGAAAGTTTTCGATATTCGTTTCATGCGATCGTACCTCGTAGAAGAGTGTGAATCAGACTTAACCTGAAAGGCGACTTACTTTGAACAATGACCCTTACCTTCTAATTACAGCTGACACCCATGCCGGTGGGAGTCATGAACAGTATAGGGAGTATCTTGACCCCGGTTATCGGGAGCAATTTGACGCATGGCGAGGTGGGTACAAAAACCCATCCCAGGCGCACTATGGCAATAAGAAGATGCGTAACTGGGACCTCGATATTCGTACCAGTGACCAAAACAGTCAGGGGGTTGTTGGCGAGGTTGTATTTCCTAATACCGTGCCACCTTTTTTTAATAAGAGCATCGTTACGGCTCCGCCACCAAGACCAGAGGAGTACGAATTGGCTCTGGCGGGTATTAGGGCACATAACCGGTGGTTGAAAGATTTTTGTGCAGAGGATCCGGATAGGCGAGCGGGAATCGGCTTGATTCTTCCTAACGACTTTGATGAGGCGATAAAAGATATTGAGTTCATCGCACAGGCAGGGTTGCGCGGTGGCGTAATGTTGCCGCTGATCCCGCCGGATTGTACCTGGCTTAAGCCGCTGTTTGACCCGGCCTGGGATCGGGTGTTCGCCGCTATCCAGGATCACGATCTGGTGATGAATCAGCATTCGGGTCAGGGTTCACCGGATTACGGTGATTCCATGGTGGGACAAGCACTGTGGGTCACCGAAGTCACTTACTATTGCCAGGCTGGATTCCGCCATTTGATTATGAGTGGTGTGTTCGAGAAGTTCCCGAAGTTGAAATATGTCCTCACTGAATCCGGCTGTGCATGGGCACCGCCGTTATTAGCACAGATGGATCGAATTCATATGGGGATGAGTGCTGGCGCCATAGGGGAGTTGAATTATGGCGATCAGAAATGGGTGCTTTCAGAGCCGCCCAGTCATTACGCCAAACAGAATGTCTGGTATGGCGCGAGTTTCCCCAGTAAGGCTGATCTTGCGGGCATTGAGTTAATAGGTGTAGAGAAAGTTCTTTGGGGTAACGACTATCCTCACTACGAGGGGACATTCCCCTACAATCTTGAGTCTCTGAGGTTGACATTCGATGAGGTGCCGGAAGAATATCGCCGCAAACTGCTGGGTTTGAACGCCGCTGAGGTTTACAACTTTGATGTGGATAAACTATTGCCCCTGGCTAATCAATTTGGACCCACACCCGAGCAAGTGAACAAAGCGCTGCCCAAGGAAGAGATACCGCGAGACTCCATGTGTTATCTCTTCCAAAACGCGCTGTCCAGTTGAACCTAAAAGGAGGTCTCCATGCCTGTACCTGAAGGTATCGGTATCGTCGATACTATGATTGGCTTTCCGGCCGAAGATTTTGCGATGTATGACTTCATTCGCGAACAGTTGAAGGACCCCTCTGCCAAATTCGAGTTCCCGGTGGAGTATATGTTCAAGCAGGTGCCCAAGGAACTTTACGGCAGTTCGGAGGACCCGGTCGCCCTTACACTTAATGAAATGGATAAGCACGGCGTTGAAATAGGTCTCATCGGAGTAGGCGGAGAAGTTTCGCGGAAGGCTTTGAAGGAGCACCCGGATAGGTTTGTTGGGCAGGGTAGTGTTGACCCCAACAAAGGTATGGAGGGTGTTCGCGATATGGTGCGCCAGTTTGAAGAGTATGGTGTCCGTTCGTTTGGTGCATTCAACGCTGGTTTCAATCCTCAGGTCGGAATCAATGACGCTAAGATGTACCCCATCTATGCCAAGTGTGTTGAGCTGGATTTACCTATTTTTTCCTGTGCGGGTGTTCCCGGGCCAAGATTCCCGATGTGGCCGCAAAATGTTGAATTGATTGATCAGGTTATGTACGACTTTCCCGAATTGGTATTTGTCACTCGACACGGGTGTGAACCCTGGGAGGACCTTGCGATCAAGTTAATGTTGAAATGGCCCAACCTTTATTACTCAACAACGGCTTTTGCGCCTAAGTTTTATCCCAAGTCCATCATTGATTATGCAAACTCCAGGGGAAGCAACAAGATTATTTATGGTGGATATTTTCCCATGGGATTGTCACTGGATCGCATTATGAGTGATATGCAGGACTTACCGCTTAAAGATGACGTTTGGCCAAAATTCCTGAGTGGTAATGCGAGGCACGTACTTAAGTTGAGCTAACTGACTAGTGTTTAATGAAATCAGATTCCAACAATTTTGAATTAGGCAAAATTAACCGTAGGGCGCTATTGCAGCTTGCGGTCGCGAGCGCAGCCTTAGGGATCGGGTTCAATCAGGTGTCGGCGAAGGGTTTGCGTGTCGTCGTTGCGGGCGCGGGGATAGTAGGCGCATCAATCGCTTACCATCTTGCAAAGGCTGGCGCCGCAGTTACCGTGGTTGATCAGGAAGGCCCGGCAACGCATGCCAGTCGAGGAACCTTTGCCTGGATAAACGCGACATGGGCCAAACAACCCCGTCACTACCATGCCTTCAATCAAGATGGGCTGTCGGGCTGGAAGGATCTTCAGCAGGCATTGAAAATCCCGATACGCTGGCAAGGTTCCCTTGAATGGTATGAGCAGGCACAGCGCCAGGAAAAGTTAAAACAGCAGATACGCGAACAGGTGGCGTGGGGGGAGAGAGCCCGATTTGTGTCATCACATGAACTCGCGTTACTTGAGCCGCAGGTGAATTTCAGGGGTGCGCGGAACGTAGCGTATTCGGAGAATGATGGTGCTGTGGATCCCGTTGTGGCGACCAATGCATTGCTGCAGGCAGCATCCAGTTATGGCGCGACGATTAAATATCCTTGTACTCTAAACGACGTCATACTGAGGTCCGGTCGCGTTATAGGGGTTGCTACTACTGGCGGAGAAATTAAAACTGACAAAGTCGTTCTGGCAACGGGTGCGGCGCCGGGAGTGGGTCAGCGAATCGCTGGCTTTGAAATCCCCCAGCGTTCGACGCCAGGCGTCATCGCTGTTACTGAACCCCTGTCACCCGTTTTGAATCGCGTTTTGGTTGCTCCAGGTATCCATCTGCATCAACGAGATGATGGTCGAATAGTGCTGGGTGAGCAGGCAGGAGCCCCCCAGAATGAGGCACATGCAAAGCGATTAGAAGGACGTCCCGATCGATTTCCGGGTAAAGAGCTTGCCCTGCAACATGCTAAGCGCATGATCGATATAGCTGTCCAGTTCCTACCTGCTATTTCCGGGGTAAACGTAAAGCAAGTCTACATAGGGTGGCGTCCGCTGCCGCTCGATGGCCATCCAGTTCTGGGCGTATCCCCGGTTCGTCCTGACGTCTACCTTGCGGTAATGCACAGTGGCGTTTCGCTTGCGCCCATTGTGGGCCAGTTAGCGGCTCATGAGATCGTCAGTGGCGTGACATCTGAGCATCTGGATAAATATCGGCCGGATCGAGACTATCAGCTGGTCAGGCGCTATTGATCAGGTTCGACGCAACCATGTTCAAACCTCATTGCTCAAGCCCTGTTTCTCAAGCGCCGTTTCTCAAGCCCCGTTTCGTGTGATGTTGTGCGGGTATCAGTGGTAGGCGTCATAATCGGTATTGCTGGGATTCGTACATCAACTTGAGGGGGGGGTGACCGTTCCACGCGACTCTCAGTCGATGGTTTGGCACTTTTGCCAGCGGCTGACTACTCTGTCAACATACGCCACCACCTTTGGGTTTGCGCGCTGTCTGTCTTTCGTAGCGCTATCCAGTCAATATGCGCATCGTCAGGCTTATTGCGGTCCAGATCGATGGCCCAGAGTGCGTCAATTTCGTTGGGGACTACCGAGTAACGAACGTCAATTACCCGGTCAGGTTTTGTCGGGTCAATCGCCAGGTAGCTGTTCGAAAACCACCGGAACCGTTCCACATCCCTGGCCTGCTGGCTGGTCGGGTCGAGCCACGTGAAATGCTTGTCCAGGTTAAGTTTTTCAGCGCTATCGCCGGGAAAGAACTTATTCTCTAATTCGACACGCACACCATCAACAAAGAATCTGTCTTGTGTTTCATAGACCACCTTCCACAGAATGAGATTCGCAAATCCGGGTTTGGCTTCCAGTCGAATAGGATCGTGCCCTCTTTCTGCGGCCAGTTCGTAGCCGGCGGCAATTGCCCTGTCTCGCTGAAATACGCCTATAAGCAGGTAACAAACAGCCCATGAAAAAGCCGCGCGCCCGAACCAGGGCTGTTTTCGGTAAACACCAACAATGACCAGCGCCAGGATTGGAAGGGTAAACAGTGGATCAATAATAGAAACATTGTTCCAGGCGAAACGCGCTGAAGTGAAAGGCCAAAGTAGTTGAGTGCCATAGGTCGTGCACGTATCGAGCAAGCCGTGAGTCGCGTAACCCAGCAGGCAAAATAGGTAACTTTCTCGAAAACGAAGCCCCTTCCCAAGCAGCCGGTGAAGAACTGTTGCGACCAAAAGGGCGCCAATAGGGATAAAAACCAGTGAGTGAGTAAATTGGCGGTGAAATTCCAGGAAAAGCAACGGGTCTGTCGGTGAAAAGATAAAAACATCCAGATCGGGCGCAAGTCCGCCGAAACAGCCGAGCAAGGTAGCCGCTTTTATCTTCGCAGGGTTACTTCCGCTCTGTGCGAGTACCGCGCCCAGCGATCCCTGACTTATTGGGTCCATTGGCTAAATCCTAAATGTGGGATTTTAAGTGCTGGAGACTAAAATACAACGACCGTCCTCAACACCCAGGGCAACACCGGTAATCATGCTTGCCTCACCACTGCGCAGGAAACACCCTGCGGCCGCAACATCATCATCCAATTAGGCTGATGTCCATATTTGACGAGCACCTTGTGAAGGACTAGCGTAGCTCGGTATTCTTTTCTGGACTCGCTCATGGGAAAACTGGACAACAAGGTGGCGTTGGTCACCGGTGCAAGTCGAGGGATTGGTCAAGCGATTGCAGAGCTATTTGCGGCCGAAGGCGCAAAGGTTGTCTGTGCGGCCAGGACAATCAATGAAGGCGACCATGTGCTGGAAGGCTCGCTCAGTAATACGGTTGGACGAATTATCGAGGCCGGGGGAATCGCCACTGCGGTAGCTGCAAATATTTCAGAAGAGGAAGACTGCCGAGCGCTCTTTGATGCTGCTGTCGACATCTATGGGAAAGTTGACATCCTGGTTAACAATGCAGCGCTTAATTATTACGTGCCCATCGTCAACTATGATGTCAGCAAATGGATGCGGGCGTTTGCCGTGAATGTTCACGGCCCCTTTATGTTATCCAGATCCGTTTTGCCGGGCATGATGGAGCGCCACAGCGGTGCGATCATCAATATTTCATCCGGCTCTGCGATAGGTCCGGGTCGTGGACCTTATGAAGTAGATGGTCATGGAGGCACTATGTATGGGGCGAGTAAGGCGGCGCTTGAAAGGATGACTCAGGGCCTTGCGCAGGAAGTCCAGCATCACAATATTGCGGTTACCTGTTACTCACCCTCCCAGGTTGTACCGACACCCGGCACGGTTTATCACAAACTGGTAGAAGGAATGGATGATCCGAAAGGAGAGCCGGTGGAAATTATGGCAAAAACGGCATTGTTGCTAGCTTCCGAGCCTGCCGAAAAGGTTAATGGCCGAGTGACCTACAGCCAGCAGATCCTGGAAGAGTTTGGCTGGATTGACGAGGGTATGGGGATTGGCTTCGGTCGAACGGGTTCGGGGTATTCCCAGATATGACCTTAAGGCTCGAAGTTTATATCGACTTTAAAAGCCCGTACGCCTTTATAGCTAAAGATGCGACCTACCAGCTTGAGCAGGATTTCGGGCTGGAGATAGACTGGTATCCTCTGACGCTCAACATCGGCAGCTTCCTTGGGACTGCGAAGAAAGATGATAGTGGCAAGGTGACCGAGAGTAGTCGCTCACCCAGACAATGGCTTGCGGTAAAGTACGCCTACAAGGATGCCCGGCGGTACGCTGAACTTCGTGGGCTGACCCTTAAGGGTACTCAAAAAGTTTGGGATAGTTCGCTTTCTGCTATTGGTTTGCTCTGGGCAAAACGTCACGGACGAGATTGTCTGAAAGCATATATTGATGATTCTTATGACCGGTTCTGGAAGCGGGAGCTCGATATAGAAGACCCAAACGTGATTGTTGCCCAGTTGCGGGCATCAGGGTGTGATGTGCAGGGTTTTGAGGGCTATCTCGCGGGTGAAGGTCGTGAGTATCATGATCGCCTTCAGGATGAAATTCTTGATCGGGGATATTATGGGGTCCCAACCTATGTCATCGACGGCGAAGCATATTTTGGTCGGCAACACTTGCCCAGGGTTCGTTGGCATCTGCAAGGTAAAGCTGGTGCCCTGCCGGATATAGCCTATGACGTCATTCTTCGTGAAAGTGTGCCCGCATCGTGATGACCATTTATATTAATTTTGCTGAATTACCTTCGTGGCTAATGCTTGCGCCGCTAAAAAACCTGTGTGCTGAGGTTCAGGTTGATTTGGCCTGGAAACCGATGCTCAGCTCTCTGGGCAACGTTGCCGGGTCAAACCTCAAGCCGGGTGCGGACGATCCATTGGCAATTTACAAAGCACGGCGAGCCGATGCTCGTCATAAGGCATCTAAGCGTGAAAACGAACGGATGTGTGGAATGCTTGGAATCAAACCGGGGCAGGGAGAGAGGAAGGTAAACCCCTTGTATTTATCGTTGGGGATGGCCTGGTTAACGAATCAGGGAGCCGAGTTGCGGCAGTATCTCAGCTATGTCGAGACTGCCTTTTTAAAAACCTTTCGTGATGGCGCTGACGTTGAGTCACTTTCCAGCCTTAAAGTCGTTTTGGAGGAGTCCGGGTTTCGGACCGCAGGTCTGGATTATTTTGTAGAAAACGAAGCCCCCGACCTTGAGGCAGCCGGGGAAGAAATCATGGACAGTGGTGTGTTTAATGCGCCTGCATTCGTGGTCGACGGCGAGATTTTCCATGGTCGTGAACATCTCCCATTGATCCAATGGATGCTGGCAGGAAAGCAGGGTCTACCACCGGTTTAAAGTGCTAACTGAGTTCTTCGGGAATTGATGTTATTTTGATTCCTGGAATTTATCTTAAGGAACAAAAACATGACTGATCGGCCACTCACGTTAGGCGCTGTGCTGTACGAAGGATTCGAGTTGTTGGATATGTTCGGGCCACTTGAGATGTTTACCGCCCTGCCACCGGAAATATTGCAGGTCGTCATGGTCGCTGAAAGCAAAGGACCAGTGATAGCGGGCTCGATGGCAAACAGCCCAATGCCGACGTGCATGGCAGACTATGGGTTCGACGATGCGCCGGAACTCGACCTGATTCTTGTGCCGGGTGGTGTTGGTACCATTGCAGAGCTCGAAAACGAAAAAACCTTGAGTTTTCTGCGGGACCGCGCAGGAAAAGCCCAGATTACATCGTCGGTATGCTCCGGCTCGGCGTTGCTCGCAAAAGCTGGTCTTCTTGACGGTCATAGGGCGACATCAAACAAAATGTTCTTCAACCTGGCGGTCATGCAATCCGATAGAGTTGATTGGGTTGAAACTGCTCGCTGGGTAGACGACGGGAAATTCGTGACTTCCAGCGGCGTCTCAGCAGGCATCGATATGGCGCTGGCCATTATTGCGAGATTATTTGGAAATGAAACGGCAGAGGCAATTGCGATAGGGGCTGAATACACATGGCACCGGGAAGCCGATGTTGATCCTTTCGTACAGAACCTAAATGAAGGCAGTATCTAAACTATTAAAAATAATTAAAAATAATTAAAAACCGACAAATCTAATTAAGAGGTAAACCATGGATTTTGATATCCCCAAAGAGATAGCCGACTACCTTGTCGTGCTGGACGACTTTATCGAGAAAGAGATTAAACCGCTGCAGAATGAAAACGATAACATCCGTTTTTTTGACCATCGACGTGAAGATGCCAGAACCGACTGGGACCGCGGCGGTTTGCCGAATGGGGAATGGGAAGCTTTGTTGTTCGAGGCGCGCATGAGGGCAGACCGGGCAGGTCATTACCGATATGCAATGCCAGAGGAATTTGGTGGCCAGAATGGTTCCAACCTGGGTATGGCCATTATCCGTGAACACTTTGCATCCCAGGGCCTTGGCTTGCACAACGACCTGCAGAACGAGCACTCCATCGTTGGAAACAATGTGGGTGTTCTACTGATGTCTGAATACGGCACTGAAGAACAGAAGGAAGAGTGGATGCCGCTCATGCTGGAAGGCAAGCGCGGGTTTGCTTTTGGTATTACAGAGCCGGATCACGGATCTGACGCGACCCACATGGAAACAACTGCAGTTCGCGATGGCGATGGCTGGCGTATCAATGGTGCAAAGACCTGGAATACCGGTATTCATAAAGCGCAGTACGATATGGTGATGGCACGAACCAGTGGCAAGGCCGGCGACGGTGACGGTATTACGGCATTCCTGACACCGATGAACTCGGATGGGTTGAAAATCGAAGAATTCCTCTGGACCTTCAACATGCCGACCGACCATGGCACGGTTTCGTTCAAGGATGTCTATGTAGACGATGGCGCGATCTTCGGCGGGGAAGGAACAGGCTTGCAGATCGTGCAGCACTTTTTCAATGAAAACAGAATCAGGCAGGCGGCTTCAAGTCTCGGCGCTGCCCAGTACTGCGTCGCCGAGTCGGTGAAGTATGCCGGGGAAAGAAAACCGTTCGGCAAACCGCTTTCTGTTAACCAGGGGATTCAGTTTCCGCTGGTTGAACTGCAGTCCCAGATTGAGATGCTTCGCGCATTGATTCATAAGACAGCCTGGGCTATGGATAAATATGGTGCCTTCTCTGTATCTGACAAGGTCAGCATGTGCAATTACCAGGCGAATCGTCTGTGTTGTGATGCGGCAGACCGGGCGATGCAGGTTCATGGGGGGCTGGGTTATTCCCGGCACAAACCCTTCGAGCATATCTATCGTCATCATCGTCGTTATCGAATTACCGAAGGTGCTGAAGAGATACAAATGCGTCGTATCGCCGGTTACATGTTTGGCTTTATGAGCCAGCAAGCTCCAAAAGGTGTGAAGAGTGTCAGCGGACGATAGCTTTAAGGAAAAACTCGCAGGCGTCGTGCTGGCGCATATCACCGATTGTAAAGGCCTGGTCTCGGTAGACAGACTTTCCGGTGGTGCAAGCCAGGAAACCTATCGGCTGGTTGTTGAGACCTCTGTTGGGGAAAAGCGATTGGCCCTAAGGCGAACGCCAGGCGGCGAGTACGCGGAAATAACGCCGCAACACCCGGGTCTTGATGTGGAAGCATTGCTGATGCAAAGCGCCCTGGCGGTTGGGGTGCCAGAGCCAGAAGTTTATTACGTTCTGCAACGTGAAGATGAACTTGGCGATGGCTTCCTCATGGAATGGTTGGATGGTGAAGCGCTGGGGGCAAGGATTGTTCGATCCCCCGAGTTCGAAGCGATACGTCCGAAGCTTGCCTATGAATGTGGCAAGGTACTGGCAAAGATCCATTCTATTGATCTTGATGCGACGGGTCTCAGGGCGCGGCTTTGGGAAATTCCCCCTGCGGAATTTGTTGAACAGACCTGGGAGCGATACCGACTCCTGGATACGCCCCAGCCTATGATTGACTATGTCGCTCGCTGGTTAATGGAAAACCTGCCGGAGCAGCACGAGACCGCACTGGTTCACAACGATTTCCGAAACGGCAATTTCATGTTGTCCCCGGACGGTATTGTTGCTGTGCTTGACTGGGAGGTTGCCCATGTCGGTGACCCGATGCGGGATCTTGGCTGGATGTGCACCAATTCCTGGCGCTTTGGTGCCAGTGACCCGGTTGGTGGTTTTGGTCAATACGAAGACATGTTCAAAGGATATGAAGACGAGTCCGGTAAGACCGTCGATCCTGAGCATGTGAAGTTCTGGGAAGTGTTTGGGTCATTCTGGTGGTCCGTAGGCTGCCTTGGCATGGCGGAACATTATCGAAGTGGCCCGGACAGAACTGTGGAACGACCGGCAATTGGTCGGCGTACGTCTGAATGCCAGGTTGATTGTGTCAATCTGCTAATTCCAGGTCCCGTTGAGATAGTTAAGGAATCATCAGGTTTCTCGAGTGTGGACATTCCGCGTACCGACGAATTACTTGTCAGCGTCAGGGATTTCCTTCGCAATGACGTGATGGATGAAACGACTGGCCGGGCAAACTTTTTGTCGCGGGTGGCCGCCAATTCACTGGACATTGTGCTGCGCGAATTGACCTTAGGTCCTATTCATCAGGCGTTGGAGCTTGGCCGGCTTCAGGCGTTGTTCCAGTCGGACGAAGGCCTTGATGTCCTTAAAAGGAGACTGGTGACAGAACTGCGTGATAAGCAAATCTCGTTGGACAACGAAGTGCTGCAGAATCACTTGCGTCAGACGGTGGTCAACCAGGTTGCGATAGACCAACCCAAGTATTCTGGATTCAAGAACGCGCTGGATAATGCCTAGATTTTTTCTGTTGGCATTTTTGTTGAGTCTCAGCAATACGCTGCTGGCTGAGGCGACGCCAGTTAAGCTACAGATCGGCGTGGAAGGTATTCTTAATACGCCCGCTGGACCCATAAAAAGGTCGGTGCTGCTGCTGCATGGCTGGAATGCAGATATGAATGAAGTGGGCAACCTTTACGCCGATCTGGCAGGGCGACTTGCAGAAAGAGGTATTGCGAGTTTTCGAATTAGCTTCAGCGGTGAAGGCACCAGGACAGGGTATGTGGTGAGCTCCACTTTTGACTCCCGCGTTGGCGAGGCAGAAGCCGCCCTGCAATTCATGCAGGAAAAGTTCCCGAAGGCTTTACTCGGCGTCCAGGGATACTCCCTGGGTGGTCTCACGGCGATGGGTTTGGTTGGTCGATATCCTGATACATTTAAGACTATGGTGCTCTGGGCCGCCGCTGCCGAGATGCGCATTAACGGAGATGCTGCTTATGACGCTGCTGTTCGAAAAGCGATGAAAGAAGGCAGTGCAGTATACAAAGACTGGACTGATATCACCTTAACCCGTGAATTCATCTCAGGGTTTGTAGGGGTGAACGTCGAGACTAACCTGGCGCTATACACCGGTGCATTACTGACGATTCGAGGTGACCAGGACTTTTTGCCCGGGCGCGATGCCGAGTGGTTGAAACTGGCGCCAACTGACGACAAGGCATTCATCCTGATGGGTGGCGCGGATCATATCTTCCATGTGCTGGATGACAGTAAGCCTGGCTATAGCGAACGCTTACTGCGGTCCACGACCAATTGGTTTGATCGAACGCTTTAACAACTGAGGCAATCAGCGGCAGATAACTTCAACTGCTGTAGCCTCTGATTGCCACAAGGATCAGCAAGCCGGTGGCAAGGCGCTTCATACGGGTAAGTTCCTGGATCCGGATCGGATCCTGAGCCATAAAGTGTGTACTGCTCATATCGGACCAGCCTGGCAGGGTGAGGAAAAGGTGACGTATTCCTGATATGGATCGCAAATTAGATGCCACAGGCCAAGCTGCACAAAAAACAACGGGATAAGACTGGATGTGTCTGTATTCGCGATTGAAATGACCACTTTTTAGCTCAACGGGCATTCGCTTCTTGAAAACAACATTGGCATTTGCTCCTATAGGTTTCTGATAACTTGCTAGAAGGGATTATTGTGGATCTGTTTTCACTCAAAGGTAAAAATATTGCAATAACGGGCGCATCATCGGGCTTTGGACACCACTTTGCCGGAGTATTGTCCGGTGCGGGAGCCAATGTGATTCTCGGTGCGAGACGCGCCGATAAAATAGCAGATCGTGTTTCGGAAATTAACCAGAGCGGTGGGCAGGCGCTGGGTATTCCCCTTGACGTTACGATTCCCGATTCCTGTGCAGATTTTTTGCACCAGGCGGAGGAAGCATTTGGGCCTGTCGATGTACTGATCAATAACGCAGGTGTTGAAGCCGGGGCGAAAACCTATGCGATGATCGATGAGGATGACTGGGACTTCGTGCTGGATACCAACCTGAAATCAGTCTGGCGATTGTCCAAGATGTATACAGAGTCCGTGGTAAAAAACAAACAAAGTGAGGGGAATATTATCAATGTCTCCTCAATCACGGCTTATAGAACCATCAAAGGCCAGTTTCCCTATGCGGTATCGAAGGCGGCATTGGTTAAAGCGACTGAAATTATGGCTCTGGAGGGTGCGCGCTATGGTATTCGCGTGAACTCTCTCGCGCCGGGATACATCCTCACGGATGTGAGTCGGATACTGCTTGAAAGCGAAAGATCCGATACTTTTGTAAAAGGCATCCCGATGCGTCGCTACGGAGAGTTTGAAGATCTTGACGGTCCCTTGCTGCTGCTGGCGTCAGATGGATCACGCTATATGACGGGATCAACGGTAGTCGTTGACGGTGGTCATATCGTTTCAGAACTTTGACCACAGCCGCTTGAAAGACTTAGCCAGGATTGAGGATTGAGGGTGGAAGCTAACCGGCATTTGTCCGCTTACTCGAACCGGCATCTATCGGCTGCCTGTTTATCGCACAGATAAACGAGTGCTTTACTTTACTTTACCCATCTAAATGATAATAATTCTCATCCTTATTTCGCTCGGCTTCCTTATGACCCTTGCAGATGTGGCGCCAACGGGCCGCTGCCGAATTATCGGCGCTGCCATTGATCACAGTGATTTCCAGAGCCGCCTGTATGCGCTCGGGTTATACCCTGGTGTATGGGTTGATGTGCTGCATATTGCCCCCTTCGGAGACCCCCTGCAGGTAAAGGTTGGTCACACACTACTGAGCATTCGTAAAAGCGAAGCCAGCCTTGTCAAGGTTGAGTTGGATTCGTGAGCGCTTTCAGGATTGCACTCATAGGGAATCCCAATTGCGGCAAGACAACGCTGTTCAATGCGCTGACCGGTTCACACCAGAAAGTCGGTAATTGGCCCGGCGTAACGGTTGAGAAGAAGATCGGCACCTTTACCAATGAGAACCGTGACTGCGTAATAGTTGACCTTCCAGGAATCTATTCACTCGAACAGGATTACCTTGGGCTGGATGAAAAGATCGCTCGGGACTATCTGACGGCGGGTGATTTTGACGTCATCCTGAACATTATTGACGCTGGTAACCTCCAGAGAAACCTCATCCTGACACAGCAATTGCTTGAGTTGGGTCTTCCGGTGGTTGTCGCGGTTAACATGCTTGATGTTGCCGAACGGGAAGGCATCACCGTTGATACCGAGTCGCTCGCTGATCATCTTGGCGCGCCTGTTGCCCCAATCATCGCGTCGAAGCAGCAAGGGCTCGATGATCTGGTGGTTCAATTGTTTACCGCCGACGCTTCGGACAGGGAAATCGAAGTGCTCACCAATGGCGAATTTGTTGGTGACAAAATCATCAAGCGTTATCAGCGGGCAGAAACCATCGTCAGCGGCGCCGTGCAGATGGTGCCCGTTGAACACACTATGACCGAAAGGCTTGATAAGTGGGTACTCAACCGGTGGCTGGGTATACCGATTTTCCTGGCGATGATGTACTTGATGTTTACCGTGGCAGTTAATGTTGGTGCGGTATTTATTGATTCTTTCGATGTGCTGTTTGGCGCCCTGATGGTCGATACGCCGCGATGGTTTCTGGCATCCGTTAACGCACCGGCCTGGGTAATTGTGTTGCTTGCCGATGGCCTGGGGGGGGGCATCCAATTGGTGGCAACTTTCATACCGGTAATCGGTGCATTGTTTCTCTGCCTATCATTGCTAGAGTCTTCAGGCTACATGTCACGTGCTGCTTTTGTTGTTGATCGGCTTATGGCAAGAATTGGCCTGCCAGGTACCGCGTTTGTGCCCCTGATCGTAGGGTTTGGCTGTAATGTGCCTTCGATCATGGCAGCACGGTCGCTCGGCAGAGAGAGCGATCGTCTGCTCACGATTTCGATGGCGCCATTTATGTCCTGCGGCGCAAGACTGACGGTATATGCACTGTTCGCGGCAGCCCTATTTCCTACTAATGGGCAGAATGTTGTCTTCGGTTTATACCTGCTGGGTATCGCCATGGCAGTACTGACCGGCTGGCTGTTCCGTAAACAGATTTTTGATGAAGAGATGACGCCTTCCTTTCAGGAAATGCCGACCTATCATGTGCCTGTGCTCCGTAACATCCTGTTAACGTCTTGGTTTCGATTGAAGGGCTTCGTGTTCAGGGCCGGCCGGACTATCGTCCTTGTCGTCATCGGTCTTAGCTTTCTGAATTCAGTGGGTAGCGATGGCTCTTTTGGGAATGAAGATAGCGAGCAGTCAATGCTGGCAACGTTAGGTAAGGGCATGACACCGTTGTTTAAACCCATCGGGCTTAAGGAAGATAATTGGCCTGCGACCGTAGGGTTGTTTACCGGACTGTTTGCGAAAGAAGCTGTCGTTGGCACACTGGATGCGCTCTATAGCGACGACAGCTCGTCGAATGAGAATGGGGGCGCGAGACCGGACCTGTTGGATGCAGGTAAAGAAGCGCTGCTTACGATCAAGATCAATGGCGCTGATTTGCTGTCAAATCTTGGAGATCCACTGGGAATCGGCATCGAAAGCGAGAATTCGCTGGATTCTGCGGCAGACGCGCAAGGTGTTGCCAGTACTACCCTGACCAATATGGCGGCTCAGTTTGGCACTCAATTCGCCGCTTTCTGCTATCTGGTGTTTGTTTTGTTGTACGCGCCCTGTGTGGCTGTGTTGGGCGCGATTGCCAAAGAGTCAGGTGTAAGGTGGATGTTACTGACTTTTGGGTGGACTACCGGGCTGGCCTACGTGACCTCGAGTTGCCTTTACCAACTAGGTACAATAGCCGAGCATCCTGTATCTTCGCTGATCTGGTTGAGCGGCAGCGCAGTTGTATCTGTCGTCGCGGTTAGGTTACTGCGGATTATTGGCCGAAAGTCAATCAATACTAGCTTGATTGACGTCGTACAGGTGAGTTGATATGCAGGCTTCAATCCCCACTCGCATCGTGTAATGATTGGCACGACTCTTAATAGGTAGCATTAGTGGATATCCGTATACGCCTTTCTCTGGCACTCGTTTTTGTGTCTCTGCTTTCCATGATGCTCCTTGGCACATTTGCTTATTACACTTCCTCGAATCTGCTCCAGGAAATATCACTTAGGCAACTGGATGCTCTGGCCGAGAGCAAACGACGCGACCTCAACAAAGTCTATGACGGCTGGGAAGATAATTTACGTCTGGTCCGTGAGATAAAACAGCTTCGCTATGCTATCCGGGATTATGTAGAAAACGACGATCCGCAGGGCCTTCGTACTATTCAGAATACGATCCAGGGCATCACCGTTGCGGTAAAAGAAATCGACAAGCTCATTATTTTTGATACCAATGGTGAAGAAATTACCTCGTTTGGTCGTTCAAAAGTAAACCATTCAAAGGTGCCGATAGGCGACGACGTAACGTACGTAGGGACGTTTCTTTCAGAAGACGGCCCACGCGTGGTGATGAATACCGGCGTGCATCTTGATGGCGCGCATATTGGTGGTATCGAACTCATCATGGATGCCAGTGACGTTTTTGATGTCACCGGTGATTACACAGGACTTGGCGAATCAGGCGAAGCTTTCGTGGTCATCGATATCGGTGAAAAATTGGTCGTTTTAAATCCACTTCGCCACGAAGTTGACGGATTTATGGGAGAGCAAATACAAGAATCTGCGTCTGGTGATTTTAAAACTGTGTTTACCCAGGTTGAAGAAGTCCCGACGGAAGCACAGAAAGATTACCGAGGGAAGTGGGTGTGGCTCGCAACGCGATATCTGGAAGAAATGGATTGGGGCCTGGTGGTTAAAGTTGATGTGAGTGAAGAGGGAAAACGAGCACTTGTGCTAAGAGAATCCTTGTTTGATATTGCCGTTGCCTTATCTGCTTTTGCGATCATTGGCGGTGCGTTGCTGGGGTTCTATCTCGCCAGGCCCATCCAGGAGTTGGCAGTAGTGGTTGAACGCATGCGTCACGGTGAAAGCGGTTTGCGAGCCGAGGTCAAAGGTGATGACGAGATAGCTTACCTGGCCGAATCCTTGAATGAGTTCCTGGACCATTTGGAACAGGAGCAGCGGGACAAAAATGCCTGAGTTCATAGACTTCCTGAAGCTGTTTGGGGGCTTTGTCTATCTGCTGATGGGTGGTGAGTTATTGGTTCGGGGCGCTCTGGGTTTATCCAAAGAAAGTAGTATCCCGCCTGTCGTTGTTGGTATGACAGTAGTTGCCATGGGTACTTCAGCACCCGAACTGATGGTATCTACTTTCTCTGCCTTGTCTGGCTATCCGGGTATTGCGATTGGCAATGTCATAGGGTCCAACATCGCCAATGTGCTCCTGGTCATTGGCGTTCCGGTGATGATTTACCCAATTTCCTGCGCGCAGGAAGGGCTGTCCCGACAAACAAGCCTGATGGTTGCAGTATCTCTGATGTTTATTGTTATGTGTGTGTTCGAGCCGATTACGTTCCTGGAGGGGATTTTACTGGTCACCCTTCTGGTGATCTTCCTGGTCGCCGCGACAAGAGGGGCAGAACTTATTCCGTTGGATGATCCTGAGGAAGAAATGGACAGGGGACTCGGCCTGCCCACCTATCCGAGCACCATCACGCTGTTTATTGTGCTGGGTGTTATCGCTCTTCCGCTGGGGGCTGACCTGGTGGTCGAAGGTGGCGTTGGTCTTGCTTCCTCCTGGGGAGTATCAGAGGCGGTCATTGGCCTTAGCCTGGTCGCGCTTGGTACGTCTCTGCCAGAGCTCAGCACAACGGTTATTGCGGCACTTCACAAGAGTTCAGATGTGGCGATTGGCAATGTGGTTGGGAGTAACGTTTTTAATATCCTCGCGATTCTAGGTATCACTTCGCTACTGACGGATATTCCCGTTGACCCATCGTTCCTGCGATTTGATGTTTGGGTAATGTTCTCCTGCGCGATCCTGCTTTGGATATTCGTTCTAACCAAGGGAACTATTGGCCGTCTAACAGGTGGTATTTTCCTTGCGGGATACTTTTCTTATCTCGCGATGATCTACTAGGTTCGTCGACTAGATCCGGATTGCGCCAATAGCATCAAGCTCGCGAGACATATGAGCGCTGCGTTTCGCCATGACCATAAACATATCGTTGCCGCGTTCGGTTTCGCCCACGATCATCGAGGCGATCACCGCCATGATCATCCCCGCAGGAGCGTAGTGTCGGTAGTAATGCCAGCATTCATCCCAGTTCATGGATACGTTATAGGCTGATAAAGTGTTGAAGTACTGCCTGACCAGTTCTTCTTCGAGTTTCCCACGTTCGTCTTCGATGATAGAAGTTCCCATAAAATAGCTGACATCCCCGAGCGCGCAATCAAATGCGGGGGATTGCCAATCGACGACCGCAAGTGGGTAGGGTCCCCCAAACATCATGTTGTCCAGCCGGTAATCGATGTGTATCAGCGTTTGTTCTCCAGGGTAACTGGAGATGTAAGCCTCAAGGTTGTCACCAACGAGCTGAACCATTTCTTTTTCGTCATTGGTTAGGCGTTGCCCGTATCTCGCCAGGAAGCCAGGGCTTACCATGGTGTATAACTCCCTAATCGAATCAGCGCTGTTTCTCCTGTTACTGATCAACAGTTCATCAACGATAGAGCTGTCACCCCACAGTGGCCCATGCAGGTGGGCCAGTTGTGTCATGGCGAGATGGGCTTGCTGATACCCGCAACCACCAAGCTGGTCACCCTGTTCCCCGGGGGCAAGATCTTCCATCATGATGACAAAGTCGTGGGTGTCATTATTGGCGCCCGTAAAGAACACAACAGGAGTCTGGATTGAAACCCTTGACTGCAGGTGTTCGTAAAAGTGAACCTCCCTGATGTAATTGGACGTGTCGATACCAGTTTGGCGACTTACTGGGTCAGTTGACGGGAACTTGCCGACAACTGTCATTGGTATATCTCCGGATCCGGTTAACTCAAATCGAACATTCTCGCCGACCTGTCCCGTGCCGATTGATTTAGCGGTGAAGCCGGAAACTGTGCCGTTAAGGCCTGCTTGTTGAAAAATATCTGAAAGCCATTCGGCAGTAATGTCATCAGGCTGACTAATAAGGCGCGGTGTAGGCATCGTTTTTCCGGAGGGGAAGGGTGCTTCACTATAGGAATCGTTGACCGGTCCTGCAAGTCGTGTAGAGTCAGAGTCATCGGTTGTTCTGTAGTCTACAGTCTATGTCTATTCAAAAATTCTCCTTTACCACTGCGATTGCCATCGTTATTGCCAATATGATCGGCACCGGTGTGTTCACCAGTCTGGGATTCCAGCTGCTGGGCATACAGTCAACCTTTGTCCTGATGATGCTGTGGCTGATTGGTGGTGTGACTGCGCTCTGTGGCGCCCTGACCTATGCGGAACTGGGTACGCGGTTACCCCGATCTGGCGGGGAGTACAACTTTCTTACCGAGATTTATCACCCCGGGGCCGGCTTTGTCTCCGGATGGATATCTGCCACGGTCGGCTTTGCGGCGCCTACAGCGCTGGCTGCCATGACCTTTGGAGCCTACCTTGAGGCGAGTCTTCCGGGATTATCCAGTACCGTTATGGCGTCGATTCTTGTTATAGCGCTGACAACGGTTCATGCCTATTCGCGGGTGGCAAGCGGTGGTATCCAGACGGTGTTCACTATCATCAAGGTGATACTCGTGCTGGTCTTCGTTGCCATGGTTGCCATGGCGGTGGAATCGCCCCAGGCAGTGCGCCTGTTACCCGCTGAGGGTGACGGAACCCTGATGCTGAGCAGTGCTTTCGCGGTGTCACTGATTTACGTTAACTACGCCTTTACGGGATGGAATGCTGCAACTTACATCATCAGTGAGGTTGAGGACTCGCAGAAGAATATACCCCTTATTCTTTTCGTTGGAACGGTTACCGTGCTATTACTTTACCTGATGCTTAATTACACTTTTCTCTATGCTGCACCCATGCAGGCGATGGAAGGAAAACTGGAGATAGGTGTCATCGTCGCGCGCTCTGCTTTTGGGGAAACAGGCGGCGTGATCATGGGGGTGGTGCTGGCAACGTTACTCATATCGACGGTCAGCGCGATGATTATCGCCGGACCTCGGGTGCTACAGGTCATTGGCGAAGACTTTCGTTTGTTTAGGTTCCTGTCCAAAAAGAATCGTAACGATATTCCGATGGTGGCAATCGTTATTCAGTCAGTGGTAACGCTTTTGTTCATCCTGAGTTCGACCTTTGAATCGGTATTGGTATTTTCAGGCTTTGTGATGGGGCTGAATACTTTCTTCGCGGTAGCAGGTGTCTTCGTGTTGCGGTTCAGAAATCAGGGTGCAGATGGCTACAGGACCTGGGGATACCCGGTAACGCCACTCATTTTTCTTGGCCTGATGGCCTGGACGCTCATCTATATTCTGATCAACCGGCCGGAAGAAGGGATCGCAGGCCTGGTAATTGTGAGCGTCGGCGCCGTCTTATATGTTGGCACCGAACGACTCAACCGGGAACCCGCCGCCTAGTCAGCACGTTTACTCTTCGGCAATGGCGCGAAATCACCGGGCCTGTTCTCTGCATTGGCGGTCAATGCTTCCTGGATCTCTTCCAGCTTCAACATACTCGCGTTCCATATCCCGATGTAATCCAGACCGTCAGCCGTAGTGTGGTCGCGGGCATAATTGATCATCCGCTTACAACCGTAGACTGCCAATGGAGCTTTGCTGGCGATATCTTCCGCAATTTTCATGACCTCCTGGAGCATGGTTTCCTGGTCGGGATAAACACAATTAACTAGCCCCATGGATTTAGCTTCGCTTGCGCTCACACGTCTGCCGGTATAGGCCATCTCGCGGACATAGCCTTCAGGTATTAATTTAACCAGTCTTGGGAAAGTACCGACATCTGCGGTCATACCGATGTTGGTTTCTTGAATGGTCACGAACGCGTCTTCGGTTGCGTACCTAATGTCACAGGCGGTAATGAGGTCCACGCCGCCGCCTATAGCACCGCCCTGGATGCAAGCAAGGACCGGGACTCGAGCTTCTTCGATACAGTTGAACGAACCCTGCATATGTAGAACATTGTCATAGAACGCTGCGGCGGCTTGCAGTTTTCGCTTCGTCTCGTCACCTTCAGGCGGTTGTCCAACATCACTGAAGGACGTCAGGTCCAGCCCGGCAGAGAAGTGCGGCCCTGTCGATGATAAAACAATCACTCGAGCCTTTGCGCCACGGTCGATGTCCTTGATGATTTCAGGCAGCTCACGCCAGAAATCAGCGTTCATGCTGTTTCTTTTGTCTGGGCGATTCAATACGACATGGGCGATGTTATTTTCGATGGAGACATTGAAGCATTCGTAGGACATTTGGATGCCGAGTGTTGTATGTGTGATTGCGTGACCAATAATACTACTACACAATCGATGATGGCGCGGTGAGCCCGGGAAGGTAGAAATCTGTTGACACAGGATAAGTAACACAAATAGAGTCGTAGTGGCTCTACTGAACCTATGAGGAAAGAATATGTCACAGCTTCAAACGATTCCTGCTACGGCCAGTACCGATGTGATTCTGGGGGTTCTTTCCCGGGATGGTGCGGTGATCCTAAGTGATGTACTCAAACTCGCCGACATTGAACAGTTCCGCGCTGAACTTGACCCCTACATGCAGGCAACTGAGGTTGGTCGCGATGGGTTTTCAGGTAACAAGACAACCCGAACCGGCGCTCTTGTTGCACGCTCGGCGAAAGCCAGGGACATGGTGATGAACCAGAAAATCGTCAAGTGTGCAGAAACATTTCTCGCCCCCTTCTGTGAGCGGGTCCAGCTCCATTTAACGCAGATCATCAGGCTAAAACCGGGACAGGGTAAGCAGCAGATTCATCGGGATCGTTGGGCGTGGGGTAAGCATCTGCATGATCTAGAGCCGCAGTTCAATACGATTTGGGCGATGACGGATTTTACAAAGGAAAACGGTGCGACCCAGGTTGTTCCCGGCAGCCTTGATTGGCCCGATGATCGTAAGGCTAAACCTGAGGAAATTTGTCAGGCTGTCATGTCTGCCGGATCGGTGCTGCTGTATACGGGCGGTGTATTTCATGGTGGCGGTGAGAACCTCTCGACAGACGACCGAATCGGCGTGAATCTCACCTACACGCTGGGCTGGCTGAGGCAGGAAGAGAATCAGTATCTATCCTGTCCGCCGGAAATCGCGCGGGATTTCTCAGCTGAAATGCAGGATATGTTGGGCTACACCATGGGGCAGTATGCGATGGGTTACTTCACCCCGCCAACTGAGCCAGGAGAACACCCTGAATGTGTTTCGCCCGCCTTCTCGGTTCGAAAGGTCGAGCCCGGTACTTTGGGTGGGGAAGATCTGCTGGCAGCCGTGTACGAAAAATAAGCGCTGACAAACAAGGGCGACTAAATGGCGGCCGTCCGAGTGAAGGCCGGCGTATTCGATGACGGTATTGCTGTCTTCGGGTTTAGCGTGACGATCCCCTTAGTTGAAATACGCCGACATTCTTTGGCGTTCATATCATTCATCAATGCCAAAGATTACGGCACCCTGGGAAAAGTCACGTTCGGTTACCACTTTAGCCTAAAGCCCAGATATCCGCCGATGCCGGGAGAAGTAAATCCGTAAACCTGTTCATAGTCCTCGTCGGTAATGTTCTCGATCCTGGCGGTCACTGTGACCAGCTGATTTACGTTGTAATAACCTGACAGGCTTGCCAGGGTGAAGGCTTTCAGTTGAACGCGTTCCTGATAGGGTGGGAAGGGAGGAAAGAAATCGTCTTCCTGAGTACCCGTGTAGCTGATCGCGAAGTTGAGTCCGGCCTGTGACCATCGGTAGTTCATGGTCAGTGAGCCAGTATGTTCCGGCCTGCGAACCTCGGTAACGTCACTGCCGTTAAACTCTGGCTGAGTGGCGTCAAGGTAGGTATAAGTTGCCGTGAGGTCGATTTTTTCAGACTGCGCATAGCGTAATTCCATCTCCACGCCTTTTCGTTCAGACTCACCATCGACATTTCCAGAGGTGAAGCCTCCTGTCCCGAAATCAAAAATGAAACCGTTGATCTCGTTTTCCAGGGTGGCATCAAAGTAGGTCAATGCGAGATCGACTTTCTCATTTAGCAGTGAAGTACGGGCACCTATTTCCCAGTGTAGTGATACTTCGGGCTCCAGGTCTGGGTTGCCGATAAAATTGGTGTAGAACCCAAAGCGTTCCGTAAACGTTGGGTTTTTGATGCTTTCACCGACTGATGCGAAAAGGGTTGCCCGGGGCCATTTGAAATTGCCGGTCATCCTCCAGGAGTTCGCGTCGTCAAACTCGGAATTGTTGTCGTGTCGGCCGCTTAAAGAGAAGTTAAATCTGTCGCCTACATAGCGATACTCAGACGAAAAACTGTCCGTCTTTGCTTCCAGGTTCTGGTTCGGGTCGCCAAAAAAAGATGCCGTACCACGCTGTTCGTAGTCTTCGGTTTGGTGTTCAATTTGCAGTGACAGGCGGTTGGTATCGCCCAAATAATTAAATTGATACCTGAAGGAGTCACGTACACCGCGAGTAATCTCTTTGTCAGGACTGCTTGCTGAGGTTTCGTTGTCGGTATCAGTCCGTGAAACCTTGAGTGAATGATCAAAGGTATTGTTAATGAAATGGTTAACTGAAAAACCTGAATAGAGGTATTTTGATGCCGTTTCATAATTCGCATCCACGGGCAGACCGGTCGTGAAGAAATCAATGGCATCGAATTCACTGGTCTTATCGGTATGCCGAATTGTGTAAGTCAGGCTCAAATTGTCGGAGGTAGCATAACGTCCTGCCAGGCTGAGAGTCAGGTTTTCAAGCCCGTCATCCTCACTCCCGCTTCGTGCGATATTCGTGCCGTCGGAATCCAGATAATCAACAGAAAACTTTGCCTGGTGGCGAGAAGAGCCGTGGTTTGCCGAGAACGTTGCTCTTTGGGTAGAAAATGAACCCGATTCGATGCTGGCATCGAATGAGCCGTGATCGGTGTTTGGCATTGTGATGATATGAATGACGCCCGCCATCGCGTCACTGCCCCACAGTGCACTCTGTGGCCCGCGCACAATTTCGATACGCTCGATGTCGTTCGTCGAAATCTGGCTGAAATCAAATTCGCTTCCCTGGGCCAGGTCGTTGACTTCGATGCCGTTAATCAGCACGAGTACCTGGTTGGCTTCTGCTCCCCGAATCCTGACCTGGCTGACTGCGCCGTGAGAGCCTTGTTGGCTCACGGAAAATCCAGGAACCTCCCTGAGAAGATCCTGAACGGATGCAGCATTACGGTCGAGTATATCCTGTCGAGAGATCACACTGACAGAGCTGCCAGCATCGTCGATGCTAATAGGTGTAGCGGAAACCGTGATTATTTCTATTGCTTGTGAAGCTGGTTGAGCGATTGCCTGATTTAAAACCAGAGATATAGAAAGTGCCATGCATGAAGCACGAAGTATTGGTGATTGCATTGTCTTTCTCCACACTCACACCCGAGTGATGTAGCGATAGTAGTTATCCGGTGCGGGGGAAAAATAATACATAGCATTCCGCCCGCCGCGGGAATTTGCTTGATAGATTAGGCCGGTCTCCGGGCTTGCGAGTCTTTAACATCTATTTCGCCTTCCCATGCTCTTGCTAATGCACAGTGGCTGAATGAAATAGTTTCTCGCTTACCGTTGCGGGGGCAGCGCCAGATTTTAACTGGCTTCTCGTTTCACCCTGACTGTAACAATACAGCCAAGGCACCTGATCTAAGGCGGAGCCATCATAGGGGTTGAGCTCAAGAGGGTCAATCTAATGTGGTCAGACTGCGCTGAGCTTGCGCTGCAGATACTCATGGAAATACCAGATACAACCTTCCAGGTGACTGAGTCGCCCCGGTGTGTACTGGGTGCTCTGAAGACCTTGCCAGACGCTGTCGCATATGGAGATATCTTCACCATGAATCATTTGATAGGTCGCCAGTGCTTCTCCGGTATGACCGCTGTCAATCAGCGTCTGAGGTGCCAGTACATGGATATTCAGTTCAAATTGATCGACCGATTTTGTGATCATCTGGTACCAGGCAAGGATAGGTGCGTTCGGTTGCCGGGTCATGGCGAACATCATCGAGGGGAACACCAGACCGACCCAGAAGGAAGGGGACAGGGTTTTGTCTATTGTCGGGTTTTCCAGCAGGGTGTAGTTACCGTTCGTTTCCTCGGCGTAGGTGCCAGAATGAGGGTAGATAGGGTTTAACGTTTCGTTGTGAGGGCCCATATGGTGGTATGACTCCATGAAATTCTCTAGAAGTACTTTCCAGTTCCATGGCGAGTCATACTTTAGAACGCCAACCGTTTTGAGGCTCGCAACGTTCCAGGGGGCAAGCTTGGCCTCCAACTCAGAAATAGTCGGTGCCAGTGGTTCAGGGTTCTTCGATGCGTTGACGAAAACCCAGCCCTGCCAGCGTTCTACCTTCAGCGAGGGCAATCTCATATCGCGGTTGAAATTGACAGCCTGTTCCATGTCAGGCGCGCCACGAAATCGTCCTTCAAGATCATAAGACCATTTGTGGTACGGGCAGGTGAATAGAGTTTTGGTGCTCCCTGTACCCGAGGCAATGGGGCAGGCGCGATGCAGACAGACATTCGAGAAAGCATTGATCTGTCCCTGTTTGTTGCATGCCAGGATGATGGGGTCGCCAAAAAAATCATAAGTCAGGTAATCCCCGGGGTTAATCAATTGGTCAACGCGGGCAACCGCAACCCAGTCACTCCTGAAGACTTTGTCTTTCTCCAGGTCATAAATTTTCGGATCGGTGAAAAAATATTTTGGCAGTGCGGAAGATTCATTGACCGAAGGGCCGTGAAACGAAAAGTCGATGGTCATCTCTGGTTTCCTGTGGATAGGTTGTTAATTTGCTACATGCTTTATCTGTAGATGATGGATTTGATGATTTCCCTTAGCTGCTTTCTCATGCCGCGAAACTCAGCTCTGTTACTCCTGCTGTGGGCATCAAATAAGCCGGAGCCCTCAATCATTGCGACAATGCAGGTGGCCTGATGTTCGCATACTCGAACAGATCGATCAGGGTTGTTCCTGACGATCAGCCAGGTCAGTCTCTTTCGAAAGGGCGTATACAGGTTATGCAGCATTTCTGCGAGATCCTCATCATGTGCAGCCATGGCCCCAAGCTCCCAGACGGGAATAGATCCGGCGGCGGTATCCCATTCTTCGAAGATGGCATCCACATAAGCGAAGAGCTGGGCTTCTTCCTCCTGTTCAGTTGCCGCTACGGCAATGACCCGGTCTTTCACCTGTTCGAACAATCCGTAGAAGAGGTCATTTTTTGTGGGAAAGTGATATTGCAGGTTGCCAAGGCTGATCATAGCGCCTTGCGCCACTTTCCTGACCGAGAATCCTCCTGCGCCTTCCTCTATCAGTAATCGAGTTGCAGCATCGATGATTTGCTGGCGGGTATTCTGTGATTTTGAAGGCAACATAGCGACTAAACATTAGGTCATATGACCCATATTATAGGTCATATGACCTAATAGTAAACGGATGAAATTCGTACAATCAAGGTATGAATAGCCGGTGGTTTGTTAGTCTGTTTCCCGTCTGATTCTTGTGATGTGAAAGATAGCCTGCTCAAGCGGGAAGGCACTGCATGTTCAGGCCGAAGACGGGTATCATGCCAATATAGATGCCTGACACAAGATAACGGGCCCTATTTTGAGGAAACTTGAACAGATGCACCTTGCTTTTTAGCCATGAACAAATTACTTGAACTCATATTCCCGGTAATGACCTGGGGTCCAAAGTACTCACTGGATCGTTTCAGGGCTGACCTGGTTGCCGGGACTGTCGTGGTCTTTATCACAGTCCCGCAGGTGATCGCATATGCCTTTCTTGCTGGTATGCCCGCCGAGGCTGGTTTGTATGCCGCCATGATGTCCTTGGTTGGCTATGCAATATTTGGGTCTTCGCGAGCGCTGGCAGTTGGTCCGACGGCGATCATAGCCATGATGACGCTCGAAGCGGCCTCGTCCTATGCAATTCCCGGAACCATCGACTACACAGAAACTGTAGTTCAGTTGTGTGTCGTAACCGGTATTGTCCTGATCCTACTTCGGGTTGTTAACTTTGGGTCAGTAATCTCGTTTCTAAGTCATGCGGTTGTGACTGGTTTTATCACGGCCGCTGCCATCCTGATTATCAGTAATCAGTTACCGCTGATGATCGGATTGGCATCATCACCAGATACCAGCATTGTGGGTGTCTACAGGTACCTGTTCGAAGAGACGAGCCAATTTAATCAGGCGGTTGTCATCGTTTCCCTGGTGGCAGTAGCTGTCCTGGTGTTTTGCAAAACTTATCTTGGTTCGCTTTTGAAGAGAACGGGGCTTGCTGATGCCGTGATTGACAGCCTTGTAAAAAGCGCACCCATGTACGCAGTGGTGATTGGCGTGGTGTCAGTGCAACTTTTTTCATTGGATACGGCATTCGGAGTACCGGTGGTAGGAGATATTCCGACAGTGCTGCCCGGCATTAATATTGTACTGATGAGCCTGGAACGTTTTCAGGCGCTGCTTCCATCGGCCCTGCTGATTTCCATGGTCATTTTCATGGAAAGCACCAGCATCGGCACAGCCATCGCGAGTAAAGCCAGAGAGAAAATCAATCCTAATCAAGAATTAGTAGGGCTAGGTTTTGCGAACCTGGGTTCATCACTGGTGGGGGGGTTTCCCGTTGCAGGCAGCTTTGCACGTTCAATTGTTAACTTTTCCTCTGGGTCTGTTTCCCCTGTCGCGTCGCTTGTCACGGCGTTTCTGGTGATGATTACTATTCTTTTATTTGCCACGTTGTTCTTTCACCTACCCAAAGGGGTGCTATCGGCCATTATTGTGATCTCGGCTTGGCAGCTCATCGATTTTCAAGCGGTTCGAAAAATTTTCAGTTTTAACGGCACTGATGCCGTGACCTTTATCTTTACCTTTCTGGCGGTACTTAGCCTGGGCGTCGAGTCTGGCGTATTGATGGGTATTGCAATTTCATTCGTGCTGTTGATCCGCAGCAGCAGTAAGCCGCACATTGCAGTTGTTGGCAGAGTCGGTGATTCAGAGCACTTCAGGAATGTTGAACGCTATGACGTGAGAACCTCTCCGAAGTTGCTCGCGCTCAGGGTTGATGAAAGCCTTTACTTTGTTAACACCCGTTTCATTGAAACGTTTATTCTTAACGACGTCGCAGATCGACGGGAGGTTGAACATGTTTTGCTTATTTGCACGTCGATTAACTTCATCGATACCAGCGGGCTTGAAATGCTGGAAGAATTGTCCGAAAACCTGTCTGAAGTTGGAGTCACTCTGCATATGGCGGAGGTCAAGGGGCCAGTCATGGACAAGCTGAAGGAAACAGGTTTTTATAGGAACATGAGTGGTCAGATTTTTTTCACAACAGATATTGCGATGAAAGAACTGGCAGGTATTTAGCGAGTAGATGAGGAATTGAACATGCATACGGAAATGATTGACTACCAGGACGGCGATACTCAACTTGAAGGCTATGTTGCTTGGGATAACAGTATTTCGGGGGCAAGACCCGCTGTGCTGGTAGCGCATGATTGGACCGGCCGTCGTGACTTTGCAAAGAGTAAAGCAGAAGAAATGGCGAGCCTGGGTTATGTTGGCTTTGCGCTCGATATGTACGGCAAGGGAGTGTTTGGTGCGGACGGCGATGTAGAGGGGAACTCTGCGTTGATGAATCCGCTCGCCGGAGACAGGATAGCGCTGCGTGCTCGGATGGCTGCTGCACTGGCGGCGGTTCGCTCTATTGACGTGGTGGACGGTTCAAAGGTTAGTGCCATGGGTTATTGTTTCGGCGGCATGTGTGTGCTTGAACTGGCACGAGCAGGTGCCGATGTTGGAGGGGTAATCAGCATTCATGGGATATTCTCTGCTGGTGATGTGTCTAATGAAAAAATAACCACCAAAATCCTTTGCCTTCATGGACAGGATGATCCGATGGTGCCGCCTGAGCAGGTGCTGGAATTTGAAAATGAAATGAGTGCCGCAGATGCCGATTGGCAGGTACACGCCTATGGCGGAACCATGCACGCCTTTACCAACCCCGCGGCCAATAATCCGGGCTTTGGTACAGTTTATAATCCAGATGCAGACCGACGCGCGACTCAATCCATCAAGAACTTCTTTGAAGAAGTGTTCGAGTAATTATTATGAGTAGAGTTTCTAATGCTGGGAGTTCCTATGAGTAGAGTTTCTAATGCTGGGAGTTCCTATGAGTAGAGTTTCTAATGCTGGGAGTTCCTATGAGTAGAGTTAGATTAAAAGAAGACCACGAGTTATCCCCCAAAGTTAAGGCGGTGGTGCAAGATCTGGATGCCAAGGGTGTCGATACTGCTAACCTGCGAGGTTTTGCCCATTGTCAGGAAATGTTTGACAGTTACTTTCAGTTCTATGGGCCCGCACGAAAGGGCAGAGCTGTAGAGGAAGAACTGATTGAACTGGTGCGCTTAAAAGTCGCGCGCCATAACGACTGCTTTACCTGACTTAATGTACGGCTTCTGCAGGGTGCAGAACATGACTTAAGTGAAGATAAAATCTCGCAACTGGATGAAGAGACTAATACGTTTACAGATCGCGAACGTGTTGCTCTTGAGTATGCCGATAAACTGGCGCTGGATCACCACAACATTGACGATGCTTTCTTTGATCGGCTCCATGAACATTTCAGTGATGAACAGGTCATCGAACTCGGCATGATGATTGGGCAGTTTATCGGTTTTGGGCGACTGTTGGCGGTTCTGGATCTAGAGCCCAAGTTCTGTTCGGTTGACGGTGAAGCTGTTGATAGCCTGTGACAGAGGGTTGGAAATCCAGGTCCTGATGGTATTTCAGGCCAAATGAAACCAGAGTTTGATTGAAGCTGAACTGGATGGTTTGACCAGAATCAAAGAAAACAGACAGTCTTGTGTTAACCTAACGAATTGATCAGGTTTTTGCCCACAGAAATGGTTCGAGTGATAACCCTAACAAGCTACCTCGTATTGGTGATGCTTTCGCCTATGCAGCTTATGGCGTGCGAAAAAATGCCCGATCGTTCTGCCAGCGTTGCAACTCAGGAAATGGGCATCAACCACGAGCAGATGACGCCCGATTGCCACAAGATGTCGGATGCTCTCAAGTCGGCCAATAGTGAACTGGCGTTTGATTGCATTCTCAGTTGTGCATCGAGTGTTTCTTCAGTATCTGACATGCTGATCGATTTTCAAAAACCACTTTTCGCGCAAGTTGAATCTGACGTGGGAATGATCAATCACGTTTTACCCCCGCACACCTCTCAATTGTTTCGTCCACCTATCGTTTAAGCAACCGAACGTCGGATCCATGTATTCGGCAACCAGGTAGTTTTCCCCGAGCAGATTCGGGATCCTTTTTAAACGATTAGGGAGATATCCCATGGCGATTGCCATAAATCCATATGCAGCATGGTTGGCTGTGATTTTTGCCTTGTATGCATACTCGCCGGTTTCTGGCGCCAAGGTTGACTCAAATTTGAGTGTGTCCGAGGCTGTGACGAAAGCAGTAAGGGACAACCCTTCTCTGGCTCAGCTGCGCGCCCGTTATGACGCGCTACAACAAATACCCTCTCAGGTGGGCACGTTACCTGACCCGATGATTGGTCTTAGTGCGATGAATTTTCCCGCGACGAACTTTCATAGGCGCCAAGAGCCGATGACTCAGGTTCAGCTAAGTTTTATGCAAAGCATTCCCTTTCCAGGGAAGTTAAGGCTGCAACGTGAGGCCGCTGAGTTTGATGCGCAGGCCGCTGGGCTGCGTGTTGAAGAACTTCGTCTGCAAATAATGGCCAATGTTAGAACTATCTGGTGGCAGGCCTTTTATCTTGATCGTGCACTGGAAACTGTCCGCAGTAATCGGAAGCTGTTTAGAGAATTCACCCAGATTGCCAGAAAGAAATACGAGACCGGAACTGGGCTGCAACAGGATGTGTTGTTGGCGCAATTAGAGTTGTCAAAGCTCATTGACCAGGAAATCAGCCTCGAATCAATGCGTGACCATCAAGGAATAACCCTGAATATTTTGATGGACCTTCCGGAACAGGGTGAGCTTGGTTTGGTCAGCGAAATGAAGCGAAACCTTGAAGAGGTCCAATCCCGGGAATATTACTTTCAGAGAGCTGAAACCCGTCCACTCCTGAAGCAGAAGATGGTGCAACTGGAGGCTGCGAACAAACGACTTAACAGCGCTGAAAAAGATCGTCTGCCGGATTTCATTCTTGGTGTTAACTACGGAGACAGGCAGGGCGACAATCCGAATGGTAGTTCTCGTGATGACCTTTTGTCTGTGATGCTAGGCGTTAAGGTTCCGATTTATGCCAGCCGTAAACAAGACAAGGCAATCGCCCAGCGTACGTCTGAAGTTCAAGGTGCTGTTTACGCATCACAAGATGTACGGGGTCAGGTAAGGGGCGCGATATCAAGGTCTTTAACTGATTACTCCAGGGCTCGGAAACAATTTGAGCTTTTTGAATCGAGCATCCTGCCACAATCAAATCTGACGGTTCAGTCGATGCTTTCCGGCTATCGCGTGAGTCAGGTTGATTTTCTCAATTTGGTCCGCGCACAAAGTACGTTGTTGAACTATGAATTACAGTACTGGCGCGCATTTGTCGAAGCCAAGCAATCCTTGGCGCGTCTTGAAGCGGCCGTGGGAGAGGTAAATATCTATGAATAAGTCGTTGATCACTTTCACACTGTTTATTTTTGTACTTGGTCTAGGCGTCGGGTATTGGATGTCGACGTCAAATCAGGACGATCGAATAAAAGTGGCTGAGCCGGAACCGATTTTTTATCGAAGCCCGATGGACCCTACTGTCACTTCGGCGGTTCCTGCGAAAGATACCATGGGGATGGACTACATCCCGGTGTATGCAAAACAAGAAACCCAGGCAGAAAGGGTGGTGTTGTTTTACCGCAATCCGATGAACCCCGAGATTACTTCACCGATCCCAGCTAAAGGTTCAATGGGGATGGACTACATCCCGGTGTATGCAGATAGGCGTCTGACGGTTGAGTCGGCGGGCACGGTAACGATCGACCCAGTCGTTGTCCAAAACATGGGCGTCCGTACCAGCACAGTACAAAGGAAAAGCTTTGCCAGAACTGTTCGCGCGTTGGGGCGCATCGACGTTAATGAGGAACGAATACTGCGGCTTCACCCAAAAGTAGAAGGCTGGGTCGAAGAAATATTCATCGATAAATCTGGAGAGATGGTGGCAGAGGACGATATTCTGCTGGGGATATATTCCCCGAAACTCGTGGCGACTCAAGAGGAATATTTACTCGCGCTTGCGGCGCAAGAGGCCGTCACTGAACTCACGATACCAGAAGTCAGAAAGGGGGCGGGACAGTTAGTTGAAAGTTCCAGGACCCGGTTGGAATTCTTTGATGTGCCAGATCATCAGATTCACGAACTGGAAGAATCTAAAAAAGTGAAAAAGAGTCTGCATATTCATTCACCAGCCGCTGGAACCGTGATTAATGTGGGCGTCCGGCGTGGGCAGTATGTAACGCCCAACACCGAGTTGTACCAGATTACAGATTTGAGTGAAGTATGGGTGTACGCGCAGGTTTATGACTACGAGTTGCCGTGGATAAAGGTGGGTGATGAAGTCGAGATGGCGCTGGCCAGTTTACCGGGGGAGGCCTTTGCCGGCGTCTTATCCTATATTTATCCTTATGCCGAAGCGAAAACACGAACAACAAAAGTACGGATTGTATTTGAGAATACGAATTTCAAGTTACGACCTGAAATGCTTGCTGACGTTAAGATTCACGCAGATTTTCAGCATGATGTTCTGGTGATACCTACTGAAGCAGTCGTGAGGTCCAGCGACGAAACACAAGTGTTTGTTGATCGGGGTGAAGGAAAGTACGAGCCACGAACAGTGCGGCTGGGTGTCTCTTCCGGCAATCAAGTCGTTGTGCTGTCAGGCCTGAAACAGTCGGAAAAGGTAGTAACGTCTGCCCAGTTTTTGATTGATTCCGAATCCAAGTTGAACGAAGCGATCTCGAAAATGTTGGCTGAAGAGGAAGCCGAAGAGTCGAACGGTACTGCGACTGATCACGCAGAAACAGGAACTCACCATCATGATTAACCGAATCATTAACCTTTCTCTGAATGACAGGGTGATGGTTCTATTGGCGGCAGTACTGTTGGCCATCGCCGGTCTGATGGCATACAGAACAACACCTCTGGATGCGATTCCTGACTTATCAGATGTGCAGGTGATTGTTTTTACGGAGTATCCTGGTCAATCCCCACAAGTTGTTGAAGATCAGGTCACCTATCCGTTGACGACGTCAATGTTGGCGGTACCGAAAACTAAAGTCGTTCGTGGTTACTCATTTTTTGGTCTGTCTTTTGTGTACATTATTTTTGATGACGATACTGACATGTATTGGGCCAGATCACGGATTCTTGAATCGCTGAACTACGTTAGTGATAGGTTGCCATCCAATGTGTCACCTACCCTGGGGCCTGATGCCACCGGGGTTGGCTGGATATACGAATACGCGCTTGTTGATCGAAGCGGTAAGCATGATCTTTCGGAGTTGCGCTCTATTCAGGATTGGTACCTTAGGTACCCACTACAGACTGTAGACGGCGTCGCGGAAGTTGCGTCGATCGGTGGATACGTTAAGCAATACCAGATTGAAGTCGATCCTAATGCGCTTACCCGATTCAATATTACGCTGGAGCAACTTAAAACGGCAGTAAAAAAATCCAATAACGATGTTGGTGGGCGTCTGATTGAGCTTGCCGAAACAGAATACATGGTGCGTGGCACAGGCTATATACAATCCCTGCAGGATGTTGAAGAAATACCTGTCGGTGCAGGCTCCGATGGCACGCCGATCAGAGTTCGTGACGTTGCGCGAGTCCAGTTTGGTCCTGAACTTCGGCGGGGTCTGGCTGATCTTGATGGTGAGGGTGAAGTGGCCGGCGGCGTTGTAGTCATGAGGTTCGGCGAAAATGCGCTTGCGACTATTCAGGGGGTACGTGCCAAGTTAGAAGCGCTTAAAAAAGGCCTGCCAGAGGGTGTCGAGATTGTGCCGGTGTATGATCGTGGCGACCTGATAGAGCGAGCTGTGGACAGTCTGACGACCTCGCTACTGCAGGAGTTGGTTATTGTCAGCATAGTCGTGTTGATATTTCTGCTTCACGTTCGATCAGCGCTCGTTGCAATGGTGACAGTGCCGCTGGGTATCCTAATGGCGTTTCTTGTGATGCGTTTCCAGGGGCTTAACGCGAATATTATGTCGTTGGGTGGTATTGCGATCACCATAGGCGCGATGGTCGATGGTGCCATTGTTATGATCGAGAATGCTCATAGTCGTCTGGCAGCGGCGACAGCCAGTAAAGGTGGCGAGCTTTCATCGGGTGAACGCTGGGCGACAATCGGGGAAAGCTGTCGTGAAGTCGGGCCGGCGTTGTTCTTTTCGTTGCTGGTGATCACCGTCTCTTTTATACCGATCTTTACGATGCAGGCGCAGGAAGGCCGGCTGTTCAGTCCGCTGGCGTTTACAGCCACTTATTCCATGGCCGCTGCTGCCATCCTTACCGTTACGCTGGTGCCTGTCTTAATGGGCTACCTTTTACGGGGGAAAATAGTCCCTGAAGCGGTTAACCCGTTGAGCAGAATGTTACATGCCGTGCATACACCCGTGTTGACGTTAGCGATTCGATTTAGGGGCATAACAGTGATGATCGCGGTTGCGCTGCTGGCGGTGACCTACTACCCCTATTCAAAATTGGGGAGCGAGTTCATGCCGCCCCTGGATGAGGGAGATATTCTTTATATGCCAACCACCTTCCCTGGGATATCCATCACCAAAGCTAAAGAGCTGCTGCAGCAGACAGACAAGATCCTTGCTAGTTTCGATGAGGTCCGCCACGTATTTGGCAAAGTAGGTCGAGCAGAAACTGCCACGGACGCTGCGCCTCTTTCAATGCTTGAAACAACCATTCGGCTCAAACCCAGGGAAGACTGGCCGGACCCAAGCTTGTCCACCCAAGATCTTATGCTGAAAATGGATAAGGCCATAAAACTGCCGGGGCTTGCTAATAGCTGGACTATGCCAATCAAGACACGATTGGATATGTTGTCAACAGGCATAAAAACACCCGTTGGTGTAAAGGTATCTGGACCGGACCTCACTGTGCTGCAGGACATCGCTCAAGACATTGAAATCACCATGAGGAAACTGCCGGAAACCCTGTCGGCTTTTGGTGACAAGGCAGTGGGTGGTTATTACCTCGATATTGATATCAATAGAGAGCAGGCAAGTCGCTACGGCTTGACTGTGGGTGCCATCCAGGACGTGCTGCAAAGTGCCGTTGGTGGTATGAATGTCACTGAGGTCATCGAAGGTTTGGAGCGCTACCCTTTAAACATCCGTTATCCAAGAGCACTAAGGGGTGATATTGAATCGTTGAATAGGGTGTTAATTCCAACCCCCGCAGGACATCAGATACCACTTGGTCTTGTTGCTGATTTGAGCCTGAGTAGAGGTCCCCCCGTTATCAAGAGCGAGGACTCGCGGCCAAATGCCTGGATATACGTTGACATATCCTCTTCGGATATCGGTGGTTTTGTCGATAGAGCGAAACAGCTGTTAGATAAAGAGGTAACGATTCCCGCAGGATACACCGTGTCGTGGTCCGGTCAGTTTGAGTACATGGAGCGTGCAGCCAAACGCCTCCAGCTTGTCACGCCATTAACCTTGTTGCTTATTTTCCTGCTGCTGTATCTAAACTTCAGAAATGTTGTGGAGCCATTGGTCGTGATGTTGTCTATTCCCTTTGGGTTGTTAGGTGGTATTTGGTTGATATATGCAAACGACTACAATCTATCAGTAGCCATTGCGGTTGGATTCATAGCGCTTGCAGGGATGGCGGCGGAGATCGGAGTGCTAGTATTGAGCTTCATCGATCAGGAAATGAAAACCCGTCGCTCAGCAGCCGATCGTTTACTCACGATAGAGGAAGTAAGGGATGTGGTAATGACTGCAACCTCAAAACGGGTTAGAGCGGTTGTGATGACAGCAATGTCCACGATAGCCGGTCTGATTCCCATCCTATTAAGTAGTGGTACCGGCTCTGATGTTACTCATCGAATCGCAGCACCTATGTTGGGTGGTATGGTGACGGTCATGATACTGAATCTGTTGGTACTGCCGGTTATTTACAGTTATGTGCTGGAGTTTCAGGAGCGCAGACGGGTTGCATGAATATAGAAGTGCGCTATCGATGTGAAGCCTGCAACATACTGCGAGTTACACTTCTTGCTCTTATAGTGTTGTTTGCTGCGGGAGTAGAGGCTGCTCCAGGTTTGAGCCTGGAGCGGGTGCCCGACCATGGGATCCAGCCGAGACTTTAAAAGCTGTCTTTACGCCGCCGCGTTTCGGCAAACACCTCAACAAGATCAGCGCCCTGTAAGTTGAGATTGGCTTGCAGGTCTTTACTCATCGGCCGCAGGAATGGGTTGGTTGCTTTCTCAAGCCCAATTGAAGAAGGCACGGTAGGCAAACCCCTGGCGCGAAGGTCATCTATTTCTCTCGAGCGCTGCTGCAGGTCGTTGTTCTGCGGTTCTACTGAAAGTGCGAAAGCCGCGTTCGCCTGGGTGTACTCATGAGCGCAGTAAACGCCCGTTGCGTCC
>Ga0233439_10000121_pt1 | contig 129242 bp, 117 predicted proteins | sample SI_123_September_6_FD_182713 | JGI IMG/M metagenome (GOLD analysis project Ga0233439, IMG submission 182713) | Seawater microbial communities from Saanich Inlet, British Columbia, Canada - SI_123_September2016_100_MG | ecosystem: Environmental > Aquatic > Marine > Inlet | place: Canada...
ATGCCAACCCACAGCACCAATCAGTCTCTGGGGTCCATATGCTGCTTCAAATCGTCCAACTTTAGCAGTCAATGGCATTCCAAATATATTCTTGAGTTTGAAGTAAGCTTGATGAACATCCAAAGCATCTGCCGTTCCATCTTTTAATGTATTTGTTTCCGTTCCGAAAACTCGAGAATCCTGTAATTGAACAAATGAACTATAATCGTCATTATCAAAGGAAACGGCAAAACGTGTTCGAAGATAGTTTTGATTATTGAAAGATGTTGTATCAGTAAAATCCTTATCCACCATTTCGAACCTTTGTCGAACTTGACCCGAAAACTTCAAAGGGTTTCCTTCGGCAATCAACATTCCGAATAGTGAAATAAGTATGAGTGTGTTTTTTAACATGAGGATTCTCCTTTTTATATTGTACAGTTTTTCTGTTTAAGTTTGAAAATGGCTTAGGTGTGTAATTCTAAACTTTCATTTAAATACGTATCCCCTTTGGGAACAATATTCCACTTAGACAAGCTTCTTAAAACCACCCATAAAGTAACACCAACAATTCCGATGGCTATCCCAACTTCCAACAAGCCAAAAACAGGTATATTATTTTCTAATAATGCCGGGAATATCATGATATATAAATCTATCCAATGCCCTATTAAAACGATAGAAGATGCAATGAGCAAAGTTTTTTCAGATCGTTTTGATTTTCTAAATAATAAAATTGTAAATGGGATAAGCCAATTCAAGCAAATATTTAAAATGGTTAATACACCAAAAGCACCAAAGTGACGAATTAAATAATATCCAGTTTCTTCAGGAATATTTGCATACCATATTAGCATGTGCTGACAAAACCAGATATATACCCAAAATGCAGTAAACCCAAATAAATAGCGTGCTAATTCAAATAAATGATCATTTTTTAAAATGGGTAAATATCCACTTCTTCTAAGAAATATTAGTAAAATAATCATAAAAGCTAAACCAGCATTAAACATTCCAGCAAAATTATAAAACCCAAATATGGTACTAAACCAATGAGGTTCTACCGACATAATCCAATCGAAGCTAGAAATCACAAAAGCAATTCCCCCAATGTATAGCCAAAGTGCTGACCATCGGATACTCTTTTGAGTATGAATTTTATCACCCGTTTCATCTTGCAATCTCGAATGATTTAAAATTGGTTTACCAATGAAATACCAAATACCAAAATAGATAGGAATTCTTAGAGCAAAACTAGTAATGTTTAACCAAGGTTGTTTCCCAAGTAGAATTGGGTCCTTTTCCACGACATCAAGATGAGTCCATTCATAAATATGATGAGACCCTAAAACTACAAGTATCATTAAAACAAATCCGATACTTAAGGCTGAAAACATGGCTTCAGGAATACGACGGATTGCAACAGCCCACCCTGCATTACTCACATAATGAATAGCCACAAACATTAAACCAGAAAAGCCGATTCCAGTGATATACCATGCGGCCAATAAAATATTTGGCCAAACTCTTTCGGTAAATAGAATTCCCAATATTAACGTAATTAACCCAATTGCACTTGCTAAGCTTAATTTGTTAAATAACGATTGCTCAATTTTAAATTTATAATTCATTCATTTATTTCATTGTTTTAATAAAATGGGTGACCAACCAACGATCTTCCCTTTTCACTTGTACCGAGTAAGGAGGCATATTCCCAACCCCTTTTGAGATTAAATAATAGATATCACCATCCATCATGTTTCGAACTCTATCTGTTTTCAAAGACGGTGGAGGTGGAACACCCCTTTTTGTGACTGGACCATCCCCATCTCCAGTGAGTCCGTGGCAAACTTGACAGAAAGTTGCATATACTTTTGCGCCACGAGCTAAATCCATAGTTTCAATATCAAATGGACTTTTCAGCACTTTACCTGCGTTTTCTTTCGTTAGCTCTCCGTCAGGATATTCAGGCATAAATCCTAATGCAATCGTTCCTTCTGGTGGCATTTGCAAAGTTTTTCCATCTGCAAAATTTGGATTAGGTGCATACGAATCATACGCGACCGAATGAACCATTTCTGGAATAAACTCTGAATTTGGTACTGTACGATCAGATGATATTAATAATCCTAAACCATAAACTAGACCAATGGCAATTCCAAATTTTATCAAGGATAGTGTTTTCATTTTATTCACCCACCATTTCCCCATGAAATGATTTCACTATATCTAACATAACTGAAGAAGATTTTCGTTCTTGACCTTGTTTCATAACCACATAAAAACGATCGTTTGTAGCTCGAAGATTTGGTTGCAATCCAGATTTACCGTGTTTGATCTTCCGCCATGCAAAAAAACTAAAAACTGTACCCAATCCGCAGAAAAGAACCATAACTTCAAAAGCTACTGGTAAAAATGCTGGTAATGAATTCCAAGGTCTTCCTCCAATATTAATAGGCCAATTGACAGCTGATACCCAATACTGTCCAAGGATGCCAACAGTAATCCCAATCAACGCAAATATGAAGCTGATTTGGTTTATTCTTGATTTTTTCAATCCCATAGCTTTATCTAATCCGTGAACAGCAAATGGCGTATATGCATCAACGATCTCAAAGCCCGCATCCCGAATGGCTTTCACCGAACCAAGGAGATCATATTCATTTCTAAATTCTGCAACTAATTGCCTATCCATTAGATTTTTCTCCATCACCTCGATAGTGAAGAACTGATTTTACTTCTCCTATGGAAACCATTGGCATCGTTCTTATAAATAAAAGGAAAAGAGTGAAAAATAAACCAAAGCTTCCAATCAGTGTACCAATTTCTACCCATGTTGGCTTATACATACTCCACGATGATGGTAAAAAATCACGATGAAGCGAGGTTACAATAATGACAAATCGTTCAAACCACATACCAATATTCACAAATATGGATAGAATAAATACAAGTGTCACATTTCGCCGAATGGATCGAAACCAGAAAAATTGTGGCGTTATCAAATTACAACCAACCATAATCCAATAAGCCCAAGCAAAAGGTCCAAGTGCACGATTTAAAAATACAAATTGTTCATATCCATTACCTGAATACCAAGCCATAAAAAATTCTGTGGCATAAGATAATGTTACAATTCCACCCGTTAGAATAATGACTTTAGTCATATTTTCAATATGGGTTAAGGTTATATAATCTTCTAGCCTTAATGTTTTTCTAGCAATAATCATGAGCGTTAATACCATTGCAAATCCACTAAATACAGCACCTGCAACAAAATATGGCGGAAATGTCGTAGTATGCCAACCAGGAATTGCCGATGTAGCAAAATCAAAACTCACCACTGTATGAACAGATACAACCAAGGGGGCTGCTAATCCGGCCAAGAGCGCATAAACTGTTTCATAACGATGCCAAACTCGAAAACTACCATTCCATCCCAAACTCAGAGCACCAAAGAAGAATTTCTTTATTTTAGATTTTGCTCTATCTCGAACGGTTGCCAAATCTGGAATCATTCCAAAGTACCAAAATGTAGCTGAAATAATTAGATAAGTACCAATAGCAAATACATCCCAAGCTAAAGGAGATCTAAAATTTATCCATAATGGACCACGAAAGTTTGGATATGGAAACATCCAATATGCCAGCCAAGGACGCCCCATGTGAATGATCGGAAATAATCCGGCACAAACCACTGCAAAAATGGTCATTGCTTCTGCAGAACGATTTATAGATGTACGCCATTTTTGTCTAAACAAGAATAGAATTGCAGAAATCAATGTACCAGCATGCCCAATCCCTACCCAAAATACAAAATTTGTTATATCAAAAGCCCAACCTACAGTTTTATTCAAACCCCAAGTGCCAATTCCAGTCATAATTTGATAAGTGACCGACACAATCCCAAGTGTTAAGGCACTCAGCGCAATTGAAAATCCTAACCACCATAACCAAGTGGGTTTTCTATCCATAATTTTGCATATATCATTGGTGACATCTTCAAAATTTTTATTCCCATGAATAAGAGGATCACGAGCGCTTAAATGTTCAGCCATTGTGCCCTCCCTTATTTTCATCAATATTGCGATTTCTTACATTAGTTAGGTACCCAACTGTTGGCAAGATATTTAATTCTTCTAATACATGATAGTGTCTTTCATCTTTGGTCATTTTTGATATTTTACTTTCAGGATTATTTAAATCACCAAAAACAATTGCATCTGCCGGACAAGATTGTTCACAAGCCAATTTAATATCTCCATCTTTAAGAGGAACGCCCAAACGTTTTGCTTCAAATTTGGCTTCCTGGATACGTTGAACACACATTGAGCATTTTTCCATTACGCCTCTGGAACGAACTGTAACATCTGGATTCAAAACCATATTTTCCATCATATCATCACGTGCGTATTCAAACCAATTAAATCGTCGAACTTTGTATGGACAATTGTTTGCACAAAACCGAGTACCGACACAACGATTATAAACCTGTTGATTCAAACCTTCTGAACTATGAACAGTCGCTAACACAGGACAAACTGGCTCACAAGGTGCATTATCGCAATGCTGACACATCATAGCTTGAAAAGAAACATCTACATCTTCACCTTCACCAGAATAATACCGATCCAAACGTAACCATGCCATATCCCGTTTACGAAATACTTCATCCTTACCAACAACTGGAACATTATTTTCTACCTGACACCCAATAATGCATGAAGAACATCCTGTACAAGCTGAAAGATCAAAAGCCATTCCCCAGTGATGACCTTCATACGGGTGGTCGTCTTCCCAAAGTGTCGTAATAGGATGCCCATGATGACTTCCTGAGCTAGGATTTTTTTTATATTCGTTAAATGTTGTTTCTTGTACAAATGGACGAACTGGCATAATAGCTGGTGATGTGTTGCTCGGATTCTTCAATGAATGATAGGTTTGTGTCATTGCCAAATCCCAAGTCTCTCCTGTTTTTCTAACTTTAACAGGCATTCCGGTATAATGAATTTCAGACTCAAATTGAATGAGAGACGATACAGAAGTTCCTACCGTTTCTCCTTTTTTCACCGTTGGTTTCTTTTGTATCCAATCTGGACCTAATTCATGAAACCGTTCTGTCCCATTCCTACCATATCCCATGGCAGTTACAAGCGTATTATTTTTTTGACCAGGTTGGAGGAAGGCTGGTAATCTAAGTGTAGTTTTACCCGATGATATTTCAAGAACATCACCTTTTTTAAATCCTAATTTATCTGCAGTTTCAGGAGAAAATGATGCAGTATTGTCCCAAGTAACTTTCGTAATGGGGTCAGGTAATTCCTGAAGCCATGGGTTTTCAGCATGTCGTCCCATTCCCAATTGAGATGATTGGAATAAAACAAGTTCAATATCAATTGTTTTAAGTTTCGGAAATTTCACTGATTGATTTTGAAATGATATCATTTTAATAGGTTCTGTAGAAATCCGAGTATATCCATCATGCACTAATTCATTCCAAAAACGTGCAAAAGTCTTACTGCTTTTCACACGAGATTTAAATATCTTTTTCCAATAATTCCGGACCAAGTCTCGTTCGTTTTGTGAATTCCCCATCCAGGTGGATAAAGATTTTCTCAACGATCGGTTTTTTCCAAATGGGTTTATTACAGGTTGGGTCATAGACAAAATGCCCGCTGTTTGTTCACTGTCATTCCATGCTTCCATATCATGAAGAGTAGGAGCAATTACATGGCTCAAATCAGTTGTTTCATTCTTTTTGTCCGAAAAGGAAATAACTAATTCCACCTTTTTTAATAAAGATTTAAAGTTATTTCCATTTGTTAAAATGTAGGCAGGATTGGAATCAACTATTAGAAGAGCGCCAACCATTTCGCTCTCCATTTTTTTTATAAGTGATTTTATATTTAAATCCGATCCTGCAAATTGTCGGCTCGGTTTTTTTATATCCAAAGTCCTGCCTACATTACCCAAAGTTTGGTTTATTTGATTAATAATTAATTGAACTCGAATGTCATTTATTCCAGAAATGACCAAGGAATTTCCTTGATAATGTTTTAAATCTTCTGCAATCTTTTTCACATATTCATTCGTTACATCTCCACCTTGAATCGCTGAGTTTAAATCTTCAATGATTTTTAACATTTCTGAAGGGGAAGCAACAATTCTTTCGTCAGCTTTTGACCCAGTGATTGACATTCTAGATTCAATTTGTATCAGTTTTGATATTTTCTTTTCATCTAAGTTTCTGTTTTTTCTAAAATCTTTTGTAAACTGGATAGGTGAAACCCATGAACCAAGAAAATCAGCATCAATGCTGACAATCAAATCTGCTTTATCAAATCGATACTTAGGTAAAATGCGTTGCCCATAATTTTTTTCATGTGCATCCAAAATTGCTGAATAAGAATATTCATCCATTTGAACATGAGATACAGTTTTAAATTTTTTCTTGAATTTTTTCAGAGTGAATTCAAGTGAAGGGCTGGTAACTGTTCCAGTTAAAATAACAATTTCTTTACCCTTATCTCTTATTTTCCTTAACTCTTTAATAACATAACTATCAACCGCTTTCCAAGTTGAACTTTGCCTGTATAACATTGGGTCTAATAATCGAGTGGAGTCGTAAAGTTCAAGTAAACTAGCCTGACACTGAGCACACAAACCACCTTGAGTTATAGGATGATTAGGATTTCCTTCTAACTTAATTGGACGTCCGTCACGGTTTTTTACATGAACAGCACATCCCGCATCGCATGCAAAACTTGTGGATGCATACCAAGTTGCTTTCCCGGGTAAAATCTCTTCAGGTTGAATTAAAAATGGAATAGCCTTTTGAACTGGCGTTTTACTACAAGCTGTCATTAGTGCCGCAAATGAAAACCCAGATGCTTTCAAAAAACTTCTTCTTGTAAAAGCCGCGGATTCTTCCACATTTTCCACTGTTGGTAAATCGGATTGATTGCCTTCACAGGAACAATCGGTACTACAAGATTTATCCTCGAACGTTGTATAATATTGATTAATTAAATCTGACATATTTCTCTAATAATGGCAAGAAGCACAATCTAATAAAGGTGCTGTTCTTCCTGCGACTTGTTGAAGTTGATTGTGATCTTGACTATGACAATCCAAACACCAGCCCATTGATAAATCACTGACCTGCTTGACTCGAGTCATAGAAGCAACATCACCATGACATTTGGCACAATCTACATTTGCACTAATATGGGGTTTGTGGCTAAAAAATACAAAATCAGGTACATTATGAACTTTTACCCATTTTGTTGGATTTTCATTCCCTTTCTTTTGTCCATCCATCCCTATTCCTAAGGAAGCATAAATTCTAGAAATTTCCAAATTGGCAACAGGTTCTCGTGTTTCTTGTTCCGATAATCGAGTTTCATTTGTAGTATTATTTACAAATTTGTGACAATTCATACACACAATAGCCGGTGGAATACCGGCATGCTTACTATCTTCTGCACCAAAATGGCAATATTGACAATTGATTTCCATTTCCCCCGCATGAAGTTGATGTGAAAATTCAATCGGTTGTTTCGGCTCATAATCTTCCTGATTTCCAGGAATATGAAATGTGGAATTTTTAAATGACATACCCAAACCGATTACAATCAGCATGGCAATCATATAAGAGAATTGTTTATTTATACCTTTATCCATACGATGAATTAACTAACGAGTTTTGATTCCAACTCTATTGCCTTGGGGAATAGAATATTATTTTCAAGATGAATATGGAAATGAATGTCATTTTCCAATTCTTTTAAATTCGCAAATGAAGCTCTGTATGTATTACATGCATCAACTGGTGGTGTATAATTGGAAGTTAATTTATTAAGCTTCTTCAATAAATCCCCTGCTGTATCATGTTCTGCCATCATAACTGATATTGGTCCATTCACAAACGAGCCGTTACTTTGAGATTCTTGGACCATTTGTTTTATATAAGGAAATAAGATTTTCTCTTCTTTCATCATATGCTGATGAAGATCTTCCATTAACATATTAAATGTTTGTGAGATTTCTATCGTTTCAGGATGTCGACTTCCATGTACATGTGCGACTTTATTAACAAATTGGGCTGTGATAGGTCCATTTTCATAAATGTATTTATGATGTTTTTCATAAATATATTCTATTAATTCATCTAGAGCCATGGTTTGAAAATCCAGATTCTCATCTCCCTTACTCATTACTAATTCTAATTCAGCTACTAGATTTTTTAAATAGATACCTTTTTCATTGCAAGCAATTTCCAATTTTTTTTTGCCACCACAACAAAAATCAATTCCGAATTTATTAAACACGGTAGCTGTTCTAATATCATTTGTTACAATATCTGCAACTGTTTGTTCTTGAATCATAATTTTCCCTTTAATATTTAGATTTATTAATTATTATATTTTTTATGGATTTTTATACTCAGCTTTTGGACCCAAATAATACCACCAATTCAATACAGCGCAGACCGAATAAAAAGCGGCAAAACCATACATGGCTAATTCAGGAGTACCGGAGCTCATATTTTCTCCAATTACTTTTGGAATCAAAAATGCACCATAAGCTGCAACAGCAGATGTCCATCCCAAGACAGGGCCTGCTTGCTCTTCATTAAAAACCATTGAAATAGTTCTAAAAGTAGAACCATTTCCAATTCCTGTTGCCGTAAATAAAATGACAAGTATTATGAAAAATGGCATAAAATATTCCTGTGGTGTCGCAGATTGATATGCCAGTTTTGCATAATAACCAACACCAATTGCCGATATTACCATTACAATCGATACAAACTGTGTTACGATTGCACCACCTACCTTATCTGCAAGTTTTCCACCAAAGGGACGAATCAAGGCACCAATAAAAGCTCCAACCCATGCAAACATGAATGTTGCCGGTCCTTCTGGATTTGCAATATGCTGCCATACTCCATCTGCACCGAGAATATGTTTTACACCAAAAATGAATTTAATTGACAATCCAACTGCGGCTGAGAATCCAATAAAAGATCCAAATGTCATTGTATAAATAATGGTCATAATCCAGGTATGTTTGTTATCAAATATTTTAAATTGCCGTGACAAATTCGTTTTTATTTCACTCGGCGATAATGACTTCATGAGAAAAACAGTTGACCCAATTACAGCTGGTAAAACAAACCATTTTACCCACGTATATTGTTTGAAAGTGAGTATGAAATACAAACCTATAGCGGCAGTGACAAAACTAATAAGTAGCAACCAAGCAATACGCCCCATTGAAACCAATGGCGATTTTAGATTAGGGGTGACATTTTTTGTTTTAATATTATTTAAACCAGTCCATCCAAAAAAAGCTAATGGAATTAACCATAGCATCCATACCCAACCGGCATTGGCAAGCCATGTCTCGGATCCTGCCATGATTCGTTTAAAAATGGTTCCACTATTACTTTTCAAAATCATAGAGCCACCACTAAATGCACCCAGCATTGGGAATGTCATGACTAAGGGAATAAGAATTTGCATGGTAGTGACACCAAAATTTCCAAGTCCAGCATTCATTCCTAACGCATATCCTTGCATTCGCTTTGGAAAGAAAAAGCTGATATTGCTCATGGATGATGCAAAGTTTCCACCACCAAATCCTGATAAGAAGGCCAATATTTGAAATACCCACAATGGTGTTGTTTGATCTTGAAGAAAAACACCTGCACCAAATGCTGGAATCATAAGCAATGCAGTTGTAAAAAAGAGAGTATTTCGTCCACCGGCTAACCGAATAAAAAACGAGCTTGGAATTCTTAAAGTTGCTCCCGTTAAACCTGCTATCGCTGTTAAAGTAAATAATTCACTTTGAGAAAAATCAAATCCTAAATTTTTCATTTGTACTGTGATTATTCCCCACATCAACCAAACAGCAAATCCGACTAAGAGACTTGGTATTGAAATCCATAAATTCCGATTTGCTATATGTTTACCTTTGGACTCCCAGAATTCCTGATTTTCCACATCCCATCTTTCAATATCTACTTTAGACATAATTATAATTCCTTAATTAACGGGTTATTTCGTCTTCAAAAGAACCTTTAGGTTCTTCTAAGAACATCCAACAAAAGAAAAAACTTAAAAATGCACCGGCAGCAATAATAAAAAAGAAAGTTTTTGCATCAACAAGTGAATAAATCACAAGATATATAACTGCTCCAACATTTCCATAAGCTCCTGCCATTCCTGCAATTTGGCCTGTCATTTTTTTATTTATCATAGGAATAACAGCAAAAGTGGCACCTTCAGCTCCTTGAACAAATATGGATGCTATAATTGTAATACCAATTGATACTATCAGCCAACTCATCCCCTCAAACATAGGTACAACTGTTTGAACGCCATTTACTACTGGCCCCCATTCTCCAATATGAGCCATTCCAAGAAATCCAAAAGCAATTCCAATCATATATATCAACATTGTCTTTTTTCTATTTTTCATCGTATCAGACAACAAACCGCCCAAAGGACGAGCAAATAAATTAACAAAAGCGAAAGATGATGCTATAAGACCAGCAAGAGTAGCTGTCATAATAAAATTTCCATCACCACTAGTTAATTTTGAAAAGGTTGATTCAAAAAACATAGGTAACATAGAAACCACTGCTAATTCAGATCCAAAATTTGCAAAGTAAGTGCTATTTAATGCTGCTACACTGGACCAATTATATTTTTCTTCTTCAGGAACCCCAGCTTTTAAATAAGGAAGATTAATTTGTAATGTTTTTATAACATGCGCGATATAAACCAGTGCTAAAATAACATAAACAATGGTTAATATTTCTTGAGTAATTAATGGAATACCATTTATTTTTATTCCACCAATTCGCCAGGCCAAAACTCCCATTGCGCCCATAAGTGGAAATGACCACACAATATATTGTGCTAAGTCCAAATAAGAACTAACCATCATAGGAGCAGCTTTCTTCGTTTTGGGAACAGGGTTATTTTCTGGATGATCTGTTACAAGGAAATAATACATAAATCCATAAATAAATGAAACCGCACCATTCATAAGCATCGCATATCGCCACGCATCGTCACCTAAGCCTAACCAATCCCTAAACACAGAAATTGCAATCCAGGGTAATGTCATTGCAGCCCAAGCCGATCCAAAATTCCCCCATCCAGCATAAAAACCTTCAGCTCTACCAATCATTTTTGGTGGAAACCAATTTGCAACCATCTTAATACCCACAACAAACCCAGCACCAATAGATCCTAAAATCAATCTTGAAACAAGTAATTGAGTAAATGTATCACCCAAAGCAAAAAACCAAGCCGGTATTGCCATAATAACCATGAGTCCTGAAAAAACAATTCTAGGACCATATCGGTCAATAAGCGCACCAATAATAATTCTAGCAGGAATTGTTAATGCTACATTGCTTATCGCTAATACTTTTAAATGTTCTTTAGTTAACCAATTCACACTTTTTAACATGGTTGTGGCCATTGGTGCCATATTAAACCATACATAAAATGTGATAAAAAATGCAATCCAAGTAAAATGTAAAACTCGAATTCGCTCTTTACCGAAGTCAAGTAATTCAGGGATTTGTCTTTTTCCTTTTCCAGTAGTCATTTTTTATTTCCTTAAATTTAAAAGTAATTAAGAATTGTTTTTCGGATTACGAATCGTTTTACGATTCCAATTCCATCGAACAACTTGACTTTTTCGCCATAGATATGGATTGGGTACAACCAATGCATGAACTAATCGAGTGAATGGAAATAGGAGAATAATTGAATAAGCACTAACAATATGAGCTTTTACCATAAAAGGCATTGCAGTGATATAGGTTAAATCAGGTGAAAATTTAATAACGGACCATAAATATGGTGTAAGTGATGCAGCAAACCAACTGGAACCCCATCGATAGAAATAGGCTGTATATAGACCTGTCACAACTTGAACAGTTAGAAACCCAAGCACAACCCAATCCGCTTTTGAAGTAACAATTTTCGCCAATGCATTATTTCGACGACGAAGAATAATATTCAAAAGCCCAATAAAGGTCATGAGACCAAAAATAAACATACCAACTTCCATCACATAAAGACGAACAGGAATACTATTCCACCATAGTACAGTCTCAGGAACCAAAAACCAAATAAAGTGAGCCAATAACACTGATATAATACCATAATGAAAAGGCACCATTCCCCAAAAATGCTGTTTGTTTTCTAAAAATTGTGAAGACAAACTAGAATACGTATAAGCCTTCGATCTATATCGCTGGATGGTAACCATAAAAAATGTAAAAATCGTCACGTAAGGAAATATTGCGAAAAAAAATGTATCTAAAATATGTTTAAATTGGTCCATTAGTTTTCTCCATCATTAAGGCTAATATTTTCATTAAACCTATCACTTAAATATTGGATAGCAATCTTATATGGGTTTTCAGTTTCACCAAAACCATCCAAAATTTTTGTTAAAGCTGGTTGAATATATTTCTCAATAAATACAATGCGATCTTTTTCGCTTAATCCTGGTAAAATTGCTAAAATATGTGTTAAATGATCTGGTAATTCAGATGTTTCTGCGATGCCCTGATTTCGAAGTATCTCACGAATTTTCACCATGAATGCCCCTCTTTCATAGGCTTCGCCATATAAATGCCATCCTAAATCCAAACAGGTTGTTGGGCTCATATCAAATGTTTGAGTAAATTTCTCTTGAAGATCACTCATACCAGTTTCATGAACAAAATCCAAAAACCCTTTCAATTCGAAAGGTTTTTTAAATTTTAGTTTATCAATTTCAATTAGTGTTTTTGTTTCAGGGTAAGAAACCAATGGAATAAAATTGTGAAATTGATTATCCATTACATTCCCCTTTCTGGAGAATCGTTAAACCCAAAACCAACTTCCTGCTTATGTTCTAAAGGATCTTTCATCATTTCAATAGCTTCCTCTCTGTGAGATGGAGGAATTACAAATCTGTCTTCAAATGTACAAAGGGAAGTCAATTTATAAATCTTATCTGCTTCTTCTGGATTACAATCAGCTTCAACTAATGCTTTTTCTGCTTCTAATACATCAATATCCCCTACAGTTAAGGCTCGACGATAAGCTCGTATTGCAGATTGCTTTTTTAACACATAGCGAAGATGACTTTCATTTCCGCCACCAAACATGGATGCTAAATATTTAATCGGTACCCGTGCTTTATCAAAGTCAGGGAAATACTCTTCATTAATACTTCTAACAGAATCTCCTTCTTGTGCTGACATGACAGGCAACATTGGTGGCACATAAAAAAGCATGGGTAATGTTCGGTATTCAACATGAGGTGGTAACGCAATTCCCCACTCTTTTACAAATTTATAAACTGGAGATTCTTGAGCAGCTTTTAGAGTTGATTCAGAAATCCCGTTTTTCTTCGCTTCACGAATAACATTTTCATCGAAAGGATCTAAAATCATTTCTCGTTGCGCATCTACCAATTCATGATCCGGGTGTTTTGCCGTTTCTTCAATTTTATCAGCATCATAAAGTAAAACACCCAAATATCGAATTCGTCCAACACAGGAATGAAAACATGCAGGCGCTTGACCTGTTTCTATACGAGGAAAGCAAAGAATACATTTTTCTGATTTCCCAGTATTCCAATTATAATAGGTTTTTTTATATGGACAGGCGGAAATACATGATCTCCATGCACGACATCTTTCTTGGTCAAGAAGAACAATTCCATCTTCTCCTCTTTTATAAAGTGCGCCGGATGGGCAAGATGCCACACAGGATGGGTTCACACAATGATTACAGATCCGAGGAAAATAAAACATCATGAGACGCTCAATGGCAAATAACTGATCTCTCTGCTCGTCTGATAAAACATCTAAATTAATATCATTTTCAGCATAAATAGGTGAACCTGATAAATCATCATCCCAATTAGGGCCTGCTTCAATATCCATATAATCACCTGTCACCATAGAAATTGGCTTAGCCGTTGGTTGATCATCGCCGGCTGGTGCGTCAAATAAATCTTTATATTTATAAGACCATGGTTCATAATAATCGTCCATTGTTGGCATGGTCGGATTATGAAAAATATTAGTGATGGTTTTACTTTTAGAAGTTGATTTCAGTTTTAATTCACCATCAACTAACTCCCAACCACCTTTATATTTATCTTGATCTTCCCAGCGAGTAGGAAAACCCGTTCCAGGCTTTGTTTCCACATTATTCCACCACATATATTCTGTCCCTTTTCTATCAGTCCAGATATTTTTACATGCAATACTACATGTGTGGCACCCGATACATTTATCAAGGTGAAAAACCATCGAAATTTGACTTCTTATATCCATATTACTCTCTTTTAAATTTTTACCAGTTTAAGATTGGAAGTTTCCGAACCATTATATAGGTATCACGGTTTGCACCAGTAGGTCCCCAATAATTAAAATGATACGTAAATTGTCCATACCCACCCACCATTAGATTCGGTTTTAATCGGGCACGAGTTAAACTATTATTCATTCCAGCTCTTTTATTTCCACGAAGAGGTGATTTAGGGACAGATAATGTTCGTTCTGTAGCGTGATAAATAATGACAATTCCACGAGGAATTCTTACACTCACATTTGCTCGAGTTACTACAACGCCATTATCATTGTAAACTTCAACCCAATCATTATCCACAATATTTAATTCTTCAGCGTCTTTATCGTTAATCCAAAATGGTTCTACACCACGGCTAAGTGTAGACATACGATGATTATCACCATACGTGGAATGAATATGCCATTTTCCATGCGGAGTAAGATAATTAAATATTTTTGTCTTATGCTCAGTCTCACTTGTCGTTAATTCCGCATATTGGATTGGCGTTGGTTTTGGTTTATAAGTTGGTAAATGTTCCCCAAATTGAATATATCCCGGATGATCTAAATAAAATTGTTGTCGTCCAGTTAATGTTCTCCAAGGTACCAATCGTTCAACATTATATGTAAAAGGTGAATAAGCTCGACCATTTTCAGTCAACCCTGACCACATTGGACTATTTAACAATCGTTTTGGTTGAGCACATAACCCGTCAAAATCCACGCGAGATCCTCGATTTTTTTCAGCAAGATCAGCTAAAACTAATCCCGTTTTTTCTTCCATATTTTTATAGGATCGATATGCCAATTCACCATTGGTTACAGTTGCCAATGTTAATATAGTATTTGCGACATTTTTGGCTTCATTCAATGAAGGATATGTTTTCCCTTCCCAAGTTTCCGTTGGAAATTCATCTTTTAATTTCTCATACTCATCTTTTACTGAATAATTCGTTCCATGAGCTCCCAATCCATTTTTTGGAACATTGGGACCATACGATATAAATTGATTATATACATTTTTAAAATCACGACTAACCACTTTCATATTTGGCATGGTTTTGCCCGGAATTGCTTCAATTTCGCCACTGATCCAATCTTTTATTTCTTTTTGAGATATTTCAGCTGGAGTATCATGTAGTAATGGAATAGTTACTAAATCTTCCACTGAATCTGGGAAATGATTTTTGGCTACTTTTGAAAAAGAATCAGAGATTTCTTTAAAAATATCCCAATCACTTTTCGATTCCCATGCAGGAGGAACTGCTTCTTGTAACGGGTGGATAAAACTGTGCATATCCGTTGAATTCAAATCATCTTTTTCATACCAAGTGGCTGCTGGTAATACAATATCAGAATACAAAGCTGAAGTATCCATTCTAAAGTTTAGATCAACAACTAAATCCATTTTCCCTTGAGGAACTTTATCATGCCATACAACTTCTTCCGTAGATCCTTTTGCGAAGTTACTATCAGATACTTGATTTGTATGTGTTCCCAGATAATGGTCTAAGAAAAACTCATGGCCTTTGGCACTTCCACCAATTGCATTTCCACGCCAAACAAACCAAACTCGTGGAAAATTATTGGCATTATCAGGATCTTCAATGGAAAATTTTAATTCTCGTTTTTTTAACTTTTCAACAACGTAATCCACGACTCCTTTTTCATCCGTAGCACCTTGTTTCTTAGCTTCCTTCACCAAGTCAATCGGGTTTGCTTCAAATTGCGGATAAAAAGGTAACCATCCATTCCTAACTGCCTTCACATTCACATCAATGGTATGCCCTTTGGCCAAGCTATTTTCCGGTTGATGCTTTGGAACTGTATGATAATCAGTAAATCCTTTTTCATATCTCCATTGATCTGAATGAACATAATGCCAACTCGGTGTATTTTGTAATCGTGATGGACCATACCAATCTTTTGCCAAGGCAATTGATCCCCAAGATTCGCCTGGAGCTAACTTTTCCTGTCCCACATAATGAGCCAATCCACCACCATTTTTACCAATACAACCTGTAAACATGAGTGCATGAATTGCAGCGCGATATGTAAGATTAGCATGATACCAATGGTTAATTCCTGCACCAATAATAACAGTACATTTTCCACCAGTATGCATAGCTGTGCTTGCCCATTCTCTTGCAAATCGTATTAAGGTCTCAGGTGATATTCCTGTATATTTTTCGGACCAATTTGGTGTATATAAATCATCATCATCATAAGAATCGGGATATCCGTCTATTCCACGACCCACACCATATTGTGCCATTAGTAAATCATAAACCGTAGCAACTGGAACCTTTCCATCAGCGGTTTCAATATACTTTACAGGGACTTTCCGAAGGTTTGTTTCACCTTCAGCAAAATTATCCAATTCTATTTCAATTAAATCATCAGAATCATTTAAGAAAGATAGCTGTGGGCTAATGGGTGATCCATCAACATTATCTTTTAATTTAAGATTCCATTTCCCCTTATTTTTTACTGCCCAACGATTTCCAACAGTTCCCATGGGAACTTTAGTCTGTTTATCTTCTTCATCCCACATTAGAAACTGCCAATCTCCATTTTCAATATCTTTGTATTGATTTAAGCGATTAGCCCGTAACATTTGATCTGGCCTTTTTACATCTCCTGCTTGTTTTATTTCTACCAAAAAGGGTGAATCTGTATATTGCTTTGTGTATTTGAGAAAATCTTCGGTAGGGTTCTCGTGATGGAACTCTTTGAGAATGACATGATTTACAGCCATCCAGAATGCTCCATCTTGACCCGCATTTACAGGAATCCATTCATCTGAAAATTTTGATACTTGAGAAAAATCCGGAGAAAATACTACCATTTTTGTACCATTATAACGTGCTTCAGCAGCAAAATGAACATCAGGCGTCCGTGTCATATTCAAGTTTGCACCCATGACAGCTAACATTTTTGAATTGTACCAATCGGCAGATTCTTGCACATCTGTTTGTTCTCCCCATGTTTCTGGAGATGCACTAGGAAGATCACAATACCAATCATAAAAAGAGAGAGAAACCCCGCCCACCAACTGCATGAGTCTAGCACCAGCTGCATAACTCACCATAGACATTGCAGGAATCGGAGAGAAACCAGCAATCCTATCTGGACCATGTTGTTTAATTGTATGCACCATTGATGCAGCAATCAATTCTTTAACAGAATCCCAATCTACGCGACGAAACCCACCTTTTCCTCGAGCATTTTGCCACCGTTTTCTTTTTTCAGGATCATTGACCATTGATTTCCATGCTTCCGCTGGATCCGAATACTCAGCACGAGCTTCTTTCCATAAATCTAATAAGATACCACGTATATAAGGATATTTAACCCTTAAAGGACTATATAAATACCATGAGAATGAAATGCCACGTTGGCAACCGCGTGGTTCATAAGGAGGAATACCGCTTTCTAATTTTGGGTAATCCAATCCTTGCATTTCCCAAGTTACAATTCCATCCTTTACATGAATTTGCCAAGTACAGCTACCTGTACAATTTACGCCATGGGTACTTCTAACAACTTTATCATGTTGCCACCGATTTCTATAAAATTCTTCCCATTTTCTATTTTGTGGAACAATTTCATCTTGTATCCAAGAAAGGTTTCCCTTTTTATCACTCATAATGCTTTTCCTTTAACCAGTTTTCTTCTGACAGAACGGAGACGATTGCCCCAAAACAAATCAAATAATATTAGTACGATTGCTAATCCTACAAATCCAAAAATCAAAAAATTGAAATCATGCATTCCCGCTTCACTGATATTTGACTTTCCTTTCTCTTTAAAAAATGCGACCAAAGGAAGAACTTCTTTTTCATCAATAGGATGCTTCCCATATATAGGTCCCATGGTTTCGCTAGCCGGGCTAGATAACCAAGCAGCCAAAGCTGTTTTGCCCCCTAGTCGGCCATATACATCAGTTAGATTAGGGCCTAATAAACCTCCGCCCAATTGTCCTTCACCAAAAATTGAGTGACATCCTATACATGATGGTCCATTATTTTTCAATACAGTAGTACCTAAGAACAATGCTCGCCCTATAATGATATCTTCAGGTGTTAAAACACGATCAGCGAGTGATGATCCACTATATTTTGATTTTTCTTTTGCAGATTCTTCTTTAATTAAATCCAATAACGATTGAACAATAAATGGCGTTAGACCGCCAACTTTAGGCATCATTATTCCGCGTGACTCATCTAATATCTGACGAGCATATGCATCTCCAGAATTAATAATTGCTACAGGGTCATTGATAAACTTTTTAAGCCATTCGTCGTCTTTTCTTTCATGTACATTTTTTAAATCAGGTCCAGTAAGGCGACCTCCACCAATCGTGTGGCAACTTGAACAATTTTGTTTGAAAAATTGATCGACATCTTGACAAACAACTCCAGATATCAAGAAAACAAAAGGTATGAGAATTTTATATTTATTTTTCATGAATTGATTTTTATTGATTATGCAAAAATATCGAAATCTGTTTTTTTCATTCCCGGTAGATAATTCCGTTTAACAACATCCCTGGCCAAATTTCCAAGCGTTTCTTTTTCCATTAATTCATGAACCTGTGTTACGGTATCTTTCCATCTATGATGAAAAGGACATGGAAGAGCATCCGTACACGAATCATAACCAAAGCCGCATTTAGGAACCAATGACTCTGGTCCATCTATCGCAAATAAAATTTCATTAATTAAAATTTCATTTTTCTCTTTGGCTAATTCTATTCCACCATTTCGACCTCGAGTCGAATGTACTAGATGGTGTTTTCTCAAGGTGCGAGTTATTTTCGACAAAAAAGATTGGGGAATTTTATATGCGTCAGCAATTTCGGAAACCATAATGAGACCTTGCCCCTCTTTTACCGCTAGGTAAATCATTGCTTGTATAGCATATTTCGCTGATTTTGAGTAAAACATAATAATGGATAGTGTTATCTTGTTATAAGATTACTAAGGAGATATTTAACAATCAAGTTTTATTTAGGATATTTTTATCCTTTATAATTAATATTTAACATTACCCTGTCAAAAACAAACTTTAACATTTAATTAGCTTATACATTATCTATGTGATACTGTTATATATTATATCATATTCATTAATTTACTATCTTAAATATTTTCTAGTTAGCATAGTACTTTTAAACTATTACTATCTCTATAATTATTAATCAGATTTAATTATCTTATTTACTTGTTTATTAAATTCATATAAATTAGACTTGAGTGTAAAAAAACAATTTATTTTTAATAAGAATGGCAGCAGATTTTTTTTTCACTAATAAAAGAATTTTAAAATTGAATCCAAAGCCCAACCTTAGTGGGTATTTTTCCTTCTTATTCTCTCTTCTTCCTATTGAGGAGGTTTTGGATTCAGTAATTCTAATAATCACATCACTGAATTATTAAATTAAAACAATATAATAAAGGATATTTGGGTCTTGGTTTCTTCAGGAAATAATTATAACATTCAATTCATGCTTTATAGTAAATCAGCAGAATACGCCATTCAGGCAATGATCCATTTATCGGAATTTCAAACCGATAAACCCACAATGATATCATCTATAGCTAAGTCATACGATATTCCATATCAATTTTTAGCCAAAATTGTGCAAACCCTGGTAAAAAGAAGACTCATTATTGCAAAACGAGGCCGAAATGGTGGAATTAATTTAGGTCGCGATGCCAAAGATATCTATTTACACGAAATAATAGATGCCGTTGATGGACCTCCTCCGGAAAAAGATATATGTGCAATCGGCCTTGATTACTGTAGCGATGATGCTCCCTGTCCTCTACATCATAAATGGAAGCCTATACGAAAAAATATACGTGAAATGTTATCAAGTGAAAATTTGGAAGAATTAGCACATCGTGTGATTGAAAAAAGAGAGCTCATGAATAAATAGTTTTTTTTGTCTTATAAAAAGATAAAATGGTCTTGTTATTCACTTATTATCTATTTAATTTTTATTATTCATTTTATGAAAATATTGGCAAAAAGAACGCGAAACATCTATGCAAGGCATCTAGAAAGCACAATTGTCATTTTATTTTCAAATTTCACGAACCACCAACTAACTAAACAACTATAATGGAAAGAAGAGATTTTATTAAAATTGGAAGTTTTGGTTTGGGAGCAGTTGCATTTTCAAATCCTATATTTAATTATTTAAGTAATTCAGTTGTATTAGATGGCGTTACCCAAGGTGGTGGAAAAAGAATTCCAACGTATTGTGAAGTTTGTTTTTGGAAATGTGCTGCTTGGACTCACCTCAATGAAAAGGGTGAAATTTGGAAATTAACCGGCAATGATGATGATCCACATTGTAATGGGCGCCTCTGTCCACGCGGAACGGGTGGCGTTGGAATGTATTATGATGACGATCGTCTTAAAACTCCTTTAATAAGACATACTGTTAATGGTAAACAAGAATTTCAAGAAGCAACTTGGGATGAAGCTTTTAATTTCATTGCAAAAAAAATGAAAAAGATTTCTGATCAATATGGACCAGAATGTATAGCACTTTTTAGTCACGGCAGTGGTGGAAAACACTTTGGGCGTATGCTTAAAGCATTTGGTTCTACTAATATAACAGCACCGTCCTATGCACAATGTCGAGGGCCAAGAGAAGTTGGTTTTTTTGCAACCTATGGTGAAGGAATCGGTTCTCCTGAACGGGTTGATATTCGAGATACTGAATGCCTTGTCTTGATAGGGTCTCATATTGGTGAAAATATGCATAATGGGCAAGTTCAAGAAATGTCTGAAGCCATTGATAAAGGCGCTACAATTATCACAGTCGACCCAAGATTTTCAACTGCAGCTAGCAAATCCAAATTTTGGCTTCCGATTAAACCATCAACAGATATGGCATTGCTCCTCTCATGGATTCATGTCATTATCAATGAAGAATGGTATGATAAAAAATTTGTTGAAAAATATACATTTGGCTTCGATGAACTAAAGGAACATGTTAAATCATTTACCCCTGAATGGGCTTATGGAATTACGACCATCAAACCAAATATTATTCGCAAAACAGCGAAAGAAATGGCCAATGCTTCTCCATCAGTTATAATTCACCCAGGTAGGCACGTTACATGGTACGGAGACGATACGCAACGTTTAAGAGCAGTCGCAATTTTAAATGCATTATTAGGAAGTTGGGGACGCCGTGGTGGGTTTTATAATCCTGAAAAGAAAAAAATCGCCAAACTCGATATTCCAAAATACCCAACGCCATCCAAAACATGGCGAGACGCTTTTCCAGGGAAATATAAATTAGCAGGATTAGCTCTAGCATCCGGTATTTGTGATGCCACTATTCCAGCAGGCGATCGAGATTGCTCCTTCAAGGCTTGGATAGTGAATGGTACAAATTTGATTTCTACCCTCCCAAATCAGGCCAACACAATTAAAGCTATTCAAAATTTAGACCTTATGGTCGTTATTGATACCATGCCAATGGAAATAACTGGTTATGCTGACGTTGTTTTGCCTGAATGCACTTACCTTGAGCGATATGATAATTTAAGAGTGAGTGGCCACCGAGAGCCAACAATCGCTTTACGTGCACCAGCTGCAGAACCAAAATATGATTCCAAACCTGCTTGGTGGATGGCAAAAGAACTTGCACAACGTTTAGACCTAAGTGATTATTTTCCATTCGAGAAAGAAGAAGACGAATTAGATTGGCAACTAAAACAAATGGGATTATCACTTGAAGAAATGAAGAAAATCGGGTTAAAAAAATATGCTCGTGAGTATGATGACCTTTACCCATTAGAAAATCTAGAAGATTATGAGTTTAACACGAATACAGGAAAAATAGAGCTCTATTCAACAGCCATGGAAGATGAAGGATACGATCCATTGCCAAAATATACCCAACATGAAGAACCACCTGAAGGATTTTATCGGTTGATTTATGGACGAGCTCCTATGCATACTTTTAGTCGAACAGCAAATAATCCAAATTTGACTGACTTAATGGATGAAAATAAGGTTTGGGTAAATCCTAAAGTTGCTAAAGAATGGGATTTAAATAATAATCAAGAAATCTGGTTGGAAAATCAAGATGGCATTGTAACATCCTTTCCTATTAAAGTTCGCGTAACTGAACGAATTCGCTGGGACTCTGTCTATATGATACATGGATTTGGACATACAGATAAACGTTTAACCCGTGCATATGGACGCGGAGCAAGTGATGCAGAAATGATAACTAAGGTACATATTGATCCTGAAATGGGTGGAACTGGAATGCGTGGAAACTTTGTTACATTTCTAACAGAAGCACCTTCAAAAGGAAAAAGCTAATGCGATATGCAATGGCTATTGATACAAAAAAATGTGTAGGCTGCAGTGATTGTGTAGTGGCCTGCCAAATTGAAAATCATGTACCAACGGGATTTTGTCGAGATTGGGTTATAGAAGCAACATCCGGAACCTACCCTGACTTATCCATGGAATTTAGAAGTGAACGATGCAATCATTGTTCAAATGCACCCTGTGTTCGATGTTGCCCTACTGAAGCAAGTCATATTGTTGAGGGCGGAATTGTTCTTGTTGATGCAGACCAATGTATTGGCTGTGGTGCTTGTATTGAGAGTTGCCCTTACGATGCACGATATATTCACCCTGAAGGCCATGTCGATAAATGTACATTTTGCATCCATCGTGTAGAGAAAGGTCAAAACCCTGCCTGTGTTGATGTATGCCCGACAACTTGCATGTATTTTGGAGATACAGATGATCCAAATAGCGATATTTCCAAATTATTAAAAAAACGGAAATGGAAAACTTTAATTCCGGAAGCTGGAACTGACCCTAACATATATTATTTGATTTAAGGTAATGACATGATTGAAGAAATTATAATTAGCGGTAGAAATAATCCTGAGATTGATCCAACACTCCATATTTGGGGATGGGAAATTCCATTTTATTTATTTATTGGTGGACTTGTAGCTGGGATATTATTTTTTTCTGCTCTGTACACAATCAGAGATAAATCTTCTGAGTACCCTACGGTAGTTATGATTGCTCCAATGTTTACACCATTCTTCTTAGGCATTGGTTTATTTGCCCTATTTTTAGATTTAAGTCATAAATTATATTTTTGGCAGCTTTATACCAATATCCGTTGGGAATCACCCATGAGTTGGGGTGCATGGACACTTATGGTCGTTACCCCACTTTCTATTATTTGGTCTGCGAGTTGGGTGCAAGATGTGTTCCCAAATTGGGATTGGAAATATAATTGGATAAAAGATATCCTAACTAAATTTATTGAGATACGAAAACAGGTCGCATGGCTCATTATATTTTTATCAATTATTTTAGGAATGTATACAGGAATCTTATTGTCAGCATTTAATGCTCGCCCCTTTTGGAATACAGCAATCTTAGGTCCATTATTTTTGACATCAGGATTATCTGCTGGGGCAGCATTTATAATTTTGTTATCAAAATCAAAGAAAGAAAAACATCTTTTCATCAAAATTGATTTTATGTTGATTATAACTGAATTGTTTTTGATTGTTCATATGTTTATGGGGTTTCTTGCCGGAACCAAAGTTCATATTGAAGCAGCAAATTTATTTTTGGGCGGCCCATTTACCGTTCAATTTTGGGTCTTTGTTGTTGGATTAGGATTAATAGTCCCAATCTTTTTAGAAATTTTAGAATTAAAAAATAAACCCATACCTGCATATTTGTCAGCTATCTTGGTGCTTTATGGTAGCATCATGCTACGATTTATTGTTGTAGAAGCTGGACAAGCAAGTCGATGGCTTTATTAAAGGAAAGAAAATGAGTTCAACAAAATATATGAATCCTTATTTGGCGGGTATTTTACTCGGTTTAGTCTTAGTTGCCGCATTCTACTTTACAGGAAGAGGATTAGGCGCAAGTGGTGCGGTTAAGAGTGTGGTTGTATCCGTGGTTGATGTGGTTGCGCCCGATCATGCAAATAATTCCGGATTTTATAGCAAATATATTGGTGACGGTAAAAACCCATTAAAAACCTGGCTTGTTTTTGAAGTGTTAGGTGTTTTAGTTGGTGGATTTTTATCTGGGGCGTTTGCAGGCAGACTAAAATTAAAAGTCGAGCATCATCCCAACATTACATCAAAGAAAAGATTGATTTTGGCTGGAATAGGTGGTGTCCTTTTCGGTTACGGAAGTCAACTTGGTCGTGGCTGTACCAGTGGGTCTGCTCTTACTGGAATGGCCGTTTTATCTGTGGCAGGTTTTGTATCAATGATGGCCATTTTTGGTACTGCATTTGCTTTCGCATACTTTTTTAGAAGAAATTGGATTTAGGAGGAAAAAATGGGACCTTTAATACCACAAGAGATTATCGCAGAAGGATGGAATTTTTTAATTGCTTTTGGCGTTGGAATTGGATTTGGTTTTATATTAGAACAAGCAGGATTTTCATCAAGCCGAAAACTGGCAGGTGTTTTTTATGGATATGATGCTGTTGTATTAAAAGTGTTCTTCACTGGTGCGATTACTGGCATGATTGGCTTATTATATTTAAGTCTTTTTGATTGGATTGATTTAAATCTCATTTGGGTAAATCCAACTTATCTTTGGTCAGCAATTATCGGTGGTATAATTATGGGCGCAGGGTTTATAGTTGGTGGTTTTTGCCCTGGAACAAGCGTTTGTGCTGCTGCAATAGGAAAAATTGATGCCATGGTTTTCTTTGGGGGTATTTTTATTGGTATTCTACTTTTCGGCGAAACTTTTGAATGGATAAAGCCACTTTATATGGCTGAATATTGGGGACAAATAAAGCTATCCGAGCTTATTGGAATATCTCAAGGACTATTAACATTTTTTATAATTATAGCAGCATTGTTAATGTTTTGGGTCGCTGAAATGGCTGAAAAGAAATTTCCGCAAAAGGAGTATTAATAATGATTCCAAGATTATTACTATCAGCAGTCTATTTTGGTTTAGGTATTATAATTGCATTTGTACCTGAAAATACAACAAAACCTTTCCGACTTACGGCAGAACAAATGCTAAACGAAGTAAAATACCGTTCTGAAATGGTTTCATCTGATGAATTGGCCGACTGGATGGTAAACCAAGATCCATCTATCCAATTAATTGATATTAGAACACCAAAAGAATTTGACCAATTCCATTTGGAGAACGCATTGAATATTCCATTGAGTCAAATATTAGATGAAGAGTGGATCGATTTTTTAGATCAAGGAATTAAAATGAATATTTTATATTCCAATGGAACAACTTTAGCTCATGAAGCTTGGATGATATCGAGACAATTAGGATATGAAAATAATTACGTCCTTCAAGGTGGATTAAATTATTGGACAGAAACAATCTTAAACCCCAGTGCACCATCTCCCTATAGTGCAGATGATGAAATTGCTAAATATGAATTTCGAAAAGGCGCTAGTCAATATTTTGGAGGCGAAATGAAATCAACGAATGAATCCAAAAAGACTAAAACAGATAAACCAATTATAAAACGCCGAAAGAAAAAGAAAGCACCTCAAGGCGGGTGTTAATTCCAAACTAACGGACTTAATCCCCACTGTTATTAAAACGATATAAGAACTGACTTTTATAATATTATACAATTCTAGACCCCAGAAATCTGTATAAACATCCAATTGATGTCCATCCCAATATTAGGATAGACTTAGAAAAGATTCCTTATTCTGATAAATCCAAATCTAACAATTCAACTTGTTTCGAAAACTTGATAACAAAAAGGGGAAACAATTGCTTCCCCTTTTTTATATAACAAGAATGAATGACTATTTCATAAATACCATTTTAATTGTTTTTCTGAAATCAGGTGTGCTCATTTCTGCAAAATAAATTCCAGCAGGAACAAGGGTTCCTATTTCGGTAAAACCATTCCAAGTAATCACATGTTGACCCGCTTCATATGATTTTTGCGCTAAAGTATTCACTCTTTTCCCCGATACATCATAAATTGTCAATTGCACTTGATCTTCTTTGGGCAATGTAAAAGAGATGTTCGTACTCGGGTTAAATGGATTTGGATAGTTCTGTTCTAAAGTATATTGATTTACGACTGGATTATAAGGATCTGTTGACACAGTCCCATGCATATTTGCCGCGGATGCCACAGCTTCTTCCATGGTTTTATCAGGAATATTATCGTTTGGATCATCATTATGACATCCTAGACATGAAAATCCTAGATCTAAGGATGCTGGGCGAGTTTCATCGTCGCGAACAAATGAACCATCTTCTGTAAACATAGGATCTGCATTCACAGTTATTTTAAATAGATGTGACCGAATATCTCCTTTAAAACCACTTTCTCCTCGAGCAACAGCAGATTTCCCGGCAAAAGGCATATGGCAATCAACACACGTAGCAGAACTTGAATGATTTGTATTTGCGAGATGGGTTGAGTGACAAGATTCTGTACAAGTAAGATCCACACCATCACCATCCCAAACAACGCGTTTATGTGGCTCATGACAAGTTGTACAGGACATAAAACTATGTCCATCCCACGTCAAGGATTCCTCCCACGGCTCATGATGCTTAATGTAGCCACCTTTCGCCTCGATGGGCGCATTAAACCCGCGATTATGGCATGAACCACACAGATAATTAACACTATTTCCATTTGGATCTGGAGGAATTACGCCCAAAGTTCCACCAAAGTCAAGACCCGTTGTATCGGTGATATTAAATTCATATACAAGATCTATATTGGAGGCATTTGGGTCGCTCACATGGTCACTTCCAGGACCATGACACGCTTCACAACCAACACCATCTTCTACAAACGTGCCTAATCCTGTTACGCCATCAAGCCAAGTACCATCGGTTGTTGGAGCTGTGGTATGACATCTGAAACATCCATAGTTATATGTTTTATCATCGCTGGGATGATAATCTTTCCAGCCCCATTCTTCTCCACCATAAAAATTCATTTGATTATGACCTAACCCTTGATTCACAATACTGTTTGCCGTTCCAACAATTTTACCAGTATTATCAATAAATCGCGCCTTCCACCCAAAACCGCCAATCACACCTGTAATATCGTCTAACCAAGATGCGTTTATTGTATCCATCCATGTATCTCTATAGTTGCTTACAAAACTTGGAAATTGAGGTCCGCCATCTGCCGCGGCTCCCAAAATATTCCAACCCTGTGATTTTATATTTGCTTTGAATGGGTGTCCGGAACCAGACCAATCTGTATAATGGTCAGCGTGACAGACTTGACAATTAGCCGAACCCACATAGTCTTGACTAAATACCATACTAAACATACAGCTCAAAGTAACAATCATTCTTTTCATGATATAGCTCCTTTTATTATTTAAGATGTCATTGTCTTGTAATGAATTTAAGAAAAAGGTGCATTTTAAAGAAGACTTGATTGTCTTCTTTAAGTCCTTTTTCAAATACAGGTAAACTGTATTTCATACATTAGCATTTGATATTTTTAATATTATAATTATATTTTTTTTGTCAATTCATTTTTTTTAAAGCTCAGTAATCAATTTCAATCACTAATAATCAAATGGTGTTCTCATTCAATTTGATTTATAATAAAATCCTATCTTAAGTAATATTCTATAAAACAATGCGTCTCAAGATGTATACTAATCTCACTCTAAATCTATTATCAGAAGGGACAGTTTTGCTGTACCTTCTTTATTTTATCAGGATAAATAGTGTAAATTCTTGAATATGAAACATACAAGAATTTTCCCTGTTAAAGAAAAAAGTAAATTTTAACGTGTCATTATAATTAAAACGGGATTTAATATTAATATCTCAACAAAAATTATTCTTTTTATTTTTTGTTCAGTCATTGGTTTAGCACAAGAAAATCAATTAAAATCAATTTCTGTCACAAGCAAAGCAAATGGTGTTCTCATCCAAATGGATTTAGATACAAAACCTATTTTAGATAATATAACTGGCTGGCAAGCAAAATCTGGATGGTTTTACATTACACTTTATCAAGTAACGGGAGACTCATCTTCATTAATGCCATCTAGATTGCCAATTGGAATATCTCGATTCCAAATTTTTAATAATGAAGAATCTCTTCAAATTGGATTACGGATCAATAAGCCCATACAAAATCATGAATTTTCATTGAAAAAAAACTCAAATTCTTTGATAGCATCCCTACATTATTCTACTGAATATCTTGCCCAACTGGATACGATAAAAGATATGAAATTAGACAAAAAAAGATTCGTCATGAAAAATCCATTACGAAATTGGTTATACATTACCGGTACGGGTCTAACTCTATCTGGGATTCTTCAGGATCCTGCGCATAAATTAAATAATCAAACTAACGTGGGCATTGGTCTTCTTTTAACTACCTTACTCGTAGATTTAATTTGGTAAACTAGATGAGAGAAACTATCATATTTTTCGCAATAATTTGGGCGATAGTCTTTATCGGAATGGGACTTTTTATTCGTTATAAGTTTAAAGATAAGTTCGATGAATTGGACGATTAAACTCCTTTTCTATTTATCTTTATACACTGGATTATTTGGGAGTGATTGGTCAATAAGAGAATCCTATAATGCTTTATTTCATTCAAGATCTTCTACCGTCCATGCCACTTTACACGTAAATAATCTTATTAGACATGGCGTAGAAAATTTAGCGAATAATGAAAAAACTAGATTAAGTGAAATTGGGCTTTCTTATCAGGAAGACCAGATTATTATATTGAAATCCAACACGCTAGATCAAAGTTATGACACCGAACATTTTCGGTTTTATTATACACTAGATTCAACATCCAATGATGCTGTGGAAAATGTAGAGTATGTTACAACAATGGCGAGTATCTATGAAAATGTTTGGTCATTTCAAATGGATTCACTGGGATTTGATTCTCCTCCTGTAAACCCAAATAATGATCATGATTTATATGAAATTAATATTGAATACTTACCTTCTAATTATTTTGCCATAACGTATGGTGATGGTTCAGGTTCATCCTGTTACAGCACAATAAAAATGAGAAATTCTTATACTGCATCCCAATTTAGTGATCATTCAGAAATAGAGAATATTCAAGTAACCGCAAGTCACGAATTTTTTCATGCCATTCAATTTGGTTATAATTGCTATGAAGCTTTTTGGTTTATGGAAGCATCCGCCACGTGGACTGAAGACGAATTATATAATGATATCAATGATTTTTATCGATACATCCCAAACTTTTTTTTATATCCTGAAAAAGCTATTAACACTGAAACGTCATTCATGTATGGAACTTGTATTCTTTTCCAATATATAGATGAACATTTAGGCGGTCGAGAAACAATAAGAAACACTTGGAATTTTTCTAGAGACATGGCAAACCCTAGTTCCGATATTAGTTATAAAGCCATTGATGCGGCATTAAACGAAGTGAATTCAAGCTTAGAGAGTGCTGTTACCCAAATGCGTGTGGCAAACCAGATACTCTCTTCTAGCACCAACGCTGGGCTATATGCTTACGAAGAAGCTGACGGTTATTTAACGGTGGTAAATCCGCCTCCTAAAACGGATTATCTCATTTTCGAAAAAGGAAAAATCCAAACAATACTAAATAGCTCCCTTCGGCTTTATAGTTCTCATTATTATTCATTATATACGGATGCACCTATTACACTGAACTTATCAGAATTGAGTGGCCACTTTTCCTTAACATCCGTTGTTAAAATCAACGGTGAAGAAAAATGGGTTGTGAAACACGGACATGAATTAAATATTGATCCCAAAATTGGCATCGAATGGATTGTAATAATTGTTTCAGCAAAAGGTGAAGAAGATTATGATTGGGAATATAGTTTACAGCTTACAGATGGTTATTCTGAAGATTTTACCCTATATCCTCCCTACCCTAATCCATCATTTGGATCTTCAATACAGATAGATTTTCAGGTTATTTCTGAGCAAACTATTCAATTTCGAATCGTTGATATCAAAGGGCGCGAAATATGGAATTATTCCCAATATTTTCCTGAACCAACAGTTACTCAATTAAGCTGGACTGGAAAAAACAAATTGGGACATCCAGTTGCGAACGGGATATATTTTGGAATCATGAAAGGAAATTCCAAAACGAGTATATATAAAATCACTTATCTGAAAAAATAGCTGCTTTTTTAATAATATTCTCTGTCCTTCATTGATAAAAATCATTCAGAACGGAGTGAAGAACCTTCATAGTCAAAAACCAAATCATCGTTTCAGTAGATTCCACGACTCGCATTTTACGAGTCTCTGAATGACAAAAAAAATCCCGCCAAAAATTAAATGAATAATTCTGACGGGATTTTTGTTTCCCTATGAAACAAATCTAAGGTCGTTCTATTCGATACGGTATAGACCAAACTGCAGTATTATATCCACCATCTTCTACAAAAATGGTAGCCAAATCAATGGTTTCAACAAAAGACTTAAATCCACGATGACGACGCCCAAAACCTGGACCATGGGTACGCCATCCTCCTGTATGAATATTATCATTCATAGTAGCATCTAAGAAGGTACCTCTATCATTCAAATATCTTCGACCTCGTGCACGGGAAGATCTACCGTAATTTTTCAGAACCCATTCTCCAACACCAGCACTATCTGCAGTTAGTTCTGGTCCCAAATTATCTACGGTCACTTCAACCTGGTATCTTGAAAAAGCTGTGAATGTTGGTATAGATTCACGATCAATAAACAACTCACTCATTCCATCTGATTCAAAAGAATACAGCAATTCACCTTGATCAAGACTATCTGTTAATGAATAAATTACCAGTGACAAAATAGAGACTTTGTCTCCAGAACCGCCAACCATAGGTGTAAGCCCACTTATTCGCCATGTTGTATCTGAACTTCCATTTCCAGCATCTATATTCACGAATTTTACTTTGCGAGAAAAAATAGTTGAAAATTCTTTAGAGAAGCTTAATGAATCTATCGGTTGATGGCTGGCTGTGTCCATTGCTTTTACAATAAATTCTCCGAAAATAGTATAAGTAATTTGCGCTATAGCCGTATCGCCATTAATATCAAATTCTACAGTCCTATCATGACTTGTAATCTGACGGCCGAACCGGATTTTATAATCTTCGCCAAAAGACAACGTATCACTTAAAATTTTTGAGATTCCATCGGTTTCTAACCCAAATTCATGATCCAAATCTGCATCACCTTCAGTGCCAAATCCATCCACGCCGATGACCTCATCCCGATCTAATAAATCCATTAAGACAGATTCTGTATCATTTACGGGTTCATTCACACATCCATTCAATATTAATAGAATAGACAAACTTATTAAACTTATTTTATTCATTTTATACTCCATTTATTATTTTAGATTAAAATCCACGACGATTTCGTTTTCCAAATTGGTTGTTTTTACCTCGCTTCCCTTTTTTTTCTCGATGTTCTTTGAGCTCACCTCGAACATTTTTCATCATTTTCTGTTTAAACATGCCAAGTCTTGCCAATTGAACAGGTGATAATAAATCATCCATCCCAAGAAGAAAATTAGATTCAAGATCAACAACCTGCTTGCGAAGTTCTGTCATTTTCTTGATGGTTTCTTTTACATCTTTTTCAGAAATATCTTTATCTTTTTTTACTTTCTGCTTTAGATCTTTACCTAAAGCCCGTTCCATTTTCTTTGTATCATCTAATTCTTGACGATGTTGGCGAAACCGTGGGAAAAATTTCTCAGCTTGTTCTGTCGTAAGTGCTAATTCGTCTGTGAGTTTCCAGACCATCATCATTTCCATTTTCTCAGACCGTTCATGGTCTTTTTCAGGACGATCAAAATCCTGTGCCATTAAACCGGAAATAAGAGCTAATAATAGTATTGATTTCATAATATTATTTCCTTTTCATTTGTTAATTCGTTAATTAAATCTACTGAGTCCCAAAAATCGCCTTCATCTAAAAGAAAATAAGCTAGCTGTTCAGTGTAATCGTCACTTACTTCAATTGAATCAATATCCACAGTCCAAAAATCTGTTTCAAAATAATTTTCTGTTTCATCCACATAAAACAATTCATGGTCATTAGGCGTTTTTAATTCAATCACAGATAATACACCAATTATCAATACCATCATGAGTGAAGTCAATCCAACTATACGACTTTCTTGAGATTTTTTCACGCGCCCATGTAATTGACCTAAAAATTTATTAGAATCTACCGTCGATTGAATCTCTGTTCTTGTGTTCAATATTTTTTGTTCAAAATCATTCATGGCTTAACCATTCTTTTAGAGTTGTGACTGCGTGATGATAATTCACCTTTGCAGACCCAACAGACATCCCTGTTATTTCTGAAATCTGCTGATAAGGTAATTCTTGTGCAATTCTCATCATCACAACCGTTCTTTGTTTTTTCGGAAGTTTTGCCACAGCTTCCCACAATTCTTTTTTAGTCCATTCACTTTCAAACGTTGTGTCATGCTCACTTTTCTCTTGTGCTTGGTCTAAATGAAGTAAATTTTTCCACTTATTTCGTGTAAGATATGAATTGGCTGTATTCATATTAATTCGATAGAGATAGGTTGTAAATGCTGATTCAAAGCGAAATTTCTTAAGGTGTTTATATAGTTTAAAAAAGACATCTTGTGCCAAATCTTCCGACGCCATTCGATCGAAGGTAATATTATAGAAAAATCCAATCGTATTAGATAAATGACGGCGGACAATTTCATCAAAAGCTGATAAATTTCCTTTTTGGTAATCTTGAATGAGTTCGTGGTCGTTTTGCATATCATTTCACCCCATAGGACACTCAACACCCCAAGAGGTTAAAAAAGTTTTTTTTAGATGAACCATTGTCATTTTAACCAATGGGTAATTTTCCTTATCTTCTGCCTTATTAATCTTTACTTTATGGTAACTCAAATAAATAAACCTACCCCAAATTCAAAACAACTTGCTGCCATTACGCATCCACCGGCTCCATTAATGATTCTTGCCGGCGCTGGGACAGGAAAAACATTTACGCTCGAAAATAGAATTGTTCACTTAATTGAACATTACAAAATCGATCCAAGCCATATTCTTGCTATAACTTACACAGAAAAAGCTGCACGAGAATTAAAAAATAGAATAGTTGATCGCGTCGGAAATATCGCTCACACCATGACGGTAAACACTTTCCATTCATTTTGCTTTCGATTATTAAAAGATTTTGGCGATGGGACGCTCCCCCAATTATTAGATGAAAGCGAAGCGATTCATATGCTATTAGATCGATTTGATGAATTTTCATTCACTTCTGATGAATTTCCCATGGATCCACAACGAGCAGTGACAGAAAGCTTTATTCCATTTTTCAATCGAATGAAAGATGAGTTAATTAATCCAAGCATCATGGAGATTCCCGCTATTGATCAGGATGGCCTCATAACTGAAGAAATTGCAAATCAGCTGCTTGATTTAAAATATATATATCCCCAATTCCAAGCATGGAAAAAACAAATCAATGTTGTGGATTACGGTGATATGATTTTATCTGCCTATGAATTATTAAATAATAACCCAACCATTCTAAAAAATGTGCAAGATCAATTTCGTCACTTGATTGTGGATGAATTTCAAGATAATAATTTCGCGCTCAATGAAATTATTGGTCTCATTGCGGGAAAAAGACAATTCATTACAGTTGTAGGAGATGACGATCAAGTTATTTACAGTTTTCGTGGCGCAAATTCCTATAATATTCAAGCATTTAGAGATCGATATGGCAATCATCCACAGTACAAACCCATTGCCTTAGAAGAAAATTTTAGGTCAACGCAACCCATTCTGGATATTGCAAATATTAGTATTAAAGAAAATATTGATCGAATGGAAAAGACCCTGAAATCAAAAGTAGATATGGAACCGATTTTACCCATTCGATTCTGGGGAGAAAAGACTGAACAAGTTGAATTTATTGTACGAGAAATTCTACATCTACTTGATGAAGGCTATGCTTATACAGATTTCGCTGTATTATGCCGAACACATTCTCAATCAAGTTCTATTCTTGATGCACTAAATCGTGCTGGAATTCCTGTCCAATCTAAGTGGCCCAATTTCTTTAATATTGCATCCATTCGTGATATTATTGCTTGGTGCCAAATAATTGGAAAAGGAACATATCAAGATTCTGCTTTATATCGAATTATTGAAAAAGAATGTGGATATGAAGTTGTTCATTCTATATTTAAACGAATAGAAACTAGAGAGAAAACCCCGCGTTTTACCTTGCTGCAAACAAAACCACATCTTCATTCTGAGTACCCGAAAATTCAACCCCTTATTCATTCCATTTCAAAATTAAGATTACTCTGCAAGAAAAAATCAGCGGGCGAAATGCTCTGGATTATCACTGATCAATTACATATTATGAAACAGCATGCTAAACGATATAGCATGAATGATCATTTTTCACTCTTAAATGTGGGCGATTTGTTACGGAGAGCTCAAGATTTTACTCGGCGAAATAAACGAAATCACAGCTTATTTGCATTCAATGTTTATTTAGAAGCTATGATGAGAACCGGGAAACTCCCATCAATCAAACCACCGACCTATAGACATTTAGAAGGTGTTTTGGTTAATACAGTCCACGGTGTAAAAGGCGGTGAGTTTCCAGTGGTATTTCTACCCTTTCAACGAAGTGGCAGTTTTCCCTTAAATTATCGCTCTGAGAAGCGAATTAGTCGCCCACCGGATGATTGGCTAGCTTATGCAGAAAAAACAGATTTAACGCCAAAAGAGCACCACTATCAAGAAGAAAGGCGACTCTTTTATGTTGCCATCACTCGGGCGAAAGAAAAACTATATTTATTGGCTCCGAAAAAAGCCACATCAATTTTTATTAAAAAATTATCAAATACTTTGATGGAGGACCATCCTATGACAGATCCAGATAAAAAACTTAAAACCTATTCTGATCTTAAAATCAAATATGAACAAAAATTACAAAAAGCACTTTCTCGAGAAGATTATAAAAATGTTAATTATTGTTCCGATGCACTTTCATGTATTACAAAACATGAATCTGGAGAAAAACTCGAATTGGGGAATTCAGATTGGGAAAAAGAGCTAGCGATCGACTTAAATCAAGAATTTCAGATTGAAATTCCAGAGCGCATCAATCTTTCGGCTAGTGCCATCGAAACCTATGAATCTTGTCCGCTAAAATTTCGCTTAGGGCGTATAGATGGTGTTCCACAAACAGCCAGTAAACCAGAATTAGTATTTGGAAATATTATTCATGCAGTATTACAACGATTTCATGAACCAGATAAAGAAATAAGCGAAGAACGAATTTTACGATTACTAAAAGAAGAATGGAAAAAGGGTGAATTTGATTATACAGTACGAGAAGAAAAGTTTAAAGAGCAAGGGCAAATCATGTTAGCTCGTTATAATCGACTCGTTCAATTAAACCCGCCCATTGTATTAGCGAGAGAAGAATCATTCGCATTTGAAATGGGGCCTATTACAATCCGCGGTGCCATTGATAGAATAGACCAAACTGAAGATGGGACTGCTATTGTCGATTATAAAACAAGTAAAACCAGTACATCGGCAAAATCAAATCTTCAATTGGCGATCTATTCTATGTTCCTTGAACAATTTGATGATGAAAAAATTGGCGGGCTACCATCTGAAGCTTCTCTACACTTTTTACGAGATGAAGAGAAACCAATTCGAAGTCATTCTTTTGATTTAGATAAAATTGGTGAAATAAAAGAAAAAATCATTGATGTTGCAGCCGGAATCCGACATAGAAAATTTGATGCTAAAACAGGCCGACATTGCGATTGGTGCGATTATAAAAGCCTAGTTTGCCCAGCTTGGGAAACTGTATAAAAAACTTATTTCTTTAATATTTGATATTCCAAGCGTCCCGTAAAATTATCTCCATTAAAAATTATCTTTTTAGGCGAACCAATCAGTTCGATTGAAATTTCATTAGACCAAACGACTTCACTCAATAAGAATGGATTAAAAATAGTGTCATCCGTCGCATTGATTAATATTAATTGAGATGAATCACTTGCTGAAATGTTTAAATCAGCTAGTACTAAAGTGGTTAATATTGTATCGGTACTTATTGCTGAAAAAGACAAGTTCCATTCCTTCTCTTCTGTATAATCATCTCCCAATATAGATAATGAGAAATAAGTTGATTCATCAACAATTGCAGGAATATTTTCTAAAAGTCCATCTTTATATTCAGGCGGTGCAACGCAGGATGATAGGAGTAACAAAATAAAGGACATCTGGAAAGTAGATTTTCTAATTAACGATGATTTAAAAATATTTAATCCTAACGAATTCAATTTAATATTTTTTTCTTGTTGTTTTAAATTATCTTGATTTAAATAAATCTGATTATTTTTTTTCATTCTTCAATTTCCTTTGTTTCAGCTCCACCTAATTGCAAATCTTTAATGTAATCCATTGGTTTTTCTAACGCTCTTAATCTTGTGCCTCTTAATTCTTCATAATGATTTGAAACTGTTCCAAGAGTTTTACCTAAAGCATCCAATTTCTCTACAAACTTTAGCCATTGTTTGGCAAAAACTCCGACTTGGATTTGCATCTCTCCTGCTTTTTGTTCCATGGCGAAATTAGATACAGCTTGGCGAATTAATGATAAAACAGCGTATAAGGTTATGGGAGAACAAAGTAGAATTTTATTTTCCAACGAAAAATCAATAAGATCAATGTCTTCCTGATTTAAAAAAGCATAAATACTTTCATTCGGAATAAATAATAAAACATAATCCACAGTTCCGCCTTCAGGATTAATATAAGAACGTTTTGCCACTTCTTTAACCCGATTCCGTACATCTCTCAAAAATGCTTTCTTCTCCGAATCTTTTTCCAATTCATTATCAGCTGCTATATATTTTTCATAATGTGCTAAAGGAAATTTCACATCCATATTTAATGATTTATCATCAGGAAGAAAAAAAGTAAAATCTGGTCGCTCTGTTCCATCGGTAACCTGAGATTGTTCTGAATAATTGATACCTTCAACGAGACCAATAAAATCAAGAATATCCTTTACCATTCGCTCACCCCATTGACCCCGAGCTTGTGAGCTTGATAAAATTTGTCTTAACTGAGATGTTGTATCCGAAAGTTCACCCACACTTTTTCTGGATTCTTCCATTTGTGATTTCAATGCAATGGTATTGTTAGAAAGGCTTTTCAAATCCGATTTCATTTCTTTCAAAGTTGAATCGATTAATTCCTTTTTCTTTCCTAACTGCTCACCTGATTTTCCAACAAGATCAGAAAATTTGGATTCCGCTAATTTTAAAAATGAATCTAAATTCGCATCCAACGCTTCCTTGGAAAGATTTCCAAAAGCATCTTTTAATTGTGCCTGACTATCTTGAATAGATTCCATTTGCTTTTGAGAAACAAACCAAACGGCTCCCCCACCTACGCAAGCACCCAATACAAATACTATGATACCAAAATAATCCATTATCTATTTATTTTCCTTTTAAACTTATTATATGATTTTTGTGGAATATAATTTTATAATGTCAATGAAAAATCATCCACAAGAATACCAGGACAAGTAGTGGCACCTAATGATCGTCCACCATAAGTCTCAACTTCGGGATTTACACTAGATTTATCTTCAACTTCAAGTAGTCTTTCTCCGAAGAAATTGTAGAAAGAATCATCGAATCTCATGGTTTCAATAGGTGCAACTATTTCACCATTTTCAACCCAGAAACAGGCATAGCGAGTTAAACCAGTAATCCGCCCACCAGCATTGTCACTCCAATTCAAATAATGAATATTTGAAAGATAAAGTCCTTTTCCAATTTCACCAATAACATTGTTCTGATTCAAATTTCCTGATGCCATATAAGGTGATCTCAAATATTCGCCAGATTCAGCATTGTTTGATTCAACACCGTATTCCTTCGCCGATCTGGAACTGACCAAGGTGTTTTTCAATTCACCATTTTCAATTAACGATAATTTCTCTGTTGAAACTTCTCCATTGGAATTGAATTTTGGACAAAACCCTGGTGAAAAATCTTCAATCACTGAAAATTTAGGTGACAACCGAATATCATCATGTCGCATGCGACCAAATCCACTACAGCCTTGTCGAAGAGATGCTTCAGAAATTCCATTCCAAGAAAACATTCCTAAAAAATCGGACACAGCAGCTGATTCAAACCATGTTCTATACTTACCTGTATCAATTTTTACGGGTTTTCTTTCCATGAGAGATAACTTTCCACGAGATCGTTTTACATACGATTCATATTCACCTTGATTCCAATCATTTCCTGCAAAGGACCCTTTTACCATTTGATGTTCTGGTGTTACCAAAGAATAATCTAAGCTAAAAGATTCTGTTTCAAACCAATGTTTTTGTCCTAGGTTATTTGCATTTCCACGAAACATATTTCCATTGGCCCAAATACCAACAAAATCCATCCCAGACATAGCTGGTAATAACGCATCAATTGCATTTTCAAATGGAAGGCTATTTGCCAATTTAATTTCATGACTCGACCCTGCATTTTTTGGAAAGACAACAAATGGATCTTCAGGTATTTCTTGTGCTTCTAAACGCATCCGAATTATTTCTGATTTTCCACGAGCAATATCGATATCAAAATTTCCAGAAACCGTAAAACCACCATGTACACTTCTATTATTAGAAATAAATTTGAGCCCCAAATCAGCATCGTCCACCAATCCTGTTTGCCTAACTTTTGCATGATTGAAACGAATAAACTGACTTTTTTCTCCGTCGAATGACAGAATCAAGTTTTCACCATTATTTAGTTCAGAAAAGAGTGATTCACTTAATTGATTAAATATTTGTTCCATGATTAAACTCCTCCAAAAACTTGGATATTTTCAAATAAACACGTTGGAGATGCATGGCCAACTCGAATCACTTGATTCGGTTCACCTTTGCCACAATTAGGTGTTCCATAAATACCAAATGTATCCACATTACCCACCCCTTTTAAACTTCGCCAAAATGGATTAGAAATTCCACGATAATTTGGATTTTTCACCGTTTTTGTCATTTTCCCATTCTCAATTAATTTTCCATATTCACAACCAAACTGAAACTTGTTTCGATAGTCATCAATGGACCATGATTTATTACTTTCCATGTAAACGCCATACTCTACCTGAGAAATCAAATCATCAAATGAACTATTGCCCGGTTCTAGATTAATATTCGCCATTCGATCAATGGGGGCTCTATTCCAATTACTGGCTCGAAAATTTGCAACTCCATTTAATCCCGATCTAATCTGACTTTCTTGTCCACCCAAGCCACGAACCAATAATCCGTCTTTTATTAAATGCTCTTTACTTGCTTTCAATCCACCATCATCGTAAGCATAAGAAGCAAATTCTGATTCCAATGTTGGATCAAATGTTATATTCATGAGTTTAGAACCATATTGTAGTTTCCCAAAATCTTCTAATTTTACAAAACTCCACCCTGCATAATTTCGTTCATCGCCCAAAATTCTGTCCACTTCCAATGCATGACCAATACTTTCATGGATTTGAAGCATCATTTGATCCGGTGCAATCACAGCATCCATTTCTCCTGTAGGACAATCATCCGCCGTTAATAATTCAATCGCTTGTTCTCCGATCCGATTCGCATTAGCAAGGATTTCATATTTGTCAAAATATTCCATTCCCATCTGTTTGCACGTTCCTCGCATTCCACCAAATGTACGTGTTTGTTGATTTGTACCATCTGCAGCGGTAGCACTTAAATCAAATTCAAACATGAGAAATTCTTGATTAATATCGCTTCCATTGGAGCTTACGAATCGAAATGATGATTCAATCACTTGACATAAAGAAGAAGCACTCACAATTTTATTTGAAACTTTAAGATGATTGTACGCTTCTAATAGAATGTCATTCAAATTCCCCGCAGATAAAGATTCTCTGTCCTTAGTAAAGGGCGAAGCATACGAACCAATATGAGAAGGGCGCGCTGATTCATCAAATTGATGGTTAGCATGATGAGATGCAATTTCCGCTTGTTGATAGGCTTTTTTTGCCGCTGAAGCAATTCCTTCAGACGTCATGTTTGGTGTACCATAATATCCAAATTGACCATTAACTAACACTTCAACCATTATTCCATGAGTAAATGCTCTGCCATTCGCTACAGGAACGCCATCCCGAATCATTCTAGGTGTGTGCGCTTCATAAACTTCTCGAAGTCCAACCCATTGAGCAGGTACATCCACAGCGCTTAATAATTGTTTCATATTGATATCTAACTTCATTTTATTCTCTCATTTTATTTTAAAGTAAATTCTAAAAAAGATTTGGGGTCACTCTGCATTTCGGTTGTTACTTTTTCAAATGCATCCATGATATCTTGAATATCTTCTTCATCTCCCAATAGATGATTGTGAGTCAGCCAAACTGATTCTTTATTTGATAACTTTTCTGTATTGACAAGATTTAAAGATTTATAATCTAGATCTTTTAACCATGGGTATTCATTTTCATTTGTTATAAACAATGGCTCCTTATACAGAGGTTTATACCCTTGATATGTATAAATCCCTTCTGCTTGCATAGCTTTAAAAAATATTTCTCGGGAGATACCATCAAATTTAGATTCATCATATTTACAAATATATAAATGGTTTGCAGATCGAGTAGCACCTGCACTCATTGCCATTGGTCTTAAACCATCAATCTTGTCTAAAAATATATCTAAAATATTCCTATTTTTATCACGAAGCTCCATTTGAGCTGCCAATGAATCTAATTGCGGAATTAATATGGCTGCATTAAAGGCACTCATGCGAAAATTAGATCCTAAACGATGATGGTTATACCATTCTCCATTTCTGATTCGTCCGCAATTGTGATATGAAAAACAAGCATCGGCAAAAGATTCATCATTTGTAATAATAGCACCACCTTCTCCAGCGCTCATATTTTTGGATGATTGAAAACTGAATATTCCAGCCTGGCCAAGTGCACCTATTTTTTTATCACCATATGTTGCACCATGAGCCTGTGCTGCATCTTCTATTACAACTATATTATGTTTCTTTGCTAAATTATTTATTGCATTTAAATCAATTGGGGATCCTGCAATATGAACAGGAAGAATTACTTTTGTTTTACTCGTAATTCTATGCTCTATATCATTTGGATCCATATTACCTGTATTAATATCAATATCCGCAAAGACGGGGACAGCATTTGCCATTAAAACAGCAGTAGCGGTTGCAATAAATGTGTACGCAGGAATAATTACTTCATCACCCGCTTTTACATCTGCCGCTTTCAAAGCAACCCAAAGTGCTGTGGTTCCACTATTAACAGAAATACAATATTTTGCATCATGATAGCTTGCGAATTTTCGATCAAACTCTGATATTGTTTTACTACCTATTCCCCATTGTTCATTTTCTAATGTATGAAGAAGATGCTCACGAATCATTTCTGATGATTGTGGCCAGGTTGGAAATGGCTTCGTTCTGATTGGACTTCCACCAAAGAGTGCTAATGTTGACATTTAAATAATTTTCCCCAATTCCATAGACTCAGAAATTACTCTCGAACAGATATCTTTTTCAATACATGGTTTGATCTACATTTTTCGACTTAGGAAAATTGGTTCATCCTGTGTTGAGGATTTGGTGGTTAAAGATTAAAATATTGGATTGCTTTAACCATGTGCTTGCATCCCGCGTTTTTTTCGGGGTTAAAGCGACATCAACACGATTAGCATACTTCATAATTCTTAACCAAGCACCACTAACCTATCTGTCGCAGAATTGCGCCATATAGACATATCAAATATTGCAAATTCGGTTCATTTATGCCACATTTGCAATCAGTCTGTAAAAATGAATGTCCATTAATGATTGGCATTTTTTTTGCCGAAGTAAGTCGATTTCAATAACAAACCAAAAAGGAGTCAAAAATGACTTTAATCAAATGGACACCAAGACCTGCTTCAATTTATAATGATATGGATAAAATGATCAGTAATGTTTTCGAAAATGATTGGAAATTCCCTGTTCGTTCAGAAACAAACTGGTCACCAGCTATAGACATAAAGGAGTCCGACAACTCATTTACTTTAACAGCAGATATTCCAGGACTTACTAAAAAAGAAGTCGGAATAAATATCACTGAAAGTATTCTCAGCATTTCGGGTGAAAGAAAAATAGAATCCGAGGAAGACACAGCTAAATATCACTATCGTGAAAGACAAAATGGTTTATTCTCAAGAACATTTCATTTACCCGAAACAGTAAATGAAGATGAAATTAGCGCTACTTTTAAAAATGGAATTCTAACAATTGAACTTCCAAAACATGAAGTTATTCTTCCCAAAGAAAGAATGATTAAAATTAATTAATCAACCTACCATACTAAAAATAAGGTCAGCCAATTGGCTGACCTTATTTTGTTTATATTACGACTTCGACAATCTCAAACATCGAACAGCTATTAAAATAATTTAACAAAACTATTTAAAATTCGTTCTACAGATTCCATATTGAATTTTGCATTTCCGTGTACCGATATTTTTCGATGATGTACGGTACAGCCCATATACTCTAATTGATCTTGAAATGTTGAGAGAAGATTAAAAGCCGGACCGCCACTATGAGTTGCAATTAATGCTTTTTTATCACTAAATGCACCACGCCAGTTTTTTGTTGAAACTGTAATCCAAGTAATGGCATTTGTTAAAATAGGCGGCATACCAGCATTATACTCAGGGATACAAAAAACAAATCCGTCTGCATTTTCAAATTTCGAAACTAAATCTAATGTAATTCCTTCATCCGCTTTTTCACCGCCTGGAACGAATAATGGTAATGAGTAATCTTCTAAACTTATTATTTCATAGTCCACATTAAGTAATTCGGCTATTTTCTCAGCCAAAATGTGGTTATTCCCTTTTGTCGCTGATACGATTAATAATTTCATTCTTTACCTTCCCATTTAAAGCATTTATTAAACAACGACGCCACCATCCACATTTAGCACAGTACCGCTAATATAGCTGGCTTCATCACTGGCAAGAAACGTATAAGCATTTGCAACATCTTCTGGCGTTCCCCATCTTTTTAATGGCACTTTTTCACCCATCATATGAATAATTTTCTCTGGCATACCTGCAGTCATATCTGTTTGAATAAATCCAGGCGCGACTGCATTTACGCGAATACCATTTTTCCCTAATTCTCTTGCCCATACTTTTGTCATTCCTATCACACCTGCCTTACTTGCAACATAATTTGTTTGTCCAAAATTCCCATTATGAGCAACCACGGAAGATGCATTCAAAATAACACCACTGCCTTGTTCTATCATAATTTCGGAAGCAGCTTTTCCACATAGATATACACCACGGAGATTCACATTAATTACAGCATCAAATTGATCAGATTCGAGTTTTTTCAATGTAGAATCAGATAGAATCCCGGCATTATTCACCAAAATATCTAATCGGTCAAACTTTGTAAAAACAAAATTAAATAATTCAGTGACGCTGGCTTCTTTGCTAATATCAGTTTTAACAAATTCAGCACCCATTTCTTTGGCCGTATTATGACCCGACTCTTCATCATAATCTGCAATAATAACCCGAGCCCCTTCATTTATAAATTGCTCAACTGTCGCCTTTCCAATTCCTCGACCACCGCCAGTAATAATAGCAACTTTATTCTTTAATAAATCCATTAAAATTGTCCTTGTTTAAAAGTTATTTTTTGATTTTTACACCCTAATAAAATGGCTTTTTTATATTGATTCGGTCCACTATAAAATAAAGCTGAATCTAATTCAGAATGGTTATTTTGTAATTCTTTTAATTCTTGATTCCAATCCGGAAGTCCAAACTTCGATTTACCCCAAAGATTATCAATTAAGGTCACATTGGTTTCTCGTTCCATTACATTTGTTGAAATAAACATCATTTTTTCTTTTATTTCATCTGGTTGTTTATCTATAAAATGAATATGATAATTGAAAAAGGATGACTCACTTTTAGATTCAATTTCATCAAGTAATTTTGTAAACCACTCAAAATAATGATCGTCACTATTAAGCCAATACAAATCAATTCGCTTCACATTCACCGAAGATGGATTTTCTTGTAAGCGAATGGCTATGTCTTGTAAAATCGGTGCCATTCTAGAAATCCCAACTCCTGCACCAACTAATATAGCATGTTCCGTTTCCAAAATTTCACGACTAGATGAACCATAGGGACCATCTATACGCATATTCCAATTTAATTCTTCATTTTTCAATAATCCTTCTACAGTTTCATGATATAATTTATCAGTCCATTGATTATTTGACTGTACATGTAGTATTAAATCACCTTCATCTAAATGGTTGATAATATTAAATGGATACCATTCCATTTTCGAGATTTGTAAACAATTAACATAAACATAATCTCCAGGTGTAAACTCAAATCCATCAGGAGTGGCAATAGTAATTTCAAGAATTTTAGATGGTAATAAATGAATCGCCTTTAAATGAACAAAATTTCTATTTTTCTGTCGATTCATTAAAATATTATACAGAAAGATTAACCGCGGAATTAGCAACCATTGAAAAATGCCTATGTCTTGAACTTGAATGCTACTCTTCAACTTTCTCCTACCTTGAGTAGATTTTTCATGCAAACCTTTTTCATACCGATCGGGAATAAGCCAATTAATAGGATTAACAGCGAAACCAGATATAAAATCTGGAAATGCATGGGCAATATCTAAAAATTCGCCAAAATCAAGTGTTCCACTTTTATCTGTATCCGCTCGTTTGAAAAATTCGTTTACAAGCAATTCCAATTGGAATTCATCATAATCTAAATTATTCTCAAAAAAGCTTTGTTCAATTAATACTTTTAATTCTGAACGATCTATAAACCCGCTATTATCCAAATCATGGACATTAAAAGCAAATTTTATTTTATCTTGTTTGCTTCCACTAACAATCATCTCAATTGTGTTCATAAACTCTGAAATATCAATAAAACCACTTTTATCTTTATCGAATATATCAAATAATCGATTCGATATATTCTCATTAGAAATATCAAGCCCGTTTTGAAATTCAGTACGGTCAATTAATTGGTCTTCCCCTGCTATCTCTTGAAATTTATTTCGGAGATCAATGAGAAATGGCCCTGTTAATTTTTTAGATGTATTAATCAATGATGTTTAATGTGTTATGTCTGAATTGAGACCTGTAATTTATTGAAGACATTTTACTTAATAAGAGAACTTTTTAAAGGAATATTTTTATGATTTACAACTCAATTTTAGAAACAATTGGAAATACACCAATAGTTCGTTTAAATAAAATCGGTCAGGAATTGGATTGTGATTTATTCGTAAAGTGTGAATACTTTAATCCAGGCGGTTCTGTAAAAGATCGTATTGGATGGCGTATGGTAGAAGATGCTGAAAAGTCAGGGAGAATTAAACCTGGTGATACTTTGATTGAACCCACATCCGGGAATACTGGACAAGGAATTGCACTTGCTGCCGCCGTAAAAGGCTATCGATGCATTATAACAATGCCCGAAAAAATGAGTCAAGAGAAGCAAATCTCTTTAGAAGCATTAGGGGCTGAAATCATTCGTACACCAACCGAAGCAGCATTTGATGATCCAAATAGTCATATTGGTGTTGCCAAAAAACTAAATGGCGAAATTTCAAATTCTCATATATTAGATCAATATGAAAATCCATCAAATCCAAATGCACATTATGATGGCACAGCTCAAGAGATTCTTGATGATTTTGGAACAGACCTGCAAATGGTTGTAATGGGCGTTGGAACAGGTGGAACAATATCTGGTGTTGCAAAAAGACTGAAAGAAGAAATCCCTGGAATAAAAATTATTGGTGCCGACCCTGTTGGATCTATTTTAGGTGGTGGCACTGAAGTCTCATCTTATCTTGTAGAAGGTATTGGATATGACTTTTTCCCTGATGTCTTAGATAATTCTCTAATAGACGAATATGTAAAAACAAAAGACGAAGAATCATTTTTAATGGCTCGGAGATTAATTCGAGAAGAAGGTTTTCTATGTGGAGGCTCGTCTGGCACAGCAATGATTGCAGCACTTCAAACTGCAACCCAGTTAGGAAAAGGGCAAAAATGTCTGGTGCTACTACCTGATGGTATCCGCAATTACATGACCAAATTCCCCAATGATGCATGGATGATTGAACAGGGATTTAAGCTAAGTTAGAATGAAACTATTTTATGTTTTACTTTTTTCAGTTTTTGTGGGTGCTGAAGATCGCGGGTTTTATGTAAACGTCGGTGACTTAGCTCCCGATTTTAATATGAAATTTTCTGACGGGACTCAAACCAAATTATCTGATTTCCGCGGAAAGATTGTCGTCCTACAATTCACAGCAAGTTGGTGTTCTGTATGTCGGTTAGAGATGCCACATTTAGAAAAGGATCTATGGCGAAAATATAAAGATAACGGGCTGATTCTCATTGGTATTGATCGAGATGAGCCCTTAGAAACCGTTTTAAAATTTAAAAATGATGTTGGAATAACTTATCCACTTGCATTAGATCCAAATGCTGATATTTTCGGGTTATATGCAAATAAAGAATCTGGTGTAACCCGAAATGTTGTTATTGATACAACAGGGAATATTATTTTTCTGACTCGACTTTTTGAAGAAAAAGAATATCAAAACATGATTAGAGTTATTGAAAAAGCTCTATACTAACAGGAGTTTTTCCATAATAGTTTAAAAAAAGCTAAGACTTAATTTCTATTACGATAAGCTTCGACTTTCGATTCCATCTCTTTCAATAAATCAGAAGCACGTATTGCATTATAAACTTCTTTATCTGCTTTAATTTTATTAAGGAGACGTTTATTTGCTGCACCTTCATCCCATTCCAAAAGTATATAAGCACGGAAAATATCCTTATTATTAGATTTTTCTTCCATAGTTTGTTTTTTTGGAACCGTATAATCCTGAAGTGCGGTAGCAATAATTTGACTTTGAGTCTGTGAATATCTATCAAGTAAATCAGATTCATTTCCTAATCCGGTTTCTTCCTGTACTCGTTTTGTATAGCCTTCCATCTCAGAGTTAATAGTCGCTGCAAGTCGACTAGCTGCATCCAAAGTGGCTTTATTTATCGCCAATTGTAAATCCTGGCTTGTTGCCGTTGCAGTTTCATATCGAAAACCATCTTTGCTAGGTGTTGTCATAAACCAATCTGGAATATTTGACATAATTTTCCTGGACGGTTCAGGACTTAAATCGGGTCCAGCTGAAGAACCACAATTGATAAGCAACCCAACAATTAGTGGCAAGAATAGTAAACGTAAAAATTGAGTTTTATACATAATTAGCTCCGTATTAGTTAATTGATTTTAACAATAAGTCATTGCGTTTCATAATATTAATCCTAGGAATGAATTTTAAAATTATTTTTATTATTTTCATTTTTTTCATTTTTTTTGATTTTTTGAGTATCCTATTTTATCTAATAATACTAAATTCATTATTACACTTTTATGAAAGACAAATTAAACTCAAAAAAATTCCTATTAACTATTCAAATGGTTTTAGCCATGGCAACATGGGGACTCTCATGGACAAATGCTAAAATTCTTGGAGATTATGGCAGCCCATCGTTAATGATGTTTTGGCGTTTCTTTTTTGCCATGCTATCTTTTGCTCCTGTTGTATTTTTTTCAAAACATTCGTTTAAAGTCTCTAAAGATAGTTACCTTAAAGTGATTCTCGGTGCTTTATGTATTACTTCCTACAACTTTTTTTATTTTAAAGGAACTCAATTAGGATTTGCAGGCATAGGCGGTGTGCTAGTCCCAACATTTAACCCTATCTTTACAACAATAGTTTCAGCTGGGTTCTTCAGTAGCTTTTTATATCGAAAGGACATTGTAGGATTATTATTCGGAATACTAGGCGGTTTAATTCTCATTCGTACTTGGGAATTAAATTTAGAAATGTTTTTTCAATCTGGGAATATGTATTTTATATTGGCATCGTTTTCTTGGGCGGGGCTTACAAATGTTATCGCACACGGAAAAGGCAGTATCTCTTTCATAACCTTTACATTTTGGTGCTATTTCTGCTCAATATTTTTCAGTTTTTTTCTTACAAATGGAATTGATTTATTTTCTATCTTTTCATTTGATTGGATATTTTGGCTAAATATGATGATTTTATCTACAGTTGCCATGGCATTTGGTACGTCAACTTATTTTAAAGCTACCACTGTGATGGGTCCTAAAAAAGCTAGCTCTTATATATTTATGGTTCCTATTACAGCGGTAATTTTCGCATTGATATTCTTAGGTGAGCCTATCCACTTTTCTACAATAATAGGAGGTGCTTTTGCTGGTGTTGCAGTTTACTTAATTAATAAATAACGTAAACATTTTTATAATAATTTATTGACATTCATTTTATCTTTAAGAATAGAGTAAATATACTTAGGGATTCGAATCGGTCTCCCTTTTAAATCTGTAAATGCATGAACAGTATGCCCTGTCATTAATAGTTCATCAGTATTTTCTGAAACAACCGAATATTTAAATTTCATTCTAACTTTAGGCAATTCATCAATCTGAGTATGAATTATAATATTTTGACCAAATATTGCACCTTTTTTATATTCGGCATGAGCTTCAATTACAGGAAGCATTGCACCTTGATCCTCCACTTTTGCATAATCCAAACCTATCGATAATAGCATTTCTGTTCTAGCTTCTTCAAAAAATTCAAAATACCGAGAATAATATACAATACCCATTTGATCAATATCCTTATAATAGACTTTCACCGGATGGGAATATTTAATCATGCAGTTTCCTGATAATATCCTAATTTGTCATATTTTCTTACTCGATTCTCAAGGAAATCACTTGGGTCATTATTTGAAACCAAGTCCAATTCTTCTAATAAAACTTTTTTCAATTCACTTGCTGATGCTTCAAAATCTCTATGGGCACCCCCATTAGGTTCTTTAATAATCCTATCACAAATGCCTAATTCCACTAAATCTTTTGGTGTTGGTTTTAGAGATTCAGCTGCAACTTCCGCTTTTTTAGCATCATGGTATAAAATTGAAGCACATCCTTCAGGACTAATAACTGAAAACCATGTATTTTCTAACATCAACATTTTATCACAGACAGCAATGCCTAAAGCACCGCCGCTTGCACCTTCACCAATTACAACACTAAGTATTGGAACACTTAATCCTGACATTTCCATTAAATTTCGTGCAATAGCTTCCCCTTGTCCACGTTCTTCTGCGCCAATCCCAGGGTAAGCACCAATTGTATCAATGAGTGTTATGATGGGTAGATTAAACTTTTCGGCAAGTTTCATAATTCGTAACGCTTTTCGATAACCTTCCGGACGCATCATCCCAAAATTTCGATACAAATTTTCTTTAGTATTTCGTCCTTTTTGTTGGCCAACATACACTACTTTTTTATCACCCAGTTTGCCTATTCCAGTTACGACGGCAGGATCATCCATAAAATACCTATCCCCGTGCAATTCTATAAATTCAGGTGAAAAGTATTTAATATAATCTAATGAATAAGGACGTTTTGGATGTCGAGCCAATTGAACACGTTGCCACCGAGATAATTTAGAATAGATTTTCTCCATCTTGATTAATCGTTTAGCTTTTAGTTTTTCCAATAATATACTATCCGTTTTTGATGGAGTCGTCTCCATCTCTAATTCAAGAATCTGTGTATCTAATTCTTTAATTGGCTTTTCAAAATCAAGATAATATTTCAACATAAATTTTACTTTTTATTTTAAAGGTAGTTTTTATCCAATTCAATATAGACTGCAATGCCTAATAAAATTATAAGGGCAAAGATAAAATTCGCAAAAAGGGCAGGCAAATTTAAACATAAAAATCCTACAATACTTAAAATGAGTGATGCACCATGCATCATTAATACTGCATGATGGATAGGAAATCCAAGTTGTTCCAATCGATGATAAGTATGGTCTCGAGAAGCTTTATGGATTTTTCGACCTCTCTTAACTCGCGAAAAGACAACCAACGCCATATCAAATAATGGGATGAAAAAAATTAGTATAGGTACAAACCAAGATGAAGCTTGTTCCCCAATTTTTGGATCATAAATAATAGCAATTGAAGCCAAAATAAACCCCAAAGATTGAGCGCCTGAATCACCTAAAAATAAACTAGCTGGTCGAGAATTGAAAAAATAAAGCGCGATACAGATTCCTAAAATTACCGTGCATAAAAAAATGAGTTCAGATTGACCCGTGGCTAAGGAAATTAAAAGAAAAAATCCGGCTGACAATCCAGAAAGTCCGACTGCTAAACCATCCATGCTATCGATAAAATTAAAGGAATTGGTCACCGTGACTAACCATAGAATTGTAAAACCTAAATTAAAATAATTATCCCATGGACTGGCTAAATGAATAAAAAATTCAGGAGATTCAAAGAATTTTACTTGTACGCCTAAATAAATCAATACAATTGCTGCAAAGATTTGGCCTAATAATTTTGATGATACTGATAAATGAACTATATCATCCAAAATTCCTAAAACTCCAATGATTAAACCTGATACAAAAATTGCCCAAACGCCAGGGTCATTCCACATTCCTGTGAGTAAAATCATTACGATTAATGTGTCCATCAAAACAATCCCGCCAACCAATGGAATAGGTTTTAGATGACTCTTATGCTCTGCGCTTCCTGGAATATCCATTAAACCAACACTTGGTGCAATTTTTATGGTAATCCACGACAAACCTATTGCAAGGAAAATACTCCCTATAAGCAATAGCATTACAAATTCAAGTTGAGCAATATTTTCCATTTATCGAACTAGTAAATGTTTGCCTTGAGCAAAAATTAATTTGCCAAGCATTACAATAGAATAAAAAAGATTAAATAAAGGATTATAATCCTGGGCAAAATGTTTGCGGAATAAGCGATAATATGATCGATGCCATTCAAATATTGCTAAAAAAGGAATCGAACCCGCGCCACCAGCCCCTCCGATATGATTAATGATAGACTTTGGATAATAAAGAATTTTCCACCCATTTTCTTTTGCCCGAAAACAATAATCAGAATCTTCTTGATATGCAAAATATCGTTCATCCAACAGTCCAATATCATTGATTAGTTTTTCCCGAATTACAGAACATGACCCCGAGACTGCATCCACTTCATTCGTCTCATCTTCATCTAAATGATTTAATTGATATCCTGTAAATCTTTCATCAGTTGGATATCTATTTGCCAAGCCAAGAAAATATGAAAAGACTGCTTGAGGACGAGGTATGCCTCGACGGCACGATTTTTGGAAAGATCCATCTTCATTCACTACTTTTGGACCACAGATTCCAATTGATAAGTCAGATTCCATAACCTGAATTATTTTAGATAAAGATCCTTCTTCACAAGTGGCATCAGGGTTAAGAAGAATTCTATAATCACCCTTAGCCTTTAAAAGTGCCATATTCATAGCACGAGTGTACCCTTCATTTCTTCCATTTTTAATACAGATAACTTCAGTATATTTTTTTTCTATTAATTTAACAGAACCATCATAAGAATTATTATCAACTACAATTGTTTCAAATGGAATATTCCCCATGGCACTTTCCAAAGAATTAAGACATGAATCCAAATGCTTTTTTGCATTTAAATTTACAATGCAAATGGATGCTCTCATTTATATCCAACCAAAAATTTTCCAAATACGAAGACGCCATACCATCCAAATTGCTTCATACATAATAGAAGATGACATTTTTGATTCACCCACCGTTCTATCAAAAAATATGATTGGTTCTTCTTTTATTCGGGCATCTCGTCGCCATGCTCGGAAATTCATTTCGATTTGAAAGGAGTATCCTTGAGATCTAACTTTTTTTAATTGAATTTTTTCAAGGGTAGAACTCCGCCAAGCTTTAAATCCACCCGTTCCATCATTAATAGGCATTCCTGTAACTATTCTAGAATACATATTGGCACCGTAACTAAGAATCAATCTTCTGATTGGCCAATTGACCACACTCACTCCATCCACATAACGACTACCAATAACAAGGTCGTGATTTTTTAATTCACCGATAAGACGTGGTACATCTTTGGGATCATGTGATAAATCCGCATCCATTTGAACAACTGCTTCATAATCATGATCCAACGCCCATTGAAATCCAAATAAATATGCTGTGCCCAATCCTGCCTTTCCGGGTCGTTCTTCTAGGTGCAAAGTTGGATACTGTTTTTGTAATTTTTTTACTATTTCGGCAGTACCATCTGGAGAACTATCATCAACAACAAGTAAATGATATTCAGGATTTGGACCCAATATTTGGTTTACAAGCGTTTCAATATTTTTCGCTTCATTATACGTTGGTGATATAATTAATGTTTTCATATTTTATTTCTTTTTAAAATAGCATTCAAACAATCATCAATTGATGGTTGAATGACGCCTAATGTGTCAATCAACTTATCAGATTTCAATCCTGATTTCAAAGGTCTTTGTGCCAGTTGTGTTAATTTTTCAGTTGTGATAGGTTTAATCAATTTTTTATCTAATTCATATTTTTCTGCGATTTTGACAGCAAAATCAAATCGAGTTAATTGATTTGAGTCACCCCAATGAACAATTCCTGAAAGGTTCTTCTCAATACAAAGAGATGTAATATCTGCCATAGATTCTGTCCAGGTTGGATTATTAATTTGATCAGTCACAACTGTTATTTCTTCATTTTTTTCTAATGATTTTACAACCCAATTCAAAAAACTCGCTTTTGTGGTAGGAGAATCATCATAAATCACATTTCCACGAATAACCAAGTGATTTGGATTATGATACAGTAAAATACGTTCTGATGATAATTTAGTTTCACCATAAACAGAAATAGGATTAACTAAATCACTTTCTGTGTAAGGACCATTTTCTCCATCAAAAACATAGTCTGTTGAAAAATGAATAATTTTGCCATCAAAACTTTCACAAATATGTTGTACACCAGCAATATTAATTTCCTTTGCTAAATCTGGATTCAGTTCACATCCATCCACACTCGTCATAGCAGCTAGGTTAATAATAATATCTGGTTGAATCACATCTACTACATTTTGTAACAAAATTTTATTTTGAATATCTAAAGTTATTCCATATTCACCTTTGGGAATAAATCTTCCGGTACGAATTACGTCATGGCTATCCATCATTGCCTTACTAACTGCTGAACCTAATTGTCCAAAAGCCCCTGTTATTAATATTCTCATTTTGAAACTGTAAACGTTTTTACAATTAAATCCATTTGTCGCATGAATAAAGTTTTTTCATTACCCGGATGGTGAATTAAATAATTTAAATGATAGGTTCTATCATTTTTTTCATCATAAAAAACATAAGAACGAAATGGACCACCTTTTGATTCTTTTAGCTCAATTGTTTCCCAAATCCCGTTTGCTCGATAAGCATTTGTATTGCCGAAGGATATCTTTTTTAAATCAAACTTATATTCGTGAAATTGAATATTGCCATAATGAGCTTTTGGCCAACTCCAAATAAAGTCACCTGCACGTAATTCATCATCTACCAATTTCCCATTTTCCCAACTTATACCAATCCACTGAAATGGCATTTCTTTTCCAAGCCAAACAAATTTAGAATCAGGTCCCGCTCGAAGCCTTTGCCATCCCCATGGAATTTTTATAGACCACCCAAATTCTGTATTTAGAGAATCTTCCAATAATTTATTTCGATCATCTCCAAAAATATAACGACTTTGTCTATCTTCAAATTGATCGAAAAATTGTTTTCGAATAAAATTCTTTTTAGAAGGAACCGTAGCCATCAATTGATCTTTGGTACTGGCATTAATTATCATGAATAATTGCTTATTTGCATGAACATTTTTAGCCAAAATTATAGGATCATCCATTTCCATAGACTCAAACTGGTCTTGGGGTAAAATCTTTTTCATTAATTGATACCCAGCATTACCAGGATCGCGTAATACCGCACCGACAATAACTTGGGATTGTTCCTTCAAAGCATTATAAGTCGAAATATCAGAAAATTTTAGATGGTAATATGGTTCAGGTTCGGGATTGAAAAGAGTGTCTGTGAAAATTGACTTCAAATATTTTTGAATAATGGGTTTGTCAATTTCCGAACAAATGACTCGAATATCATTGTCAGAGCCTAACGCTTCCCTTTTTAAATCACAACTCGATAGAAAAACAAGAAAAATGATAAAAATTAAAAATGGTAATTTCTTCAAAATATTCATTCTAAAAATTAAGCTAGAATCATAATTAAATCTACAACCTTGAAACCCATTTTATATGGAGCTTCCCATCAAAAAAACGATTCAAATCTTTGATAGCGTATTGCAGCTGAATTCGCGTTTGTTTATTTATTTGAATTATACCAATGCCATATCCATACTTTAATTGTGAGTTAAATTTCTCCAATGAAGCGTCTAAAAACATATTTCCTTCAAACGTTGGATTTGCTTGATAGCCAATTTCTAAACTTGTGATCTGATATTGTGGGGAAGAAAATATTTGTTCCTTGAATCCACGAATTGTCGAAGACCCACCGTAATGCAAATATCGACTTTTGGGTATAGATTTATCAAAATTATTAATTCCTTTTCCTTGAAACTTTATTTGACCATGTATTTTAGAATTGACAGGATAATAATATTGAAATTCATACTGCCCCTTCATAAATCTAGTTTTATCTTCCATTCCAAAATCGAGTTCAGTGGTCATAAGCATTCCCTTATTTGGTAAAAACCGATTATTTCTCGTATCTTTTTTTGTAGAAAATGCGAATGCTTTATATGAAACATTTTCATACCTATTCTCTTTGCCTTTTAATGTTGGAACTGTTCGTCCATTTATATATCCAACATTAAACTGATTTAGCCATAAAGAATAAAATTGGAGTAACGATTTTTTTTCAATCACAGAATATAAACCACCTACAACTTCGTGATGATATTTAAAATCAATTCCAAAATCCCATCCCAATGGATGTGGATCCATAACTTCAAAATCAATTAATTGTGATAAGGAATCCGTCCGTTTCCACATAAGTTCAAATATACCAGCAGTTTGAAACAAATTTTCCAAATGTAAATCCATTTCCCCCGTCACATTCCATTTATTTTCAATTTGGCTCATACCAAACAATCCAGAAAAATGACTCTCAAACTTTGGCGAAAAATGTATCCGCCCAACAAGCTGCTCTTTTTTAGTCAACCCAAATTCAAAACTTGGTATTTGATATAAAAAACTGTACTGCTTCTGAAGTGATTCACCCAATATCATAAATTCAGTGCCAATTGGTGTCTTAAGAAATAGGGAAGAAAATCTATTTACTAGTTTTGGATTTAATTCATGTAAGCCCGTTACAATTAAAGAATCTATTAATTTATCTTTATGAATTCTTTTATAATTAGACCTGTTAGGTTTCTCGGAAAATGAAGTGAGTTTGTATTCAACTGATAATTCAGGTTCACGACTTAAAATAGTTAAAAGTGAATCATCAATAACATTTGAATTCAGTGAATTGATTTGAGTATTTTGTCCATACAATAATGCCGTGAGTAAATAGAGAATCCAATTAGAAATGCGCACGTATTTCTCCTTGAAACGTCATGAAATTATTATACCGTTTATCATCAATTGTATTTAAGGAAAATATCATAGACACAGATTGATTAATAAAATATTGAATTCTTGTATTTGAACGAAAGCTGGATCCAATTGGAAATCCATTTAATGCTTCAGGTGGAAGAAATGATGCATTGTTCATTTCTTCAGATTTTACCCAAGAAAGCCCTGTTTGAATCCGTCCTGTTTTCTTGAAAAACAATCGTCCATCAATTTTAAATCCAAGTGCATTTGCTTGAAAATTCCCTTCTTGCTGAATTCCCCTATCAAATCCACCTATCATTCCAAAATCAATATCGATTGAACTATTCATTCGAACTTTTATTGTTGATTCATTCCACCAACCGTTTACTTCCCTGTTTCGAAGGGATGAAATACTGGACTCAACTAACTTTGTTCGAATAGATCCTTTATTCGTAAACTGAGAGTTTTTTGTAAATGAGTAATCAAAATCAAATCCAAATTCCTGTTTTTTATTAAGATCATTTCCTCGTGGATCTAATCCATTAAAAAACTGTTGATTTTCTATCCATGCTCCAATGCGTCGTTTTCCAGAATATATAATTTCTAGTCGAGAATTAAAGTTGGAAAGGGATACCATTGTATCTATAAGTGTGGGTTGAATGATGCGCTCCATAGTTAGAGAACGTCCACGATAATCAAATTTAAAATTTCCACGAAACAAAAGATTTGGAAATCCGTTTATTTTTCCTAAATCCACTTCAAATTTTTGCAATCCATCAAAAACTGTATTGGGATTTCGTTTTCCGGTAAGGACTCGATACGAAATAAATGCACCATTTGGGTCGGAAACATACGTGTTAAAAATTGGATCATATCGAAATTGTCCTAATCCAGCTCCAACTGAATCATAAACAATTGCACGTTCTTCCGAGAATGATTCTTCCGTTTTAAACTCAATTTCCCATTGAATCGGTTTTGTTGATTTTTGATACGACAATTTGACTTTAGCTAATGTATAATCATAAGAAGACCCACTATTATTTGTTGATTTAATTCGTTTTTGGTAAATAATATTCTGCTTAAATCCATTTGATGAATTAAATCTATAATTGAAAAACCCAATAAAGTCCTGCGATAAATTTTCCCATGAAGATGTTGATAACCATACTTTGTCATCTCTCACGCCAATGCCTGATTCAAATAACTTATTATTCAATTTAATATTGAGCCCACCTCCTAAATTTTCAAAGTGAGAATTCATTGATTCTTCTTCGCTGATATACCTAACAAATGGACTGATACTTTTATAATTAATTTGGAACCGTCCTTCTTGTTTTATAAAAGTTCCGATTTCTTTTTGCACCCTAAGATAATTTGCAAAAGATTTATCGAATAAAGGATGTACAATAGATTGTCTAATTTGACCACGGCTTCTTTCACTGCCTGGCATAGTTAACTGACTTATTTCTACATCTGTTTTCCCAATTTCCTTCAATCTAAATGTTGAATTTAATTTAGAGATTCTGATTCCGCTTATTATGGATGAATCCAGATTCCATAATCGATTCTGCATTACGTCATTTTCTTGTCCTAGTGGTGTATATGATTGGCTCCTTTTCCAATCTGATATAGAAATTGACCAATTAACAGGACCAAATTCAAGAGAATCAAGGTTTAATCCAATTTCATGAGAATATCCAGGTTCAGGTGAAGTGGATAAATTAATAGAATTATTATCTAGCCCAGTTTGAACAAATTTCGTTTTTAACGAGAGATGTTTCCCAAGCCTAGTATTCCCACCAACAAATCCATACAAATGGCTTTTTGGGGCGTTGATGATTCTAAAAGGGCTATACCTATCTACAGCTGTACTTGATAAATCACTAAATTGATAATAAATTCGTCCCGAATTAGATATTTTTCGGATATAGGATCCATTGGTATCATATTCAAATACGACAGAATAATGTTGCTTACTATCTAATCCTGGAGAATATTCATATCGTCTCCCGGCAATAATATAATCGCCATCTTCATTTTCTACGACAGTACTTATTCGAATAGCATTTTCCCCAGAAGACGTTAAAGAGTCTAATAACTCCTGATTCCAATCACTCTTTTGGTATTGATCCGATTCTTTGTAAAACCCAAAATCCAGAAAGGACGATTTTCCAATTTTCTTTTTCATTGTTCCACCAGTAAATCCCGTAGTGAATTGAAAGTCAGAATACTCAAATTCAACAAATATATCAGAATCTGAATGGATAAGGTTTTTGGGTGTAAATCTAATTTCACCTAATGAATAATCAATTGTATAATCATGGTTTAATCCACGAATTAATTCTATACCATCCAACCAAATTTTTTCTGTTCCAGACAATATAATAATATTTCTATTTTCCGTATTACCCCTTAAAAGGTAGGGACCTTGATCCCTATCTCTTCCTTTCATTTCTAAAGATGAAAATGTACCTTTTGATCCGCCATATACGCCCGACCCACTCCAGCTGTTAATATTAAAGTTATTCTTTAAGCCAACAAGCTTTCTATTAATATCGCTATGCTTATATAAAATATCTCCAGCTTCTACTTTATAATTAGGATGATTTACAGTAACATAAACTTTATCTAATTCATCCAGATTTCTCGTAACGCCTTCTGGCTGAATTGGTAAATCTTGATCAGTTAGAACGCCACTCACACTAATATTTTCTGTTAGTTTTCCAGTAAGTTGCATTTGGAGTCCACCAGTAAAATCTGATCCACCTAAAGGCGAGACTGTTAAATTTCGATAAATATTTCCAGATGTAAATAATTCTGAATTTTTATTTTTTATTTTATTATTTAATGGATTCAGGGGCTCTTTTTCTTCAATATTTATTTCATTTAAAGGCGGAAGCATTTTCCATTTGGGGCCAAAAGAGATTGGAAGTTTATTTGTTAGATAATCGTATTTAATTATCAGAGATGATTTATTATCAAACTCCTTTAAGTAGATTCTGCCTTCTATAGCATCAATTATACGAAATTGAATTTGATGAGCATTCTGAGATATGACTATTGATGATTCAAGAATAAACGGATGACTTAATTCTACAATATTATTGTCATGAAAATGGGAAACCGTATCTAGAGCAGAAGAAACCTGTGCAATTGAAAGACAGGGAAATAATATATTAAAAAATATCCGACGCAGATTTCTATTTGACATCCAAGACTAGGATATGATCTTTTGCAAGTACAGCAATCGATCTATTCATAGATACCATATCCAACACAGGAACACTTGCACCTGGAATAGAAACACGTTCATCAGTATTGATTGATATTCCTTCTCCTAGAGTATTAAAAACAAAAAGACGATTTCTTACAGGAACTAAAAATTCTGCGTTATCAATTTTTGATGGATAATGAAATTGAATTTTCCCCAATCTATTAAACACATGAACCATTCCACTACAGTCTAATAATAAAAGATTACCATCTTGATCAACTTCTAAATCTAAAACACAAACTGATTGTGAAAACTCACGTGTTAAATCTATAAACGGTTTTTTATTTAATTGTTTATGCTCAAGTACAAATATTGCGTTATACGTGCGAGAAAAAAGAAATAATCTCCCCCAGGAATCTATAGCGCATTTTTCGGGAAAAATGCGAGGTTCTAGTTCAGTGCTTAAGACATGATTTAAACGATAATCTAAAATCGACACTTCATTCTCAAGACGATCTACAACTTCAATTCCCTTAGGTGAAACCCCTAACCATGATAATTCACCAAATGACCTTGAATTTGAACTAATACCACTAGCTAGAGTAACATCACCAAAAAGTCCTAATTCTATGAGTTCTCTTTGATTAGCATCTAATAAAAGAAACTTATTCGCAATAGACCATCCAACTTTAGTTGGTTGGATATTTAATAGTGCTATTTTGTCTGGAAAGGGACGATATTCTGCAATGGATAGGGTAACCTGTCCCCATAATAAGGTAAAAAAGCCGAAAAAGAAAACAAGACGATTAATCAGTGTTTTTTTCATCAATTGAAACAGGATTTAGAAGAAAATAAGTACCAATAATAATCATTATTACAGAAATAACTTGAGATCCAGAAAAAATATTAAAAAGATATTTATCATTCGTACGAATAAATTCAATCAAAAATCTCTCTAAGCCGGCTAATATCAAATAAGTAAAAAATAGACTTCCAGCAATTTTGACATCATTTCTTTTATTCCACAAAAAATAGAATATGATTAATGCGGCTGAAAATTCATATAATTGAGTTGGATGAACCGGTAATACACCATACTCAAACCCTGAAATATCAATCCAAGGATAATATGCTGAAAATATTTGCGACGTACTTGGTGGTAAACCATTGGGGAATGAAACAGCCCAAGGTAAATGCGTGGGAATTCCATAGTCATCTCCAACAAGAAAGCATCCTATTCTACCTATACCGTAGCCCAAGATTAAAAGCGGGGCAACCATGTCCGCAATTGTAAACCAATGTAAATTATTTTTTCTTATTACAATGGTTACCGCCAATGTTCCGCCCATCAAACCGCCCAAAAAAACTAATCCGGATCCACTGAAAATCATTCCAACTGGATCATCAATAACTTGACCTAAGTTTTCTAATAAATAATATATTTTTGAACCAAGCACACCACCCACAGCACCCCAGAATATCATATCAGAAGCAAGCGTTTCGGCATACCCTTTTTGCCTTAAATCATGATTCAATAAAAAATATGTCGTATAAAAAGCAACGACCAACATGAACCCAAATGAGTAAATTGTTATTGGACCTATTTCAAATAGAATTGGAAACACTAAAGTTGTCCTCCACAATTCGGACAAAACTTACCTGATGATTTAATTTTACTGCCACAATTTGAACAATTCATATTGGATTCGTTTTTATTTTTGACATTTAAAAGGATAATTATAATGAGTACCGATACAACTGACAAAGCGATTAAGGGTTCCCAAATATAAAGTTTATGTCGTTTTACTTTTTCGACTGGCATTGTAGGGCGCATCTCTTTTTGAGAACGTCCCATTAGCTCTGCAAGAACACTTTTAGTTGAAAGACCACGGGCATTAAGATACGATAGAGATATTGATTTAGCATCATTTGCTGAAATATTTGTCCATTGAACCAAATGAGTAGTTTGACCATGAGCATCCTTTGATGTTTCACCATCAAAGCCATCATAAGTGAAATTTTCTGCAGCCAATGGTTCCATAATCTCAAGATTAAACTCTATAATTTTTTCAGAAAAAATAAGATTATATTCAAAATGACGATTTCCTGGTTCATTAAATTCTGTTGAATTAATCATAAATGCAAATTCAGGGAGCGTTGATGATACTTCTACCCACTTTTGATTATTGATTAATTGAGTTGGAATTTGGATAAAATCCAACTCCCCTCCAGACTTGTTTTGAATAAAAGAAACAGAATCAACATCATCTGGAACCGTGAATTGAAATGGAACAGTTGATTCCGAGTCTAATCTATGCCCGCTAAAAAGAATTGTAACCAGGTTTTGGTCGTATTCTGGAATAATTGACATTCGTCCATGTTTTAAGTCTCCCTTTAATGAGACGACTCCAATCAAAAGTAGAGTAATTGTAGATATTTTCATCATAAAATTTAAGAAGGTTTTACCTATTTTTGTGTTGTCATTTGTGTAAGCACTATTAAATCATAAATTGCATGAGACCAGGCAGTTATTCCAAATCCTCGCATAAAATAAAGAGTTCCAAGAGCTATGCCGGCTAAGAATCGAATCATAAATATTTTAAATGTAAAAAAGTCACCATAGTCGCCAATAAAATGAAAAGATGAAAAAATACCGGCAGCAATGACCATTGCCATCCAATTTTTCATTTTTTCAGACCATTGAAAAATAAAACCTAAAAGAGCTGAAATACCTGCAATTAATAAAACTCGAAAGAAAAATTCTTCATAAATCCCTGCCCCAATTGCAAGAGTTGCTCGTTGAATTAGCAAAGAACCTGTTGGATTCATAAGTAATAAAGAAACATTTGACATAAAATAATAAATCAAGATTGCCCAAACTAAACTTTCACCCATCATCAAGAGTAGGTAATCTCCATGAATTTTTGTTTCTGCCCAATATTTTCGCTGTAAAATAAAAGCAACAATAAATCCAATAAAAAATAAGCCACCCATCCAGTATAATCCACTCACCCCCAAACTGGAAAGGATTTGTCGCATCAATGCATCTGCCCCATTTCTAAGAACAAACATATCATTTGTGGTTGTAAGAAAAATCCCAACTTCGTAAAAAAGAAAAAGTGGGATGGCAAAAAGGAAACTATAAAGCGGAGAGCGGGTCGATTGCCAGTAAGAATTCATTTATCTAGTCTGAATCTATTTGTAACACAGCTAAAAGAGCTTCTTGAGGCACTTCCACCTTACCAATCATTTTCATACGCTTCTTACCCTTCTTCTGTTTTTCCCAAAGCTTCCGTTTCCGAGAAATATCTCCACCATAACATTTTGCAGTTACATTTTTCTTAATAGCTCTAATGGTGGTTCTTGCAATAATTCTATTATTTAAGGCGGCTTGTATTGCCACTTCAAACATTTGTCGTGGGATTAATTCTTTCAGCTTACTACATAAAGCAACTCCACGATGGTACGCATCATCTGAATGGCAAATTGTTGATAAAGCATCCACTGATTCACTATGGATTAAAATATCTAATTTTTGAAGAGTCCCTTTTTCAAATTCCTTAAATTCATAATCAAAAGATGCATATCCACTGGAAATTGATTTTAGTTTATCATAAAAATCAAATATAATTTCGCCTAAAGGAAGGTCATAAATAAGTTGTGCTTTTTCTGGAGATAAATATTGGGTCGTTTTATAAACTCCGCGCTTTTTTTGGCATAAAGTCATGATGGCACCAATATATTTTTTTGGTGTTAGAATTTCAGCAGCTACGATTGGTTCCAAAATAGATTCAATATCACCAAAAGGCGGTAGTTTTGCAGGCGTATCAACTTGAACTTTTTCACCGCTTCGCAATATGACTTGATAAATAACATTCGGTGTGGTTGTGACAAGCCCCAAATTGAATTCTCTCTCTAATCTTTCTTGGATTATTTCCATATGAAGTAACCCTAAAAATCCACAACGAAATCCAAAACCCAATGCTTCACTTGTTTCCGGTGAAAATTCCAACGATGCATCATTAAGCTGAAGTTTTTCCAATGCTTGTCTCAATTGATCGTAATCATCCGCATCCGCCGGATAAAGTCCTGAAAAAACCATCGGTTTAATTTTTTTATAACCGGGCAGTCTTTCTTCTGCTTTATTATCTTTAACAGTAATTGTATCTCCAGGCTCGATATGTCCCATATCCCGAATACTAGCAACAACATAACCCACATCACCTGCACGAAGTTCATTTGTTTTTATTTTATCTAAAACAAAATGACCCGTTTCAGTGATTTCATATTCTTTATCATGCGCAAAGAATTTCGCAGTCATGCCAGGTTTTATTACACCATCGAATACCCGAACGTAAGGAATTGCACCTCTATAATTATCATACATAGAATCAAAAATAAGTGCGCGTGTTTTTTCGCCTGAATTATCTTTGGGTGGGTCAATTCGATTAATAATTGCATCAAAAATTTCAGAAATACCAATACCACTTTTTGAACTAGCTTCAATGATTTCATTTTCATCACAGCCAATTAATTCCATCATTTGAATTTTTACATCATCCACCATTGCAGATGGTAAATCAACCTTATTAATAATTGGAATAAGGGTTAAATCATTTTCTATTGCAAGATAGGTATTTGAAACAGTTTGTGCTTCTACGCCTTGCGCAGCATCTACGAGAAGTAATGCACCTTCACATGCAGCCAAAGATCTAGACACTTCATACGAGAAATCTACATGGCCTGGTGTATCAATTAAATTTAAAATATAAGTCACTCCATCACTGTGCTTATATTCCATTCGAATTGGGTGACTTTTAATGGTGATGCCCCTTTCTCGCTCCAAATCCATACTGTCTAAGACTTGTGCTTTCATCTTCTTTTTAGAAACGGTATTTGTTTCTTCCAATAAACGATCAGCTAAAGTGGATTTCCCATGATCAATATGGGCAATAATACAAAAGTTACGGATGTGGATTGTATTCATTAGCAGAAGCTACAGAGCAAAAAGGGTTGGTTATAGAGAGAATATTTATAGAATGATTAATTGATTGATTTGACGACTTTTCCAATCAACTCATATTCATTAACAGATTCAATTTTCACATTAACAAAAGATCCTTTTTCGACTTTTTCCTTAATATGAACAATATTGTCAATTTCCGGAGAATCATATTCTGTTCTCCCGACACTGTTATCTTTCCCACTTTGGTCAACCAATACTTTTAATGTTTTCCCTATAAAGGATTCATTTCGATCTAAGTTGATTTCAAGCTGAATTTCTTGAAGCGAATTTTTCCGATCATCTTTGACTTGTCTACTAATATTATCGTCCAAATAAGCAGCACTGGTACCTTCTTCTTCAGAATAAGTAAAAATGCCAAGACGGTCAAATTTGATTTCTTCAACAAAATCTCGGAGTGAATTATAATCGTCTTCAGTTTCACCCGGATATCCAACAATTAATGTTGTACGAATCGCAATCCCTGGGATTGCTTCACGTAAACGATGAATCCTATTTCGGATTCCATCTTGTCCTAATCCTCGTTTCATAGATTTTAGAACATTATCAGCAGCATGTTGAATTGGCATATCGATATAGTTACATACTTTATTACATTCAGCCATTGCATCAATAATTCGTTGAGATAAGTGGGCTGGATGTGCATAATGAACTCGAATCCATTCTAAATTATTAATGGTATTTAATTCTCGAAGTAAATCACTTAAATATACTTTTTTCTCCAAATCCCATCCGTAAGATGTAGAATCTTGTGCAATCACCAATAACTCTTTTGTACCCTTAGCAACCAAACGTTCCGCTTCATCCATAATTGCAGGTATTGTTCGACTTTTTTGAAGACCACGCATCAAAGGGATACTACAGAAAGAGCATCCATTATCACATCCTTCCGCAATTTTCAAATATGCATAATGATTAGGCGTCATAAGAGACCTGAAAAATAAAGGATCGTCTTTTGCAAAATCTTTTCCCGTAAGAAAAGATACAATCTGTCGATGATCATTGCTCCCAAATATTTGATCAACTTCAGGAATCTCTTTTTTCAATTCTTCGGGATAACGCTCTGTTAAACATCCCATAATAACTAATTCTTTTAAAGATCCTGATTTCTTTAATTCTGCCGCTTGAAGAATGGTATCAATAGACTCTTCTCTGGCAATGTCGAGGAAACCACAGGTATTCACAACTATAGTATCTGCGTCTTCAGGATTCTGGGTAATACTTACATTGTTCTTTTTAAGACCACCTAACAGTATTTCAGAATCCACAAGATTTTTTGCGCAGCCAAGGCTGATAAGGTTTAATGTTTTATTTTTGTTCATAATTTGGGCAGGAAGTTACAAGGAAAATGAGTTTGAATGTTTGGGCGTTAAGGCGTATTTATAATCATTCTATTCTTTCCAACCCAAATTTCAATTTTCCGGGTTTTTTGATTATACAATCTAAATGAAAGAATAAATTAACTAATCATCTTGGCTTATTCCTAACAAGCCATCTACATATTCTTCAGGATTAAACAAATTCAAATCATCTAATTCTTCTCCAACCCCTATGAATTCTACTGGAATTTTCAATTCTTGAAATAATGGAAAAACAATTCCACCTCTAGCCGTCCCATCTAATTTGGTAAGAATCGCAGAATCAAGTTTAACATGTTTTCCAAATTCTTTAGCTTGAATAACTGAATTTTGCCCCAAACTCGCATCCATAGTAATCAAGGATTTTAAATTATATTCAGGGAATCTATTTTCGACAACTCGATACATTTTCGCTAATTCTCCCATCAAATTTGAATAAGTATGTAAACGGCCAGCAGTATCTACAATAATAACATCACTTTTATTTGATTTGGCCGAAACAATACCATCGAATAAAACAGAAGTCGGTTCGGACGTTTTATCATTACAAACAAGATGACATCCAACACGATTTCCCCAAACCTTTAATTGATCCACCGCCGCAGCTCTATAAGTATCAGCTGCAACCAAAGTAACTTTTTGACCCAGTTTTTTATATAAATATGCCAGTTTTGCTGATGTTGTTGTTTTGCCAGTTCCATTCACACCAACAATCATTAAAATAGTAGGCCTTTGAAATGGCTTAGGCGAAAATTCTGGTGGCAATAGAGATATTAGGTGTTTTTTTACATTTTCTATAAAATCTGATTTGGAGAGATTTTTCAGCATATTGATAATTGATTCAACAGTGACATACCCCAAATCTGCGCTCAATAGTTGCTCTTCCAAATTATCCAATGATTCTGGGGTTATATTTTTTCCCGTAATTTGACTGAAAGCATTGGCAATAGCAGTTCTAGATTTTGAAAGTGCTTTAAAAAGTTTACTTAACATGATTAGTCCGAATGGAATTATAAAACTGGTAAAAATATTGTAAAGCGCTAATAGTTAATAATACTGTCGCAATATAAAGAGACCCCATTTTTAACCACGGTAACGCCTGAAAATTAAATATGTGTAGAAATACGCCTAAAGTGGTCATTCCTGTTGCCCATTTCCCCCACCAATTTGCTTGTAGGATCATATAACCATAGTTTAGGCAATAAAGAGAAAGTGCAGCAATAATTGTATGTCTAAGTAAATAAAAAGCAAAAAACCAAACTGGGAATTCTCCTGCTAAGACTAAATACAGAACAATTGCTATAATGACGACAAAATCAGCTAAAGGATCTAACCATTTCCCAAAATGTGTCACTTCATGTGCCCTTCTAGCAAAGTACCCATCTAAAGCATCCGATAATACTGCCAAAAATATTAAAATAGCTGTAAGCCAATGCCATTCTGGAGTAGCCATTGTATAAATTATAGGTATCGCTGACAATGCTCTCAACATACTAATTATATTGGCAAAGGTGAGAACCCGAGTTGGATCCCCAATAATTCGATCTTTAAGATTCTTTTTCTGTTTCAAACTTTTTTTCCACCTGATTTTGTAAATCTAAATTAATAATTTGATCACACGTTGATTGAATAAATAGATCATCATGAGAAACAATTATAAAATGCATTTTCGTCATACATTCTCGTAAAAATGAACGCAAAATTACACGCTGATTCCAACCCAATCCAAATGTAGGTTCATCTAAAATAATTATATCAAATTTACTGTGGCAAAGTACAACAATAAGAATCATACGCAAAACCGACCAAGGTAAGTTTATACCTTGTATAAATTCAACTTGCTCCCATTGAATACCAAATCGAGTTAATCTTTTTTTGAACGTATTATTTAGTTGAGAATCAAAAATACCATTTTGATTCAAAGTATCAAGAAATTCGGCAGGTGTTTTTAATTGAATTAAATGTTCTGGAAATTGATCTACATATCCAATTTTAAGATTTGAATTTTCCCCTAATATTAGTGAGACTTGCCCACTTATGGGCTTTAAATATGCAAAACATAGAGCAGCAAAGGTTGTTTTCCCCGATCCATTCCCTCCCGAAATACCAATAGAACGAGCATTTTTTAACGAAATAGAAAAATCTGAATAAATTTGTCGGGAGCTTTCATAATTAAATGATACATGGGAAAAATCTAAAGAAAGATCACCGTCAGGTATTTGAATTAAATCGTACGAATTAGACGATGAATTTTCAATTGTGGCAAAGGAATCCAAACCCAAGAACCAATTTTTATATCCTAGCTCAAGATCTTTCTTCTCAGATGTTGTCCAAATAATAATTGCACTCGAGTTATTACACCAATCATTTAACCAGTTTAATGCCATTTTTTTATTTTCTAATGATAAGAATGATAACCCGTCATCAATCAATAAAATATCAGGATTCATTTGGAGTGCCGTTGTCAAATTCAATAATTCTTTTTCTCCGCCTGACAATAATGCTGGATTAATAGTTGCTTCAATTGATTTTGGTAATTTTTCAAATCCTAATTCAATAAGCTTTTTTAATTCTTCAATGGATTTGCCTTCACATTCACCGGTAAATGACAACTCACTTCTTACCGTCTTTCCAATAATTTGATGATCAGGATTTTGATATATTCTATAAATATTTAAACCTGATATTTTTGATTTAATCTTGAAATTATTCAAATGCGAATGCGATTCACTATTTATGCATGAAAGAAAATCACTTTTTCCAACACCACTTTCACCATAGACAATATGAATTTCAGGAGAAATATTTATAATTTGTTCATCTGCCTGGAACTTGTCAAAAATAATAGAAAACTGAAAATCAGTCACGAATGAGACTCCGTATGATTCGGGTTGAAGAGCCTAAATTATTATGGATTACTTCTGTTGCAACAAAACTTGTTTTCAAATAATATTCTTTTTCAGAGATTAATTGATTCATAACAACATTAAACTCATCTCTGGTATTAATGCAAAATCCTCCTGAATTTTCTAACAATTCTTCTGCTTCATGTGCATGTTGATAGTTTGGACCAAAAAGAACAGGCAACCGCGCAATTGCAGGTTCCATCACATTATGAATTCCTGTTGAGAACCCACCACCCACATAAGCTATTTGCCCTTGCCAATATAGTTTGGATAAAACACCAACAATTCCCAAAACAATAACGCGTTCATCTGGTAATTTGAATGAGTCCTTTTTTTGAAATATACTTGACTCAAATCCATGTTTTTTAAATAATGATTGAATTCTACTTATTTCAGTTTCACCCGGTTCATGTGGAGCATACAAAACCTTATAGTCTGGATTGTCTTTCATGATTTGTGACAAAACTGGAATGAAATTTTCATCATCTTCGCTGTGAGCACTCCCAATGATAATTCTTTTTTGTCTTAGTAAAACTGATTGCTGATGAACTTGAGTAAAATCATCCACCGTTTTCATAACCATATCATAACGCGGATTTCCTAATGAACGTAAAATAGGTTTATCAGAAACACCAATAATCTTTTTTATTCGTTTATAGTCTTTGTCTGCAACAGTATAAATCGTTGAAAGTGATTGATAAATAGATTTATAAAAACTCATAAACACAGGTTTTAACTTTATTGATCCATCTTTAACTCGTGCAGAAAATATGTTAGTATGAATATCCATTCGATTTGCCATCCAAACCATATTTGGCCAAATATCATAAGAAGCAAAAATAATTTTTTTGGGAGCTATAATCTTTAGAGCTCTATTTACGCTCCAAGGAAAATCAAATGGCATATAAAATTTGAAATCAATACTATTACTTTTTGCATTTTCAAATCCCGATGGGGATGAAAAACTCAAAATAGTAATATTGTTTGTGGAAACTTCCTTTAATCCATCAATCACAGGCTTTACTTGATAAAATTCGCCCAAACTTGCGGCATGAAACCAATAAATATCTTTAGTCTGATCTATTGTTTTAAAATAGTTTGTCAACTTAGAAATTGATTGGAATCGTCCGAATACGCCTTTTCTAAACTTGTTATTTAATAAACTAAATAAACACCCAACTACGAATAACAAAGGGTAAAAAACTACATTATATATTAGAACCCAAATGAGTTTCATCGATTATCCATTTGGGAGGGTTTGAATAACATCTGAAACAGAAATTGATTCCATGCAAAGTTGAGTTTTCCGATAACAGGGTCGTTTTCCATTCTGTGAACATGGACGACACCAAAGATTAGATTCAATAATATTTGATTTACTCAAATGAGCTGCTGCTCCAGTTTCCTGGGACGTAGGTCCAAGTATCATTGAAACAGAAATATCTAATGCTTCTGCTGCATGAGTTAATCCAGTGTCACTCCCTATTACATGATACGAATTCGATAAAATAGCTAAGGCTTGTCGCAAAGATGTTTTCCCTGCTAAATTTTTTGCTAATGGTGTTTTGTTTGCAATTTTAAAACAAATTTTATCCTTTTTACTACCAAGGATAACAACGGGTTTTCCGATTTGATTTATTAATTCAACATACTTTTCAGCAGACCATTGCTTTTGATGCCAAGCAGCTCCGGGAACAATTGACATAAATTCTTTTTCATTCATTGTTTCCAGAGCGTATTTTTTTTCATTTTGACTTACTTTTAAATATGTTTTTGGAATATCTTCACCAATTTTCCAGATATCCCCCAAATGTTCATGATACATTTTTAAAGTAGAAAAATCAGTAGAAAACTTGTTAACATGGAAACGGAATAACATAAATCGGTTCCAACGAGGCTTTTTTAATTGATGAATTGGAGAATTAGTTCTCGATGTTATTATATTAGATCGTAAGGAATTGTGTAAGTCAAATATGTGAGAATAATTTTGTTTTATAATATATTTTGCAAAGCCCCACAAATCTAAAGCTGATGAATTAACACCAAATGGAATTAGTCGATCTATGTCTGGATGATACTCTAAAAGTGGTGCAAAATGAGCAGAGGTTAAAAAAGTGATTTGGGCTTTGGGAAATGCATTGCGAATTGTTTTAAGCGGAGATGTAGCAAGAATAATATCTCCAATTGCACTAAATCGAATGATCAGAATTTTCTGATCGAATACCATAACTTTATTTCACTCGGTAAGCGTTAAAAGCAACTAAATCAGACAAGGATTGTTTTACAGGAGAATTGGGATAAATTGCAATCGCATCAAGTGCATTATTAGAAAAATCATCCAATTTTTTCCGTGCATAATCGAACCCACCAGCAACTGAAACCATTCCACGAATATCGATAAGATTTTTTCGTGTTTTATTTTTAAGTCCCATCAGTTTTTTCAATTGTCGATTCTCTAATCTTGTCATGTTTGCGTAGGAAAAAATTAACGGAAGCGTCATCATATTCTTTTTCACATCAGTTCCACTATTCTTACCAGTATCGCTTTCTTTCCCTAACAAATCAAACAAATCATCTTTTATTTGAAAAGCCATACCAAGATTATCACCATACTTGAAAGTAGCAGACCTATCCTGATCCTTTTTAGTTGTGGTGATTGCACCTAATTCACAACTAGTTGCAATTAAGGATGCTGTTTTTTGATTAATCATATCAAAATAAACATCTTCCGTCATGGATTTTGTTATACTCTTTTCAATTTGCAGAATTTCTCCAGCACTTAATTTTTCGGCTGTATTCGAAATTTTTTCTAATGCGTCAAAATCTCTAATACCAATTATATTAATAAGAGCTTTGCTTAAAATAAAATCACCCATTAATACAGATATTTTATTTTTCCACACTTTATTGATAGACGGTTTTCCACGTCGAAGTGTTGCATCATCCACGACATCATCATGAATTAAAGTTGCAATGTGTAACAATTCCATCATGGCTGCAGCTCTATAACTATTTAAAGTCGGTTCACCACATAATCGTGCTGAGAGAATTGTGAGAATTGGACGAATATTTTTTCCTCGATTCCGTACCATATATTTGGAAATGGAATTGATGAGCCGGACTTCAGACTTTAGTGCATTTTCGAATTCTTGTTGGAAGATTTTAATATCATCCAAAATTGGAGCCGTAATCTGTTTTAATGTAACCAAATCTTTATGTATCATATATTAAAATTACCGAAGAAACGCAGATGGTTTCAATCTTGTTTTTTACGAGTAACCATCCAAGATATTCCAATACTTAACTCATAGAGCAACACAAGTGGAAATGCCATAATAAGCATAGAAACAGGATCCGGAGGAGTAATAAATGATGATAATATCATTATAACGATAATAGAGTGTCGTCGATAATGTCGCATAAATGGAGGTGTTAATAAACCAATTGCAGATAATAATAATGAAACTACCGGTAATTGAAAAATCAATCCGGCACCTAACATTAACCAAGTTAAAAAACTAAAATAATATTGAATAGAAAAATTATTTTCCACATGTCCTGAACTAATTCCGCTAAAAAACTCTAACGAAAATGGAATAATTATAAAATAACCAAAGGAAACACCAGTGATAAATGATGAAAATGCAAAAAATACAACTGGGATTGCATATTTTTTTTCTTTGATTTTAAGACCCGGTGCAACAAACTGCCAAAATTGATAAATCAAAATCGGTAAAGATATGATAAATCCGGATATGAATGATATAAACCACTTTATTAAAAACATACCCTGTACAGATAAAACTTGAAGATTTATTGGATTTGTAGTGTTTTTAGTTGGTTTAAGTAGAACCTCTAAAATAAAATCGATATAACCAAATGAAAGAGCTGATCCAATGACAATAGCTAAAAAGGATTTTACGAGTCGCCATCTGAGTTCTTCCAAATGGTCCAGGAATCCCATGCTGTTATCTTTCTTTTTAGATTGACTCATGAGAAGAACCTTCTAATAATTGTTTTGCAATCATAATTGGTGCAGACTTAATTGCAGTTAATGATAAAGTAGTTTGATCTAAAAATATTTTATTTTCTTTGGTCCAAAATTTAGTTTCTAATCGTTCCCGAATAAGGTCTGAAACTCGGTTGCGATATCGATTTAATCGACGTTTATCAAAAAGTCCCATTTCCTTCATAGTATTTATTTGATTTTGAATTCCCAAGTAGAGTTCCACAACACCCTCACTCTGATTTGCAATTGTATTAAAAACAGGTGGTTCAATTTCCTTTCGAACTGAAAACGTATGAAGGATATTTTTCAATAAAGAAGAAAGTCTATTCGCACCTTCGCGATCTGATTTATTTATCACAAATAAATCGGCAATTTCGATTAGACCAGCTTTCATTAATTGTATTTCATCTCCCGATTCAGGTACTAAAATTACTATTGTTAAGTCTGTTGTCTTAATGACATCATGCTCGCCTTGCCCTACACCCACCGTTTCAAAAAAGACAATGTCTTTTCCGCTGGCCGCTAAAACGTCACCTGCTTCTTGAGTTTTCCTTGCTAATCCACCCAAATCACCATGACTCCCCATGCTTCGAATAAAAACTCTATTATCCCATAGATATTTATTCATTCTAACTCGATCGCCAAGAAGAGCGCCTCCAGAAAAGGGGCTTGTAGGATCAACCGCAATAACGCCTACACTCAAATGATTTGCAAGACAAGTGTCGATCAACTCGTTTGTTAATGTGCTTTTTCCTGCGCCTGGTGGACCAGTGATTCCAATTCTAATAGCTTTGGATGACTTTTCATGAAGAGTATTAAAAAATGAATCTGAAATCTCTTTATCATTCTCAATAAGCGTAATTGCTTTTGAGATAGAATTGGTATCATTTTCTAATATTCCTGAAATCAGTGAAATAGACATTTAAGAATCAAACTCTTTGACAAACTGATTATAATTTTGGATAATAAGCTCTCTACCATTCCTTTCAACATATCCTTGTTTTTCAAGCAATTTTAATGCTCGAGATACCGTTTCTCTTGATGTACCAGACATATTTGCAATGTTTTGCTGAATGGGTGCTTTTGGAATATTGACCTGCCCCTTTTTTATAACACCTTGTTCATCTGCAATACGAAGAATACATAATGCGATTCGTTTTTCTGCATCACTCAAGGATAGACTAGCAATTTGCCTATCACTTATACGTAATCGATGTGCCATTTCTTTTAAGAGCTGAATTGCGATTTTGGGATATTCACTCAATACTGCTAAAAAATCTTTTCTATTTAATGTTAAAACATCTGTATCATCTAAAGCAATTACATTTGCTGAACGAAACTCTCCATCGAGAAGAGACATTTCACCAAAAAAATCGCCATCATTTAAAATAGAAAGAATAACTTCTCGACCGTCATTACTCATACGAGTAATCTTAACATTTCCTTTTGTTACAAAAAAACAATGGTCACCTTCAGATGCTTCGAGTACAATTACTTGTCCTGAATTATAATGTGCAGAAACCATTTTTTTTGAAATGCGCCCCAACTCTTTTTCATCCAAATCCCAAAAAAGAGTAAGAGATTGCAATAGTTCGATCTTCTTCATACTAAAAAAATACCATTGACTGATTAGTATTCAAAATTTATATCTAACATATTTTCAAGGTTAAACACTTTAGATTTAGTTTAGTTTATTCATTTCTTTATCAAAATTAATTCTTACAATTACATCTCACATTACTTGACATACTTAAGTTGTAATTACTAACTTCCCCGCCTAAAATTAAAGGGAATTTTATTCAATGGATAGACATCCACAACAAATTAAACGAGAAAGACAAGATATTAAAAGACGTGCTAGAAATATCGATAGCATGTCTCGTCTTCGCACAAATATTAAAAAAGTATTATCAACAACTACTAAAGAAGATGCTAATAAAGTTTATAGCAATACTGTCAGTATTATTGATAAAGCTGTGAGTAAGAATCTTATTCATAAGAATACAGGTTCACGTCGGAAGGCACAAATAACTCGTCACCTTAATTCTCTAAGTTAAACGATTCATCTAACGCCCATCTGAAATCTGATAGTTAGGGGCTTCCTTAACAATTCTGACTTCATGTGGGTGGTTTTCTTTTATACCCGCAGCTGTTATTTGGACAAAATTAGATTGTTCTCCAAATTCAGCAATTGTTTTGCATCCACAATATCCCATTGAAGAACGAACTCCGCCCATGAGTTGGTGGATAGTATTTCTGACTGGACCTCTATAAGGCACCATTCCTTCTATTCCTTCAGGGACAAGTTTAGCTGCTTCAGCTCCTTCTTGAAAATATCGATCACCACTACCTCTATTCATTGCACCCATAGATCCCATTCCACGATAGGATTTATATTGTCTACCTTCATAGAGAATCGCTTCTCCTGGACTCTCATCCATTCCCGCAAGTAAACTACCTAGCATCACTGAATCTGCGCCTGCTGCTAACGCTTTAGCAACATCACCACTATAACGAAGTCCACCATCCGCAATAATTGGAATATTAAATTTTCTAGCAGAATCAACAGCATCCATGATTGCTGTTAATTGTGGAACGCCAACACCAGCAATAACACGAGTGGTACAACTTGCTCCCGCACCTATACCTACTTTTACACAATCGACTCCTGCGTCGATTAATGCTTTTGTTCCATCGCCTGTTGATACATTTCCTGCAATAATTTCTAAATGAGAATACATTTTTTTAATATTAGATATTGAATTCAATACACCTTTTGAATGCCCATGTGCAGTATCGATAACAAGTACATCTACTTCCACATCCGCGAGAGCACCTGCACGATCAATAGCATCATTTGAAACTCCTATGGCCGCTCCCACTCGAAGTCGTCCATTTTCATCTTTACATGCAATGGGATAATCTTCTTTTTTCTGGATATCTTTAACTGTAATTAGCCCGGTAAGATTCCCGTCATTATCAACAACAAGCAACTTTTCAATTCGATGTTCTTGAAGAATATTTTTAGCTTTCTCAAGGGATGTACCTGTCGGAACTGTAATTAAATTTTCAGTTGTCATTCGTTCCGATATTTTGAGAGAATTATCAGTTTCAAATCGTATATCTCGATTTGTCAATATTCCCACCAAACGGTCATCTACTACAACAGGTAATCCGCTAATTTTAAATTGAGACATGATTTTTTTGGCTGATCCAATAGTTGAGTCTGCGCTGACAGTTACCGGATTCAAAATCATACCACTTTCAGAACGTTTGACTCTATCTACCATTTTAGCTTGGTCTTCAATAGATAAGTTTTTATGAATAATACCAAGTCCACCGGTTCGAGCTATAGCAATTGCCATTTCTTCTTCTGTTACTGTATCCATCGCAGCACTTAGAATGGGAATATTTAAACTAATATTTTTTGTTAATCGAGTGATAAGTTCAACATCTCGTGGCAAAACTGAAGATGCCTGAGGAACAAGAAGAATATCATCAAAAGTAAATGCTTGTTTAAATGGGGGGCGATTCGTCACAGCTACTCCAATTTGTTATTTTTAATAATTTCGTTAATAAAGTCATTATTCAGAATTTTTTCGGATATTAATTCAATCTCCTGTGAAAGGACACGATCACCAATGTTATAATTACAAATAGATTGGAGAATTTCTATTACAGGACTCGTCCCTTTTCCGGATTTAATATTCGAAGAAGCTATTTGATTTGCAGCACCAGCAATTAACATTTCGATTGCAATTATATATCTCAAGTTTTTTTGGATTTGTAATAATTTTTGTCCTGCCCAGGGTGCCATACTTACAAGATCTTCTTGACCACCCGATGTAGGTAAAGAGTCCACACTTGCAGGGTGAGCTAGTGTTTTATTTTCAGATGCCAAAGCTGATGCAGTTACATGTGCAATCATGTAGCCGGATTCAACACCGGGCGATTTGGCAACAAATGGTGGAAATTTTCCTTCTGAACCTTTCATGAAATAATGAGATCGTCTTTCAGAAATTGCACCTAGTTCAGAAAAAGCTATGCCAAGAATATCCATTGCTTGTGCCAAATGTTCTCCATGAAAATGGCCTGAACTAACTATTTCACCATTTTTCAAAACTAAAGGATTATCACTCACGCTATTTATTTCATTATTAATGATTTTGGCCGCGCTTGAAAATGAATCTCGGCAGGCCCCATGAATATGAGGAATACAACGAAAACTATACGGATCCTGAACAAGACCGCAATTCGTATGAGATTGGACTATTTTGCTGCCTTTTAAGAGACGATACACGTTCCTGGCAGATAGTTGTTGCCCTGGATGTTCTTTAATAGAGTGTACGGCTTTATGAAATACCTTTCTGCTTGCAAAACTATTCTCAACAGATAATGCACCCGCAATATCTGCCATTTTTAATAGAGCTTCCCCGTCTAATAATGTTTTAATACTAATTGCAGTAGATACTTGAGTTCCATTTATTAAACTTAACCCTTCTTTTGCTTGAAGTTTTAATGGGTTGATGTTGGCTTTTTTCAGGGCAGTTTTTGTTGTCATTTTCTTACCATTAAAAAAGACATTTCCTTCACCAATAAGTGATAATGCCATATGCCCTAATGGTGCTAAATCTCCGCTTGCACCCACTGACCCTTTTTCAGGTATAACTGGTAAAATATCCTTATTTAGGAATTGAACAATTTTCTCAGCTACTTCAAGGCGAATTCCACTATATCCTTTAACATAGGTTAATAACTTTAAAACGAAAATTGTACGAACTATTCCAAGTTCAAGTGGTTTACCAACACCAGAAGCATGACTTCTAACTAAATTTAATTGGAGATTTTTTTGATCTTTTGGAGCAATTTTAATATGGCTTAAATTTCCAAATCCGGTATTGACTCCATAGATGGTTTTTCCTTCAGAGATTTGTAATAGAAGCCGTTTATTTGATTCTTTTATATTAAGGAGAGATTCTTTTGTAAGCTTGACGCGAATAGGACCGTTAAAAAATGGTGAGAAATCCCGATAGGTTAATGTCTTTGGTGAAATACGTAGATTTTCCATCAACTAACTTATGAAAATGTTCCATTTCAATCCAAAGATTGTTCGATTGAAATTCAATTATTAAAAGTAACTTAAAAGAATGTATATCGCAGAATATATCTCTGAATTTAAAAAGTCCAAGAATCCATATTATTTAGTACGGGCTTTTAGTTTACTCATCCAAGAAGGGCGACTCATTGAATCGCTTTGGTCCTTTTGGTGTATTATACGCTACAATCCTTCTAAAATTGTTCTAGGGGATGATGCAATTATTCAACAAGCAAAACTTCTCATTTCTCAATTAAATAATGATCCTTTTTTCCTTTCTAGAAACAATATCATAGAAAAATACAAAACAAACTATCTTTTAAAATTACCAACTGATTTTAATGGCGCTCGAACTGAGAGCATTGTTGAAACGAATGGAATGATTATCATTGGAGAATATGCTACGGCATCAGCGAAATTGATTGTTGCAACAAAGAATGAATGTAAAACTCACCTTTTTTATCAGAAGATTAAAGGAGTTCGACATATTCATTCCGTTCATCAAATAGGAGAAACAGCTAAATTGTTAATTGCAACGGGTGATAAAAAGAAAATGGTCGACCAATGGGAAATTGGGCTCGGCACAATTACATTTGAGAAACGATTAAGTAAAAGATTATCCGGTTATACTACTTCCATCCGCGTAAACAATGTTGATTTCTTTGGAACCGATTTTAGTAGTCGACCCAATTATATTACAACTTTGGACGGTGAAAAATATTTCTTTCCACTTATTGCATATAAAAAGTTTACAGAAGCATTTCTCAATCTTAATAATAGATATATTTTATCTATAAATTTAGGTCATAAACCGATTGATGAAAAAATTGCAGCTAGTATTTTCGATACTAAACTAAGAGAATTTATTTATTGTGATTATGTTTCAATCCCCAATATTTCCCAAGATGATTTATCGAATTGAATCCATCTCAGAAAAGGGTGTCATTTCGACCGGAAGTGAACGAGCAAAGATATTTCCATATCGCTTTGTAACAATCCGATTATCAAGACAAATAAATTTCCCAGAATCATAGCTTGTTCGAATTAGCCGTCCAAATCCCTGACGAAACCGAATAGCACATTCAGGAAGGGAAAACTCCATAAAACTATTGCCTCCACTTCTAGTGACAAATTCTGAATAGGATTTAACTAATGGTTCAGATGGGACATCAAAAGGTAATTTCACCAAAATTAAAATTTCTAATAAATCTCCCGGAAGATCAACGCCTTCCCAAAAACTGTTTGTTCCAAAAAGAATACCATTGGAATGTTGATGCATTCCTTTAATAATCCCAGGTCTAGATGCTCCTCGGATCTGCGCAAATAATGGTAAATCTCTTCCTCCTGGTTTGTCTTTTAAGTAGCGAGCAGTATCTGTTAATGCTTTCCTTGAAGTGAATAATACCATAATCCTTTTACCTATGGTATTATGCAAATGGTATACCAAGTCACCAATCATACTTGGGTCATTGGAAATTTCGCGGATTCCACCATATTGATGGTACGTAACTTGCTCATTATATAAGAATGGACTTAAAAAATCTTTTGTTATTATATTGTCAGAATCAGATAATCCAATTCGCTGTAAAAAGTAATCAAATGAGTTATTAATTTTCAATGTAGCTGATGTTAATAAGCAATGATCAAATCTCTGAAAAAATTGACTCGTTAATGTTTCTGAAACATCAACCAGTGATGCATGAAGCGATATAACTAATTTTTCTTTCGATGTATTTGGGCTTCTATATTCACCTTCCATCCAATAGACCCAATCACTATTTTGATTCTCTGTTAATCTCACTATCGAATTCATAAGGCCGCTAATTATTTCAAGTCCACGATCAAATACAGAGTGTAAAACTGGATAATCAGTTCGAGATGGATCTATTTCTAAAACTGCTTTTCGAATTTTGTCCACGTTTTTATGAATATTTTCAAGGCCATCTTTCATATCAAAGAGTTCTATATTAATAGCCGTATAGACTTTTTCAAGATGTCCTAATATTGGTTTATCTTGATATGCTTTCGCAGGTGTAAATCGATTATGATTATCATCAGCCAAAGCTATCATGAAATCTTTTAGATTTTTTTGAGATTGCTTAACAGTATCTTTAAGGTTATCTCTGAGATTTCCAATATCCGGATACATTTCAGCTATCTTAGTTAATATATTATTCCAACGAGCTGAACGTGGATAAGATGGATCAACTGATTGTAATAAATAAGATGTGCCTTGTTCACTCCATCCAGTCTTGAATTGATCATATGCAGATTTGATAAGATTATGCGCTTCATCAACAATGACAGAATTAAAATCAGGTAAAAAACCCGGCTGAGCTGCATCAGTCATTAATAGTGAATGATTTACTACAATAATATGTGCACTATAAATAGCAGCTTTCAATTTTCCATAATAGCACCCTTGGTGACGTTTACACACTTCTCCTGTACAGAATCCAGGCTCACTACAAAAAGCTGCTTTAAGCCAAGTTCGCCTTGCGTTAAAAAAGCCAGAACACTCGGATAAGTCACCAGTCTTGGTCCATTTCATCCAGATTAATATTGGAATTAATGCTTCTATATCCATCGGATCTAAAGTTTTAGAATCTGAAATTAACCAATCAAACCGTGTTTTACAGATATAATTTCTACGCCCCTTCATCATAACTGCCTTAATTGGAACATCTAAAGTTTGAGCTAATTGAGGAAGATCTTTATAAAAGAGTTGATCTTGGAGATGCTTTGTATGACATGCAACAATCGTAGGACCTTCATTCTCTACATTTGGCGAATTTTTGAATGCTCCAAAAAGATAAGCCATAGATTTTCCAAGTCCAGTACCTGCTTCAATGACTCCAATGTTTTTCTCTTGAGTTAATATATTTTCAGAAAGTGCTGCATATTTAGTTTGATTTGGTCTATTCTCAAAATTTGGGTGTATATTTTTCAATAAACCTTCAGCACCAAAAACATCTTCAGCCTTTATTTGATTAATATTATTTGTTCCATCGCACCGAAATGTATTCCATTTGAAATCATGCTTTTTCTTGAAAGGAGTTAATCCCGATTTCAAATCTCCCCGTCGCGTTAACTCATTGCCATAATCTATATATAATTGTTGGTTTGGAATATCTGCCCCTTTCATTAGCGCAATCACTTTCGAGATGGTTTCTAAGGAGTAGCTTGCTAATTCATCAAGCATTTCTAAAAAGATTAGCCCAGTATTTTCCGTGTCTTTTTCTGCACGATGAGATCCTTTTGCAGATAAGCCGAAAAATTCCGACAAAGCACCTAAGTTAAAAACGGGTTGATCAAAATATAAACTTCGAGCTAATTGAAGGGTATCATAGAGCGTATGGTTTCCCATTGGCCTACCTAAACGAGAACAAAGTTGAGATAAAAATTGTTCATCAAAATGTATATTATGTGCAACCAATGGATCGTCACCTAAGAAGTACAGGAAATCATCAATTATAGACTCTTCTATGGGCGCATTACGTACCATTTTATTTGAAATACCTGTAATATCAGTAATCATTCTTGAAATAGGTCTCTCAGGATTTACTAATTCTACAAAGCGATCTGTAATGATACCATCTTCAAACCGTAGAGCAGCAATCTCTATAATTTTATCATGATTAGTATCAAGTCCTGTTGTTTCAAAATCAAAAGCAACGAATCGTGATAAGTTGAGTGTTTTAAGTAGTTCTTTTCTATCCATTAAAAATCCATTTATGAAAATAATATTTTGATGTAAAACAAAGGGCCATATAATTCATCTTTAGGGATCTCATGCGATAACATACCCGAAATTATATTTTGTACTTCTTCATTTCGAGAAGCTCGATTGATTACAAAATTTAATAGAAATCTAGACCGGGCAAGGCTTTGTAACTTAGTACTTGTTCTTAATTCTTTTCCAATTTCAGCCCAAAGTAATTCATCATATTCTGCAATTGCAGTGTTTGAATAGTCACCTGATTTTTTACATTTTAAAGCCACGTCTATTGCATATTTTCCTGATACCATTGCATTGCCAATTCCTTCACCTGTAAACGGGTCCACTAAACCAGCAGCATCACCAAGCAACATAAATCCATTTCCATAATTTTCCCGATGAATACTACCTAAAGGTAAATTCCACCCTACTGGTTTTTCTAATTGTTTTGCTTCCGAAAATCGCTCTTTAAAATATTCAGATTGAGTAACTTCATTCATGATTTCTCGAAGAGTGCGTTTCTCTTTTTTCATGTAACTTTTACTCAATCCAATTCCGATATTTGCTTTTCCATTTCCTGCCGGAAATAACCAAAAATAGCCTGGAATGACTTCATCCACAAAATGCAATTCAATCTGATCTGTTAACCCTTTTACACCTTCATAATAGCATCGAATTGCAACGGATGTGTTTTCCATATCCATTTCATAAAGACCCAGTTTTCTAGCCACAATCGAGTTAGCCCCATCACAACCCAAAACGATAGGTGCACGAAATTTTTCTTCAGCACCATCCTTTGTTTTTCCAATGATTCCAACAACTTGCTCATTTTCCATCATCACATCTGTGACCGAAAATCCTTGTCGTGTATCCGTAACTTTATCTGCTTTTTCAAACAAAAAATTATCAAATATTTTCCGAGGAATTACAAATCCCTTTGTTATATTTTTATTATTTTTTTCCCCATTTAGGTATACATCAAATTGTTTGTTTTTTGGACTCCCAAATGTGATACGATTAATCTCTGATCCATCTAAATTGCCAATTTCATCTAAAAGGTTTAATTCTCGTAATATTCGAACCGTTTTTCCTGATAATGCATCGCCACATATCTTATCTCGAGGAAATTCAGTTTTATCCAACAAAATACATTTAAGTCCTAATCGATGAGCATATAATGCTGCCGTAGTCCCAGCTGGACCGGCACCAACAATTATTACATCATACATTATTAAAGATCTTCAGGGAGATCAACGCCAAAGGACGGATGAACGATTCCATATCTAAAATAATTGACGGTACGTAACATATAAAATAATCCTGCTAATGGAATGAAGAACCATGGCGCTCTCACACACAATAACATTGCTAAAATAAATAATGGATAAAATCTTGCTCGCTGTAAATGTCGAACATGACTTGACCATAATAATGCAATCACAGGAAATGGTAGGGAAATTATACTTGCCGTGCTAATAATTGGATCATCAAAATAAAAGCCAAGAAGAATCGAAATAAATAAGAGAGTTGCTGATGACCCTAAAAATAATTCTTTTTTCTCCCAGTTTAAATTATACCACTCCCCTTTAGTTTGATCATACTCTACAATAAATTGAAAAATAGTTAATCCTGCTATAAATGCCAATGCATAAGGAATTAGTTTTATCAGTTCATTAAAAGAACTATCCAAATTAATCCATCCAATAATTAAAAAGAGAATAACTATCCCTAAGTGTGTCCAGAACTCATTTAGACTCATTCGTTTATTTCCCGCAACCCAAATTTCTTTCGGTTTTAAAATCATCAAAAAGATAGCGGTAACAAATCCTAATTTGATACTTCCTAATAGCCAACCACTCCATTCCCAATATACAAATCGGTCATTCAATCCCACATCCAAAACAAACCCTGATACTGTAAATGTCCATATTGTAAAAAGTTGAATAATATCCTTTTCATCAAGTGTATCACCAAGCCGGTTAAAAAAGCTTTTGAATTTTTGATAATTAGAAGAATTGGACGGAAAGAAACGTTCTACAAGCATAAATTATCCTATGATGGGAGTTCCCGTTAAATTCGCAATAACTTCATTAAGAATAATGAATCCAACAACACTTGCGGATACTGCAAAAAGAATACGAATTATTGTATGATTTATTTTCGGGTTTTCCATTCCTAAAACCATATCAGCTATAAAATTTGAAATTCCCCATTTATACAAAATGAAAATTGCAGTTAACATTCCACCAATGGGTAGCATGTATTTTGAAGATAAATAATCAAGGAAATCAAAAAATGAAATGTTGAAGATATTATTAAAATCGTTAAAAGCCCCCATAGACATTGAACAAAATATGCCTACGATTGTTACAACAGTTCCAAATAAAAATGTCGCTTTTTCTCTACTCCATTTCTTTTGGTCAATAAAGTAAGCTGTAATTACTTCAAGAATTGATATCGCCGATGTTAGGGCAGCCATAAAAAGGAGAAAAAAGAATAGAGTTCCCCATAGAGCACCCCCAGCAATATTAGGGAATATTGTAGGAAGGACTACAAAAATTAAACCAGGTCCAGCTCCTGGATCAGCTCCCATTGCAAATACAGTTGCAAAAATTGCAACGCCAGCCATCATAGCAATTAAGGTATCTAAAAAGATAATCCACAAAGCAGATGATAATAAATTCTGATCGTTACGCAAATAGCTTCCATAAGTTATCATGGTTCCCATCCCTAAACTCAATGTAAAAAAAGCATGGCCTAGCGCTAGGACGATACTAGATGCAGTTAAATCTTCAAATTTGGGCTGAAATAAAAATTCTAAGGCCTTGGTACCATTCGGAAGTGTGAGCCCACGAATCATGAGTAACACTAAAATAATGAAAATTGCAGGCATCATAACCTTTGTCCATTTTTCAATGCCACCTTTTACCCCTTGAACAATGACAATCATTGTAAATCCCATAAAGATTATTTGCCAAAAAATAGGATTAATCGAATTTGATATAAAAGTATTGAATTGCTCACCTGCTAATTCTGGATTTCCTGCCAGTTCTGAAAATCCACCCACCAATGATAGAAAGGCATATCTAAGGGTCCATCCGCCAACAACTCCGTAAAATGCAAGAATGACAAAAGCTGATGCGACACCCAACATCCCAACCCATTTCCAATTAGATTTTGGTGCAATACTTTCAAATGCACCTACCGGACTCAATTGAGTTTTTCGACCAATTACAAATTCGCCGATTACAAGTGGAAGACCAACCACAAGGATACAAATTAAATAAACAATTGTGAAAGCTGCTCCACCATTTTCACCTGCCATATGAGGATATTTCCAAATATTACCTAATCCAACGGCTGAGCCAGATGCGGCTAATATAAAGCCCATTTTGGATCCCCAATGTTCTCTCTTTTGCATATTATTCCTTTTCCTTTTTATCAACTTCTAATGAATGATTCATAACTTGATAAAATTTATGTAAATGTGAATCGACCACAGCATCAATCATGCCATAAACATAAATTATACCAATCCACCAAGCATATTTGTTTCGTTTTTCAAGATAACGATGTTTTTTTAAAGGATAATCTCTACTTTCAAAATTATCATAAATAGTTTTATTATTTCCCCATGAATTATAAGCCGAAAGTTCAAGTCCCAAAATCACTGCAGATTTAATCCATTTCTCGTTATAAACCTGTCCCATGCCAGGGATCAAAGAATAATAGAATGCTACCTTTGGTTTCTTTATTTTTTGGGTCTCTAAATCTTGACCAAAAATTAGACCACACATGATGACAATCAGCAATAAATAATGTAATCTCATTCTCCTAAACAAAAGCCACACATTCTATTTCAACTTTGGCACCTAAAGGTAAACCCGAAACTTCTACTGTCGAACGGGCTGGATATTCCACACCACCAAAAAAAGAGTTAAAAGATTCATTTACATAATTGAATCCTCTAAGGTCGGTCATAAAAACTGTCAATTTCACAATATGAGATTTATCAATACCTGCTGCACGTAAAATTGCATCAATATTTTGCAATGCACGAAACGTTTCTGATTTGATACCACCTTCAACCAGCTTTCCTGTTATGGGATTAATTCCGACCTGTCCAGATGTATAAATAAAGCCTTCAATCTGAATTGCCTGGTTATAAGTTCCTATTGCTGCAGGAGCATCTGGTGTATGTATAATTTTTTTCATAATTTTTAACTTCTTTTCTCTAAACAAATACAAGGGAGCCCAACGTCATCATTTAGTTTCCGATATGCTGTTCCTTCGAATTTCCGGATAAAAAATTCACCAACTGCGGCAATGGTTGTTTCAAATAAATGACCACCAATTGTTTGCATTTCTTGATTCGATAATACAATGTGTGTATGAACAAAAGGAATTCCATCTTTCAATGTTACATTCCCTTCAAAGCTTAATAATTCAAGAACATCATCAAATGACTTGCGAATATACTTTTTGTTTTCAGTATCAAATACACCAATTTCAGTTAATTTAACTGCGCCAATTCCTGATATTTTTCCATTTACAATATTGTGGTCCAAGCAAAACTTCGCAAGATTTGTCATAACCTTTTCATTCTTTTCTATGTAAACAAAAAAATCTTTACCATCTTGACTGTATTGCATTTTTATTTAACCTTTTAATTTTTCAGTAATCAATTTTAAAGTTTTAGACATCGCTGAATCAACAGATGAGTTATCTTTTCCGCCTGCCGTTGCAAGATGTGGTTTTCCACCACCACCGCCACCCATAAAACTACCTATTTCCTTAGCAAGATTTCCGGCTAAAATCCCAGAAGAATTCAAATCTTTTGACACCACAATAACCGCAGATGGTTTTTCTTCACCTTGCATAAATAAAATTCCAATTCCAGTGGATAGTTTTTGAAAAAGTTGATCGCCATATTCTTTCAATTCATCGATAGACTCTGTAGAAACTTTTTTTACTATAACTTGATATTTATCAACAGTAGATGCATCTGCTAATAGATCGATATCTAACGATGCACTTGACTTTTTCTGTTTAAGCTTTTTTTCAAGGTGTTTCTTTTCAGCTAATAATCCCTTAACTCTTTCAAGCATTTCCATTGGTGAAACACTTAGAGACTGTTGCAAAGATGAAATTATGGCTGAGTTTGATTGCATTTCTTCCACTGATTTACTTCCTGTCACTGCTACAATTCTACGCACTCCAGATGCTAACGACGATTCTTCAATAATTTTAAAAGAACCAATATCTCCAGTTCGCGTTACATGAGTTCCGCCACAAAGTTCTATTGAATAATCACCAATCTTGATAACACGAACTACCTCACCATATTTCTCACCAAATAGTGCTTCCGCTCCTTCCGATTTTGCATCATCAAAACTTTTCACTGATATAGCTAATTCTGTATTGAATAATATTTGTTCATTCACCATTTTTTCAATCGCAATAATCTCATCTGCTGTAATTTTTTCAAAATGAGTGATATCAAATCTTAAATAATCAGGATGAACCAGTGATCCAGCTTGATTTACATGGTCTCCTAAAATGGTTTTTAATGCTATATGCATTAAATGAGTTGCAGTATGATTATTCCTTATTGAATAACGACGAAATATATCTACTTGACAATTAATAACACCAGAATCAGATATTTCACCATTACAAATGTGGATAAAAGAATTATTTTCTTTTTTAACATCTAAAACTGTTAGGATAACGCCTTGCCCAGTTATGCTTCCCGTATCTCCAACTTGCCCACCTGATTCAGCATAAAATGGTGTTTGGTCCAACACAAGAAGAATAGTGTCTCCCTGAACTGCATATCGGCGTATTTTAGATTTTGATTCTAAAGTTTCATATCCTAAGAAAGTTGAGTCAGTACCTTCAGAGATGATAACCCAATCTATTGAATCGGAACCCAATTTGAACTTCCCCGCATCTTTTGCTCTTTTTTTCTGTTCAGCCATGGCCGAATTAAAACCATCTATATCTACTGCAAAATCTCTTTCTCTTGCCATGAGTTGCGTTAAATCTAAAGGGAATCCATAAGTATCGTAAAGTTTGAACGCATCAGCACCCCCAATTATATTTCCATTTAGTTTAGAAATAATTTTATCAAAATGATTAATACCTCTATCCAAAGTTTGGTTAAATGATATTTCTTCTGCTCGGATCACTTTTTCTATATGAGATTGCTTTTCTTGCAATTCTGAATAAATACTACCCATAAGATTTCCAATTGTGGGTACAAGGTTAAATAAAAAAGGATCGGTGAGCCCTATTGTTCGTCCGAATCGAGCTGCCCGCCTTAAAATACGTCTTAAAACATATCCCCGGCCTTCATTCGAAGGTAATGCTCCATCTGCAATTGAAAAACATAACATTCGGATATGATCAGCAATAACACGAAAGGGGATTGGATCTTCTTCGTAAGATAGATCGGAAAGGGATTCAATTTTATGGATGATTGGTAAAAACAAATCGGAATCATAATTACTTTTCTTTCCTTGGATAACGGCAACAATCCGCTCTAAACCTGCCCCAGTATCCACATGTTTTGCCGGTAGATTTTCTAAGGTGTTTTCATCAATACGATTATTTTGAATAAACACAAGATTCCATAATTCCCAGTATTCATCTGTGTTATTCACACCACGAGCATCTTGGTTTTCCGGATCGTCTCCTACATAATAATGGATTTCTGAACATGGGCCACATGGCCCTGTTTCACCCATCTCCCAAAAATTGTCTTTTTTCCCGCACCTGAGAACACGATCTGGAGAAATATCAGTTATTTCAGTCCAAAGATCAAATGCTTCATCATCATCTTCGTAAACAGTCGCCCAAAGACGGTTTTTATCCAGTTTCCAAACTTCCGTAAAAAGTTCCCATGCCCACTGAATTGCTTCTTTTTTGTAATAATCTCCAAAAGACCAATTTCCTAACATTTCAAAAAACGTATGATGAAATGCATCAACTCCCACTTCTTCTAAATCATTATGTTTTCCTGAAACACGAATACATTTTTGACTATTAACAGCACGGGAATTTTCCGGAGTAATATGATTTAAAAAAATCGGTTTAAATTGATTCATCCCAGCATTAGTAAAAAGAAGAGTTGGATCATCATTTGGCACCACAGGTGAACTACGAATAAACTGATGTTCTTTCGTTTTGAAAAAATCAATAAAAGATTGTCTGATTTCGATAGATGTCATCATGTTGAGTAAATTATTTTAAAATGAAAAACTGGTTTCAATACCAGTCATGTTAATGGTTTCGCCATCATCTTTAACATCTCCGTCACCATTCAAATCTTGAAATGTTCGTCGGAAAATATAAGTTAATACCATGCCATTTCCTAATTTAAGCCCTGCATTATACCCCATTATAGTAGATTCAGAATATTCAAAATCAAATGGGTTTGGTACATTTCTTTGTTGATAAAACCAGGATGCTTTATTAATCTTACTTATTGGTTTTGTAAGTTTTAAAATTGCAGTAAAACTTTGATTATCAGTTCTTTCAAAAGTATTAGTTAAGGAATTAAATTGATCCCCTATTAAATTTTGATAGGAAAATCCGGCATCAAATAAACTTCCAAGATCTATGTTTAATGAAGAGTAAAATCCATTCTGTTTTCCAAATATTCCCAACTTACTTGCCTTTGTAACCAAGTTCCCTTGATTTTGTGAATTACTTAAAAATGTCGCTCTTTCAATTTCATAAGATCGATTGAAATATCCAAATTCAAATTTTCCTTTTGGTACCATTCTAAATTCAAAATTAAATCGAGCTGGGCCAAGTCCTGCAGATAAACCAAAGGGAATAATTCCATACTCAACCGATTCTTTCTCTCCATTTATTGGATTTATTGTTTTGCCTAGTAATGTTGCATATTGAGCATAAATATCTAAGGTAATTGGACCATCACGAAGAATATTTCGACCTACATCTAATGCAAAAGAATTAATATCTTCAGATTCTTCATTCACATTAAGAGGATCAGGCTTTGTTTGAATATCATGATCAAGAATAATAACTTCATCTGATGTCCATCCTGGAATTCGACTATCAATCGTGTCCGTAATTCCATCACCATCAATATCCCATTCAAATTCATCACTATCTGCCAATCCATCACCATCAGTATCAAGCCAAAATATTTTATCATTGGGGAAATCATCTACAAGATCAGGACGACCATCACCATCAGAATCACGTAATCCAAGGTATTGATTTCGGTCTCCTGCCCAAGAAATGCCTCCTGTAAAACCATTCGCAATTGGTGCAGAAACTCTAAATCCACTTACACCTAAATTCTCTTTAAAATCGTTTGTGAATCCATACACTTTGACGCCCATGGTTCTAGCCACAAATTCCATCCCAACTTTTCTAACTTGTGGATAAAGTAATGTATTAGTGTATTGACTAATTAAAATTCCATATCCCATTGTTACATTATCCAACGCGCCAATTTTAAAATAATTACCACCCCAACGATTCCCATATTTTATATAATAAATTTTATCAATCAATGTGTTTTTAACTTTTTCACCTGTGGAAAAATCCCATTCGTCTTTATGAATATTTCCATCTTGGTCAATATAAAATACAAGGTCTAATGCAATTGAGAGTTTTCCGAAGGGCAAAATAGGTCGCAAAGCTATTTGATTCCAAATTTTTCCATCAATAGTAACGGCACCAAATGCACCTTGCATTGACATGTCTGATTGTGCCGGTAAATTTTGGACAACCAAAATGATAAAAATTAATATGGATTTAAAACGCATTATTTAGGAGATATTAGTCAGGAAAATTACCCTATGGTATCTCAGTGAACAATGAGTAATTCAAGATGAGTTTAAGTGTTATAAATCATGGATCTAATACAGGATATATTTAATCAATCGATTAAAAAAACAAAAAGCCTACTCATTGAGTATAGTCAATGAGTAAGCTTTTTAGACGTTTAATAAACTTACTTCAACAATGTGATTTTAATATTCTTCTTATAATCTCCAGCATGTAAAGTAATTAAATACATGCCAGCACTAACAGATTTACCATAATTATTGGTAGCATTCCATTTTAGAGTTTTAGTTCCTGCGCCCTGTGTTTGATTCACCAATGTTTTTACTTTTTTTCCAAGCATATCATAAATGGTAATATTTACAAATGTCTGTTCTGGTAATTCATAACGTAATGTCGTCATCGGGTTAAACGGATTTGGAAAATTCTGATGTAATGCAAAAGCATCAGGAATATAACCACCTTCGTCTATACCGACGGATCCAGATAAATCCATCGTAACAACAATTGTGTCTACACCAGCTGTATGTGTCACAAGCATATTTGCGGTATAAATATCACCGGGTAAACCACTTGAATTAAATGTAGTAATTATAGTTTCTGAAGCATTTGCTTCTATAAAGCCAAAAAAAGGATTGACTGAAACCCATGCTGATGTCGTTTCTATTAGAATATTATCAATAGCCCAACCATACGCCCAAGCTCCACTATCATCTGAATGAAATCGTAAATAAATTGATTGTCCAACATAAATGGACAAATCAATTTCAACATCAGACCAATTAGCCCCATTTGGCGCCGAAAATATTGAATTCCAATCTGTTCCATTTACTGAAACTTCAACTGAGCCATGATGGGTTATATTAAATTGTTCAGGAGGAAGATAAGATGAAAATTTCAACGTTGCAGATCCAGCATTTGATAAATTCAATAATGGCATAATTAAATAGTCTGCACTACCATCACTTCCCTGTCCATTTGCATCATCATTTACAAACGCATAATTACCACCACCATTGTCTGGCGGATTAAAATAACTTCCACTTGTAGTACCAAACTGCCAACCTACGGTATTTGTAGATAAAGTCCATTCAGCAGGAATATTTTCACCATCAAAAGTTTCAGATAGATTTGTATCTGTTAATAAATTGAAAAACTCAAGTCCAATTTGATAATTCAAAACAGATCCTTCTTCTCCTATATTGGAAATAGTAAATGATTCTTCACTCGTCGTGTCAGAGCTCATACTAATAGAAATAGCATCTGTGCTAAAAGATGCAACCGGAATTTTTTGAAAACCATCACTTGTGAACAACCCTCGTCCATGTGTTGCGGCAGCGACTAGATTATCAGCACGAATTTGAAACATATCAGTTCTTACATTAGCTAAGCCCGTGTTTGATGGCAACCAACTTGGTGCAGAAGAATTAAAATCAATGCTATTCCAAACTCCCAGTTCTGTCGCTAAAAGGACTTCATTCCGATTCGTTGGGTTATACACAGCCCACCGAATAGGCATATCGGGAAGATTACCTTCTTTTTGCGCCCATGTAGATCCACCATCTAATGTTTCCCAAACGGAAGAAACGCCATAATTAGAAAAAGTAACTAAAAGTTGGTCTTCTGATTCTCCTATTTCTATACAGGAAACGTAACCATTTGGAAAACCTGAACCTGTAATATCTAAAATAGTTGGTTCAGAATCTGTTGCATTTGTCATTTTAAATACACGACCTGCTCCCGTACCTACAAATAGAGTATGATCTGTAAACTCAGAGACTCTAAGATGAGATGCAATATCTCCTAGATCATCCATCGTAATGGTTATTTCGGATATATCACTTCCATCCTGAGGAATAGTGACAGCCCAAATTGATGTATTATCATAAGCAGTATACAATATATTTGCATCACTATCGTAATCAGTTGGGTTAATAAAACGACCACTTTGCCCGGATGTTATTCCCCAAAATTCATTTCCACCATCCGTACTTAAATAATAGGCATTATACACATACGATGTGATTTGATAATTCGGATTTATTTGGTCAATAAAGCAAAATGCACCATCACCTCCAGTTACTTCATTAGTGGCTACAATGCCACTTGCATCTACAAATTGTTGAGTACCATTATCCTGAGCTCCAGCTAAAAAATAACTAGTTTCATCAGTTGGATGCATGGCAACTGAATAAAATTGAGTCACATTATATCCATTATTTCTATGACTAAAAGTACTACCACCATCTTCTGTCACATGAATACCACCATCATTTCCAAAAACAACATACTCAGAATCACCTGGGCGAAAAGCCATAGCATGCTGATCAGCATGAACTTCAGGTAAATCAAATCCACCATACCAATGAGATACCATATTCCATATAGAACCACCATCGGTTGTCTTATGTAAATCAATACCACCGACATAAACAGTTTGGGCGTCCGATGGATGGACAATTGCAATCAAATCATACCAAGATTGTCCTCGTGTAAAATGATTCTCATCTTCATTTAAAGGCATCGTTACATTTGTCCATGAAGAGCCACCGTCATCAGAACGGACAAAACCCAACATATCACTAGAACCAGATCCACCAGCACAAAGAGCATATACAATATTCGCATCAGAAGGTGCACATGCGATTTCAATACGTTCAAAATCACTAGGAAATCCATTTGATTCTGAATTTAATTGAGACCAAGTTTCGCCATTATTAACACTTTTAAAAAGACCATCCGTTGAAAAAATCCCTAAAGATGCATAAAGTGCGCCATCAGCAGCTATTTCAATATCTGCACCTTTTGGATAATCTGTACTTCCGGTTAATACTTGAGCCCAACTATTTCCTCCATCAGATGATTTATAAATTCCACCATTTCCACCCCACCAATACCCAGGGCGAGTGGCTGCAAATATATTTCCATTTTCATCTACAACAATTTTTTGTATAAAATCAAAAGTATCATCACCCATGGTGCTTGATAGTTGAGTCCAAGAATTTCCACCATCTTCAGTTTTGAATATTCCGTTTCCTTGAACTGCGCCACCATTTCCCCAGCCTTCGCCAGTACCCACATAAAATACTAGTGTGTTAGATGGGTCATAAGCCATAGTTGATATAGCTATATTTTCCCAAAAACCATCTACAGCTATCCAAGTTGGATTACTTACTGTAATATCGTCCGTAAACCATAATCCACCAGAAACAGATCCTGCCCAAAATTTCTTATTTTCAAAATCATTAGGGTCAAACATCATTGCTCGTGAACGACCCGCCACATTACTGGGGCCATGTTCCGTCCAACTTGCATCTCTATTTACTGGCATTGACGCTCTAAGTTCTTCTGCATATTGATAAGCTTCAAATAAACGTTCTTTTGGAACGGTTTTGATCGCAGGGTCCATTGTCATTAAAAAATCCTGTTCCCAAGCCAAATCGGGTCTGTCTTTTTTAACAAGTTTCTTTTTCCATTGTTTTGGCGTTAAATGCTCCCGTTGATTAAAGGGATGATTGGCTAAATATTCTTCGAACTCTACGCGCGAATCAGTTGAATTATAACTCATTTGAAGCGTAGCAACGCTCACAAATAAGATTACGATAAGTCCACTTAACATTTTGATATTTTTCATGGTTATTCTCCTTATTATTTGTTTAGTCTAAAACAGTTCCCGCCTTATAAAACGGTGGTTTTACTACGATTGCTGTTTTCATTTTCCCTCGAATATCTATCAACAATTCTGTTCCTACTTTATTATATGGAATGTTTATATATGCGATTCCAATTCCTTTTTGGAGTGTTGGGCTCATGGTTCCACTGGTGATTTCTCCAATGATTTCACCGTCCAGCATAACTGGACACCCATTTCGCGGAATAGCACGTTCTGTCATGGATATAGCAACTAATTTTCGTTTGATAGATTCCTTTGCTTTTAATAATGATTTTTTTCCTATAAAATTATCTTTATTTAATTTTGTAATCCAAGCCAATCCGGCTTCAAATGGATTTGTTCTTTTATTGATATCATTGCCATATAAACAATACTTCATTTCCATTCTCAATGTATCTCTACATCCTAATCCACAAGCAATTATTTTTTTGTCGCTTCCGATATCCATGAGTGCATCCCACAATTCAAGAATATTTTCTATCTTGGCATATAGTTCAAAACCCATTTCTCCCGTGTAACCTGTTCTAGAAATCAACGCTTCTTTCCCTAAGACTTTTCCATCTTCAAAATTGTAGAATTGGAGATTATTTAAATTTGAATCTGTAAGTTTTTGGAGGATAGCTCGAGACTGGGGACCTTGGAGTGCTAATAATCCGATTTGTTCACTAACATCTTTTATTTGAACATTTCCTTCTATATGAGAGTTCAACCAATCCAAGTCTTTTTTTAAATTGGACGCATTTACGACCAACATAAAATGATTTTCTTTTTTATAAATCAATAAATCGTCAACAATGCCACCATCGTCATAACACATGACTGAATATTGTGCCTGACCATACGATAACATTGAAATATCATTTACTGTCATTTTTTGAAGAAATTTTTCAGCATCGGCCCCTGAAATAATAAACTCACCCATATGGCTCACATCGAATAAACCAGCATCGGTTCTTACTGCATGATGTTCAAGATTAATCCCTGAATAATGAGTCGGTAATAAATATCCACCAAAATTCACAATATGCCCACCTAATTGCATATGTCGATTGTATATAGGTGTTTTTTTTTCAATCATATTTGTTATTCAAATTAAGTTGTTTGTTTTTTTCTCACTAAGATATGAGTTGTTGAAGAGCTTTTTTGATTACTGTTTCCAATTCACCCTTCAATTCCCCTTTTTTATCCAATGCTTCACAGGCTCTTTTAGCATGATTAACCTTATATCCAAGTGAAGTGAGCGCATTAACTACATCTTTGAATAAAGAAGATTCTGCCCCAGACTCTTCATCAAACCCCAACGAATCATCATTTGTTTTAATAAATTTTTCTTTTAATTCTACAATAATTCGTTTTGCAGTTTTTGCACCAACACCCGAGACAGAAGTTAACGCTGCAATATCTCCTGCAATCACACGATCCTTTAATCTGCTTGGGTCAATCCCAGATAAAATTGTTAAACCAAGTTTTGGTCCAATTCCACTAATAGAAACTAATAAATGAAATGCGTTCCGTTCCTTCTCATTGGCGAATCCATACAGGTTTAATATATCTTCACGTACATGAAGATAAGTTAATACATGCGCTTCTTTCCCTTTGGATGGAAGAGAATCTAAACCGTTAATGGACATGGTTAACTTATAGCCAACACCATTCACAAATAAGACTGCGTAATTAAGCGTTTTTTGTTCTACTATACCTTTCAGTTGATCAATCATAAGAATTTTGCCTGGTTTATGTAACAGAGCCCAACCGCCATCGCATCGGATATATCAAGTGGTTTTGGTGGTTCTTTAAGTTTTAATATTTGGGTTACCATGTAGGAAACTTGCTCCTTAGAAGCTGCCCCATTCCCGCAAACAGACATTTTTACTTTTCTTGGAGCGAATTCATAAATAGGAATATCTGCTTGGGCAGCTGCAATAATTAAAGATCCCCTTGCCTGTCCTAAGGTCATAGCAGATTTAACATTTTTACTATAAAAAGCATCTTCAATTGCCATTACATCGGGTAAAAACTGATCTAAAATCTTATTCATTTCTTCAAATAAATAATTGAGACGTTTGGGTAAACTATCTTTAGCCTTTGGTTTAATAGTTCCATAAGCAGATAAATGCGTTTGATTCCGCTTTGTATCTAAAATACTAAAACCTGTAATACCTAATCCGGGATCAACTCCTAGGATACGCATATATCAATCTTGCAACAATGTTTCTTCATCTACATCAAAATTGGAATATAACTTATTAATATCATCATTATCTTCTAAAGAATCCAAAAGCATGAGCGCAGACTGAGCTTCTTTCCCTTCAAGTATCTGGAATGTTTTCGGAACCAATTCAATTTCTGCTGATCGAATTTCATACCCAGATTTTTCAAGGGAATCTCTCACTGTCATTAAAATAGCAGGTTCAGTTATAATGGTATAGAATCCATCTTCGGCTTCAAAATCTTCTGCTCCAGCTTCTAATGCCGCTTCAAACACAATTTCTTCTGCACCTGATTGACTATCTAATATAATTTGACCTTTTTTATCAAATATCCATGCAACACTTCCAGTTTCACCCAAATTTCCACCATATTTAGAAAGTAAATGTCGAACTTCTGCTACTGTACGATTCTTATTATCTGTAATGATGTCCATAATAATTGCAACTCCACCCGGCCCATATCCTTCGTAAGTCATTTCTTCGTAGGCAACACCTTCTAATTCACCTGTCCCTTTTTTAATGGCCCTTGTAATATTATCAATTGGTAAATTATTAGATTTCCCGTTGGAGACCGCTTTTCTTAATCTTGGATTAGCGTCAAGATCACCACCACCTAGCCGAGCTGCAACTGTAATCTCTTTTATTATTTTTGTAAATATTTTTCCGCGCTTGGCGTCTTGAGCGCCCTTTCGATGTTTTATATTTGCCCACTTACTATGTCCTGCCATGATTTCCCTTTTTATGTTGAACTGAAAATACAGAAGTTGCTAAATGACACCAAAGGAGATAAAATATAAATTTGAATTAGATTATTCGATCAAAAAATCTAATTGTTCGATTCGGCTACGAACAATCCAAACATTTTTATACCCTTTTCGTTTTAAATTTACTTTTTGGGTTTCAGCATCTTTTTTGGTGACAAAATTTCCATAATGAAGTTTATACAAAGGTGCATCAAAAACTAAATAAAGTGAATCGTTTAAAACTTTTTCAAATTTTTTAAATTTACGATTAGCTTCTTCGACGGCTGATGTTTCATAAACTTGTAATCGAAAGCCATCAATAGATTTAACACGAGCACTTTTCAATGAATCCAACAACCCTAGCTGAGATGTGCCAAATATTTTATCCAAAATTTTCGGAGTTTTTGGTACTGGATCAAGAACTGTGTTCATATCAAACCAAAACATGGAATCCTGTGCAAGGAGTTGCCCCGTAAATATTATGATAAATATAAAAGTTTTCATTTCAATGTCCTGATAGATTCAGATGGAATCCACCCCCTTTTTCCGTCAATGAGAATAATCTCCACCCAATTCTTTTGAGACTGATTAATATCAGCATTACTACCTTCATTAATACGGAATAGAACTGTATTTTCGCCATAGAACGGTCCTGAATATGCATCCACACCATTAGCAATAACAACTCCAGAATGAGTTCTTTTCTCTTGAAAATATTTATCGGTTGCAACAACATGGATTCCGATGGTTAAGACAATAAGTCCACTTAAAACAGTTTGGCTCATATTTCCACGAATCCAACCAAACTGAAGCCCAAAAAACCAAAATGCTTGTAACAATAAAACTAAACTTCCTAAAATAACCCATTCTTCCAAAATGAATCTATTTTTTAATTCGCGGTATTTCTTCAATAAAATAAATGCATCCGGCATATCAATTCGATCTATTTTTCGCGCTTTTGCAACAGAAAGGTTATGATGAAAATCCGATTCCCTTGGTGACATTTTAATGGCATTAGAATAGGCCCAGATTGATTGTCCGATATAATGTAGCCTATAATATGCATTACCTAGATTATAATAAAGATTTGGATTTTCAAATCCCAGTTCTAAAATGGATTCATAGATTTGAACTGCATCTTCATAATTTTCATTAATCATCGCATTATTCCCTTGAGAAAATAATTCATCAGAAATATCGGCTAAACCTATTGAAATGAACAAAAATAATATTATAAAGTTTTTCAAGATATTTCTCGATCAATCTGTTTGATTATTGATGCCATTTCGTTCAGAATATTGGCTTCACGCTCAACGCCTCCTGGTGCATATTTTCCTGCATCGCAAGCTTTTAATAAATCTAAAACATTTACCATTGAATCTTTTGAAATTCGATTATTAAGATGGCTCTCAACACTTGCAGGATCCAAATTATGTGTCGGCAACGTCAGTTTATTTTTCATATAAATATAAAATGCACGACTTGCAATTTCAAATAGATCGTCTTCACTCTTTTTCAACTCTCTTAATCCAGTTTTAAGGGCGCCCCTAATTTGTCTTCCTTCAGATGTTGATAATCGATGACCTGTGATTTTTGTAATAAAAAATGGTGATACAAAAATTAACATTGAACCTAAATATATGAAAATGGCGACTTTTGATTTCTCTTTATTATTTCCAACAAACTCCACAGATTTAGTATGTATAAAACGAATATCCTCTCCTAATAATTCCACTTCCCTTTTTGTAAGACCTGATGCGTGAGTTAAATCTGAATCCCCAGGTAATATTGGAATTTCAATAGGATTTGTTTGAGTACGTTGCCATTGTCGAGATTTCGGATCAAAATAAGACATTTGAACTCTTGGGATGGTTAGGTTTCCTGCTCTTCTTGGAATTAATATATATTCCCAAGTTTGAGTGCCAGTCAAATCATCTCGAAAGGTATCTTTTTCAAAGTTATCCGTAGGTGGAAATGCTTCCAATGCATCGGGGAATTTTATTTCAGGAATAGAAAAGAGTCCGAGATTTCCAGTCCCTACCATAGAAATAGTAAAAGTGAATCCTTCATTTACTTTTGCCGTATCTCTATCAGTTTTAGCTGATATTGTAAATGAACCAACAGCACCACTAAAATCAAATGGTTTAGGATCCGGGAAAGGTATAATATTTATTTTAATTTTTTCAGTATTTAAAACTTTGGTTTTTGTTTGAGTCAAAAATGAATCAAAAAACGGATCAAAGAATGGATCTCTTCTTCTATTTTTTTTCTTCATTTCAATTTGTGCTTTAACCTTTAATTGTGGAATAATATGTTGAGTAGATGGAATAGGGAATAATGCCTTTTGTCCTAGGTTTGCTACTTGATATTTTACACCTTGAAGTGTCACATTACGATATTGCACTCGCTGAGGCGTATAAAGGTCTTCTACCCAAAACCCCGAAAATTCAGGAACTTGAAATGGTTCAATCGACATGTTTACATTTTTGTATAATTTAAAAGAAACTGTAATCTGCTCTCCAAGATATGCCTTTTCCTTATCCACTTCTGCAACAATAAACACAGAATTATCGGTTGATTCAGAATTTTTTTTAACATGGACTTGAATAGGCTTTCCGCGGAATGTTTTCCCATCCACAGTTCCATATATACCGGGAATAGAAAGAGCACCATTCATCTTGGGCGAGATAGTCCATGTTAAAGTTTTGGTACTTGTCATACTTCCATTAATCCATTGGATATTTGTCTGCTGGCCTGGACCACTTAAAATTTCAAAATCTTTTTTTATCTGACTCATATCCACTTGCGCAAAATCTTTACTGCCACTCACTTCTATTGATAAGGTAATTAATTCCCCTTCTTCCAATCTATTCCTGTCCACAGAAATTTGTACTGTTTGAGAAAGGGAAATTGATAAAATTAAAGTAAGTCCAAAGAGTCTCATTACCAATCCTTCTCAAGTTTTCGGGATTTAGCTTTTGAAATCTGTCGCTTTTGATTAATTTTTTCTTTGTCTTTCAAAGCATTCAATATGGCTTCAGCCTGCATTTCTTTGTCACTTTTTTGCTCTTGAGATTCTTTTGGCTCTGCTTGGTTTTGTTCTTCATCCTGATCTTCATTCTGCCCTTGTTGATCTTCTTTGTTTTGCTTTTGCTCGTCTTCTTTATTTCCTTCTTGTTCCTGATCTTTTTGAGTTTGCTTATCCTGATTTTCTGAGTCTTGATCTTGGTTTTCGCTCTCCTGCTTTTTTGAATCTTGATCTTGGTTTTCACTCTCCTGATTTTCTGAGTCTTGATCTTGATTCTTTTCGTCCTTATTCTCCTGATCTGAATCTTGTTTTTCCTGTTCTTGCTGCTGCAGCATCTGTTTTACCATTTCATAATTCACTTTTGCATCTTCATCTGATGGATCCAACTCAATAGCTTTACGATAAAAAGATAGACTTTCTTCCATTTTCTCTTGGTCACGAAACATATTCCCCAGATTATACATCGCTTTTGATGCTATAGATTTATTATCTGAATTCATAGCCTTATTCAATGAACGTGCAGCCGTTTCCATATCATCTTGCTTATAAGATGTTACACCTAATCCAAATAGAGCGGCATCATCTTTTTTCCTATTTTTAAGTATATTTTCATAATAAATACGTGCATCGTCAAAGTTGCCTTCATCATAGGCTTTCTTCCCTTTATCTTGTCCTTGAAGCGTTCCTATAAATAAAATAAGGGAAATAAATTTTATCATGTTTTTTTTCTCGGACGAGTTGGTATTACAAATCCCCAAACTAAAAAGCCAAATGCCAGCAAAGCAAATGATTGATATCGATCTTCATATTCAGAAAATTCGTGAGTAGAAATAGTTTTCTTTTCCATATTCTGAATAGCCAATGCTATATCTTCATGTGTATCTCGATTATTATCAAACCAAAAAAAAGATCCATTCCCTGCCGATGCAATATCTCGTAAAATACCTTCATTCATTGTTGATGTAATCAATTTTCCAGATCGGTCTCTTTTGTACTCAGCTGTTTTAATATTATTTCCTTTTATAGGAATTAAGCTTCCCATTTCGGATCCAACACCCACAGTATTTATCATGAGACCTACTTTTGCCGCCTGTTCTGCCAACTCTATAGCTTGACCTTCATGGTCTTCACCATCTGTTACCATTAGCATGACCTTAAATTTGTCATTCTCTTCCGTATATGCAGACATAGCTGTATTCATTGCAGAACTCAAGGAAGTTCCTTGTGTTGGAATCATATCAGTATCAATTTCATTCAAAAAAAGTTGTGCTGCTTCATAATCGGTCGTAAGTGGTAAATATAAATGGCTAGATCCTGCAAATACAATTATTGCAACTCGATCACCTTTTAATTTTCGAATGAGACGACCCAATTCAAATTTTGCTTTTGCTAATCGCGATGGCGTTACATCTTCAGCATCCATACTGGTGGATGTATCTAAGGCAATTACTAAATCTACCCCTCTTCGCTCGATGGGTTTAACTCGGGTCCCAATCTGTGGCCCTGATGCAGAAAAAGCTAATAATGCTAATCCTATTAAAATGATGCGGTTTCGCCACTGAATTCTATTTTTATCCAAGTTTATGCCCATGATCGATTTCACTTTCTCTGATGCGAGCGGGAAGATTGAATCGCTTTTTATATCCTTAAAATACCAAAAAGCCCAAAGAAAAAGTTGAAGGCCTAAAAATATTAATACCCAACTGAATCGAAATGACATTAGGTTTTACTCCTGAAGATAGATCTGCGTGTGGTTTCCATCCCAAGACCGAATAAAAATGCTGGAATAAGGAACCAACCATACATTTCTTTATATTGCGTGAATTCTCTCACTTCAATTTCTGTCTTTTCTAATTGATCAATTTCTTCATAAATAGAAACTAAAGCTTCCACATTTGTTGCTCTGAAAAATTTACCGCCTGTCACCTTTGCGATATGGATTAATGTTTCCTCGTCTATTTCATTTCGAATTAATCCACGACCAGGAATACGCGTGTAAGATTGATTTGTACCAGCACCAATTGTATAAATTTTAATATTATATTCAGCAGCTAATTCTGCTGCTGTTTTAGGATCAATTTCTCCAGCATTATTACTTCCATCCGATAATAAAATCATAACTCTATTTTCTACATCGCTATTTCGAAGACGATTTGTACCATTCGCAATCGCCATTCCAATGGCAGTTCCATCATGTTCTTTTGATGCAATTGAGATTTCATTTATGAGAGATTGTAATACATCTTTATCTACTGTGAGTGGGCATTGAATAAAAGATTCTCCCGCAAAAACAAGAATTCCAATTCTATCTTCTTTTCTTCCATCTATAAATTCGCTAGCTGTCTTTTTAACTGCTTCCAATCTATTCGGTGGAAAATCATCCGCTAACATACTAGAACTAATATCTAGTACTAAAAGCATATCTATGACATTAATAGATGTTTCCTGAAGATTATCAATTAATCTCGGTCGAGCAATACCAATAATTGTTAAAAGAAGAATAAACAAATAGATTGATTGGATGAGTCTGTGCTTTCGTATTCCAATTATTTTAAATTCTTCTGACATGAATGTAGAAGATGAAATTCTGAGTGTGCCTTCTTTTGTCTTTCCGGACGTACGATACCAAACAATCAATATAGGAATGATCGCAAATAAAAGTAGATACAAAGGATGTTGAAAATCCATTTCTTATAATTGTTTGGCTTAATCCCGATTCATAATAGATACCCGAACGAACAAATCGGTGAAATGTTTCTCAATAATTTATGAGTAGAAATTCTGGAATCTCTACCAAAACTAATTTACCCTTGATCGTCCTTTTTCTCGATAGGTGATTCAGCACTCTCTTTGGCATCCATGATTTCTTTTTTGCTAGATTCAACAGCATCCTTGAATTCATTGATTCCTTTGCCAAGCCCACGGGCTAGTTCGGGTAAACGTTTTGCACCGAAGAGTAATAAAATCACCAAGAAGATGAGGATTAGTTCGCCTGTTCCTAAATTAAACATACGTTAGTTTACATCAACATTTATCATGTTGCCTCCAAAAAAATTAACGAAAATACCTTAAAATATAATAGGCGAATGTTAGCCCAATTATACTCGTAAAATTAAATGTCATAGTTAATCCTAATTTCAAAGTAATAATATTCAAATCCAAAATAAGAACACCCATTTCATTACCCGAAAATCCACCCAGATCAAAGGTTAAGCTAGTTAAGAAAAAGTCCTTCACAACGCCCTCAGGTAATATCCACCCCATCAAGTTTCCTAATACACCCCCAATGGCGGCACCCACAAAAAGGCCAAGTATGATTAATGATAAATTTCTTTTACTCATAGGTTAGATATCAAATTCTGATGGTAATTCATGTTTGTGTGGATTCACAAGCCAATGAACAATATTCCAACCTATATAAACTGCTACTAAAGGCATTAATACATAGCCTTGCCAAATTGCAAGGCTAATCATTGAAATAATGAAACCAATTAAAAGAGTTGTATTCGCTCTCCCAGACTTAAATGATAATAAAGGAAATTTCGCAAAATGTATTGGACTGACCATGAGGACACCAAGAGCTGCAACTAACATGAGAGCTGTGCGTGGATCACCAAAATCTCCGTCTATTTGATGATTGAAAAATAAATATGAGAACAAAGTAATTGTTGCTATAGGAGTTGTTAACCCTATGGTATAGGATTTTGGTTTTCCGGGTTCTTCGTCCAAATTGAATTTAGCCAATCGAATCGTGCCAAACATCAGTGGGATAAAGCTAATAAACCCACCCAGTAATGGTGGTAATCCTTCAACATAAAGCGAATATACTAAAACGGATGGAACGACACAAAAAGATACTGTATCAGCCATTGAATCAAACTCAACTCCAAATCGAGATGAAATACCCAGCATTCGTGCAATTTTACCATCAAAAACATCAAACACACCCGCAATAATGATAAAAACACCAGCCTTTATTGGATGTCCATTTAAAATAAGCCCTATTGATATAAACCCCAGAAACATATTAAGCAAAGTCAATATATTGGGAATAAAATTCCGTGGAGGCTGTCTTTTCTTTTTGGATTTAAATTTCATTCAAATGTGCCTATGATTGTTTCATTCCCAATCACTTTCTGCCCTAATTCTACGGATAATTTAACATGTTTGGGAAGAATCAAATCAGTTCTTGATCCAAATCGAATAAAACCAAGCCTACCTCCCTGCAACATCTTTTCAGCTGGTTTGGCATAGCATAAGATTCTTCGAGCAATTAATCCAGCAATTTGTTTTACTTTAACAGTTCCAATAGTAGACTTAATCGTTATTTCTGTTTGTTCATTTTCATCTGATGCTTTATGATCAAACGCAGCTAAAAACTTTCCTGTTTTATAATTTACAGTCATAAATGTACCTTCAATAGGCATTCGATTGATATGAACATTAAATACATTTAAAAATATTGATACCAACTGAGCATCTCCTACATCTTCATCAATTATGTCAGTGATTTTCACTATTTTTCCATCTGCAGGAGAAATTATCAAGTTATCACCCTCAGGTATTTTCCTAATTGGATCTCGAAAAAAATTAAAACAAAATACCAATACCCCAAATATAACCCATGGAATAATCATTGAGAATTCTATTCTAACAAATAGCCAAATCATCAATGCCGTAATTAATGCGAGAGGTAAAACTATAATTCGTCCTTCTTGAGCAAGTCTCATTTGTATGGATTCTCTTTATATTTCCCTAACTTCATTTTAATTTTTTTATAATCCCCATCTCTAAAAATTTTCAATATGATTTTATCGCCGGAACGAAGATCATTATCTAAAATAACTGATCTAATATCATTTGGCAAATTTACAGGTTCACCATTTGCCGTAAGAATCACATCTCCTGGAAGTAATCCTGATCGTTCAGCTGCTCCCCCTCCTATAACTTCTACAATAATGACACCTTTTGCAAATGGGATATTTAAATACCTAGAAATACTTTGAGTTACAGATTGAACCATTAAGCCTGTAGAATATCCTCTATCAACATGTCCAGTTGTTCTTAATTCTTTCGCAACTCGTTTTGCTGATTTTATTGGGATAGCAAAACCAATTCCTACAGACCCTTGAGCATTATCTGAACCTGTATAGATAAATGTATTTATTCCAATGACTTCTCCTAAAGCATTTACAAGGGGGCCTCCAGAATTTCCATGGTTAATTGCAGCATCAGTTTGAATCATATCTTGAAATACTTTCCCATTTTTAAGACGACCAAAATCCATATTGGTTGCTGATATAATTCCAACACTTGCTGATGGTTTATTACTGATTGAAAAGAGTTGGAAGGGATTTCCTAATGCAATTACCCACTCACCTATTAGTAAATCATCGGAGCTGCCTAATTCAGCATATGGGAAATTAGATCCTTCTAATTTTAAAAGAGCAAGATCAGACGTTATATCAGCACCGATAATTTCTGCTTCATATTCTGATCCACCTGACAAGGTTACGGAAATTTTATCGGCATTTTCAATAACATGATAATTAGTCATAACAAATCCATCCGGACTTATTACAACTCCGCTTCCTGAACTTTTCATTGGATAAATATTTCGAGGATACATAAATCCAAAAAAGGGATCGAAAGATACAGATGACACATGTTGCTCCACATTTATACTCGCGACAGAAGGACCCACTTTTTTAATAGCACGTGTGATCGCGGTTTCCCTTGAAGATGAAATTCCATCGCCATAAAGGAGAGTAAAAATATATAATATTGAAAATAGCTTATTCATATTCAACTTTTTCAAGAATTAATCCTTGAGCTGGTGCTTTAAAGATACGAACATCTTTTTGTGGATTCCTCAATAAAGATAAAAATTCGTCTTTTGAAAATCGCTCATTATTGACCGCAACCATTGACCCAACCAAATATCGAACCATGTGGTGTAAAAAACGATTTCCTACTATCCTAAATATTACCATCTTTCCTTCTGACTTCCATTCGGATTTATATATCAAACATCGTGTATTTTTCATATCTTCACGAAACTTGCTGAAGGAAAGAAAATCATGATCACCCACAATTTGAGAAGCCAATTCATTGAGACAATCAAGATTCAAATTTGAACCGATCCAAGCCTGATTATGATATAATATTGATTCTCCAACATAACATTGATATTTGTAATACCGTTTCTTAGCATCAAATCTTGCCTGAAAATCATCATGAATTTTTTCTATATCCATAATTCGACAGTCTTTATCGATATTTCCATTTAGTGCATTTTTCAATTCTTTGATATTTAATCGAGTTTCTAAATCGACATGGGCAACTTGAGCACGTGCATGTACACCAGTATCTGTGCGTCCTGCGCCATGTAACGTAATTCTATTTGAAGATTGGGAAATGATTTGAATACCTTTTTCAATTTCTCCTTGTACTGTTCGCTCATTCTTTTGGAGTTGCCACCCAAAAAAGGATGATCCATCGTATTGAATTGTTAATTTATATCTTCCCAATCGAATGAATTCCTATTAGAGTTAAAGGGAAAATGAATAGACATATAAAATCTAATCCAGAAAATTGAATATATGGATAAACGCTTCTTGGAATTGATTTTCCATATCCACGTAATTCCATCATACGAGTTATTGATTCAGCTTTTTTTAAATTTAATATTATAAAATCAGGAATAAAATGAGCCACTTGAATCGCTTTTGCTTTTAAGGTATTCGGTGGTAGGACAGATAAGGATTTTTGAGATTTTTCCAATTGCATCCAATCTTCTTGAAAACTTGGAAAAAATCTGATTGTCATATCAAAAAATAAAAGGATATCTTCGACCCACCGCCACTGAAAACCCATGGCATACCAAATACTTCTTATCGCCAAAATAATATCATGCGTCTTAGATTGTATCGTGTATATCGTCATTACACTCACCATAATAATTAAACGGATTGTTGCCATTAATATATCTATAATAATTATTGGAATCGGACGATTTGAGACCAAAAAAGAAATAAAAAAAAATATTAACCCAGTTATAGGAAAATATCTCCAAAATGGGCGAGTAACCTTTTTCCATTCTGTCCAATGGTCTCGTTCTTGAAATAAGAGAAATATCGTTGCAATACAATGAAATATTAACAATCCAATATGTGTTGATAAAAGAGTTGAAATAGAAAATGCAAGGAAAAGCCCAAGTCGAGTGATTGGGTTAATTTCTAATAGTTTCATTGAAGAAAATTAATAATTAAAATTGATTTTCAGTGTTAATGCTGTTGAACCATCTGGAGAGATTAATGGAACCAATGACATTGATTCTATCTTTTCCAATCGAGTCAAATAAAGTGCATCAATGGCAGACAAAATATGATTCACTACAATTCCACCCATAATAAATTTCCCTGTCAAAGCAATTAAGTCGCTTTTTATTCGTTTATTTTCAAACGAAGATTGATTTTTATTTGAATCCCAACTCCAATTATCAATATCGCTGTAAAGACTTTCAAAATCACGAAATCGAAGATGTTCATCATTATGGTTTGTCATCGATGAATAATTTCCGATATCGACCCAATATTGATGATCTTTCCCCCGAGAGTCTATCCCTGCATGTTCTACAGCAAAAGACTGGTACTGATTCGCTTGATGTCCTGATATTGTATATGCACTCACCCAAGCTGTTAACAATGAAATTTCGGTAAGCAAAAAAAGTCGAGCTCGTTTTGAATTATGCATTGATGATTCTCCCCAACCAGGTAAAATAGCCGATTTTACCATTGGATGAAGTTTGAAAGAGCCGCCGAATAGTATTCCGGATGATAGTAAAAGATTTATGATTATTTTCTTAAGCATGTAAGGGGTCCAAGTAGTAGGAAAATTACGAAACAGATTAAGGCAAAAACATCACCATATTGACTATAAAAACTTCCTGCTTCACCGATAGGAACTGAAACTGTAAAAACGGCCGTTTTACCCACAGGTTGCTCATTGATAGAAATACCATTCGCAAGTATAAGTCCTGAAATTCCCGTATTAGCCGATCGAATCACTGGCACACGATTCTCTATAGCGCGTATTTTCGCAATATCATAATGTTGGTATGGCCCTGCCGATTTTCCAAGCCAACCATCATTGGTCTGTATTGTAATCAAATTTGCACCATTTTGAATAAATTTTCTTACAATTTTCGGGATACTAGATTCATAGCAAATTAAATTGGAAAATTTAGTATTTTTCCATTTAAATACGGTGTACTCAGTACCATGACTAAAGTTCCCTTGTCCAAAATTCAAATTTTTCAATGACGGGAACTGACCAGATAAAGGTATATACTCAGCAAAAGGAACAAGGTGTAATTTATTATATAAAATATATTTATGATTCGGCGTTAAAAACATTGTGCTATTAAAATATTGCTTATCCCCATTTCCAGATATAACTCGATCAACAGTTCCCGTTAATACAGGAATTTTGGATGAATCTACTTTCGTTTGAATCATATTACGAACACGCCCGTCTAGGGTTAAATATGAAGGTAATGCTGTTTCTGGAAATATAATAAAGTCAGGATTGAGCTTAATAGCAATTGAATGAAGTGAATCCATATAAGCAATGGTTTCTTTTTTCTTACTAAAATCCCATTTCGCATTCGGATCAATATTCGGTTGAAGAATTGCAACGCTCATTTTTTCATTAGAATTATAGAATTCTTTTATTCTTGAATTTCCAACAAACCAAAGACCTACCAAGAATATTCCAACGATTATTCCTATTTTTTTATTTGAATTAAAGTTTAAATATAATATATAAAGTATGACATTGAGTGTGATAACCCATAACGTTACACCATAGCTTCCTGCGAATTCCATTAATTGGATTAATTGCAAATAATCCATTTGAGATAAAACTATATTTCCCCATGGAAATCCTAAAGGACCAAAGCTTCTAATCCATTCCATAGACACAATAAGAAATGGAAAAAGAGCGAGTCTCTTTCCAATAAATTTTATATTTCCAATTACCCATCCTGCAGCTGCCCAATAAATGCCAAGATAAAATACCGCTGCAATTAAAGATAAGAGCACAACTCCAAAACTTGCACCTGAATTAAATCCAATCCAATAAAATGCGATAAAGTTGTGGGTAATTCCAAACAAATACCCAAATCGAGCATTCTCTTTTGCATCATGAGTTACCCAAACATGAAGAAGGGGAATAAGGCCAAACCAAGCTAAAAAGCCTAGATGCCAAGGTTGATAGGCAATTCCTGTAATAAGTCCGCTTATAATGGCATATTGCCAAGCAGAGCGTCCACCTATAAAACTCATCGATTCCGTTTATCTATAAATTGCTGCAATAGGATAGCTGCAGCACGTTCGTCAATCATACCTTTGTTATGCCCAGTTTTAATATTTTGAAGAATCATGGACTTTTGGGCACTCACCGATGAAAGACGTTCATCTTCTAAATGAACAGGTAGGTTGAGTTGAGTAATTAAATCGGCAAATTTTCTTACTTTTTCTGTTTGAGTTGTATCTTGTCCTTTCATTCCAATAGGTAACCCCACTACAATTAATTCGACTTCATTCTCTTCTATTAAGCTCTGGAATTCTTGAATACATTTTTCTTCTCCTTTATTACGAATAGTTTTAAAGGGAGATGCTATTATTTTAAGTGGATCCGATAATGCCAAACCGATACGACTGTCACCATAGTCTACTCCTAGAAATCGTCCCATATATTTAGACTGGTTTCCGGAGATACTCTTTCAAAATTTTCCCTGGCTTAAATCGTGTTTTTTTATGGGGGGGGACAAAAATCTCTTCATTAGTTTTTGGATTTCGTGCTCGAGGTTTAGCTTTTGTGGGTTTGGATTCAAATACACCAAAATTCCTAATTTCAATTCGAGTATACGGACTCTCATCCATAAGAAAATCTCTCATAATTTCAAAAAAATCATCCACAAGTGTTTTAGAAGAATGGATACTCAATTCTCTTCGTTCTGCTATTTTCATAACAATATCTTTTTTTGTAAAAGTTTTTATTCCCATTATCTGCCTGCTCTTTCTACGTAATCTATATTTTTTAATTTTGTCATTTTTCTGATGAGCCGATTAAGCTGTCTATTGTTATTAACCTGAACAATAAAATGCGCAATCGAGACTGATTCTTTTACCGTGATATCCACACTGGCGATATTTACATTTTGCTTTGAAATACACTCAGACATATCTTTTAATGCGCCTTTATAATCTTGGCCAACAACCCTTAGACGAACATCAAAATTATCAGATGATTTCACATTCCATTCCACAGTAATTAATCGATCTGATTCATGACTCAATAAAGGGAGACTCTTACAAGCACTTTGGTGGACAGTTATACCACGTCCTCGTGTAATAAATCCAATTAATTCATCACCGGGTATTGGATTACAACATTTCCCGAAATTCACCATCAGATTGTCTATTCCATCTAATATTATTCCTTTTGATTTTGATCTTGCAAAATCAAAGAACTTCGAAGACTCTTCTTCTTCAGTACTTTTATGAATATCTTCTTCTTGTGGACGCAATTTAAGGAGCATGTCTCTAATAGTAATTACGCCAGAACCGATAGCTTTTAATAATGCATTTTTATCCGAATACCCAAATCGATGAAAATTGTCTCTAAATTCTTCAATATCTTTTAGCATCTTCATTCGACGAAGCGTTTTAGTTAACATCTCTTCTCCAAGCTTAACGCTCTCCTCGTCCTGTATTTTTTTCAAATAACGATTAATTTGGTTTCGAGCCTTGGATGTTACAATAAATTTTTGCCAACCATAACTAGGCATTTGTTTTTTACTGGTAATAATTTCAACCATATCCCCATTGGTCAATTTTGTATTTAATGGGACAACAGAATGATTTATTTTTGCTCCCATACAATGCATCCCAACTTGAGTATGAACTTGAAAAGCAAAATCTACAGGTGATGAACCGATAGGCAATTGAATCAAATCTCCTGCAGGAGTGAATACAAAAATTTCTTCTTTATAAAGGTCAATTTTTAATAAATCCATAAATTCTTTAGGGTCCGCAGACTCATTTTGAAGAATTTCCAATAATTCACGAAGCCACTTTACATTTTTATCAACATCTGATGATTTATTTCCTTTATATACCCAGTGTTTAGCAACACCAATTTCTGCGGTTTCATCCATTTCAGTTGTACGAATTTGGATCTCTATTTTTTTCCCTTTAGGATCTACAACAGTTGTGTGAACCGACTGGTACCCATTTGATTTTGGGTTTGCAATAAAATCTTTAAAACGACCCTGAATTGGATTGTAAAGACTATGAACTATACCCAATGCTAAATAACACTGTTCGATTTTATCTACAATTATTCGGATTGCATATAAATCATATATTTCTTCAAATGTTGTATCGCGTTTAATCATTTTCCCATGAATTGATGCATAGGATTTTGATCGGCCAAATACTTTAGGTGAAATGTTATAATTTTTCAATTCTTTATCTACGGGGCCAATGAATCCGTTTATAAATATATCTCTTTGTTTTTTGGATGATTTTATTTTAGAACTCAAATCTTTATATGCCTTAGGATTTAAAATACTAAATACAATGTCTTCTAATTGTGCTTTTACTGAAAACATTCCTAATCGATGGGCCAAAGGAACATAAACATCTCTCGTTTCAACAGCAATTCGATGCTGCTTTATTTTCGGCATATACTTAATAGTTTCCATATTATGAAGTCGATCTGCAAACTTAATAATAACTACACGTAGGTCTTTGGCAACAGACAGGAGCATTTTCATGAAATTCCCTGCCTGTTTTTCCTTTCGAGATGAAAACTGTATACCCCCGAGTTTAGTAACACCATCGACTAGATTTGCAAGGTCATCTCCAAATTCATTGCGTAGCATATCAACAGTTACATCTGTATCTTCAACCGTATCATGCAACAAACCAGCAATAATGGTCGTTGTGTCCATTTTCCAAGATGCTAACTTTTGAGCAACGGACACGCAATGAGAGTAATAGGGCTTTCCGGATCTACGTTTTTGCCCTTCATGATGAATATCTCCAAATTCATATGCCTTCCAAAGAAGTGGAGTGAGTTCTTCTCTTTCTAAATCAGAGTTTGCTGAAACAATGTCAACAAGTTTTATAAATGAGTTTGGATATTCCCCGAATAAGTTAGGAACTAATCTTGAAAGGGGGTTGTCCATTAAAATGGTGTTTCAGAATGGGATAAATTTTCAAATCGAGCGTATTTGCTAATAAATGAAGCTTCAACGGCCCCCGTAGGACCATTTCTTTGTTTTGCAATAATGATTTTCGCTTTTCCTTCGTCTTCATCTTCTTGGCTATAAACCCACGGCCGATAAAGAAAAATTACTACATCAGCATCTTGTTCAATAGCTCCACTTTCTCGAAGGTCCGATAGTTGTGGTTGCTTATCCGCCCTTTGTTCGACAGCTCGAGATAATTGAGATAGGGCAATCACAGGAATATCTAATTCTTTTGCTAATCCTTTTAATGATCTTGAAATAATGGATATTTCTTGTTGACGACTTTCAACGCCCTTCGGACCGTCCATAAGCTGGAGATAATCAATAACAATCATCCCAATATTATTTTTAGCCTTTAGCCTACGCGCTTTTGCTCTTAATTCTAATACCGTTAATGCAGGCGTATCATCTAAATAAATTGGTGCTTCGGCTAAAGACCCCACAGCAATACTTAAATTTTTCCAATGAGTTTTAGGGAGATTTCCAGTTCTTACAAAATGACTATCTACTCGAGCTTCAGCGCATAATAGTCGCATGGCCAACTGGTGATTTGCCATCTCAAGACTAAACATACCGACACCAACATTCCCTTCTAACGCAGCATTACGTAACATGGATAATGCTAAAGCAGTCTTTCCCATCCCAGGGCGCCCAGCAATAATAACTAAATCACCATTTTGAAAACCAGATGTAATATCATCTAAATCTAAAAGACCTGATGGCACTCCAATAACAGCCCCTTTGTTTTCACTGATTTTTTCTAACCGTTCAAATGCTTCAACAAGAATTGGGTCTATATGAACAAATCCTTTCTTAATTCTATTTTGGGTAATACTAAATATAGATTGTTCAACTTTATCCAAAATTTCGCCAACTTCCTGACTATCATCGTATGCTTCTTTGGCAATGTTATGAGACAATTCAATCAATCTTCTCAATAATGCTTTTTCGAGGACAATTTTCGAATATCTTTCAGCATGGGCAGCAGTAGGCACTGATTCTACCAATCCAGTTACGTAATAAGCACCACCAACCGATTTTAAATCTTTATTTTTTTTCAGAAGATCTATTACAGATACTGTATCAATTGGATCACCCAAATCAAATAATTTTTGCATGACTGAAAATATTTTTCCATTACCGGGCTTATAAAAATGATCTGGTGTGAGCCATTGAAAGCTTGTACTGACTGCATCTTTAGATGCCAACATAGAGCCAAGAACAGCAACTTCAGCTTCATCTGAATGAGGCTGAACATTTAGAATTTGATTTTTATCTTCAGTCATGTTTGTAGGTATCTTTTAATTGTTTTTTAAATAATCTCGTATCCATTGAAAATCTTCCCATGCATGTTTTTTAAAATTAGAGTTTTTCAATAAGGCTGCAGGATGATAAGTAACTCTTAATGGAATATCGAGATATTCATGAGTTTTATCTCTCATTTCATTTAAAGGAACATCTAATTTTAATAATGTTTTCCCCGCAAAACGACCTAATGCTACAATCAACTTTGGTTTTATATAATTGATTTGTTTTATCAGAAAAGGTTCACATTGCTCGACTTCTGATGGTAGTGGATCTCTATTGTTTGGTGTCCTACATTTTAAAACATTAACAATATAAACTCCATCACTCCGATTTTTGTCTATGGCAATAAGAATCTTATTTAAGATTCTCCCTACACGCCCAACAAAAGGCTCGCCACTTAACTCATCTTTTTCGTCTGGAGCTTCACCCACCAACATTAAATCGGCATTTGGATCCCCAATACCAAAAACAAAATTAGTTCTGGTTTGCCCTAAAGAGCAACTTTGACATTCTTTTATCGAGTTACAAAAGTCATCTAATTCACGAGCTGATTCAATTTTAATCTTTTCTGAATTAGATTCAGATTTAGGGGTGAGATACAATTCATTACCATACAACACCTGATGTTGTTGGAAATATTGGTGAATTGCATCTCTAGATGACACAATTTAGATTGTGTTGCTTTTTCTCCAAACAACTTCACCCTTAAGAAATTTATCTATGGCCACAGTGGTCACTTTCTCTTTTTCTTCATAGGATTCAGGGGATGGTTCTTCGATTTCATCAAATACATCTAATTCATCGTTTTGATGATCTAGAATTTTTCTATTTAAGATTCGATCTTCTAGTTCACTCCGAGCTTGACCAAACATAGCAGCTACGGCTTCGTACATATTTTCAGCACGATCTTCTACTTCACGGAAAGGTATTGTTTTAAGACCCATTTAAGACTCCTTCTTTTTGTTCATTAACGACTTTTATTAATTCTAGTGTTGCCATATTTAGATTATCATTAATCATTATATGGTCAAATTTTTCTTTGTATCCCATCTCTTGCTGAAATCTTTGTAATCGAATTTCAATTCTTTTCGCAGAATCTGTACCACGTTTTCTCAATCTTTCACGTAGGTGCGAAATGCTTGGCGGAATAATAAAAATTGAAAAAGAGTTTTTTGGATATAATTCTTTGATTCGAATCGAACCTTTAACATCCAATTCCATTAAAACTATTTTATCCATCTTAATAGCATTTTCCAATATTACTTTTTGGGTTCCATAATAATACCCATGTACATTTTCCCATTCTGCTAATTCTTTTGCTACAATTAAATTTTCGAATTCATCATGGGAAATAAAATTATAATCTTCTCCATTAGATTCAATACTCCTCTGCTCTCGAGTTGTATATGAAACAGACCATTCTATATCTGGCATCACTTTTTGTAATTCTTTACAAAGTGTTGTTTTTCCGGATCCCGAGGGAGCTGAAATAGTAATCAAATTTTTCATTATAATATATTTTGAACTTGTTCTCTAATCTTTTCTAATTCAGCTTTTATTTCAATGACCTGATTTGTTACATCTGTCTGTGGGCTTTTTGACCCAATTGTGTTTACTTCACGGCCGATTTCCTGAATAAGAAAATTAATCCGCTTTCCTACTGGCTCATTTTGGCTCATGTAGGATGATAACTGAAAAAAGTGACTTTTACATCGCACTATTTCTTCAGTGACATCAGCTCTTTCTGATAAAAAAGCAACTTCTTGAATTAATCGATTTTCATCAATTGCTTCTCCATCTAATAATTCTGAAATCTTTTTACGCATTTGAATTTGTTTTTCAGAACTATACTTATCTGAAATTTCACCCACAGAGTTTATTGCTACCTGTAATTTTTCAACTCTTTCTAAAATATCTTTTTGAATTTGCGTCCCTTCTTTTTCACGCATTTCGCACACTTGATTCAATGCAATTTCAACTGCTTTATAAATCTCGCCCTGATTTAGTTCTTCAGGTTCATCTATAGTTAGCAAATCATTTGTCGAAATAATATCACTCAAACTCATACGTTGTCCATAATCTACATGTATCTTTTTAATGACATCTTGAATAATTTCAAATCGTTCTCTATTAAAACTCAATTTTGTCGAATCTGATCCTGAATTAATTTCGAATCGAACTTGAACATTTCCACGTTGAAGAGTTGATTCAAGCAATTTTCGAATTTTATGTTCTAGAGATGGATTTAAATTTAGTCCTCGTAATTTCAATTCAAGAAACCGAGAATTTACTGTACGTATTTCAACGTTAATTTTAGTGGTCTCTTGCCCATAAGAGCCTCGACCAAATCCTGTCATACTTTTTATCATAATTTTATTTAGGTGTAGAGCCTAGTAAATTACAAACTAATTGGTTTCTTATCCAAGAAGCTTGAATGTAAAATTTTTATATATTTATAAACTAAATTTATTAAATAATACATAATACTTTGATTCTTCATCATACGATTAATAATTGAAATTAAATTAATTAAAATTCACAGAAACAAGCTGTGAAACTCCCTTCTTCTCCTGAGTAACGCCATACATATAATCAGCAATTTCCATCGTTAATTTATTATGTGTAACAATGATAAATTGAGTTTCATCGGAAAATTTAGCAAGTACTTTTGTAAACTTATGGATATTTACATCATCCAAAGGTGCATCTACTTCATCTAAAATACAATAAGGGCTAGGTTTAACTTGATAAATCGAAAAAAGAAGTGAAATTGCTGTTAATGCTTTTTCGCCACTGGACAAAAGGCGTAAAGAAGTATTCCTTTTACCTGGTGGCTGAGCTTCTATACCAATATCCGCTTCTAACGGATCTGGATCACCTATCATTTTTAATGTTGCTGTTCCACCTTCAAAAAATAATTGAAATAATTTTTCAAAATTTTTCTTAATCAAATCAAAAGTTTCTTGAAATCTTTTTCTAGCAACCTTATCAATTTTTCTAATTGTCTCTCGAAGATTCTCTTCTGCTTCAATTAGATCTTCTCTTTGAGTTGATAATATTTCCAATCGTTCATTTTCTTCATCATGTTCACCCTGAACAGCCATGTTAATTGGACCAATATTTTCCAAACTCCGTTGAACCTTATCAATTTCGACTGCTACCGTATCTTCAGATTCATCCACAACTAATTCGGTTGCGATCTTTTTATTATATCGATCACGAATTCGTTCTTCAATTAATTTTATTCGCTGATTTGTTTCCGATGCTTCTAATTCAGAATTTTTTAATTCTTCAAGGATTTGTTCACGATCTCTTTGTTCCGATGCAATGCGAGATTGAATTTCTTCAATATTTTGATAGGTTTCTCTAAAAACAGATTGCTTCAAATCTAAGATAGATCGCTGTTTTTGAATCTCAGCGTTTAATATATCTAATTCTTTTTCGCCTGAAGAAATATCAGTATCTAATTTTTTCTTTTGTAACTGTAGATCTTTGATTTCTTCTTTTATTGAATTTTGACGATTTTTTAATTCATTACTCGATTCATCTCCAGATGTTTTTTTAAAAAAAAGTTGATCTCGCCGAGTTTCCAGCTCAATCAATTTGATACGAGCGTCCTGAACTTTTTGTTGAAATTCATCCCTATTTTTTCTAGCAATAAGCATATCATCATTTGCTTTATCGACTTTTTCTTGAAAAGAGTCTAATTTATTTTGTGCTTTATCCATTGCAGGTTGTAAAGATTTCAATGCATGTTTTGATTGTTTTAACAAATCAGCTGTTTCTTTCAATTCAACTTTAGCAGATTGAATTGCATCCCTAACTTGAGTCTGACGAAATTCAAATCTAATTATATCCGTTTCTATACTTGATGAAATATTTTCGCATTTTTCAATTTCAAGGAGATTGTTTTTTAAATTTGATTGGCAAGACTGAATTTCTTTCAATACATTTTCATATTTCCCAATCAGATCAGATTCTTTATTGGTATGTTTTATTAATTCATTTGAAATAAAATTTAATTTTTTCTGTCTTCCCATCAAATTCCCATGCTCGGAAACTTGACGGTTTTTCAAAATCATATCACTTCCAGAATAAGCCCCAGATTGATCCACTAATCCCCATCCATTTAAATTTTCGGAGAGTAACGATTTTTTCAAATCATTCACAATTAATAAATTTCCCAAAAGATATTCAGCCAAAGGATTTACCAACTTACTGGTCGTAATCAAATCCGATGCGCGACCTAACACTAATTCATTTTTCGGTATTTCTTTCAATACTGTTTTTAATTTTGATACTTCTTCCAATGGAATAATAGTGAAGTTTCCGGCTTTATATTCTCTTGCGATTACTAAAGTATCCAAAGCCGCTTTTTTATCAATTGCAATTAAACAGTGGGATAAGTCACCTAATCCAGATTCCAATGCATCTCTATATTTGGCATCAACTTGAAACATATCTGCTACTGTGCCTAACACACCTGAAAATAGTTTTGGATTTTCCAATACATATCGAGTGCCTTCAGGGAACCCTTCCTTTGACTCAACCAACTCATGATAAAATTCTTGCTGCCCCTTAAGTGATTTTATTTGGGCAGAGATGGCATGCCTTTCCTCAGATATAGAGTCACGAGAGTCTTGAAATGCTTGCAATTCTGATTCTGTTTTCCCAAGGACTGCTTTAATAATCTGTAAATCGGATTGAGCTTTATTTTTATTATCAATCAATTTCTTTTCATTTGAAACTTGTGATTTTTGTTCGTCTATTAACTCTGATACTTTTACATTTAATTTATCAACAGATAATTCTTTATCTTCAACTATGGCATATGTTCGATCAAATAAGGATCTATCATCTGCTAATTTACGTTGCAATTTCCAACGCTCGTTTTGAGCGTCATCTAATACTTGAACTGTAGTTTTATAGGTATTTTCGATTTTATTAAAAGCGTCTTTTTCTGTTTTGTAGGAATTCAACTGAGCTTCAATTGTTGGTTCCAAGTCAGTCATTTCCTTATCAAAATCAAGTGTTAATTGCTTTAAACTATCAATTTTTAAATTATTGATACCTCTTTCTCTCTCAAGACGATCAATCGTCAATAAGGACCCTCGACCTTGTTCTGCCCAAACTAATATTTTATTCCGAAATAATTCACGGTTTTTATTCATTTCATACATTTTTTGTTGAATAACATTTAGATCAGCTTCTTGTGTTTTGTAAGCACTTTGAAGTTGAATTAATTCTTTTTCGTGAACTGATGACTCTGATGTCTTTGATTCTCTCAAGTGGCGAAATTCTTTTATCCTTGCCTGAAGTGGAGCAACAACAGATCGATATCGATGCACTTGAAGATAAGCCAAATCCATTTCTTTCGATTCTAGAGTTTCTGTTAAAGTAGCATGCCGTTTAAATCTTTTTAGCTGTAAACTAAGGTTATTTACTTTTTGTTCTACTTCTGCTATAATATCTTTAATGCGCTCAAGATCAGAGCGGGTAGCTTCAAATTTTCTTAATGTGGTTTTTCGTTGCGTTCGGTATTTATGGATTCCTGCCGCTTCTTCGAACATTTTTCTTCTATCATCTCCAGATTCAGATAAAATTTGCTCAATCATTTTCAATTCAATCACAGAATAAGCATCAGTCCCCATTCCAGTATCTACAAATAAATCCAGAATATCTTTTAGACGACATTGAGTTTTATTCAAGTAATATTCGGATTCACCGCTACGATAAACTCTGCGGGCAATTTCTACATCATTATATTCTATAGGAAGTTTTCCTGCATTGTTATGAACAGTCATAGAAACTTCACAAACGCTGAGTGGTTTTATTCCGTCTGCACCATTAAAAATCACATCTTCCATTTTTCCACTACGAAGAACGCTATATTTTTGTTCGCCCAATACCCACCGAATAGCATCAACAATATTGGTTTTACCGCAACCATTTGGACCCACGACTGTTGTGATTCCTTGGCCAAGTTTCATGACTTCCTTATTGGCAAAAGATTTGAAGCCATGCATTTTTAGTTCTGATATATACACGTTATTATATCTATAATATTTTTGAACTTATTTTTCTTAAAATAAAAAAAACCATTTCCATAATATTTTAATATTTAGAAACGGTTTTTAAAAGTACCGAAGGCCGGACTCGAACCGGCACAGCCTTAAGGCCACATGCCCCTCAAGCATGCGTGTCTACCAATTCCACCACTTCGGCAAATTGATTATTGATCGCCGCCTAAATCTAAGGTTGCATCGCTGTTAGGTTGTATTTGTTCTGTTGATGGAACAATTGGTCTATCTTCAGCAGCTTGCTTAACAATTGAAGTTGTATCTTTTGATGAAGGGCCACTTAGCATACTAATAACGACAGCCAGAGAAAGAAATAAAGTAGCAAGCCATGTTGTTATTCGACTTAATACATTTCCTGCATTTTGTCCGCCTAAAACTGAACTAGCGGCTTGTCCACCAAAAGTACCTGATAAACCACCACCTTGACTTGCCTGCATCAAGATTACTGAAATAAGTAAAAAACTTACTAAGGTGTGAAGTGCTATTAAAAATCCTGTCATATTTTCCTCTATTGAATATTTTCTACGATTTGGGTTATAGATGTAAATGATTCAACATCTAAACTTGCACCGCCTATTAAAAAACCATTTACCCCTGGAACCTGAATTAATTCTTCAGCATTCCCAGGATTTACAGATCCACCATATAATACGTGAATATTTTCCGATTTTGGAAATAATTCATTTAAAATATTTCTGACCGTTGCATGTGCTGATTCAACTTGATTTTTATCAGCAGTAACACCTGTTCCAATGGCCCAAACAGGTTCATAAGCGATAACAATATTTTCCAATGAATTAACACCTGACAAGCCTAATTCCAATTGACTTTTCAAAACTAAATCTGTTTCCATTGCATTCCGTTGATCAAGCGTCTCCCCAATACATAAGATTGGTTTTAATTCGCCGGCTAAAACAGCTTTTACCTTTTTATTAATCCAATTATCAGATTCACTAAAAACATGACGACGTTCCGAATGACCTAGGATTACATACTCTGCTCCACAATCTTGAATCATAGAAACAGATATTTCACCGGTGAAAGCTCCTTTTTCTTCCCAATGGCAATTTTGTGCCGCGGAATAAAACGGTGGCATAACATCCATATCAAAAAGCCCTGTAAAAGGCGGGGCGAAAATAACTGATACATGTTTCAAATCCAAAAGCAAATTCTTGATAGAGCTGATAAATGTTTTTCCTTCAGATGGGCTCTTATGCATCTTCCAGTTTCCAGCAATTATAGGTTTAATTTTCATATTAAGAATCCAATGCTTTCAAAGCAGGTAATTGATTTCCACTTAATAACTCTAATGATGCGCCCCCGCCAGTGGAAACGTGGGTCATCAATTTACTCAATCCATATTTTTCAGTGGCTGCAGAAGTATCTCCACCTCCAACTATTACTTTCTGTCCATTATCAACACAATTGGCCAGATGAAAACCTATTTCTCGCGTTCCCATGCTATATTCTTTTTCTTCAAAGACACCCAATGGTCCATTCCAAACTATCGTTTGTGACAAACTAATAATATCTTTGAATTTAGTAATTGTATCTATTCCAATATCCAAACCCATAAGGTCAGCTGGAATATCGTTAATTTTAAATGTTCCTTTCGGATTAGTATCAGATGGTGATTTTCCGCAAAATACATCTACAGGTAAATGAAGTCGAACTTGACTTGTCCTTGCCAAATTTAAAATTTGTTTTGCTGTTGGAATCAAATCTTCATCTACAAGTGACCCACCAACTTCTTTTCCATTCGCTTTTAAAAAAGTGAATGCCATTCCTCCACCAATAATTATATGATCTGCTTTTTCCATAAACTGATGAATTAGTCCCAGTTTACTTGAAACTTTAGATCCCCCTAAAATTAGTGTCATAGGACGATTAGGCTTTTTCATAAAACGATCTAAAAAATTAATTTCCTTGTCCATTAACCAACCAATTCCAGCATGTTTAAAATGCGAAGCCACACCTACATTTGACGCATGATATCGGTGTGCAGTACCAAATGCATCATTAATAAATATTTGCCCATGTCTTGCCAATCTGGATGCAAAATAGTTATCATTCAAATTTTCACCATTATGAAAACGAAGGTTTTCCAATAAATGAACCTCTCCTGCTTTTAGACTTAATGAATTATCAATTGCATCATTCGAGATACAATCATCGGAGAACTTGATTGGCATTTCTAAAAGGCCTGCTAACTCTTCACCAACAGGCATTAAGCTTAATGATGGATCAACTTTTCCGGAAGGTCTTCCCAAATGGGACATTAGCACAACAGATGCTCCACCTTCTAAACATGTATTTATTGTTGGGAGTACAGCCTTAATTCTGAAATTATTGGAAATTTTTCCATTTTTCATCGGCACATTAAAGTCCACACGTATTAATATGTTTTTGCCTTTTAAATCAAATGCTTTTAGGGTACGAATCATTATTATCCAATGGTGTTGTGACAGTTAAAGCAATTATTTGTTTTGCCCCACCGTCTTTTAAAACGTTAGCCATAGATGATATAGTGGATCCAGTAGTTAATACATCATCCACAATACCAATTATTTTTCCATTTACATCTTTATTCAGTTGAAATGCTGTTTTCATATTATTCAATCGTTCGTCTCGATTTAGAGTTGTTTGCGATTCAGTATGTTTTACTCTTTTTATCAAATTATTCCAAACTGGTTGATTCCAATTATCACCTAGACCTTTGGCAATCCATTCTGCTTGATTAAAACCGCGTTCTCTATATTTAACCGGGTGAAGCGGAACAGGAATTAGCCCATCCAATGATTGAATAAGATTAAGCCCTAAATATTGGCCTAATTCTTTGCCTAAAAATAACCCTATTTTAGCACGTTCATCATACTTAAGTGAATGAATTGCAACTCTTAATTCATCGCCAAATTCCCATCCTGCGTATGCAAAATCAATATGATCTTTAACTGTTAATTCTTTTACTCTATTCTCAATATTTAAAGGAACCAATAGTTTAATACATCTTGAACAAATTGGATCTTGAGAGTAAAATTCGCCACTATTACAGACTAAACACTGATTTGGGAAAAGTAAACTAATAAAAGCATTTCCCAAAGAAACAGATGGGGATTTTATTGTAAAAATACTCATAATTATGAATAGAAATTAAGGGAGTTATAAAAAACATTCAAAGGTTGAAACAGATTATTATTATAATATTAAATTAAGGTAAATCATTTTGGACGGGATGGATTAGGAGCGGTAATTTCACCCATGCCTGATTTTTTCGTCGGAACCAATTCTAAAAGAAACTTCCAAGATTTGATGTCTCATCGAATCCATGAAATTCTACTCGTTGCAAGTCCATACGATGCATTTATTCTAGAAGAGGATGGACACCTTACTGAACAAATTCTGACCGAATATATTGGAATGAATTTCAATTATGCACCAAGAGTTACACGCGTTACGACTGGACATGAAGCCATGGGAATCATGGTTAAAAAGAAATTCGACCTTGTGATAGTCATGTTACGTATTGAAGATCAAGATCCCATATCTTTAGGGAAAGCTATAAAAGAGATATATCCTAAAAAACCGGTCATTCTTTTAGCATTTGATGAAACTGAATTAAAACAACTTCCTGATACCATTACACCAAAATCGATTAATCGAGTATTTGTATGGTCAGGTGATGCCAGTGTTTTTCCGGCTATTATTAAATATATTGAAGATCGAAGAAACGCAAAACAAGATATCGGTAAAGGTGATGTTCGAGCTATTTTACTCATTGAAGATTCGCCAAGAATGTACTCTGTGATATTACCCTTGATTTATAGAGAAATTATGTATCAATCAAAAAATCTAATGGACAGAAGTTTAAGCCAATCACAACGTCTTTTACATTTAAGAGGACGTCCTAAAATATTATTAACCCCTCATTTCGAAACTGCACAACGATTCATTAAAAAATATAAAAATAATATGATTGGTGTCATCTCAGATGTACGATTTCCAAAAAATGGGATTAAAGATCCCGAAGCGGGATTAAAATTCGCAAAATGGGTAAGAGGAATTGACCCATCAATGCCTTTTATGCTTCAATCTACCGAAATTGCCAATAAAAAAATGGCCCAAGAAGTAAATGCATCCTTTTTACATAAAGGCTCAAAAACTCTGTTAATTGACCTTAGAGCATTTATCACAGAAAATTTTGGTTTTGGAGATTTTGTTTTTCGCCTTCCCAATAAAAAAGAAGTTGGACGAGCAAAATCATTAAATGAATTTCGAACTCAAATCGAAACAATCCCCAATAAGTCTCTTCTTTATCATGCTGAAAGACATCATTTTTCAAATTGGCTTGCCGCTAGAACTGAATTTAATCTTGCAACTAAACTACGTCCAATTTTTACAAATGATTTCAAATCAGTTAATGAACTTAGGAAATACTTGCTTGACTGTTTACTTTCAGATGATAATATGTCAGATACTCGAGTACTAGATTATTCATCTGCTCGATTGAATAAAGAAAAATCCGACTTTTTTCGTTTATCTGGAGGATCATTAGGAGGCAAGGCGCGAGGGTTAGCATTCGCAAGAATGATGGTTCACAAATCTGAAATCAATGATGAATTCAAAAGTGTGAAAATTCGAATACCTCGTTGTGCAATTATTGGTACACATGAATTTGATCAATTTATGAAGGACAATCATTTATGGGAAAAAGCTCTCAATAATACCGATTTTAGTAAAATAGAAAGAGCATTTAAAAAAGCTCGCCTATCTATTGACCTCATGCTCAAGCTTGAAACATTTATCCAGGATAATAAAAGCCCACTGGCGGTACGATCTTCTAGTCTATTAGAAGATTCACAGTACCAACCTTTGGCTGGGTCTTATGAAACTATTATGTTGCCTAATAATTCACGGTCAACTAAAAAAAGATTACATCAATTGATTACAGCTATAAAACTAGTCTTCGCTTCAACATTTAAAGGTGAAGCCAAATCATTACTAGATACAACAGCTCATAGAATTGAAGAAGAAAAAATGGCAGTCATTATACAAGAAATAGTTGGACAATCTTATGATAAAAAACGATTTTATCCTACATTCAGTGGTGTTTTAAAGAGCATCAACTATTATCCTGTCTCTTATATGAAACGGGATGAAGGTGTTGTGTACCTTGCATTAGGATTTGGACGAACAATTGTGGATGGTGAGAAATGCTTACGTGTTTCACCCAAATATCCAACTATTCTTCCACAATTTTTTTCTATTAAAGCTACCAAACAAAATTCTCAAAATGTGTTTTACGGATTATCTCTTAAGTCTTCAAAGAATAACTCAAAAGATGATCTCTCATCTTTCTCTTTAAAGGTTGCAGAAGAAGATGGATCTTTAAAATGGCTAGGTAGCGTCATTTCGAATGATGACAATACACTTCGAGATTCTTTAGCTACAATTGGAACCCGAATTGTTTCTTTTGCCCCTATTTTAAAATGGAATTCAATTCCGTTAGCCGAAATTTCAAATCGCATGTTAACACTAGGAAAAGCTGCGCTTGGTTGCCCAGTTGAAATTGAATTTGCCGTCACCTTGAAAAAAAATGAAACACCTGAATTTTGTTTACTTCAGATTAAGCCAATGGTATTGACAGGGCTAAAGTCAATTCAATTCAATCCAAAAAATGTAGACCCTATATGCAAGAGTAATATAACTTTAGGCGATGGGAAAATTGATCAAGTCTATGACATTGTTGTTGTTCGACCCGAAACATTTGATCCAGCTAAAACGTCTGAAATCGCCAAAGAAGTAGAAAAAATAAATAATCAATTTGGATTGAAAGAAAAATATATTTTATCAGGACCCGGTCGATGGGGTTCAGCCGATCCTTGGTTAGGAATTCCGGTCAAGTGGCAACAAATTTCTCAAGCAAAAGTAATCATAGAAGTTGGTCGAACAGATATGCCTGTAGATCCATCATTCGGAAGTCACTTTTTTCAAAATATTACAAGTCTCCATGTAGCATATTTCACTATTGATCCAAAAAGAAGAATTGATATATTAAACTTGAATTGGTTACCTAAAGAAAATTTAGTTCAATCAAAAACATATGTAGATTGGTATCGATTTGAAGATCCATTTTTAGTTACATTAGATGGAACGACAGGAAAGGGCTTCATTTATAAGCCTGAACCCGAAGAGCTTGAAATTATGGATGAAGAGGAATCAAGCGGGATTTAAAAAATCCTCTTAGCTTGTCGAATAATTTTTCACATCCGACAAGCTAAAGGACTGGACCAACTTTATTTATACAACACCTTGGTCAAGCATTGAATCAGCAATTTTAATAAATCCTGCAATGTTTGCACCTTTTATATAATTCACGCCACCTTCTTCTGTACCATGGGTCACACATGCTTTGTGGATATTTTCCATAATTGTATGAAGTTTACCATCAACTTCTTCTCGACTCCAATTTAGTCGCATACTATTTTGACTCATTTCTAATCCACTTGTCGCTACTCCACCTGCATTAGCTGCCTTTCCAGGACCAAATAAGACTCCAGCTTTCAAAAATACATCTACCGCTTCTGGTTCAGTTGGCATATTTGCACCTTCTGACACAACTTTACAGCCGTTTGAAACAAGTGTTTTTGCATCTTCATCATTTATTTCATTTTGAGTTGCGCATGGCAAAGCAATATCACATGCAACACTCCAAGGTCGTTGACCTTCTAGATAGGTTGCACCGAATTTATCTGCATATTCTTTGATTCGTCCACGACGATTATTTTTCAAATCCATAATCCATGCTAGTTTTTCATTATCAATTCCATTAGGATCATGAATCGATCCTGCAGAGTCTGACACAGTTACAACTTTCGCACCTAATTCAGTTGCTTTTTCAGTCGCATATTGAGCCACGTTACCTGAACCTGAAATAGCAACCGTTTTCCCTTTAAAACTATCACCAACATGTTTTAGCATTTCTTCAGCAAAATATACACACCCATAACCGGTCGCTTCTGGGCGAATCAATGACCCACCCCAGTTTAGTCCTTTTCCTGTCAAGACACCTGTAAATTCATTTCGAATTCGTTTATATTGACCAAACATAAAACCAATTTCACGTCCACCAACTCCAATATCACCGGCTGGAACATCTGTATCAGCGCCAATATGACGAGAAAGTTCAGTCATAAAACTTTGACAGAAACTCATTACTTCATTATCTGATTTTCCTTTTGGGTCAAAATCTGATCCGCCTTTTCCACCACCCATAGGTAATGTGGTCAGGCTATTTTTAAATACTTGTTCAAATCCTAAAAATTTTAAAATCGATAAATTGACAGAAGGATGGAATCTGAGTCCGCCTTTATAAGGTCCAATCGCAGAATTGAATTCTACTCTATATCCACGATTAACTTCTACTTCCCCACGGTCATTCCGCCATGGCACACGAAATAAGATTACTCGTTCCGGTTCAATCATTCGATCCAATACCTTCGCATGTAAATAATGTGGGTTGTCTTCAAGATAATCCCAAAGAGATTCAACCACTTCATGAACTGCTTGATGAAATTCAGTTTCACCAGGGTTTTTTGTTTTTACAACATCCATAAATTGATCAATCGAAGAATACATAATTAACTCCTTTATTAATAAATTAGTGGCAGAAATTACAAGTGATAATCGGGTCTTAAATAACAATATTTATTACAATTTTTATCATTAAATCCCGTTGGATTTCAAGCCATTCACCTCCTAATTTTCCGAGCAATTTTCAGCTATCTAATAGATATTTAAGATAATGAGCATTTTAATTGCTATAAATTAATTGGCGGAGTAGCTCAGCTGGTTAGAGCACCGGAATCATAATCCGGGTGTCGGGGGTTCGAGTCCCTCCTCCGCTACTTATAGTGTAAAAAAAGCCCACCTAAAAGGTGGGCTTTTTTGTAAAACATAAATGATTTTAACTAATAGAAAATTAAACAAAAATATAAATTTCCATTATTTTTGTACAACTAGAACCGGGCATTTCACCAAATTTACAATTCCTTCATCTATAGAATCCATAAAATTGGATTTAAACGTACTCATATGACGATGCCCAATAATTAATAGATCTGCTTCTTCGGAAACATCCGCGATAGCTGATGTTATTGTTTCAGATGCTAATAATTTAATTTGAACCTGATTAACAATTGATTCATAGCCACATTCGCAAAATAATTTATAAATATCTTCTTCTTTATACTTCACGGGTGAATCCATCATCATTGACATTTCGCCAGCATGAATATCATTCACATGAACGGCCATTAAATTCGCATTAAATTTTCCGGCAAAAGAAACAGCATGATCAATAACACGTTTTTCGTCTCCATCCAAGACAAGTGCAACAATTATATTTTTCATTTTTTTATTCCATTTTTACTCATTAATAAATTCTTCAACATATTAAAAATTATCTATAATAGACGCAGCACCAAGAATCCCAGCTTGCCCTTGGGGTAGCCCCGATTGTATTATCTCAATATTTCCTCTCAAATTATGCATTAAATATTTTTCAAATGCAATACGTGTTGGGCGAAGTAATCGTTCCCCCGCCTGGCTAAATCCACCATAGAAAATATATGCTTCAGGGCATAATATTGATGCAGCTTGAGCAAGTCCAAATCCCAACTTTTCCCCAGTGTATTCATAAATTCTTTTTGCTGATTCGGTACCAGAGTCAACAGCCATGTCAATCAATTTACCATCAATATAATTCGGATCTAAAGAGGATAAAAACAAATCATCTGGATATTTATTTTGAAAATTTAAAACAGTTTGTTTTATTCCATTGGCAGAAACATACATTTCCAAACACCCTTTTAAACCACAATTACAATCCCTACCATTTTGATCAATAGACAAATGTCCTAATTCACCTGCAGTGCTATCATGACCGTATAAAACAACGCCTCCTGTGAAAATCCCACTTCCTAATCCCGTTCCAAGGGTTATAGTTACAAAATCATTCATATTTTTAGCACGACCATATTTTTTTTCACCGAGAGCTGCTGCATTTGCATCATTGGTAAGTTTAACATGACAAGCAAATTTTTCAGTTAACATTGAAACAATATTTACGTCTCCCCAACTCATATTGGGTGGATCCTGTATAACGCCTGTATAATAATTCCCGTTGGGCGCTCCCACACCAATTCCAATTAGATCTAAATCGGAATTAATTTTCAGAAATACATCAATTTTTTCTTTCAACCGATTAAGAAGATTAATTACCGGTTCTTGTCCGAAGGTTGATATTTCCTCTTTATATACAATATGGCCGGATTTATCAACCAATCCAAAGACTGTGTTTGTTCCCCCAATATCAATTCCTAACACTAAATTCTTCACTATTATTCCTTATTTCAATCTAACCTCATTAATTCATCAGCCACGAAGGTCGCCAAGTTTCACGAAGAAAAAAGATAAAATGTTGACAAAAATAAAATTACAAAGTATGGATACATCATTCATTGTATCTCCTTTGTTACCAGCCTTTTGTGTTTTTTGTG